>Ga0079224_100015939_pt1 | contig 10535 bp, 15 predicted proteins | sample Stecom2015_FD_80414 | JGI IMG/M metagenome (GOLD analysis project Ga0079224, IMG submission 80414) | Agricultural soil microbial communities from Utah to study Nitrogen management - Steer compost 2015 | ecosystem: Environmental > Terrestrial > Soil > Agricultural land | place: USA: Utah...
ACCTTCAGCAGCGCGATCGGACGGATCGCCGGCCCCGAGAGCCCGCCCTGCACGTTGCCGATGATCGGACGGCGCGTCTCGACGTCGACGGCCATGCCCATCAGCGTGTTGATCACCGCGAACGCGTCCGTGCCGGCCTCGATGCACGCCCTTGCGTTCGCGGCGATATCCGTCTGGTTCGGCGAGAGCTTCGTGATCAGCGGCTTGCGCGTGACCCTGCGGCACGCCTCGACGACCTTCGCCGACATGTCCGGATAGTTGCCGAACGCAACGCCCCCCTCCTTGACGTTCGGGCACGAGATGTTGATCTCGATCGCGTCAATCGGCGAATCGTCGAAGCGCCGCGTGACCTCGGCGTACTCCTCGATCGTCGAGCCGGAAACGTTCGCGATGAAGCGGGTCTCGGAGAAGTCGAGCTTCGGCAGGATCTGGCGGACGACGTGGTCGACGCCCGGGTTCTGCAGGCCGATCGCGTTCAGCATTCCGGCCGGCGTCTCCCAGATGCGATGCGGCGGATTGCCGAGCCGCGGCTCGAGTGTCGTGCCCTTCAGTACGATTGCGCCGACGTCGCGGTTCGAGAAGCCCTCGATCCGCGTGTATTCCTCGCCGAAACCGACGCAGCCGGAAAGCAGCACGATCGGCGAACGAAGCTCGAGTCCGCAAAAATCGATGCCGAGCCGGCTCATCGTTCCCACCTCCATGAACGCGGGCGGATTATCTCATCTCCCTTATCATCGGTGCGCATGCTGCACCTGATCTTCTACCAGCCGGAGATTCCGCCGAATACCGGTAACGCGATACGGCTCTGCGCGAACGTCGGTGCGGCGCTGCATCTCGTGCACCCGCTCGGCTTCACGCTCGACGAGCGGCACCTGCGCCGCGCCGGCCTCGACTACCACGAGCTCGCGACCGTCGTCGAGCACGAATCCCTCGACTCGTGTCTCGCAGCGCTCGGCAGCCGCCGCGTCTTCGCCCTGACGACCCGCGCAACCCACTCGCTCTACGCGACCCGCTTTCAAGACGGCGACGCCTTCCTCTTCGGCCCCGAAACCCGCGGCCTCCCCACCGACGTGCTCGATCGGCTCCCCGCAGACGCCCAACTCCGCATCCCCCTCCGCCCCGGCAACCGCAGCCTGAACCTGTCGAACGCCGCCGCCGTCGCCCTCTACGAAGCCTGGCGCCAGCTCGGCTTCCCGGGCGGCAGCTAGCCCGTCTTCAGCATTCATGAACGGCACGCCCCCAACGAGGGCGCGGTGCGATATGCGCGTCTTGGGGAGCGTGCGAGCCAGGATGGCGAGCCCGCAGCCCCACATGGATGTGCTTGCGGGCGGTCCCCAAGACGCGCATATCGCGCCGCGCCCGACCACCACCGCCGCCTTTTCGTTCATGAATGCGGCCGCCGCTTTAGCGGCGGCCCGTCGCTCAGCGGCTCTCCGACCCCACAGGCCGCCGCATCAGCACCGCCGCCGCCTGCCGCGGATCGACCCCCTGATACAGCACCGCGTGGATCTGCTCGACGATCGGCATCTCGACGCCGAGCCGCTCGGCCACGCGGCGCGTGGACAGCGCCGCGTAGTAGCCCTCGACCACCTGGCCGATCTCCTCGAGTGCCTCCTCGACGGAGAGGCCGCGCGCGAGCGCGAGACCGAAGCGGCGGTTGCGGGATTGATCGTCCGTGCACGTGAGCACGAGATCGCCGATGCCGGCGAGCCCCATGAAAGTTTCCCGACGCGCCCCGAGCGCGACGCCGAGGCGGGTCATCTCGGCGAGCGCCCGCGTGACGAGCGCGATCCGTGTATTCGCGCCGAAGCCGAGCCCATCGCAGAGCCCGGCGCCGATCGCAAAGACGTTCTTCGTCGCGCCGCCGACCTCGACGCCGATGATGTCGCTCGACGTGTACGCGCGCAGGCTCTCGGTCGACAGCGCGCGCGACAAATCCCGCGCGAAGTCGTCACGCTCCGACGCAATCGTCAGCGCCGTCGGCAGCCCGGCCGCCACCTCGCGCGCGAACGTCGGACCGGACAGCACCGCCGACGGACGCTCCGCGCCGAAGACCTCGGCCGCGACCTTGTGGGGCAGAAGCCCGGTATCGAGCTCGAAGCCCTTCGTCGCCCACGCGACGCGGGGCGCATGCGCGACGGCGCGGGTCGCCTCGAGCGTCGCTCGAAACGCGTGACTCGGCACCGCGATCAGCACGACGTCCGCGGCGCCGACCGCCGACGGAAGGTCGGGCGTGACGTCGAGGCCCTCGGGAAACGGCGTCTCGGGCAGGTAGCGCAGGTTGCGCCGCTCGGCGCTCATGCGGCCGATCTCGGCCGCGTCCCGGCCCCACAGCACGGTCGAGAGGCCGGCGCGGCAAAGCTGAATTGCGAGCGCCGTCCCCCACGATCCGGCGCCGAGAACGGCGATCGAGCGAATGGCGTTAATGCGTCTCGTCCGAACGGCTCTCCTGCGGCTCTTGGCCCGTGGCTTGCCCGCCCGCACCCGCGACGTCGCCGTTCGGCGAGGCCGTTTGAGGCGCACCCGAGTTCAGGCCGGCGCCCGGCTGCATCTGAACGTCCTGCGCGACACCTTGCTGTTGCTGCTGCCGCTGCTGCATCGCCTGCATGTAGAGCGCGTCGAAGTTGATCGGCTGCAGCAGAAGCTGCGGAAAGCCGCCCTTCACGACGATGTCGGAGATCGCTTCTCTAGCGTACGGGTACAGCGTGCTCGGGCAATAGCTGCCGACGAGCATCGCCCGCTCCTGCTCGTTGTAGCCCTGCAGCGTGAAGATGCCGGACTGGGCGATCTCGACGAGGAACAGCGTCGAGTCCTGGTCCTTGGCTTCGACGGTCAGCGTCAGCGTGACCTCGTGGGTGTCCTGGCCGACTTCGCGTGCGCTCGAGCGCATGTTGAGCTGCGTTTGCGGCGAGACCTGCGCGTTGAATACGCCCGGGGCCTTCGGAGACTCGAACGACATGTCCTTGATGTAGATCTTCTGCAGGATCAGCTGCTTCGACTGTTGGTCTGCCATGGGTCGGTGTTCTCGATTTCGTAGTGGATAGATTCGGCTCGGGTCCGGCGTCAGTCGCCGGACAAGAGGGCGTCCAGCTCTCCGCTCGTGTCGAGAGCCTTCAAGTCGTCGTAGCCGCCGACGTGCGTCGCGCCGATGAAGATCTGCGGCACGGTCCGCCGCCCGCTGCGCTCGATCATCTCGACCCGCCGCTCGGGCTCCGCGACGACGTCGATCTCCGTGTACTCGACGCCCTTGCCGGCCAGCAGGCGCTTCGCGGCCGCGCAGTAGCCGCAGAACGGCGACGCGTACATGACGATGCGATCCTTTGGGGTGCTCATTTGACCAGGGGGAGGTTCTCGGTGCGCCAGGCATTGAGGCCGCCCTTGAGGCTGAAGACCTTCTCGAAACCCGCCTTGCGCAGCAGGGCAGCGGCACGGTTGGAGACTATCCCGTTATCGCAGACGGTGATCAAGACCTTGCTCTTCTGCTTCTTCAACGTCGCGTTGTCGGCCGATATCTGGCCGATCTCGACGTTGCGCGCGTTCACGATGTGGCCCTTGCGAAAATCCTCGGCGCCGCGCACGTCGATGACGACTGCGCCGCCGTTGATCAGCCGCACCGCATCGGCCGGTCCGACCTGCGTCTGTCCTTGCGCCCGCTGCCGGACTTCGAAGACTACGACGGCGACGAGCAGCGCGACGAATCCCGCAGCCAGGTAAGGGTGGTTGACGACGTGTTGGGCCAGCTCGCCCATCGGGCCTCCGCCTCAGGCAAAAGGGGGAAGTATAGCGGCTCGGCAGCCTGCTAGACTTCGCACCGCCATGCGGACGGAGCGGCGATCGGCGGTCTCGAGGTACGCGGCGCTCGCCGCGCTTCTCGTCGGCTTCGCCGTTTCCGCGCAGGACGACGAGGAACGCGAGCTCGAGGCCGTGCGCCGCGCGATCACGGCCCTCGAGCAGCGGCTCGAGCAGCAGACGGCCGAGCGCAGCGAGGCGGCCGAGGCGCTGAAGCGGATCGAGCTCGAGCTCGCGGCCGGGCGCAAGGCGCTCGAGCGCATCGAGGCGGATACCGATCGTGCTCGGCGCGATGCGGAAGCCGTCGCGGCCGAGCGGCGCGCGGTCGGCGAGCGTGTCGCGGCCGAGCGGGCCGCGCTCGCGGAGCAGGTCCGCATCACGTATATCAACGGTCGCGCCGAGCGTCTGAAGCTTCTGCTGAGCCAGGAAAGCCCGGCGGACTTCGGCCGCATGAGCGTCTACTACGACTACTTCAATCGCTCGCGCGCCGAGCGCATCCGCGGCGTCGCTGCCGAGCTCGCCGAGCTCGAGCGGCTCGAGGCCGAGGCCGCCCGGCTCGCCGGCGAGCTCGACGCGCTCGGCCGGGACCGCGGCGCCGAGCTCGAAGCGCTCGACCGGGCACGCGCCGAGCGGAGCGCGGTGATCGACGAGCTCGACGCGGCGCTCCAGGCAGGCGGCGGCGAGCTCGAGCGGCTTCGCGACGAGGAGAGCCGGCTCGTCGAGCTCGTGACCGAGCTGGGGAAGGTCATGGCGGCGTTTCCGGTCAACTCGGAGGAGCCGTTCCCGCGGCTCAAGGGCCGGCTTTCATGGCCCGTAGCGGGCGAGATCGAGACGCGCTTCGGCCAGCGCCGCGGCGCCGGCGTGAGCTCGACCGGCGTATTGCTCGCGGCGGACGAGGGCAGCGCGGTCCGCGCGATCTATCACGGCCGGGTCGCGTTCGCGGATTGGCTGCACGGTTTGGGGCTTCTGCTCGTCGTCGATCACGGCGACGGCTACATGAGCCTTTACGGGCACAACGACGCGCTGCTGAAGGAGCCGGGAGACTGGGTGCGGCCGGGCGAGCCGATCGCGCAAGTCGGCACGACCGGGGGCCGCCAGTCGCCAGCGCTTTACTTCGAGATTCGTCACCGCGGAGAGCCGGTCGACCCGAACGCGTGGATGGCGAACTGAACGGTTCCCCACGCCGGTTTATTTCCTGATACCGGCTCGAAAAAGATTCAGAATCAAGCGTTTCGAAGCTCCGTTCCAGAATCTGCAAAAGAGGTTTACAGATTTTGCGTCGGCTGTGCTAAGGTGCTTGCACGCCGGGGGGAGCTTACCGCGCATGTCACTGAAACTACGAAGTATTCTCGTCCTCGCCATCGGCACGGTGCTGGGTCTCACCGTGTCGCTCGGCAGCACCGTGCTCGCCGAGCGCGAAGCCGAGCGCGTCGCGGTCGCGGACGCGGGCCTCTCCCCCGAATACATCGAGCTTCTGACTCGGGTCGTGGAGCGCGTGCGGCGCGAGTACGTCGATCCGATCGAGGAGCGGCGGATCGTCGAGAACGCGATCCGCGGCATTCTGAGCGACCTCGATCCGCACTCGAAGTACCTGCCGCCCGACGACTACGAAGAGGTGCGGATCAGCACCACCGGCAACTATTCCGGCATCGGGCTCGACGTCAGCGTCGAGGACGGCAAGGTCAGCGTCGTCACGCCGCTCGCGGGCGCGCCGGCGGCCGAGGCCGGGATTCTGCCGGGCGATGTGCTGCTCGCCGTCGACGGCGTCTCGGTCGACGGCGACAATCTCGAGCAGACGGTCAGCCGCATGCGGGGCGCGCCCGGGACGGTCGTGCATCTCACGGTACGGCGCGACGGCGTCGCGGAGCCGCTCGAGTTCGCGCTGACCCGGGCCGATATCCACGTGCAAACCGTGCGGTCGGAGCTCGTGGACGAGCGCATCGGCTACTTCCGCATCACGTCGTTCGCGAAGACGACGGACGACGATCTCGAGGCCGCGGCGCTCGAGCTGCAGGCCAAGGCTCCGGGCGGGCTCGAGGGTGTGGTCCTCGATCTGCGCAACAACCCCGGCGGCGTCCTCGAAGCGGCGATCGACGTCGCGGACCTGTTCCTCGCCGAGGGTTTGATCGTGCGCGGCAGCGGCCGCGCGCGGCAGGCGCGCTTCGAGCGCTATGCGGGCGACGGCGATCTGCTCGAGAACGTGCCGGTCGTCGTGCTCGTGAACGGCGGCTCGGCATCGGCGTCGGAGATCGTCGCCGGCGCGCTCAAGGATCACGGCCGGGCCCTGCTCGTCGGCAGCAAGACCTACGGTAAGGGATCCGTTCAGACGGTCATGCCGATCGGCAAGGACAGCGCGATCAAGCTGACGACGTCGCTCTATATCACGCCGTCCGGTGCGCAGATCAACGGCACCGGCATCGAGCCGGATGTCGCGGTGAAGGGCGGAGGCTCGAAGCGGATCTACGCAGGCGCCGGCGGCGTGCCGGCGATGCTCGAGGACCAGCAGCTGGCCGAGGCGCTGCGGACGGTTGGCTACTATGCGCCGATCCCGGAGCCGGTCACGACGACGGCCTCGGCATCGAGCGAATCCGCCCGCTGACGCGGCGGCCGCAAAACAAAGATTCCGCCGGCGACGGCTCGGTCCGTTGCATGAAACCCAATCGAATCGATCGCTCTCTCGAAATCGAGCAGGCACAGCTGCGCGGCTTCGCTCGCAGCATCTCGGAAATCGAGTGGCTGCTGCTGATCCTCGTCATCCTCTATCTCTTCGTCACGCGCCCGGATCTGGCGCAGCATCCGGCCGTGCTCGCGATACTCGTCGGCTTCGCGGGCTTCGTGCTCGCGTTCCGCTACATGCGCGTGCTTGCGTCGCGCCCGGGGATCAAGATCGTTTTCGAGATCCTCGCGATGCTCGCTTTCGTGACGGGGGTGCTCGCGTTTGCGAACGGCATCCGCAGCCCGCTGATCAACCTTTATCTGCTGCCGATCATCACGGCGGCGCTCGCGCTCGGCAAGCGCGCCGTTTTCCTCGTGATGCTGCTGGTCGTCGCCTGCTATGTGCTGCTCGCGACCCTCGAAGGCGGCACTGATGCCCTGAACGCGCGCCTTGCGGCCGAGGCGCTCGGCGTGCTGACGCCGCTGCTGCTCGTCGCATTCTCGACGACGCTGCTCGCGGAGAACATCAACGCTTCGAAGCAGCGGATTCGCGCGCTGTCCGACCGCGACGAGCTCACGTCGCTCTACAATCGCGGCGCGTTTCTGCGGCTCGCGGAGCGCGAGCATGCGAGCGCCGCGCGCAACGGCAGGCCGTACTCGCTGCTGATGGTCGACATCGAAGGGTTGAAGGGCATCAACGACACGTACGGTCACGAGGCCGGGAACCGGGCAGTCAAGCTCGTCGCGGACGCGCTCGAGCGCCTCACGAGGTCGAGCGACGTCGTCGCGCGCTACGGCGACGACGAGTTCGTCGTGCTGCTCACCGAGGCCGATCGCGCCGTCGCGGAGGAGGTCGCGCAGCGCATCCGTAACGTCGTGTTCTCGACGACGCTCGAGGTGGACGTGAAAATGGTGCGCCTTAAGGTCGGCGTCGGCGTCGCGAGCTTCCCCGAGGACGGCAACGCGCTCGCGCCGATCGTCAGCGCGGCGGACCGCGCCATGTACAAGGACAAGCATGATCGAGAGCCGCCGAAGGGGCGGCTCGTGATTCGCCGGCGCTGACGACGAAGCCGGCTCCGGTTCTCGCTATCCACCCCCATGAGCATCCTCCGATGCGGCAAGTCGCTCTGACCGTATTCCTGCTCTGTATGAGCAACGTCTTCATGACTTTCGCCTGGTACGCCCATTTGAAAGAGCTGAGCGCGCGGCCGTGGTTCATCGCCGCTTTCGTCAGCTGGGGCATTGCGTTGTTCGAGTACCTGCTGCAGGTGCCGGGGAACCGCATCGGCTATCAGGTCATGAGCGTCGGCCAGTTGAAGATTCTGCAGGAGGTCATCACCCTCAGCGTATTCGTGCCCTTCGCGGTGCTCTATCTCAAGGAGCCGCTGAAGCTCGACTACCTGTGGGCGGCGCTCTGCGTGCTCGGTGCCGTATACTTCGTGTTCCGCGCGAACTGACGCCGCGTCCGGTCGGCGTCCCAGCCCTTCTGACCAGCGGTGCCTAATCGTGACCCTGCAACTCTTCTTCACCGTCTTCGCGACCGTCTTCCTGGCCGAGCTCGGCGACAAGACTCAGCTCGCCACGCTGCTCTTCGCGGGCCGCTCGCCCGATAACCTGTGGAGCGTGTTCCTCGGGGCTTCCGCCGCGCTCGTGATCTCCACGGCCGTCGGCGTAGCGGCGGGGGCGGCGCTCTCGCACTTCGTCAACCCGAAGCTCCTGACCTACGCGGCCGGTGTCGGCTTCATCGCCGTCGGGCTTTGGACCCTCTGGTCGGCGCAGGCGGCCTGAGCCCCGGGCGCCGAGTCGCCGCGGATGAGCCGGGGCCCTATTGCCGGGCGTCGCGCCGGCGGCGACGCGGGAGGTATGATGGGTCACGCGCCTCTACGAGCCGTTGCCGCGCGGCGGTGACGAAACGCCTTCGGGAGCCTCGCGATGATCGAAGCCCTCCCGCCCGATTCGATTCCTTCGATCCGCATCCGGCGGTCGGTGGTCATGACATGACTCGGCCGTCGAAGCCGGCGCCCGCCGACGGCTTTCCGCTATGGGGCGTTCTCGCGCTGCCCGGCGGCGCAATCTTCGGCGCATTGATCGGCATCTTCGTCGGAGCGCTCTTCGGCATCCCCGGCATCGGCGTCGCGATCGGTGCGGGCCTCGGCGTCGGCATCGGCCTTGCGCTCCTTGCCGCCGCGATCGTCCTTGCGTCGGCCAAGCTTTAGGGGATTCGGTGCGGATCGTCGATTACGCGGGACGCGCGCTCGGTGCGATGTCGGGCGCGCTCGTCGCCGTGCTGTGGATACTCGGGCTTTGGCTGCCCGAGTCCGGGATGGCGCTCACGGGCATCAATTTCGTCGTCGCGCTGCTGATGGCGCTTCTCGCGCTCTTCGCCGTCATCGCCGCGATTCGCGGGCATACCGCAGTGCTGATCGTCGCGTTCGTCGCATCGTTCTTCCCCGTCGGGCTCGCCTTGCTCGGCGGCGATCACTGGCTCGCCTGGGCGGGACGGCTGAATGTCTGCTACCTTGTCGCCGCGGCGCTGATGTGGCTCGGCCGCCGGCGGCGTGCCGATACCGCAAGCGATACGGCCTAGCGCTCGAGGTCCGGTGCCCGCGTTGGTCGTCTGATTGTTCGCCGCGAGAGGAGTAAGACGTGAGAGTGAAAGCAGTGGGCCGCACGGCGCTCGAGCTCGTGATTCGCGTCGGCGCGCTCGCCGTTCTCGTCGGCGCGCCCGCCGCCCGCGCGGACGACGCGTCCGCACTCGACGAGCATCGGCGCCTGTGGCAGGAAGCGGCAATCGACGCGTACGTGTACGCGTACAACAAATACTGCGAGTGCCATCCCGAGACGCCGCCGGAAACGTACGTCACCGTGCGCGGGAACGTGGTCGTGGACGTGCGTCATCAGCCGTTCGGGTTCGATCACTACGTGCAGGCCGAGCCGCGCAACTTCGAGTGGTATTGGACGATCGACCAGCTCTTCGATCTCGTCGGCAACGCGCTCGAGCGCGGATCCGTCGTGCGCGCGGAATACGACGCGTCGATCGGCTTTCCGACGCACGTCTTCATCGACCACGACGAGGACCTCATCGGTGACGAGGTCGACGTTCGAGTGACGAAGCTCGAGCCCCTCGACGAGTGACGAACGGCCGAGGGGCATCCTCGGCGGTCTGCACAGCATGATGAGCGCGCGCGTTTCTCGCGATTGGCCGCTGCTGCTCGGAATCGCGCTCGTCTGGGCCGCATCGCTCGCGCTTCCCGCGCTCGCGGCCGGCGGGCGCGTGTTCGTCGGGCTCGAGATGCTGCTCGACGGTTGGCAGGGTCTCGAGCGCGGCGTCTACGCATGGCTCGCGAATCCGCTTTTCGTCGCCGCCCTCGTCTGCGCGTTGCTCGCGCGCAATGTGATCGCCGCCGGACTATCGATAGCGGCGCTCGTGCTCGGCGGCACGAGCATCTTCGTCGAATCGGCGCTGCGCGAGCGGATGACGTCCGTACCGGAGATCGAGCTGCGGGTCGGCTTCTACTTGTGGATGGTCGCGCTTGCCGCGCTTTGTCTTCGAACGTTGACAAGAGCAGTCGCTTCCGACGGGCGAGAGGGTCCGAATCGGGTCGCCCGACATTAGACATACTCGGGAAAGTCCCGGGATTGACGGTCTGGATGAATTCGCCTTAGAGTCACGAAACGCCGGCGTCGTCGGCGGAAGGTTTCGGTTGATCGAGGTTAGTCTCCCGCGCTAGCACCTGTTCAGGATCTACCGATCTAGCGCTTGATCTTGCGCCGTTGGTTGAGTTGCTAGCTGTCTGAAACGGCGCGAGAGTCGGTTCAATGAATATCTACGTCGGCAATCTTTCCTATGGCATGAGCGAGAACGAGCTGCGTGACGCGTTCGCCGCGTACGGCGAAGTGTCGTCCGTCAAGATCCTCATGGATCGCGAGACGGGTCGGTCGCGCGGATTCGGATTCGTTGAAATGCCCAATCAGAAGGAAGCGGAGGCGGCTGTCGCTCAGCTGAATGGCAAGGACGTCGGCGGGCGCGCATTGCGCGTCAACGAGGCACGCCCGCGCGAGAGGCACTAGCCCCTCGCGTCGCCGCGGCC
>Ga0079224_100015940_pt1 | contig 10535 bp, 6 predicted proteins | sample Stecom2015_FD_80414 | JGI IMG/M metagenome (GOLD analysis project Ga0079224, IMG submission 80414) | Agricultural soil microbial communities from Utah to study Nitrogen management - Steer compost 2015 | ecosystem: Environmental > Terrestrial > Soil > Agricultural land | place: USA: Utah...
ATTGGGCTGAAAATCAACGGTTTCCTTTTTAATGTCTCCAAGCAGTTCATCAGCCAACCGAGCCAGACGTGCCTCCGTATACCGCATCGCTGCAGGACGATCTCCGTCTACGTGACCAAAATTCCCCTGCCCGTCGATCAGTGGATAACGGAGAGACCAATCCTGTGCCATACGCACCATCGCCTCATAAACCGATGAATCCCCATGCGGGTGGTATTTCCCTAAAACCTCACCGACCACCCTGGCTGATTTACGATGGGGTTTGTTATAAGCTAATCCGAGATCCTGCATACCGTAAAGAATTCGACGGTGCACAGGTTTCAATCCATCACGTACATCAGGTAAAGCTCTGGACACAATGACTGACATCGAATAATCGATGTAAGCCGACTTCATCTCTTCCTCGATGTTGATCGGGATAATATTTTGCTCTGACATCTATATCAATCTATCATTTTTGTAAAGCGCAGCAAATGTATTAAAATTATATAGGATTTAATAACTTAGGTGAAATTGAATTGTCCACAATTCATGTATTTTTGCCTCCATACAATTAAGTCTGATGGCAGATATGAATAAGGAAAAACCAGAGAATATCAAACCCTACCACGATGATGAAGGCGGGAAAAAAGAACAAATCACAAAAATGTTCGACAATATTTCAGGGGGCTATGATTTTCTCAACAGACTTCTATCTGCCCGATTTGATGTTGTGTGGAGACGAAAACTTACCGGAAAAATACTTTCACATCAACCCCCAAAAATCCTTGATGTGGCTACAGGTACCGGGGATGTGGCCATCACCCTGGCCTCCAAAGCACCGGATGTATTGGTGGATGGGACGGACATTTCACCAAAAATGCTGGAAATTGCCAGGAAAAAGGTAAAAAAAGCCAACCTGGAGAACCAAATCAAACTGTTTGTAGGAGATGCAGAGAACCTGGATCTTGAAGATAACTGGTATGATGTGGTGACCGCATCCTTCGGGGTTAGAAACTTCGAAAATCTGGAAAAAGGATTATCAGAAATGTTCCGGGTTACACGTCCGGGTGGCTACATATATATTCTGGAATTTTCCAATCCCAGGATTTTCCCCGTTAAACAGGCCTATAATTTTTATTTCCAGAATATACTACCATTAATAGGGCGGATAAGATCCGGCGATCCCAAAGCCTATCAATATCTCTACGAGTCTGTGCAAGCGTTTCCTGATCGTGAAAAGTTTCTTGAAAAATTGCAAGAAGTTGGATTTATCGACGTTCATTCTACAGAACTTACGTTAGGTATATGTCAGATATATTCAGGAAAGAAATAATATTTGCAACTTGCTTAATCCTCATTGGAAACATTCTACACGCCCAGACCGGTGACGGGCTTCATAATTATCGGAATAAGCAGCATAAGAATTACTATTTTGGAATTTCCTTTGGATTGCACAAAAGCAATTTAAAACTGTTGCACAGTGAGGATTTCCAGAGCCAAAGAAAAATATCACTCATTGAGTCCTATTCCAGCCCTGGCTATGATATCAAGGTGATTGGCAATCTCAAAATAGGGGACTATTGGGACTTCAGACTGCTTCCCGGATTCTCATTTGGACAAATGCAGATGATGTACCAGAATGCCACAGCGGCAGAATTTGAATCACCCATGAAACTCGATTATGTTTACGGCGAATTACCCTTTCACGTGAGATACAAATCACATCCGTACCGGGACATGAGGGTATACGTCTTTGGGGGCTTCAAATATGCTTTTGATATATCCAGCAAGTCTCGTACGGTGAATTCCAATTTCAATGTTTCCGCTTCGGATTACTCACTCGAGGGCGGCATCGGAATGCAATTTTTCTTTCCCTACTTTATCCTTTCTCCTGAAATAAAACTCACCAAAGGCATCTCAAACATTCTGATCAACAACGAAAAAACTTCACAAGCTGGCTTGTTGCAAAAGGCATTGTCTCAAATGCTCACATTTTCATTCCATTTTGAGGGGTAATGTTCAAAATGGTGATGACAAACCACAAACACTCCCCCACTCCTCACCTTTCCGGATTCTCCCTCCCCTGAAATTCATCTACACTCTGAATCATTGCCGGAAAGAAATCATTGAATGACTTATGAAGATCATTTTCATACCGCTGTAAAACCTCCATGGCACTGGAAAATCCGGTGTGAAATTCTGCGCGGTGATCCAGACCTGCAAAGGCGTTGGATTGTCCATTCAGCGTGGTGAATTTGAAAAGAAAATTGTGTCGAATCATCCTTTCTACAGTGTATTGCAAACGATCGGGTATAAACGCTTTGTTCGACAGAATAGCAGTGTACTGGGCCTGCGAAAAGACAGTGAAACTGACGTCCGAATATAAGGACCAGTTCTGATACAGGATGTAGTCATAATATAAATCCAGTGCAACCCCAGCATACTTCCGGAAGTATTTTCTTAAAATTCGCTTCATATCCTTGTTTCGCGGATGGGTATCTGTAAACTCATCAATATGTCGATGCATTTGAATCCCATGTTTCAAACTATCGGGCCATTGCCTGATTTCATCAATGGTCATCATATCTGCCAAAAAATTGCCCAGGATATCATTGTGGTAATTTCTCGAAAGAAACAAATGGGCAAGATAGTTCATATATGAATTTTAAGGATGACTCTTCAATTCCTGGCTATCATTGGAATTACAAAGATATAAATCTATCTTTGCGGCCAGAAAAATCCAAAATTATATCTATGGCACTACAATGTGGCATCGTGGGCTTACCGAATGTGGGTAAATCGACGCTTTTCAACGCACTCACAGCTTCGAAAGCTTTATCAGCCAATTATCCGTTTGCAACAAAAGACCCTAATGTGGGAATGATCACCGTTCCGGACCCGCGACTGGACAAATTGGCTGAACTGGTAAAACCTCAGCGAGTATTACCCACGACGGTTGAAATTGTTGATATTGCAGGATTGATCAAAGGGGCAAGTCAGGGTGAAGGTCTGGGTAACCAGTTCCTGGCCAACATCAGGGAGGTAAGCGCTATTCTCCATGTTGTCAGATGCTTCGAAAATGACAATGTAATCCACGTGGATGGAAAAGTAGATCCGGTTCAGGATAAGGAGATTATCGATACTGAGTTGCTTCTCAAAGACATCGAAACCGTAACCAAACGAGTAGATCGACTTAAAAAAAATGCCAAATCCGGTGAGAAGGAAGCCCTCCGGAAACTTGAATACGGAGCGTATATTTTAGCACAACTGGAAGAAGGTAAGCCTGCCCGGACATTGGATCTGACCAAAGACCAGAAAGAATTGCTGGATGAGATGATGTTGCTTACCGCCAAGCCCGTTCTCTACGTATGTAACGTGGATGAAAATTCCGTAGTTACGGGCAACGAACTGACTCGACGATTTGCTGAGGCAGTTGCAGATGAAAATTCCGGAATTGTGCTCATATCTGCGGAGATTGAATCCGAAATTATCCAGTTGACCGATCCCGAGGAACGAATGATTTTCCTGGAGGAAATGGGACTCCAGGAGCCTGGGGTCAACAGATTGATCCGGGCAAGCTACGAACTCCTCCAACTGATTACTTACTTTACAGCAGGAGTGAAAGAAGTTCGTGCCTGGACTGTGATCAAAGGTACTAAAGCACCTCAGGCAGCAGGAGTTATCCATAGTGACTTTGAAGAAGGCTTTATCCGGGCTGAGGTTATTTCCTATGACGATTTTGTGAAATATGGATCCGAATCAGCTGTAAAAGAGGCTGGGAAACTAGCCGTAGAGGGCAAAGAATATATAATCCAGGATGGAGATATTATGCATTTCAGGTTCAATGTATAGCTATATCTGAGATTCATATAAAGTACATCCCTTATCAGAAATTTCTCCGTTTTATTTGATACAGCAGTAATCCATTATTTCGCCCTTCCATTAATCCTCACTCTATTAAGAAGGTATATTAATGGAAAGGAATGCCTGTTCCATTATAATGGCACACGCTCCAGAGGACAACTCATACAGTGAGGCCCACCGCGTGCTCTGGATAATTCAGCAGATGGCAATGTAATGATGGTTCTGGATATCTCCTCTGCTGTATACATGTTTTGTTCCAGATCAGCAATTATCTGCCCCACCGGCTGTACTCTATATCCCGCTTTTTCGAACACCTGGATCGTTCCTGGATTGCGATCATAGGCTATTGCCACTCCGGGTTTCACAGCGAGTAAATTGCAGGCATCTGTCCATTGTTCTCTTTCCTGATAAGGACTTAGTCCCTTCCCAGCATGCAAAAATGTGGTTTGTGGGTTTATTTCTGAAATGATAAACTCCCTGACCGCCGGATAGTGCCTTTCCACTCCACTCTTGTGGTACACTGTCACATTGGAACTTAATCCATCGAAAATTACCGGTTTATAATTGACGAGCATGCCGTGGTCGAGCCAGGTCATCAACGTATCCAGATGCATAAAAGCCCGCTCAGGGGGAATGTTGATCTGGACTACATGATCAATCAAACCCATCTCGAATAGTACATCGCGCAGAATGTGCACGGAATGAGCATTGGTCCTCTCGCTCACGCCCATTAGCAGATATTCCCTGTTGATCATCATGATATCTCCCCCCTCAATTTTTACGGCCTCACCCATTCGGGAAGGAGGAAACATATTGACATCGTTCATGTCAATTATCCTGGAATCGCGGTGGAGACTTTGAAATGAAGGATGGTATCGAAATATACAACGAACCAACATATTCTCCCTGTATCGGGCTTGTTTCGCAGCCCGGGTCAATATTAAATGATCTTTAAGCACAACAGCCACATCCCTGGTAAAAATAAAATTGGGGATAGGGTCCAGAATATAAAAGTCTTCCTCAGCCAAATAGCCTGTTACCAGAGATTGCCCCAGAGCATGGGGATCCAGTTGCTCGAGTATGTGCCCTATTCGATCAGGTAGTTCTTCAAAGTGGACAATGTCCGAGATCAGTTTCATTTTTCCTTCTTCACTTGCCAACAGCGTTTGTGTCAGCAAATCTTCTACTTCAATTACCTGATCATGACCGATCAAAAGCTTGAGCAAATGGGTAAAAACACCGTGTTCTTTCCTTATCCCGGTATAATCTACGATATCATCAAACAACAATTCCTGGGATCGGCGTGGACTCACTCTGGCTATGCCAGCATCCGGTCGATGGACCACCACTGTTTTTAGGGGTTGAATTTCCGAATTGACATTCAATCTGATCATATTGTCCTAAATATACAATAATTGGAACACATGAATCTCATTTACAGTCTGATTTGACCATTAGGAAATATTGAAGTTTCTATATTAGTGGCCTGTCTCACAAGTGATATATACGAATGACGCGATTATTTTTGTCGTACCGAAGAAACGAAACCGAGCATAGGACAGGCCTACGTGAGGCTTTCGGTGATGAAGGTACGGCGAAAAAGAAGCCGTCATAAGTTTGAAGAACTTATGCAACAGAGCACTAGTTCTGGTGGCCAGCTACTACGCTCTCCGGTAAATCCATGTTGATTACATTTTTCTTACCAACCAGTTTCATATCCACCCTAAATGGTTTATGGTTGGTTAATTTCCAATCTTGTTCTCCATTGGTCGATTCCATTGATTTCAGGTACGAAGTAGGATTGAATCCTGGTCCGAGGAACTATAAAAGATCCTGACCGGACCACCCCAAGTTTGTATTCCAACAAATATTCTCCCTTTGGTAGGTGATGAATGAACATTTCCGTTTTGGATGGATCAAAGGTTTGGTAATAGAATAGCCCCAGATTCCATTGGTACCCACTTAGACTGATTCCAGGATCCAAACCAGGCATTATAGGATCCTGAATATAAACATAATCCAGATCGCGGTCGGTGAGGATTCTCAATTGTACGATCAATTGATCTCCTACCCTCAAAGTATCAGAAGAATTCTTCCCAGCAACTGTTTTCTCAATGTGGAGAATCCCCCCGGTCTGAGTAAGAGGATCTTCGGATTCCACTTCTTTGGCTGTACTCAATCCCACCCAAACAGGGGGACCTTCCAAATGCTGGATTTGCAAGGTGGAAAGTTCTTTCATAGTCAGTTTGATATCTTCAGCATCACCCAGGCCTTGGATTTCTATGTCATGATCTCCGTATATTAATTTTATTTTTGAAGGGCTTGTCCAATCCACGGACATTCGGGTTAGGCTGATCAGCAAATCAAATAACTCCGGATTATGATGCCAATCGTTGGTCATTCCGTTGACCAACACCCATTGTATGACTCCGGAATTCAATTCCTTATCGTCATAAAGCAACAACAATTCTGAAATTTTGGACAAAATTCCCAGGTAGCCTTGCTGTACAGTTCGATCCTGGTATTTCCAATAGGTCCCGATCCCCGGATCCCGGATGGCATTATCAACAAAGCTTTTCAATACTTTTTTGCTCATCTCCCTATCTTCGAGATGGTATGCAGCAATCCCAATGTCAGCCCTGTAACCATAGTCAAATTGTACCCAGTTCGCATACACAGAATCTTTCAGTTCTTCCCAGTACTTCAAGAACTTTTCAGTATTTTCCTGATTTTTAAACCCATACGCTCGCTGATGAAAATATGGGATGAGAGTAAGGTAGTCCAAATCAGTCCTGCTCGTGTCATTTTTCATCTTCTCCCAAAGTTCCACAAAATAATTATCAGCATAGGTCTGTGCTAATTGAATAGCATTGTGCACCGATTCCTGAAGACCAATATCGAAAGAATGGATTTTGTTCCACTGTGTGAGATAACGAACGGTCAGATAAAAACTGGATGGACCACCAATGATCCATGGAAAACCACCGTCCTGATTTTGACTTTCAAGCCATTTAGCAAAATTGTCTACCATGATTCGATCCATATACTGATCGTCAAAATACAAGCTCATTAAGGCCATTTGTTCGGTAGCTGAATTGGCAAGCCGAACCCATGGTGTGTTCTCCAGGGTAGCATATTTCAGGTCCTCGTTCTGAGCAAGGCGACTTTCCAATTCCCCTTTTTGTTTCCAGGTTTTATATATAGCTTCAAAATTGGGTATTTGCGAAGTGATATATTGACCCAAGACACCCTGAAGCGCATTTCTAAAAAATTGATCTGTGGTTACAGGGTTTGCTATCTGCATATAAGGTATGGATTTCAACAATTCCGTGGACATGTTTTGAACAATACGTAGAGAAGCTTCACCCACCGTTTTTTCACTCACAATAGGTTGTCCAAAACCATCCCAATGTTCTCCTTCCTTCAGAATGAAAACAGCACCGTCATAGATGGTCTCTGAAGAAGGCAATACCGTGATTACCTCTTCGGTAGCGTCAAGCACGCTGCCCTGATGGTCTTCCACTTGCGTTCTGATAATCAACGGACCTTTCTCTTCCTTGTCAATAACCAAAGGGATACTGATGGTGGTAGAAGTCTGGCTGCCTATCACAAAAGGATAACCACTTTCCTCTTTATGATTTTGCGATGTGTCAAAAATGGAATTTACAGAGAAATACAAATTCCCCGATACTTCTTTCGAGGTGTTGTTAAATAAGGTATATCTCAGATTCATATGGTCTCTTTGCCGGACGACTGCCGGTATAAAGCTTTCGACGAATAAATCCTGAGTGGTTTCAAAAGTATGGCTGATATAACCGGTTTGCAATTGTTGGGAATGCGCGAAAACCATGATTTTCCATCTTCCGGCCTTGTCATTGGTCCGAAAAGGTATCTCCAGGACACCATTAGTATCTGTGGTTGATTTTCCTACAAATAAAATGGTCTCTTCAAAATCCTTGCGAATCTGCCCCACATCGCTGGTTTCGATATTAGCTTCCATTTCCGGCATTGGGGCAGGTGGTACAGCCATATCTACGGCCAAACTTTCCTTTGTGGAGTTCATCACCCTGGAGTGAGCCGCAGTCATATATTGGCGGTACTCCCATTGCAATCGAGGTAAATTGGGATAAATAATTCTTCCGGATTCAGGTCTCTGCTCCCAGTAATTGTTGTGGGAATATATCATGACTCCCAATTGACCTGTGACCGCGTATATATTTATGGGGTTCCCATAGGTCCGGAATAAGGTATTTCGGTTATTCCATGCATGAACCTTGTAAGCATCCAGGGAGGCATCAAAAATGACCGTGGTAACCTCTGAAAGAATGCCATGGGAGCGATGATCTTTCACACTTACTTGTAGAGAAGTATCTGTACGTACCGGGATAACATCCAGATTTTGAGGGCCGGTAATGGTGAGTTCCTTGTTGGTCCAGGGAACCTGAATCGTCTGGGTGGCGGAATAGAATCGACTTGCCAGCATCCCGTAGGCATGGATATGAATCCCTCCCCTATCCTTCTCCCCGACATCAATTGTCATAGTTTTACCGTGGGTAAATTGATGCCTTTCGACGGTACCATCAGGATAATTAATCACAATCTGACCACCCTTACTCATTCTGGGCGTGTGAAAAACCAACCGGACTTCCTCTCCAGGCAGGGCCTTCGATTTATCCATTGTAATTTCCACCGGGCTGTGAATAATATGCTCCTTCTTTCCGGTAGTACCAATTCCAAATGATTTTAAAGCAATCGTATCTCCTGCAGCATCCTTTATGGTGATACGGTAATATCCCGCTCCCTGGATCAGATCTTTCAAGTCGAGTGAATCCTGATCCTCGATTTTTAAAGAAAAGGATTTCAATAATTTTTCCTCATCCCACTTGTCTATAGATACCTGATGATCATAGAACATATGGGGTATTTTTTTGGCAAATTCCCGTTCAGTCAATAAAGGCAGATCCGGAATTTCCCAATATCGACCCACTTTAAATTGCTGAGGTTCTTTCAATTTCGATACGCTCAATTCGACCTCCTTACTTCTGGGTTGCTGTAAGGAATTCTTCAATTCAAACCGAACATTTTTCAAATTATCTTTGAGTTGAAAATCAGGCAGTACAATTTGCAGCAATTCCTGATCAGGATCCAATGGTATGCTCCTGGTCAGTTCTCTGATCTCCCCAGAAGCTGCAGCAACTGAAATCTGAATTTTATAAAAAAGAAACGATCCATAGCGATTATTTGAATCTTTGAAATCCTCAGTTTCAAAGGAAATGGTAAATCTTCCTTCCTCATCGGTAAAAAATGAGCCTTCATACACCACAGGAGAATCGTGCGTATTCGTGCTATAATACCAATACCGTCTTTCAAGTTCAACCCGGGCTGTTCCCTGTGCATTTTGAACCGGAAACCCATGATAAGTTTTCGCCTCTCCCTTAAGGGTCAGAATCCTCCCTTCCCTCATAATCATAGAATCAGGCACGGTCACCTCAAAATTGGGTCTTTGATAGTCTTCCACCACAACAGAAGCGTGTCCTGATGGAGACGCTGTCAATGTCCATGTACCTTTAAGGCCTGTGATTGGAACTGGAATCGTGCCGGAAACTGTTCCCCATTCGTCCGTTCTGAAGGTTTTCTCCCACACATTTTTGTAGTTGGCATCGCGGAGTACGATATTGACATTCTGGTTTTTGACAAGTTCCGATTCCAGCTTATATGACAAGGTGGTCATCGCCTTAAAATGAATGATCTGCCCGGGTTTATAGACAGCTCTGTCCGTGAAAATAATCGTTTTTTGCAGGGTATTTTCTTTGGGATTGTTACCCGTATAAACATACGTCAACGGCGAAATATATTGATCGTTTTTCGTCCTTACCTTGTAATAATGATTTTGAGAAATCTTTGGTGGAATAAACTTCCTTCTGGTGATTCATACATCGTCCTGATTTCCGTTCTGGGAAGTCCGGCATGGTAATTTACAGTTATGGCCTCCACCACCGCACCAGAAATTTTGCCTCCATCATAAATATCTAATACTTCAAGTTTAGGATCTCCCGACATATTGGTGATCAATAAGCCAAGGTCAGAAATTTGAAACAAAGCGGTCCCCGAAATTTTGACGGCATTCCTATGGAACCAATATCTAAGGGCGTACGTCCCTTTTCGCAGTGATTTATCGATCAAAACTTCGGTCCGGTGGTTCTTATAGTCTGTGGTGGGTGGAAACGAAACCAGTGTTTTCCATGTGAAATTTTTATTCAGAAATAAGATATCATCGATTTTGTTTCTATTCGTGCCGTACCTCCATTCTATAAATTCCTCCTCAGAAATCGGGTAAACTTCAAGTTGGGCGATCTCCAGGTTTCTAAAATTGATAGCTATGAAGGGTGTAGCATGAGAAGAATAGACGTCCTCCACTTCCACGCTAAGCTCAGGTGATTTAATTGTGTATATGAGTTCTTTGATTTTACCAACGTAGTACAGACTGGAGTCCTGGACTGTGGATTTTAGGGCAGATTCCAGAATTGTCAGAGCCTCCCGATAATTTCCTGCATGGTAGTCATGCTGACCTTTCGAGAACTTGAAAATCAGGCTGTGAGGGTTTGTATTGTATTTTGAAATCAGCTCGTCCAACAGAGCGATTATGGCTGGCCTATATTGCTCACCGATATGATCAATTGTAAAATCTA
>Ga0079224_100015941_pt1 | contig 10535 bp, 6 predicted proteins | sample Stecom2015_FD_80414 | JGI IMG/M metagenome (GOLD analysis project Ga0079224, IMG submission 80414) | Agricultural soil microbial communities from Utah to study Nitrogen management - Steer compost 2015 | ecosystem: Environmental > Terrestrial > Soil > Agricultural land | place: USA: Utah...
CAGCGGGCCGCCATAATAGATATTAGAAGTGAGAAATCAGAAGTGAGAAGTGAGAAACTGAGTTAGATGTTAGGCCGCTTACAAATCAACAACTTTACACCTTCGATTTACGACTTTACAAATTAACACCTTTACAGCTTATAGCCATCTGCCAATAGCCATTTGCTATCTGCCATTCGCCATCTGCTATCAGCCTCTCCCTTTACGACTTTACAAATCAACGAATTTACAAACCAACGACTTTACGGCTTATAGCCATTTGCCATTAGCCATCTGCCATCTGCCATTAGCCATCTGCCATCTGCTATTAGCCCCTCACTTTACGACTTTACAAATTAACACCTTTACATCTTTACGACTGCTTACTTGGGTCCTTCCAAGTAAAACCCCTACCTGATCGCTTCTCCCTACAGCGTGTATATAGGTGCACCCCAAGCCATTATACAACATTTTAGCGATGTAATTCTTTCCAGCAGCTGGCTTTTGACAGTTATTTACTTTACATCTATCGTCGTACGCTGCAACGTACTCCCAACAGCCTAAAATTTAACCCTATGTTAATACTAAAAACCTGTAATTTGTACTCGTATCGCATACGACTCAAGAAACAACATGACCAGAAGTCTGCTAGAACGCCGGTTTGAAACTTTATACGCTGAACAACATCGCATGTTGTACGCCTTCGTCCTCAAAAGGACAGGGAATGCCTATCTAGCCGAAGAAATCGTCCAGGCAACCTTTATACGTTGGTGGGAACTCGTTTCTACCGGACGGTCGGCATCCATGCAATCTGAACGGGCGTTATACCTGATTGCCAAGGGGCTCCTGGTGGACGAGCATCGGAAAAATCTCGCCAGCCAACGTTTGGCAGAAGCCTATAGCGCCCAGATTCAGCAACATACCGACAACGGCCAACAACTAGCAATAGCAGAACTTCAAGAAGTTATCCGCAAAGCCATAGATAACTTACCACCCCGTCGGCAACAAATCTTTCAGATGAGCCGTTTCGAAGACCTAACCTACCAAGAAATCGCCGACCGTCTTGATATTTCTGTCCACACTGTCGAAAGCCAGATGGTAAAAGCTATACGGGAGCTCCGGCGACAGATCCGCCCGCATATTGACGAAAACCTAAGCGCCGCTCATCTATTCCTCCTTTCGCTCATTGGCTTATATTAAGTTTTTGTAAACAGTAAAGGTACGGCTCCACATCTTCGGTATAGCTATAAAGCTCCTCCACTAATAGGGGCTTCATTATATGAGAGAATTGATTGACAAATACCTACAGGGAACCATATCGGAGGACGAAAGAGCTACGCTTGAAGACATTTTCGCGCGTCACGGCTATCAATTGGACGATATACCGCCAGTAGAAGACGAGACCTATGCACCCGATGTCCATTCTTCTGCCCGTATGTGGGAAAACATCCTTCATGCTAAATCCGTCAGGAAATATCCGAAGAACACAATTTGGAAGTGGTCATTACGTATCGCAGCCAGTCTGTTTGCACTATTTACCTTTGCCTATTTAGTAAACCGCAGCCAAAAACAATACAACGACGATGTTTGGCTCGTGACAGAAAATCCCGGAACAGGAATTCTAAAAATCACCTTATCCGACAGTTCGACAATATGGCTAAACGCCCATTCCAAGATAGCCTACCCCAAAAACTACAATCAAGTTAACAGGCAGGTGCGCCTCAGCGGACAAGCCTATTTCGATGTAAAACCGGACACTTCCCGAGCATTTATAGTATTCGCTGACAGCTTAGAAGTGCGCGTACTGGGCACTTCATTTGTCGTCAGCAACTATCCGGAAGAAAGTAAACGTTCCGTAGCGGTTGTGTCGGGACGGGTAGAGTCGCAAATAAAAGGAAATGCCCATTCGCTACGGGTGCTGAACCCTGGTGACCGGTTTGGCTATCTGGCAGAGAGCAAAAAAATTATACAAGACCATACGGACGAGGTGGAAGAACTACATGCCTGGCGTGACGGCACCCTCCTGTTCCGTGACGAGACGCTCGAAACCGTCACGAACGCGCTTTCACGGCGTTACCAAGTGACCTTCCAATTTATTAACGAGCAGCAAAAGAAAAAAACCGTTACCATCAAAATAAGGAACGAGCCCATTACTACGGTCATGAACGTATTGCAGTCTGTTTCAGACATATCGTATGAGATAAATGGGAAACAAATACATATCAAATAGACGAATAACCTTATCTGCTGAGAAAATGAACAACAAAAGTCCATAAAAATAAAAAAAGCGGAAGTATTGGCGTACCTCCGCTATAAACAATGCTAATGTGCCTTCTTACAAACAATCATTAAACATATGTACAAAACTACACAAAAAAGTGCGTTTATTAAATCCTATTGGATCATTATGAGAGCCTTCTTATTTCTGGCTATCTGCTTTTCAACCGGTGCATCCCTACTCGCGGTAGAAGGAAAAAGCCAAGCCTTGCATGAGATATCCGTTGTCCTCCCTCCGGGAGAGGCAACCCTCGAACAAGTTTTCAACAACCTGGAACGACAGAGTGGTTACACCTTTTCATATGCCACCGATGTACGCCGGGTCGTTGTAAAAAATGCTACCGCTCGTACCACCGATTTAGCATCGCTGCTAGCTTCATTATCGGAAAAGTACAGATTACAATTCGACATTTTCGACCGTATGATTGCCGTCAATCTATTAACGACGCAACGAAGTGGTAAAATAGCCGGTCGTGTTACAGACCTTTCAGGAAATGCCTTGGCGGGAGCGACGATCAAGATTATCGAGCTCGAGAGAACGTTGGTGGCCGACAGCGATGGAAAATTTTCCCTATCGGTTCGGCCAGGAACCTATACCGTTGAGGTTGGTTATCTCGCCTTTGCCAGCCAGCGTCGCACGAACGTAAGGGTGGAGGCCACGGCTACCCGGACCATCGACTTCCAATTAACCCCATCATCCGATGAACTTCATGAAGTCGTCGTCACCGCATTGGGGATAAAACGTGAAGAGCGTTCGCTCGGATACGCCGTAGGCAAAGTAAGTGGCGATGAGCTCAGCCGTACAAATAACGAAAATGTGCTGACTGGAATCGCCGGTAAAATACCCGGTGTAACCATCAGTTCAACGGGTGGAACGGGCTCTTCCATTAATATGGTAATACGAGGAGCGACGTCGCTGACCGACAACCAACCCCTGTTTGTCGTCGACGGTGTTCCCATTATCAATTCGATTAACAATATCAGCGAAATCGGCAGCGACAACCGGGTAGATTATGGGAATGCCATCGCTAGTATCAATCCCGAAAATATTGCGGAAATATCTATTCTTAAAGGAGCGAGTGCATCGGCACTATACGGATCACGTGCTGCAAATGGCGTGGTGATGATCACCACCAAGTCTGGAAAGGGGATACAGAAACTTTCCATTGATGTCGGTAGCAATACCGTTTTCGATGTACCTTACAAGTTCCTGGACATGCATTCCCGCTTTGCTTCAGGGGTGCTACCCTTTACACCCGATAACCCATTGACCGGGGGCAAGCTGGTCATCGAAGAGGGGTCGGCAGCAGGGGTTGGCCCAGAATTAGACAAAGGGTATTTGGCCGTACAATGGAATAGCCCGCTGGACGAAAACGGAGATCCCATTCCAATCCCGCTAGTCTCCCATCCCAATAATGTTAAGAACTTTGTTCAGACCGGAATCACCACGACAAATTCCATCGCGGTAGCCAACAGCACCGAACGGATGAACTACCGCGTGGCTTACGCTAACATGAGCAATCGCGGCATTATTCCCAATTCGGATCTTTTCCGCAATTCGATAAACATCAACTCTTCTGTAAACCTATTCCAAAACCTAACCTTAGGTACCCAGGTGGATATCAGCAGAAACAACGCCAATAACCGCCCCGCGACAAATCGTGGTGCTAACCCCATGGAATGGGCCTACAAGGTATCGCCTCACATCAATATTTTGGACCTACAGGACTACTGGGTCCCTGGTAGCGAAGGCGTACAGCAACTATCAGCAGATCCCAGAGAATACAATAATCCCTACTTCCTAGCATACGAGGTTAACAATGCTTTCGTTCGGGACCGCGTATTCGGAAACGCAAAGCTGGATTGGAAAATCACTTCAGACATTAATTTAATGGCCCGATATGCGCTCGACATGTATCACGAAGAACGTGAATCCAAAGTGCCTTTCAGCTACACCAATGAGCCCAGAGGCGCCTATGGCGTTATCGACATGCGCCAACAAGAGCAAAACATCGATTTTTTAGCTACGTATCGTAAATCCCTGTCCGATTTCACCCTGTCGGCATCAGCGGGAGGAAACATTCGCTATTACCAAGCGCGCACCACACAAGCTCAGTCCTCCCAAGGTGCAGGGCTCATCACGCCGGGCCTTTACACCCTCGCCAACATCGCCCCTACCAGCCTCAGCTACGGAAGCAGCATCGCGGAGAAGGCGGTGAACAGCATCTATGGCTTTGCCAATCTCGGCTACAAAGATATGATCTACCTCGATTTGACTGCCCGTAACGATTGGTCCAGCACATTGCCGGCCGAAAACAGATCCTATTTCTATCCTTCGGCATCGATGAGTCTTTTGTTAGACCGGCTATTTCATATACCCAAACCGGTCGATATGCTCAAATTGCGAGGCGGTATAGCACAGGTCGGTAATGATACGGCCCCCTATAGCCTGTACAACACCTTGGGTAATGCGGGCGCGTGGGGTGGCAATGTTATCCGTCTATCAAAACCAGGAGGACTCCTGACGCCTACCCTCAAGCCAGAAAAATCTACAGCGTACGAGTTCGGAATCGAAGCCTCGGCTTGGCAAAACAGGCTGCGATTAGAAGCCAATTATTACCATATTGATAATGAAAATCAAATTATCCCTACCTCCTTGCCTAGCTCCAGCGGGTATAACTCTATCAACATCAATGCCGGGAAGTTGAGCAGCAAGGGATACGAGTTGGTATTGGGCGGCGTGCCCGTCAAAACCACCGATTGGAAATGGGACATCTCCGTGAACTGGTCAAGAAACCGCACCACAATCAAATCTCTGACGGAAGGCATGGAGTTTTATTCATTCTGGACAGAAGGGCGCGGCGGAGCACGCACCTATGTCGGCGAGGAAATCGGCGATTTATACGACTCGAAGCTTGTTGTAGTTGAAGATCCCAGCTCTCCTTATTACGGTTATCCAATTCTAGATGAGAACGGTTCCTGGCAAGAGATCCGGATCAATAACACCCGGAACAAGATCGGAAATTTCAATCCAGACTTCCTGCTGGGCGCACAAACCACCCTTTCCTACAAAAACTTCACCTTGAGTGCCGCATTGGATATGCGCTTCGGAGGAGACTTCATGTCCCAGACATATCGCTATTCGGAATCGAACCTGCGCACACAGCGCTTTCTCGATAACCTAATCAACCCAAGCGGTATGTCGGGCGCAGAACTACGCGACTACCTGATAAACAATGATCTCGTTCGCGTGGACGGAAATAAATTCCGGATCGTTGGTGGGCCTACACCGGAAATGGGCGGTTATCCGCTCGTCATAGACGGCGTGAATTATGGTAACTTCGCTGTATTCAATCCCGGTGTAATCGCACAGTATGATGCCGATGGCAATATCACGGGATATACCGAAAATCTAGGCGAAGAAGGCACAAAATACCTTCCATATGCGGATAACTATCCATGGGATTATATGGCCGCATCCACGTTTGATGCTTCTTATATCAAACTTCGCGAACTGTCCGTCGGTTACAAACTACCCAGCGCCTGGACAAAACGCTTAGGCATGCAAAACGCTTCGGTGTCATTATATACCCGTAACTTAATTCTTTGGACGAAAGCCAAGATCAGTGTCGATCCAGAACAGGCTTTCCAGCAGGAACGCAGCACCCAGGGCGGAGGTATACAATTCAAGCAGGGCATAGAGCGGTACAATGTAACACCTTGGTCTATGCCAATAGGATTCCGTTTAGCCGTAACGTTCTAAGTAAGTAAACTATCAACGAAATTAAATCATGAAAACACGCAATATAGCAGTCCTACTACTTTTTCTCCTATCCCTTTCGCTACAGGGGTGCAAAGACCTTACCGAGCTCAACGAGAATCCGAACGGCACCGACAAATCGGATGTAAATCCGAACCTTGTTCTGCCAACGGTCTTAACCGAAGGAGCAAAAATTTACCTGGATCTCGGCTACCAGACCGTAGCCGGCGTGATGCAGCACACTCAAAAAGATGCCTGGTACGACGCCCATAACGACTACGCTTGGTCTGGAAGCGGCTCGCAAAACTGGAGCGGCTGTTACGCCGTTCTACGCAACAATCAGGTGCTGATCAACCGCGCAGAAGCCTTAAACCTCGATTTCCATCACGGCGTAGCATTGACTATGCGTGCGTTTATGTTCGGATTGATTGCCGACGTATGGGGCGACGCGCCCTATACTGCCGCCCTTCAAGCCGAACAAGGTGGCAGCGAATACCTGCTCCCCCGCTATGACAGCCAGGAAACTATCTACCGCGGCGTTATACAAGACCTTGAAAGAGCGAACGAACTGTTTTCTAAGGACCCTTCGGAATACGCCTCGATCCTTGCAGCTGCAGACGTTTATTTCAACGGCGACCCCATGTTGTGGCGACAGTTTGCCAATTCCCTCCTGTTGCGCTACCACATGCGTCTATCCGAAAAACTCCCCTCGGAATCCCGCACCGCTGTCGAGCACATATACGCAAACCCTCAGCAATACCCGTTGATACGCAACAGTGCGCACGACGCCGCGATGACTTTTCCCGGAACAAACGAAAGCGATTCCTGGCCGACCAATACCGTCAATGACGCTAGCGGGAGTAACTACCGTAGACTAAAAATGTGTGCCACATTGGTAGAATATATGCAAGACCGAAAAGACCCGCGATTGCCGATCTGGGCCAAAAAAGTAGAAATTCCGTTAGTCGTGCGTGCTGATTTCCCTCCGGGAACCGATGAGATCGTAGATGGCAAACGTCATCTCTCGCCAGATAAGGTTGCCAGCACAAATATCAATACCGATCCCGACTATGTAGGGCTACCGCCCAGCGTATCTGCCCTGCCCTCCGGTTACAATATGAATCCTACGCCCGGTCAGACCTCCTTTAACCCCCACGTATCTTATTTGCACGAACGGTATTCGCTGCCGAAAGATCCGTTGCTAAAAGCGCGATTACTATCGGCGGCAGAAGTGCACTTCATACTTGCCGAGGCCGCACTAAAAGGTTGGGACGTTGGAGACACAAAAACGCACTACGAGCAGGCTATAAAATCTTCACTGGAGACGTGGGGCGTAGCTGAAACCTATGGCAGCTATATCGCACAGCCGCAAGTTGCGTTTAACAATAGCTTAGAACAGCTTATCGAGCAGAAATGGGTTGCTAGCTGGACCGCAGCAACCGAGTCTTGGCTCGATTACCGCCGAACCGGATATCCTGCGCTCAAAGCGGGCCCTGTCGCCATCCGGCCGGTAATCCCGGTACGCTTTCTCTATATGCAGGACGAACTGAACATCAATTCCAAAAACGTTGGCGAGGCTATGGAGAGACTCGAGCTGACAAGCTACTCCAGATCAGATGGCAAGAACAGCCCGTGGTCCAAGCCTTGGCTCCTACAAGGAACCTCAAAGCCTTGGTAATATGAACAAACAACACAAGCACAGACCGTTAGGCCATCGTGTGACAGGCATAATCCTGTCCACGGTGGCTCTGCTTGCAGCATCGCTGCTACATAGCCAGACGATCACACCCGCCAATGCATTATCCAGCTATATCCATCAGCCAGATACCACCTACCGGTGGGAGGTGGTAGACTCAGTGGTTGTAGACGACATTGTGCATTATGATTTGCTCCTCACTTCACAAACGTGGCGTACAATAGCTTGGAAACATCAACTTACCGTGCTTGTTCCAGCGAAAACGCCAAGCCGCACCGCATTGCTGTATATAGCCGGGGGCGCCGTAGATGAGCAGGGGTTTCCGCGTCCTAACAAAAACCGCGATGATCGGCATCTGCGCGCAGCGAGAGCTGTTGCCGGCGAACAGGGTGTCGTCGTAGCTTTACTCCGGCAAACGCCTAACCAACCACTTTTCGGCGGCAAGAAAGAAGATGAGCTCATTTCCATGACATTGCATCAGTTTCAACGTACCGGAGACTACACTTGGCCCCTCCTATTTCCGATGGTGAAAAGTGCCGTACGTGCCATGGATGCCACGCAGACCTTTCTCATGCAGCAACGCCATCTTTCTGTCGATGATTATGTAGTCACCGGCCTCTCAAAACGCGGTTGGACAACTTGGCTCACAGCGGCCGTTGACGAGCGCGTGGCAGCCATAGCACCTATGGTCATCGATGTTCTCCATATGCCGGTGAGCCTGCAATATCAGATCGATGCTTGGGGCGACTACAGTCCAGAAATACAGGATTATGTGGCCCTCGGCATACCACAACAAGCATCCTCCGAAAAAGGCAGGGATATTATTACGATGGTCGACCCCTATAGCTACCGCCATACACTATACATGCCCAAAATATTGATTATGGGTACCAATGATCGTTATTGGGTAGTCGATAATGTCAAGAACTACCTAGACAGTATTCCCGGAGAAAACCAGTTGCATTATGTTCCCAACGCCGGTCACGACCTTGGCGACGGAATACAGGCCACACAGGCACTCAGCGCTTTTGTCGGACAGGTGGTTTCCGATACCGGATATCCGTCTATTTCCTGGGACTTAGCCCACCAGGCCAACAAATCCATTCTTCGTTTGCAGACCTCTTCTATGCCGCCCGAAACAATCACCGTGTGGGAAGCCGCGTCTGCCGACAAGAATTTCAGCTTGGCAACATGGCGCCCCACTACCCTACCGGCAAAACGGGCTGATGTAACCGACGTCGAACTACATTGGCCCAACGATGGTTACCGGGCGTATTATGTAGACGTCGTTTATCGCACCCCGACGGGCAACACCTATTCGCAGAGCACCCGCGTGTTTCTATTTGGTAAACGTGGCCTTCAATAATTCATTTAAAATTCAACGTTATCATGCTTTTAAACATTCACAGATTTCTTTTCTTGCTTTTGATCGGATACCTTACGCTGGACAATTCCTATGCACAAACGTATCTTCCAAGCAACTATCCCGACAGGATCACCTTGTCTATCACGGCCCAACCATCGACCAGTCAAGCCATATCCTGGCGTACCAACTCCACCGTCAGCAACGGTTTCGCCCAGATTAAAGCGGAAGATAGTAGCTCGGATATGGAAAAAGGAATGCGGCAAGTGCCTGCTGCCGTACACCATTTACAAGTTGTAGATCCCGCTCCAAGACAGGACAATTACCATCAAGTGGTATTTGAGGGACTACATCCTGGAACGCTATACAGTTACCGCGTGGGTGACGGCACCCACTGGAGCGAATGGCTGCAGTTCCGTACCGCGGAGGATCCTGAAGCTGCGTCATCTTTTTCTTTCATCTATCTCGGTGACGCGCAGAACGACCTGAAATCAAGATGGTCACGCGCTATACGAAAAGCTTTCCAACATGCGCCGGACGCACGGTTTATCGTACACGCCGGCGACCTCATCAATCGCGCTAATACAGACCGCGAGTGGGGTGAATGGCACCAGGGTGCTGGGTTCATACAGGGTATGATCCCCGTTCTGCCTACCCCCGGAAACCACGACCACCTTTGGGATGACAAAGCCGATAAGCCAGTACTCGATCCGCATTGGGCCGCTCAGTTCCACTTACCTAAAAATGGTCCGGAAGGGCAACAGGCCTCCGTTTACTACGTCGACTATCAACAAGTTCGTTTAATTTCGCTGAACAGCCAAGTGGCCCTTCACGACGCAGCGGCACGTCAGGAACAGGCAAGATGGTTGGAGGAATTTCTTCAGAACAACCCACAGCGCTGGACCATTGTTACCATGCACCATCCCATCCACTCCACCGCAAAAAAACGGGATAACGTACTACTAAAACAGCATTTCGAACCTCTTTTTGATAAATACAGTGTCGATTTAGTACTCCAGGGGCACGACCACACCTACGCCCGGGGTAAAGGAAAACAAAAGAACAGTCCTGTTTACGTCGTTTCGGTTGCCGGCCCCAAAATGTACAAAAGTGACTCCGAAAGGTGGATGGACATCTCTCTCGTTGACACACAGCTATATCAAATCATCACCGTGAGCAACGATTCACTAATTTATAAGGCATTTGACCTCAATGGAAGCCTGAAAGATGAACTTACGTTAACCAAAGAATTGGGGCTATGAAGAAGTGAGAAATCAGATATTAGACGTGAGATTTGAGTAGTGAGTATTGAGTAGCGTAGGCTAATAGCTGCTATATGTCATCCGCTATTAACCTCACTTTACGAATTTACAAATCCACGACTTTACAAACCGACGACAACGACTTTACATCTTTACAAACCTGAGGAACGAAGGTGACGCGATCCTCCCGTATATCGG
>Ga0079224_100015942_pt1 | contig 10535 bp, 10 predicted proteins | sample Stecom2015_FD_80414 | JGI IMG/M metagenome (GOLD analysis project Ga0079224, IMG submission 80414) | Agricultural soil microbial communities from Utah to study Nitrogen management - Steer compost 2015 | ecosystem: Environmental > Terrestrial > Soil > Agricultural land | place: USA: Utah...
CTATCTCGCGGCGGCCGGCGTCGGCACGATCGGGGTCGTCGACGACGACACGATCAGCCTCAGCAATCTGCAGCGGCAGATCGTGCATCGCACGGAGGACGTTGGAGCGGGCAAGGCCGCCAGTGCGGGCCGCTTTGCCGCGGCAATGAACCCCTTCGTGACGGTGGTGCCGCACGAGGTGCGGCTCGATGCGTCGAATGCGGGCGAAGTGCTCGCCGGCTATGAGCTGGTGCTCGACGGGACCGAGCATCGGGTTCGGTTCGGCCGCCCGGAGCTGTTCTCGTTCGAGTCGCCGCTCGAGGTCCGGGTGTTCGCCGACGAGAGCGCCGACGCGATCGCCCACGCTCGTCGGCTGCTCCCGCGGCTGCGCGAGATCGAGGGCCTCGCCGATGTCGCTGCCGACGATCTCGCCGGGCGCCCGGAGATCCGCGTCGACTTCGACCGCGAGCGGCTCGGGCTCGCCGGCCTCGACGTCGATCGAGCCGCGACCGCGATCCAGCGGGCGATCCAGGGCGAGCTGGCCGGCAAGCTGCACGCGCCCGACAAGCAGCTCGACATCCGCGTGCGGCTGCCCGAGGTCGACCGCTCGAAGATCGATGACGTCGCCCGCATCCAGGTCGGCGTGATCGCTCCGAGCGAGGACCCGGTGACCGGCCAGCGCACCCCACCAAAGTCGATCCCGCTGGCGGCGGTCGCCCGCGTCGAGCCGGCGATCGGTCCGGCCGAGATCCGCCGGATCGACGGCCGCCGCGGGGTCAAGATCCGCGCCCGGGCCGAGGCCGGCGATCTCGGGAGCCTGGCCGATCAGATCCGCGAGCAGCTCGACGTCGCCGCCGAGGAGGTCCCGGCCGGACAGTGGATCGAGGCCGAGCTCGCCGGCCAGGCCGAGGAGATGGGCGCCTCGCTGCGCAGCCTCGCGTTCACGGCGATGCTGTCGATCTTCTTGGTCTACGTGGTGATGGCGTCGAGCTTCGAGAGCCTGCTGCACCCGTTCTTGATCATGTTCACGGTCCCGCTGGCCGCGGTCGGGGTGGTGCTCGCGTGCCTGCTGACCAACACGCCGATCTCGGCGATGGTCGGGATCGGCGCGATCATCCTCGGCGGGATCGTGGTCAACAACGCGATCGTGCTGATCAACGCCGTCAACCAGCGGCGCGGCGAGGGCATGGACGTCCGCTCGGCGCTGATCGACGCGGGCTCGCTGCGGCTGCGGCCGATCCTGATGACGACCGCGACCACCGTGCTCGGGCTGCTGCCGATGGCCTTCGGGCTCGGCGAGGGGGCGGCGTTGCGGCAGCCGCTGGCGCTGGCGGTGATCGGCGGGCTGGTGGTCTCGACGGCGCTGACGCTGGTGGTGATCCCCTCGGCCTACGCGCTGGTGCCCGGCAAGCGACGGGCAGCGTGGGAGAGCGGCACGCCGCCCCCGGAAAATTGATCGCGCTCACGGTCACTCGAGCGCGAGATCTCTGACGCAATCATCATCGGCTCGGAGTACGCTCGGCCATGCGAGTCCGCTCGTTGCTCCTCGTTCTCGCGTGCCTGGTTGGCGCGTGCAAGCGGTCCCAAGGACCCATCAGCGTCTCGGATCAGTCCAACATCCCGCGCCCGCCACCGAGCGAGCACGTCGAGGAGTTCAGCGTGCGCTGCTACGCGGGCACCTCGCTGGTCGGCAGCAGCGAGGCCGACTTGCTCGCCGCTGCCGAGTGTACGCCCGGCGCCGAAGACTGCCTCGGTCAACCGCCCGTGCTCGTGCGCCGAAGCTCGCGTCCGGCCGAGTCGACGATCGTCGAGGAGTGGGTCGACGGCGCGACCCCGGTCAGCTACCCGACCACCTCGGTGGTGACGATGACGATCACCGACGATCGCTTCGAGCTCGACGTGGTCTCGCAGGTCAACCCGCGCGGGGCCGAGTCCGAGCATGAGCCGCTGAGCTGGACCGGCGCGGGCGAGCTGGTCGGCGATCCCTGGCGTTGGACCGGCGCGACGGCCAAGCACGCCCGCCAGCCGCCGATCACCGACGTCGTCACCACCCGGATCGAAGACGACGCGCTCTACCGCGAGACCGCCTACACGCTGGAGAACGGCTCGATCGTGCTGCGGCGGCGGGACCAGCTGCACGAGTTTTCGTGCGCCGAGTGGGACGCGCGACGCGACGCTCTGGGCGGCTGAGCGGCTACTTGCGACCGCGACGAACCACCGGCTCGTAGATGGCGCCGGGGAGCACCTCGAGCAGGTGCCCGACCGCGGCCATCGGCAGCGGGAACACCAGCACCTTGCGCTTGCGCTCGATCGCCCTGGCGATGGTCCTGGCGGCCTTCTCGAGCTCGACCAGGAACGGCAAGCTCTTCATGCCCTCGGTCAACGGCGTGTCGACGAAGCCCGGCCGCACGTCGGTCACGCTGATCTTGCTGCGGTGCAGATCGACGCGGAGGCTCTCGAGGAACACGCTCAAGAACGCCTTGCTCGCGCAATAGGCCGCGGCGCCCGGCAGCCCGCGATACTGGGCGACGCTGGAGATCCCGACCAGGTGGCCGTGCCCGCGCTCGACCATCCCCGGCAGCGCGCCGGTCAGGGTTGCGATCGCGCCGCAGACATTGACCTCGACGATCGGCTTGCAATCCGCCCAGCTCAGCTTGCCGCTCCACCGGGTGCCGCCGATCCCCGCGTTGGCGATGACCAGATCGAACGCGTGCTGCTGGTCGAGCTCGCGGATCCGGGCCTCGGTGCGCTCGGGATCGCGGACGTCGAGCACCTCGATCCTTGCCTTGCCACCCGCCGCCTGGATCGCCTCGGCGAGCTCGCGCAGCGCGTCTTCGCGGCGAGCCGCGAGCACCACCTCGGTGCCCTTGGCGGCCAGCTGCCTGGCGAGCGCGGCTCCGATGCCGCTCGATGCTCCGGTGATCAGTGCGCTGCGATGGCTCATGCCGGGCGCATGGTACCAACTCAGCTATAGCGCTCCTCTTTCCAGGGATCCGCGTGGTTGTGGTACCCGCGAGTCTCCCAGTAGCCGGGCGCGTCGCGCCTGGAGAAGCGGATCCCGGTCAGCCACTTGGCGCTCTTCCAGAAGTACAGATCCGGCACCACGGCCCGCAGCGGAGCGCCGTGCTCGAGCGCGAGCGGGGCGTCGTCGAGCTTGTGCGCGAGCATGACGTTGTCGGCGAGCGCCTCGCCGAGCGGCAGGTTGGCGGTGTAGCCGTGGGCGGCCTCGAAGATCACGTGGCGAGCGGTGTCCTCGACCCCGGCGAGCCTGGCGAGCTCCTTCAATTGTATGCCCGTCCACCTCGCGCCGAGCACGGTCCAGCCGGTCACGCAGTGGACGTCCTCGGCCCGGGTGACCTGCGGGAGCTTCAGCAGCGCACGAAAGTCGAGGTCGAGCTCGCGGGCGACCTCGCCGTGGACCCGCAGGCGATACTGCGACTTGGACGGGTCGCCCTCGTCCCCGCCCATCGGTCGGACCTTGCTGATCACCGTCTGGCCGGGGGGCACCCGCGGGCGACCGTCGCTGCGCGTCTGGGCCCTGGCGGCCGCGAACAGGCCGTCATCGGCGATCGCGTAGACGGCCCCGAACGCGAGCAAGGTCGCGCCTGCGCCTGCATGTTGGAGGAAGCGTCGGCGCGCCAGGGCGTGGGCGACCGCGGGGGTGGGTGCAAGCGTTGGGCGGTCGGGCATGACGGGCCTGGCGGTTACGGGCGTCGCCGCGATTGGTTACGCGCTGGCGGCCCCGTCGGATCGTGGCTGCCGTATGCTTGGCCGATGTTACCCGCGAGGCGACTGGCGAGCGCCGGGATAGTGTTGCTCTCGTGCAGCGCGTGCGTGCCGGAGGGCTGGGTGGCCTTTCGCGACAAGCAGCTCGAGGACCAGCTCGTCAGCCATGCGATCGGCCAGATCGGCGGCGACGATCTGCGGATCGACGCGGATTTTTCTTATACCTACTACGAGGCGCTGTCCGGACGAGTGCCGTGGTTTGCGACCGCGTTCTACAAGGCCGGCATCTGGCTGCGCATCGGCGACATCGAGCGGCTGGGCTGCCTCACGCCGTCGCACGACGAGTTCGACCGGGCGCCGCGAAAGACCTGTGCCGTCGACTTTTTGGACTTCCCCGACGAGCAGGCATGGCGGGCCGCTCAGGACGCCTTCGAGGTCGCGGAGAGCCGTCTGGGTCCGACGCGAGCGGCCATTCGGTTGGCGATCGACGATCACACGATCCCGTCGGACGGCTGGATCGTGGTCGAGAATGCGGGCGCGGAGCCGAGCTGGATGATCGCGACGGCACCGACCTGCACGGACGCGCTCGCGCTCGAGATCGAGCTCGAACAGCCCGCCGACGCAGACACCCAGCCCTGAATCGCGCTTGCGCTTTGCGGCCGGCTCCGGCAACAAGGCGGCGATGCCGATCCGCCACGCCTACCTGCACGGCTTCGCGTCGTCGAGCCTGTCGACCAAGGGCCAGGCCCTGCGCCGCTTCTACGGCGAGCGCGGGCTCGAGTTCCAGACCCCGGATCTCAACGCCCCGAGCTTCGCCGAGCTCAGCTACACGGCCATGCTCGCGCGCTTCGATGCCTTCGATCGCGAGCTCGACGAGCGCGAGGGGGTCGAGCCCGGCAGCGCGCGCTGGCGACTGATCGGCTCGAGCATGGGCGGGTTTTTGGCGGCCCGCTGGGCGCAGCTGCACCCCGAGCGCGTCGATCGTCTGCTGCTGTTGTGTCCGGCCTTCGACTTCGTCGAGCGCTGGCCGACGCTGATCGGCCCGCAGAACTTCGAGCGCTGGCGCGAGCGAGGCCGGTTCCCGCTGCCGGACGCGACCGGCAAGACCGTCGAGGTTCACTTCGGCCTGGTCGAGGACGCGATGACCCACCCCGCGCGGCCCGAGGTCCCGTGCCCGACCACGATCATCCACGGCACCCGCGACACGGTCGTGCCGATCGACAGCTCCCGCGAGTACGCGCAGGCCCACGCCGATCGCGTGCGGCTGGTCGAGGTCGACGACGATCACCTGCTCACGCGCTCGCTGGCGACGATCGAGGCGATCGCCGAGGCCGAGCTGATCGCCCCCAGGCCCACGCTCTACTGGGACTACTTCGGAGCGACCGCCGAGGGCACCGCCGCCCACTTTCGTGCCCACCTCGACGAGTTCCTGGTCCGCGAGCAGCTCGACGGCTGCGAGACCGGGATCGAGATCATCACGCCCGGCCATCACGCGGCCGCGTGGTGCCGCTGCCCGGAGCCGCTGGTCGAGATCCTCGGGCGCGCGCTTCGGCCCCGGCGACTCTCGAATCACTCAGGCTCGAAGGTCAGCGGATAAGTCACCGTCACCCGGCCGCCATCGGGCGGCGGATCGAAGGTCACGGCCATCAACGACTCGCGCAGGCACTCGCGCAGGAACTCGTTGTCGAGCGTCGATTCCTCGGCGATCTCGGCCTCCTCGACCACCCCGCCGACCTCCTCGACGCCGATGATCGTGAACTCGAGGACCAGCTTGCCGCCGGCCTTTTCGTCCTGCTTGGTCAGCACGGTGTTGTAACAGTCGACCGCGACCGGCACGAGCTGCTCCCTCACCGCCTCGCGGACGTAGCTGGGATCGAGGGTCGGGAGCAGCTCGGCCGCGCTCTGGCTGGGCGCGGCGCTGCCGGGCGCGGCCGGTTTGAGGTTGTGCTCGCGCCCGAGCGCGGACCAGATCTGCTCGCGCTGGAGATCGCGGGCGAGCCGGTCGGCCTTGCTCGGCTTGGTTGGCGAGGTCGCCGGGGGCTGGGACGGCTCGGGCGTCGCAGGGTCGTCGACGATCGGTGGGGGCGCGGGCACGGGTGGGATGGCCTCCACGGCCGGCGCCACCTGGACGATCTTCACGGGCTTCGACTGATCCGACCCCGCCATCAACACGAAAAACCCTGCGCCGGCCCCGGCGACGAGCAACGCGATCGAGAGGAGCAACATGGGCTTGGGATTTTGTTGCGTGCTCATGCGAAGTCTCGGCAGACGAGAGGCAGCGGGCCGCTGACAGATCCGGCCCCCCGAGATGGTAACCTGGCGAGCATGGCCGCCGCCGATGCCCACACCGCCTACCCAGCCGAGGTCTACGAGAGCTACGACGCATTCATGCAGCAGGTCATCCGCGACACCTACGAGCGCGGGGCCAAGCGGCCCGAATTCGTCGCTTTGGTGCTCGCCTCGGGCGAGCTGATCCCGATCGCCTGGGGCCGGGTCAAGAAAGCCGGGGTCCGGGACCTCGCGCTCGGGGCCGCCGGGGTGGTCGCGCTGCGCTTCGGGCTCCGCTGGCTGCTGGCCGGTCCGCTCGGGGTCATCCTCACCGGGTTCACGGTCGCCACCCTGATCTCGTTCTTCTGGGCCAACCAGCGCGAGGTCCTGGCCCGGCGCAAGCCCTACAAGCGGCTGATCACCGACACCCACGAGAAGTACCAGGACATCCAGGCCCGCTACCGCGACGGTCGCTACGACGCCGGCGAGCGGGCGCTGCTGGTCGAAGGCCTGCTGCGTCGGGTGCTCGCCGAGATCGAGAAGCCGGTCGCCGAGTCCAAAGAGGACGACGAAGACGACAACTGAGGACGGTCAGATCTTGGTCTGAGTGGGGTGCGCGTGGTCCTCGTGGTTGGACACGCGATCGATCGCCGCGAGCACCTCGGTCAGCGGCGGTAGCCGGGTGCTGCCGGTCATCCCCTCCTCGAGGGCGTTCTCGACCAGCCGCACGTCGAGCTCGAGCTGATGCAGGCGCTCGAGCTTGGCCTGGCGATCGAGGGTGGGATCGCTGGCGATCACCCACGGATCGACATCGGCCGGCAGCGGCGAGCTGGTCGCCGCGCGGCTCTGCGGTGGCTGGTCGGTCTGTGGCATCGGCCGGAGTCTCGGGCAGCCTGGCACGATCGAACCCTGCGTCCAGCCGGCGTCGCCGACGGCCGTCGAGCCCGTCGGCCGCGCCGTGGCGAGCCCGGCCGCGAGCATGCTCGCTAGCGCAGCTCAAACCAAGGAGCCGCCGCACTCTCCGGCAAATGCATCGTCGAGCAAGTACCATCAATTCGAGAAAGAGAGGTTGTATGAAATACCCATTTTTACCCAAGTTGATTGGTATTGTGACATTGTCGGGTGGCCTGCTCGGATACGCCGATTCCGGGCTCGCGCGGACATCCGATTTGACCGCGACGATCTGCAATTACACCGACTACACGATCTACGGCGCCGTCGGCTATTACGACGGCGGCGAAAAGGTCTCGGAGGGCTGGTATCGAATTCGTCCCAACCGGTGCATGACGCTGGCCGAGGAGCTCGACGGCGCCGTCTACCTGTACGCGCAGACCGAGGACGGCGACGAGGTCTGGCTCCCGCGCGAGGGCTACGCGACCCGGCAGTTCTGTACCAGCCGCGAGGTCCGCGAGGACTATTACGCCGAGGGCGACGACTGCGATGACATGGACGTCGAGGGCCGCGCGCGGTGGTTCGGCCGCGTGGTCGACAGCAACAACGACGGCGTCGTGCTGTTCAACATCTGGGAGTAGGTATCTTCACGCCATCGAGTCGGACTCGGACCGTGCTCGGCTGCGCCTGCGCGCGCTCCGACACCCTCGCTTCGCTCGGGCCCTTTGGTCCGACTCGATGGCTGGTTAATCCGTCGAGATCGGCAGCAGACAGATCATGGTCGTCCCGCGCTCGGGCTCGCTGTCGATCTTCAATTCTCCCCGACACTCGCGCTCGATGATCTTCTTGGCCAGCGGCAGCCCGACCCCGGTGTGCTTGTCGTCCTTCTTGGTCGAGACCATCGGCAGCAGCGCCTGGTGGATCTCCTCGGGATCCATGCCGTAGCCGTCGTCGGCGACGGTCAGCGCGACCCAGCCGCGCTTGGGGGTGCTGGCGCCGAGCACCACGTGGCCCTGGCCCTCGACCGCCTCGATTGCGTTCTTGGCCAGGCTCGACAGCGCCTGCAGCAAGCGCACGCGGGGGACGTGCACGCAGGTGCCGGGCCGAGTCGAGACCTCGACCTCGAAGCGGACCTCGGGCGGGATCGCGAGCGCGTCGCGGACGATCTCGGCGACCTTGTCGAGCAGCTCGGTGACCGCCACGTCCTCGCGCTCGAGCTTGGGCTCGTCGACCAGCCGCTTGGTGTCGTCGAGCATCAGCTGCAGGAAGTTGGCGCGCTCGCGGGCGATCCGCAGCGGGCGCTCGTACAGCTGCTTGGCGGTCGAGCTGCCGCTCAGGCTGGTGTCGAGCTTGCCGAGCGCGTCGAGCAGGCTCGCGACCACGGTCCGCATCTCGTGGGTGGTCTCGTTGGTCAGCAGCCGAAACTTGTGCTCGGCGACCCGCTCGGCCGCGGCCGCGACCCGCTCGCCGTGGGCCTCGCGGAGCTTGGCGAGCTCGACCGTGACCTCGTCGATCTCGTCGGTCTTGGCCTGAAAGGCGCGGTCGAGCTCGCGGCGGCGGGCGGCCGAGTCGCGGGCGGCCTTGGCCACGTAGCTGTTGTCGTCGACCTCGAGCTTGCTGGCGATGGTGGCGTAGTCGGGGTGCTCGAGCGACGCGATCGCTCGGGCGACCGCGAGTCGGACCTCCCACTTGGGATCCTCGCTGGCGCGCAGCAGCTGATCGGCCAGCACCCGCAGCTGCTGAGGCGAGAGCGGGCCGCGGAGCTGATCGACGATCGCCTCGATCATTCCGCGGCGATCCTTCCAGGGCTTGTCGCGGCCGTTGGGCTCGGGCTTGGCCTCGATCGACGGCTCGGGCTTGGCCTCGGGTAGGCCGGACGGCGCATCGCCGTCCGGCCTGAGGGCGTCCCGCTTGGCCCTGCGCTTGCGAGCCGGAGCGCCCGGCTTGGCTCGGGCGCTCACGATCGAGACCTCCGGTTCAGTGCCCGTACCTGCGCTTTCGCTCGAGGAACGCCTCGGGCCCGCCCTCGAGGATCTGTTCGATCTCGAGCTTGACCTGATCGACGTCGCCGGCGGCGCGGAGCCGACCGTGCTGGCCGTCGGAGTCGGTCACGAACACGCACTCGGCGTCGCCGAGGACCGGGATGTTGGGGTTGTGGGTGACGAAGATCAGCTGCCGCCGGGCTTTGACCTCGGCGATGTTGCGGACCACCGTCTCGTAGATGAACGCGTTGTCGAGGTTGTCCTCGGGCTGATCGATCAACAGCGGTCGATCGCTGTCGAGCAACAAGATCGGCAGGATGGTCGTGCACTTCTGGCCGGTGCTGAGCGTCGACGCGTCCTTGTAGGTGCCGCCGTCGCACAGCTCGATCTTCGGGCGATCCTCGAGCTGCAAGGCCTCGAGATCGAGCAGCAGCTTGCCGTCCTCGGCGGCGCGCAGCCGGTCGATCAGCCAGTCGGCCTGCTCGTCGCGGACCTCCAGCGTGTTCGCCAGCTCCGACGCGGCCGAGCGCTCGACCAGCCGGACCAGCTCGCGCGGCGGCATGTTCTGCTCGATCCTGGAGACCATCGTGGTGTAGTGGCGGCCCTGGCCCTTGAGCGCCTCGCGGAGCCGATCGGCATAGTCGCCGCGCTCGCCGAACTGGGTGATGCTGACGCGAATGTCGGGCTCGAGCCGGGCCGAGATCTCGCGGGCGGTTCGCTGGCGCAGCGCGAACACCCGATCGTGCAGCTCCGACAGCCTGTCGAGCAGCTCGCCGCGCTTCTTGGTCAGCTCGTTGAGCTCCTTGCGGCGGCGCTCGACCTGGCGCTTTTGCTCGAGCAGCTCGTTGAGCCGGGTCTGCAGCCGCGCGCCCTCGCGGGCCTGGGCCTGGGCGTCGTGGTGGGCGCGGAGCAGCTCGGTGTAGCGCTGCTCCTGCCCGGCGTGGCGCTCGGTCAGCTCGCGGTCGAGCTGATCGACGCTGGTCCGCGCGTCTTCGACGAACTTGCGGGCCAGCGCGAGCGCGCCGACCGTGTCGTTGCCGGCCGCCTCCAGCACCATGTGCAGGCGCTCGAACAGCTTGATGTTCTCGCCCTCGCCTCGCTCGATCAGCCGATCGAAGCCGCGCACGGTCCGGGTCAGCGACTCGAGCTGATCGACGACGCCCGCGAGGGTCTCGTCGACCCGCTTGATGGTCCGCTTCTCCTGATCGCGGGCGCCCTTGAGCGCGACCTCGCGGTTGATGTCGTCGGCCTGCTCGCCGCCGACGTCGAGCGCCTCGATGCGCTTCTTGATCTCCGAGATCTCGCCGAGCGCCTCCTCGCGGTCGGCGATCGCCTGGCGCAGGCGGTGGATGTCGGCGCTGTTCTTCTCGAGCTCCGACAGCACCGTGCGGCGGTCGGGCTCGAGATCGGCGATCTCGTCGGCCACGAATTGATCGATGATCCCCAGCTGCGCCCGCGGGCTGATCGCGATGTCCTCGATCTGGTGCTGGCTGTAGAAGTCGGCCGCGAACACCTGCCCGCGCGCGAGCGAGACCTCGACCGGCGAGCCGCGCTCGTCGGAGACCTCGGGCTCGCCGGAGCTGCCGCGCGCGACCCGGTACTTCATGCCGTCGCGGGTCTCGATCGTGACCTCGACGGTCCCGCGATCGAGGTTGGCCTTGATCAGCTTGCCGAGCTGCTGCTGGCGGA
>Ga0079224_100015943_pt1 | contig 10534 bp, 9 predicted proteins | sample Stecom2015_FD_80414 | JGI IMG/M metagenome (GOLD analysis project Ga0079224, IMG submission 80414) | Agricultural soil microbial communities from Utah to study Nitrogen management - Steer compost 2015 | ecosystem: Environmental > Terrestrial > Soil > Agricultural land | place: USA: Utah...
CGGCTGGGACGGCACCAGCGGGCCGAACGGGCGGTTCCGGGTGATCTCCCCGACCGCGAAGCCCGCGGCGCCGATCGCCTCCTCGGTGCGGCGGCGCAAGTCGCAGCCGAGGAGGACGCGCTGCAGCGGGGAGGCGGCGCGCTGCACCCGGGCGCGCGCTCCGGGCTCCTCCTCCCGGACGTGCTCGATGAAGGCGAAGGCGCCGCCGGGCACCAGCACCCGGCGGATCTCCGCGAGCGCCCGGGCCGGGTCGCCCACCGAGCAGAGCATGAGGACGCAGCAGACCGCGTCGAAGGAGGCGTCCGGGTAGGGCAGGTGCTCGGCATCGGCGTCGGCCACCTCGACCGGGACCGGGGCGTCCCGGGCGCGCTCGGCGAGCAGGGCGCGCCGCCCCGGGGCGGGCTCGACCGCGGTGACGCGGTCGGCGCCGGCCAGGTCGGGCAGGGACTTGCCGGTGCCGGCGCCGATGTCGAGCACCCGGCCGGTGAGCCCGCCGAGCAGCCGGCGGCGGACCGGGCCCTCCCAGTGCGGGTCGGCCCTGCGGACCAGTCGGTCGTAGCAGCGGGCCGAGGCCAGCTGCAGGCGTGTGGGCCGGACGGGCCCTCCGGACTCCGACGGCGCCATACCGGTCCTCCCCTAGTCGCCCCGGCCAGTGGGTCGTTTCAGTCCGCTATATCCGCAGAAGCGGCGTCCCTACCGCCTTCCGGACGGAAATCCGGCCCCGCCGGGCACCGGTTCCGCGGAATACGGCGGCGAAGCGGGCACAATACCGGTGGCAGGGCCACGGGCGGCACCGCCGTCCTCATCGACGACGGAAACGACCCCGGAGCGGAGACGGCGATCCATGGTGGAAGTCTGGCCAGGAACCCCCTACCCCCTCGGCGCCACCTACGACGGCACCGGAACGAACTTCTCGCTCTTCTCCGAGGCCGCCGAGGCGGTGGTGCTCTGCCTGTTCGACGACTCCGGCGAGGAGACCGCCGTCCCGCTGACCGAGGCCGACGGCTTCGTGTGGCACGGCTACCTGCCCGGCATCGGCCCGGGCCAGCGCTACGGCTACCGGGTGCACGGCCCCTACGCGCCCGAGCGCGGCCTGCGCTGCAACCCGGCCAAGCTGCTCGTCGACCCCTACGCCAAGGCCATCGACGGCACGGTCACCTGGCACGAGTCGCTGTTCTCCTACCACTTCGACGACCCCGGCCGGCAGAACACCAGGGACAGCGCGCGCTACGTCCCCAAGTGCGTGGTGGTCAGCCCGTTCTTCGACTGGGGCAACGAGAACCGCCCCCGGGTGCCCTACCACGAGACCGTCATCTACGAGGCGCACCTGCGCGGGCTGACCATGCGCCACCCCGGCATCCCCGAGCACCAGCGGGGCACCTACGCCGGCCTGGCGCACCCGGTGATGGTGGAGTACCTGGCCTCGCTGGGGGTGACCGCGGTGGAGCTGATGCCGGTGCACCACTTCGTGCCGGAGCACGCCCTGGTCGCCCGCGGGCTGACCAACTACTGGGGCTACAACACCCTGGCCTACCTGGCGCCGCACAGCGGGTACGCGGCCAACGGGTCGCGCGGCCAGCAGGTGCAGGAGTTCAAGGCCATGGTCAAGGCGCTGCACGGCGCCGGCATCGAGGTGCTGCTGGACGTGGTCTACAACCACACCGCCGAGGGCGACCACATGGGCCCCACCCTGTCGCTGCGCGGCATCGACAACCTCAGCTACTACCGGGTCGCCGACGAGGACCCGCGATTCTACGTCGACTACACCGGCTGCGGCAACAGCCTCAACGTGCGCCACCCGCACTCCCTGCAGCTGATCATGGACTCGCTGCGCTACTGGGTGATGGAGATGCACGTCGACGGGTTCCGCTTCGACCTGGCCTCGGCGCTGGCCCGGGAGTTCCACGACGTGGACCGGCTCAGCACCTTCTTCGACATCGTCCAGCAGGACCCGGTGATCTCCCAGACCAAGCTGATCGCCGAGCCGTGGGACGTCGGCCCCGGCGGCTACCAGGTGGGCAACTTCCCGCCGCTGTGGACCGAGTGGAACGGCAAGTACCGGGACACCGTGCGCGACTTCTGGCGGGGCCGGCCGGTGGTGCCCGAGCTCGCCTCCCGGCTGGCCGGCTCCAGCGACCTCTACCAGGACGACGGGCGCCGCCCGGTCGCCTCGATCAACTTCGTCACCTGCCACGACGGCTTCACAATGGCCGACCTGGTCTCCTATGAGCGCAAGCACAACGAGGACAACGGCGAGGACAACCGGGACGGCACCGACGACAACCGGTCCGCCAACCACGGCGTGGAGGGGCCCACCGAGCGGGTGGAGGTCCTCGCGCTCCGCCGCCGCCAGGTGCGCAATCTGCTGGCGACCCTGTTCTGCTCCCAGGGCGTGGTGATGCTCTCGCACGGCGACGAGATCGGCCGCACCCAGGGCGGCAACAACAACGCCTACTGCCAGGACAACGAGATCTCCTGGATGGACTGGAAGCGGGCCTCCGAGGAGGAGGACCTGCTCGACTACGTGCGCGGGCTGGCCCGGCTCCGCCGCGAGCACCCGGTGTTCCGCCGCCGCAGGTTCTTCCAGGGCGGCCAGCCCGGCGCGGGCGCGCTGCCCGACATCGCCTGGCTGCGCCCGGACGGCGCGCGGATGGGCGACGGCGACTGGCACGACGGGGTGCAGGAGCTGGGCGTCTTCCTCAACGGCGACGCGATCACCGAACCCGACCCGCACGGCCGCCCGGTCCGCGACGACTCCTTCCTGCTGCTGCTCAACGCCGGGGCGGCGCCGATCGACTTCCGCGTCCCCGGCAAGGAGTTCGGCATCGCCTGGGAGACGGTGCTGGACACCGCCGACCCCGACGTCTCCGGCCGGCCGTTCGTCCCCGCCGGGGGCAGGGTCCCGGTGATCGACCACGCGCTCATCCTGCTGCGCCGCGTCTCGCACGGGGCGCCCGGCCGGGTCTAACCTCGCAGCCATGGATTCCGTGCCGCGCTTCCGCGCCCTGCTGCCCGAACCCGGCGGCGAGGTCGACCTCGCCGCCCGCTACGCCTACCCCGACGGGCTCGACCGGCCCTGGCTCCGCTGCAACATGGTGTCCAGCGCGGACGGCGGGGCGTGGGGGCCCTCCGGGCGCACCGCCGAACTCAGCTCGCCCGCGGACCGCGCCGTCATGGGGGTGCTGCGCGGCCTGTCCGACGTGGTGCTGGCCGGCGGCGCCACCGCGCGGATCGAGGGCTACCGCCCGGTGCGCCCCCGCGAGGTCTGGGCCGGGCTGCGCGAGGGGCGCCCGGCGACGCCCTCGGTGGCGGTGGTGACGCGCACCCTGGACCTCCACCCCGATCTGCTGGGATCCGCGCCGAAGGACGCGCCCACCATCGTGTTCACCACCGACTCGGCGCCGCCGGAACGGCTCCGCGCCGCGGCCGAGGCCGGCGCCGAGGTGGTCATCGCCGGCGAGGAGTCGGTCAGCCCGGTGGCGGTGCTGCAGGCGCTGGGCGCGCGCGGGCTGAACCGGGTGCTCACCGAGGGCGGGCCGCACCTGCTCGCGGAGTTCACCTCGGCCGGTCTGGTCGACGAGCTCTGCCTGACCACCAGCCCACACCTGCTGGGCCCGGCCGCGTCCCGGATCGTGGCCGGCGACGCGCCCTCGCACACCGCGCCGCTCCGCCTGGAGCACCTGCTGGAGGCGGACGGGGCGCTGTTCGCCCGCTACACCCGGGCCTGAGGCCGCCGCCCGCCCTGCAGCGCCGGACGGCCGCCCCGGCGAGCGGTTCCCGCCGGGGTGGCCGGTTTCGGCTGTCCGCCGATCACGCATGAACACCGGCACGGATGGAGATATCGGCTGTGTGGGGTCATCTCGATGCGCCCCGCCGAATCCCTCCGGCGCACGGAGTACCGGGGGGAGCAAGGGTATGAAGACCAGTACCGACCCCCAGCCGACCCCCCACCGCGATCCGCGGCGCCACGCAGTCCGGGCGAGAGGATGACAGCCGTGCCGACGTCCGATAACGAGTCCCCTCCGGTATACCGCGAGATCGCCGAGGAGCTGCGGGCCGCCATCGCCTCCGGGCGGCTCTCCGACGGCGACCGGGTCCCCGGCGAGAACGACCTGATGAAGCGGTACGGGGTCGCCCGCGCCACCGCCCGCCAGGCGCTCTCGGTCCTGATCAACGAGGGGATCCTGGTCCCCATCCGCGGCTCGGGCGTGTACGTGCGCGCCTTCCGGCCGCTGCGCAGACACGGCCCGCGTCGGCTGTCCAGAGAGCTGTGGGGCTCGGGGCGGGCGATCTGGCAGGCCGACGCCGCGGACCGCTCGTTCGAGATCGACGACGTGCGGATCGACGAGGTCCCCGCCGAGGCGCACGTGGCGCGGGCGCTGGCGGTCGCCGAGGGCACGATGGTGCTCCGCCGCCGGCGCCGGTACCGGCTGGACGACCGGCCGCTCCAGCTGGCCTCCTCCTACCTTCCGCTGGACCTGGTCCGGGGCACCGCGATCGCCCGGGTCGACACCGGCCCCGGGGGGATCTACGCGCGCCTGGCCGAGCTGGGCCGCGCGCCGGCGCACTTCACCGAGGAGATCCGGGTGCGGATGCCCACCCCGGCCGAGGCGAAGGCGCTGCGGCTGACCGCCGGGACGCCGGTGCTGGACGTGCTGCGCACCGCGCTGACCTCCGAGCACACCGCGGTGGAGCTCAACGAGATGACCCTGGACGGCTCGGCCTACGTGCTGCAGTACGACTTCGAGGCCTGATCCCCGGGGGCGCCCCTCTCCCGCGGCGGTCTTGGCGCTGCGGCCCCTCGGCCGGCCGCCGGCGGGGCCGCAGCGCCAAGATCATTGCAGAGGGGGAGGCCCCCGGCGGTCCGGGCCGCCTGCCCCCGCCGCAACCCCGTCCTCACCGGGCGAGAGATTGACTCCGCCGGGCTTCCATGACCAGATAGAGGCGAAGGGCTCTCTCTAGAGAACTTCACGGGCCCACCGCCCGACGGGCGGGGAGCCGCGCGCGGGCCGGGGAGGACGGCCCCGGCCCGCGGGCGCCGGGCGCACCGCGCTCCGGTGCGGCCCCGCTCAGCGCCGCGCGTCGGAGGGGGCGTCCCGTTCCCGCTCCGCGAAGACCAGGAATACCAGCATCAGCAGGACCAGGCCGATGATGACCGCGCCCGCCGCGGCGGGCAGCAGGTCGCCGGGGTCGGAGTCGGCCCAGCGGGCCAGGGCGAGTCCGATCAGCCCGGCGGCGGCCAGCCCCAGCACCGCGGTCGCGCACAGCCCCGCGGCCATCGCCCGGTCGCTCCACCGGACCGGGCGGGCCCGGTGCAGGGCGGTCCCGGCGTGCGCCACCGCCAGCGCCGCGGCCATCCTGACCTCGCCGGCGACCTCTCCGCTCCGCGACCGGAGGATCCGCGCGGCCGCCCCCGCGGCGGCCCAGGGCCGGGCGGCCCCTCCCCGGTAGACCCCGCCGTGCTCCCGATAGACCCCTCTGTGCCGCGAGACGAGCATGGCCGAACGCTCCCGCCTGGTCGAAACCGTGCTCGATGAGACCCTGTACTCCTCCCTACCCTGGGCGATCCGGTGCGAACATGGTGCGAGGGGGTGAAACCGGGGGAAGAACGGCCGTTCGCGGACAAGACCCACACCTACCCGGCGGACACGGGCGAGTGCGAAGGGGTAGCGTCGTTGCCATGGACGATTCATCGCGCCCGGTCACCGGGGCCACCGGCAGGACCGAGGAGGAGTGGCGGGCCGAGCTCGGGCCGGAGGCGTACGCGGTGCTGCGCCAGGGGGCCACCGAGCGCCCGTGGAGCGGCGAGTACGTCTCCACCTCGACCCGCGGCGTCTACCGCTGCCGGGCCTGCGGCGCCGAGCTGTTCCGCTCCAGTGAGAAGTTCGAGTCGCACTGCGGCTGGCCGAGTTTCTATGATCCTTCGGACAGCACCGCCGTGACACTGCACGAGGACCGCTCGCTTGGCATGATACGTACGGAAGTCCGCTGCGCACGCTGCGATTCCCACCTCGGTCACGTGTTCCACGGTGAGGGCTACGACACTCCGACCGATGACCGTTACTGCATCAACTCAGTGGCTCTCACGCTGGAGGCGGACGACTCAGTGCAATAGCATCCTCCTTCATGGGCTTCGGCGGCCGGCCGTGCGGGTCCGCCTCCGGCCGCCCTCCCGTCCAGCGACGAGCCCGTGCATGCGCCCGCCCCCTTGCTCCCCGGGAGCGGACGCCAGGCTCCACGACGAAAGCACCACATGACCGACCATTCCCATCCCGCTCGATCGAGCACCTCCCCTCTCGCCGTGCGCATGGCCAAGGGCTCCGCGCCCTGGCTGGTGCCCGCGTGCGCGGCCGCCGGTGCCGCGCTCCTGGCCGCGCGCCGCTCCCGGGCCGGCAAGGTGATCGCCGTCCCCACCGTCGGTCTGGCGGCCGGGATGGCCTGGTTCTTCCGCGACCCCGAGCGGGTCCCCGCGGACGGCAGGGTGGTCTCCTCCGCCGACGGGGTGGTGCAGAGCATCGACACCCAGGCGGACGGCCGGACCCGGATCGCCGTCTTCATGAACCCCCTGAACGTGCACGTCAACCGTGCCCCTACGGCGGGGACCGTCATCCGGCGCGAGCACCGCTCCGGAGGATTCCGCCCCGCATTCGACAAGGACAGCGAGCGTAATGAACGCGTCATCTGGACCTTCGAAACCGAGATCGGTGAGATCACGGTCGTCCAAATCGCCGGCGCGATGGTCCGGCGTATCGTCCCGTATCTCGCTGAGGGGCAGAAGGCGGAGAAGGGACAGAGGATCGGCCTCATCCGCTTCGGGTCCCGCGTCGATGTCTACCTCCCGGCCGGTATCGCCCCGGCGGTGGAGGTCGGGCAGAAGGTCCGAGCCGGAGAAACGCGCCTTGCCCGCGACTAGCGCGGCCCCCCTCTCCGAGGCCGCCTCGGCCGCGGAGGCCCAGGACTCCCCGCGTGTCCGCCTGGCGCTCGCCGACTACCTGACGCTGGGCAACGCCCTGTGCGGGTTCATGGCGGTCTGGCAGCTGGCCTCGGCCCAGGCGGCGCAGGTCGCCTCGGGCACCCCGGGCCCGCTGGACCGGGGCGCGATCGCGATCGCGGTGGTGCTGCTGCTCGCGGCCGCCGCCTGCGACCTGTTCGACGGCCGGGTGGCGCGCAAGCTGGGCGGCAGCGGGATGGGCGCCGAGCTGGACAACCTGGCCGACGTGATCAGCTTCGGCTTCGCCCCGGCGTTCTTCGTGGTCGCCTGGGGCACCTTCGCCGCCGACGGCGGCCCGCTGCCGATCGCCGCGGCCGCCGCGGTGCTGCTCGCGGTCGTGGTGCGGCTGGCCCGGTTCTCCTGCGAGACGCCCGGGACCACGTCGTTCACCGGGCTGCCCAGCCCGTTCGGCGCGATGGCGGTGATCACCATCGTGCTGCTGAACCCGCCGGTGCTGCTCGGCACGGCCGCGGTGTTCTTCGTGGCCTGGCTGATGGTGAGCCGGATCGTCTACCCCAAGCCGCGCGGCCGGATCGCCTTCGCGGTGCTGGCCTGGATCCTGGGCAGCGTGGGGTGCCTGGCCGCGTGGGCGATGGACGCCCCCGCCGGCAACACCCTGCTGTACTCCGGGTCGAGCCTGGTGCTGGTGCTGATCCTGGCGATCCCGTTCTACGTGTTCGCCATGCGCCGGCAGAGCGGCCGCGGCGGGCCGGAGGAGCCGCTGCCCGCCCCCCGGGAGGGCTGAGCGCCGGAGGACGGAGCATGCGAAGGGGCGCCCGCGGATCGGATCCGCGGGCGCCCCTTCGCGTCGGGCCGGTCCGCCGCGGGCGGCCCCTCCGGCGGACCCGCCGTCAGGCCAGCGCCTCGACCAGCTCGGCCGGGCTCTTCCGGCGGCCGGTGTAGAACGGCACCTCCAGCCGGGTGTGCCGGCGCGCCTCGGCGCCGCGCAGGTGGCGCATGAGGTCGACGATCCGGTGCAGCTCGTCGGCCTCGAAGGCGAGCATCCACTCGTAGTCGCTGAGCGCGAAGGTGGAGACGGTGTTGGCCCGCACGTCGGGGTAGGGGGCGGCCATCCGGCCGTGCTCGGCCAGCATCGCGCGCCGCTCCTCGTCCGGGAGGAGGTACCACTCGTAGGACCGGACGAAGGGGTAGACGCAGACGTGGTCCCGCGGCTCCTCTCCGGCCAGGAAGGCCGGCACGTGGCCGCGGTTGAACTCGGCCGGGCGGTGCAGGCCGACGACCGACCAGACAGGCTCGCAGAGCCGGCCCAGGGCGGTCCGGCGGAACGCGGCGTAGACCTCCTGCAGCTGCTCGGAGGTCTCGGCGACCCACCAGAACATCAGGTCGGCGTCGGCCCGGAAGCCCTGCACGTCGTAGGTGCCCCGGGTGGTGACGCCCTTCTTCTCGGCGTCCTCGGCCAGCGCGGCCAGCTCGGCCCCGGCCGCGGCCCGGTCCAGCGCGGACAGGTCCCCGGCCTTGAAGACCGACCACATGGTGTAGCGGATGAGCTTGTTCAGGTCCTCCGGGTCGCTCCCCCGGCCCTGCTGCGCGGCCTGCTCTGTGCTGCTACCGGTGCTCACGTTCGGCTCCTTGTCGTCCTCGCGCCGCCTCGTCGCGGCGCGTCCTGCACACCGCACCCGCGCGGCCGCCTCCGGCCGCGCGGCGCGGGGGTCATCGCGCGGCGCCCGGCCGGCCGCCGGCCGCCGGTCCCACCGCGAGCCCTTCCACCGCCCGGGTCGCCCCGGCGATGCAGGCCGGGATGCCCACCCCGTCGTAGGCGGCGCCGCACAGCGCCAGCGAGGGGTGGACCGCCAGGGCCTGCCGGGCGCGGGCGACGCGCGCCCCGTGCCCGGTGTCGTACTGCGGGAGGCCGGTCTCCCAGCGGGTGATCCGCTGCTCCACCGGGGCTCCGACCGGCCCGCCGCACACCGTCGCCAGGTCGGCGCGGGCCGCGGCGGCCAGCTCCTCGTCGGAGCGGCGCAGCGCCCGCTCCTCGCCGGCCCGGCCGATGGAGCAGCGCACCACCACCAGCTCCTCGCCGGGGTGCGCGGCGCGCAGCTCCTCGGCGAGCCAGGGCCACTTCACGCTGCTGAACGTGGCGGCCTTGATGGTCAGCCCCTCCCGGGGGGAGACCAGGAAGCCGCTGCCCTCCGGGCGGGCGGGCAGGTCCGCGGCGCGGAAGGCCAGGGTGACGATGGCCATCCCGGCGTAGCCGATGCCGGCCAGCTCCTCGGCGGCCGGCTCGGCCACCGGGCGGAGCAGCCGCGCGGCGGCGGGCGCCGGGCAGGCCAGCACCACGGCGTCGGCGTGCAGCCGCTCCGGTTCCGCGGCCCCGGGCGCGCCGACCTCCAGCGCCCAACCGCCGCCCTCCGGGTGCAGCCCGGTGACCGGGCTGAGCGTGCGCACCTCGGCCTTGCTCCGCTCGGCCAGCGCGTCGATCAGCACGCCCAGTCCGCCGCGGAGGGTGGCGAAGACGGGGGCCGGCGGCCCCGAGCCCGCGGCGGCGGCCTGGCGCCGCTTGAGCGCGCGCACCCCGCGCATCAGCGAGCGCTCGCCGCGCGCGATCGGCGCGATCTGCGGCAGCGCCTCGTCCAGGGAGAGCCGCTCGGTGCGCCCGGCGTAGACTCCGCCGAGCATCGGCTCGACCAGCCGGTCGACCACCTCGGCGCCCATCCGCACGCCGATGTAGCGGGCGACCGGGACGTCGCCGCGCACCGGGGTGCGCGGCCAGACCAGGTCGAGGGCGGCGCGCAGGGTGCCGGCCCAGGACAGCACGCCGCTGCGGGCCAGTGCGACCGGGTCGCCGGGGACGCCCATCACGTGCCCCTCGGGCAGCGGGCGCAGCCGGCCCCGGCTGTAGATCCGCGCCGGGCCCGGCGCGGGGTGCACGACCCGGTCGTCCAGGCCGAGCTCGGAGATGAGCCGGAGCGCCTCGGGGCGGCGGGCCAGCACCGATTCGGCGCCGGCGTCCACCGGGACCCCGGCGACCTCGGAGACGTGCAGCTTGCCGCCGAGGTCCGGGCCGGCCTCCAGCACGGTGACGGCCGCCCCCCGCTCGGCGAGCCGGTAGGCCGCGGTGAGCCCGGACAGGCCGGCGCCGACGACCGCGACATGGGGTGTGGTCTGCATATCCGCCAGCTTTCCAGATGGTTCGGCGGCCGCGTGCCCGGCCCGGGCATCTCGTTCCTCACGTTCCCGCACGTCCCGGTGGTCCGGGGCGGCGTGACCGACATGTGACCCCCGTCCGGCAACCGGGGGTGATCCCGGCCACGTCCAAGCCGGCATGAGCGTTGAGGGCAACCAGACCGCCGCCGACACCACCTCCGCGACCGACGCCGCCTACCCCGCCGCCTCCCGGACCGCGGTGCGCGCCGCGGCCGCCCCCGCCGCCCTGCTGGTCCTGCTGCTGCTCGCCGGGTGCGGCGGAGGTGCCGAGCAGTCTGCGGGCGACGCCTCCTCCGAGGCCGGAGACGGGGCGGCCGGCGCCCCGGAGGAGGCCGCCCCGGAGGAGGGGGCCGCGGAGCAGGAGGCCGCCCCGGAGGA
>Ga0079224_100015944_pt1 | contig 10532 bp, 12 predicted proteins | sample Stecom2015_FD_80414 | JGI IMG/M metagenome (GOLD analysis project Ga0079224, IMG submission 80414) | Agricultural soil microbial communities from Utah to study Nitrogen management - Steer compost 2015 | ecosystem: Environmental > Terrestrial > Soil > Agricultural land | place: USA: Utah...
CCCCCGCCCGGCCGGCGGCAATCGCCTCGCGAGCGGCCTCGGCGGCGTGGATGCCGGAGAGCATCGCGTTGTGATTGCCCTTGATGCGCGGGACGTTGACCATGCCCGCGGCACAGCCGAGCAGCGCGCCGCCCGGGAAGACCAGCTTCGGCAGCGACTGCCAGCCGCCCTCGGTGATCGCGCGGGCACCGTAGGCCACACGCCTGCCGCCCCGGAGCACATCGGCGATCAGCGGATGATGCTTGAACTGCTGGAACTCGCGATACGGGTCGAGATAGGGATTCTCGTAGTTCAGATGCACCACGAAGCCGAGATACACCTGATTGTCCTCGGCGTGATACATGAACGAACCGCCGCCCGCATTGTTGCCGAGCGGCCAGCCCATGGTATGGGTGACCTGACCGGGGCGGTGCGCCTGAGGGCGGATTTCCCAGATCTCCTTCATGCCGATGCCGTATTTCTGCGGCTCCCGACCCTCCGCGAGGCCGTGGCGGATGATCGCCCTCTTGGTCAGGTGGCCGCGCGCACCTTCCGCGAGGAAGACGTATTTCCCGTGGAGTTCCATCCCCGGCTCGTAGTTCGGTCCCGGCGTGCGGTCCGGGTTGAGGCCGAACTCGCCGACCACCACGCCGGAGAGGCGCTCGCCGTCATAGACGGCCTCGGAGGCGGCCATGCCGGGAAAGATCTCGACGCCCAGTTCCTCGGCGATCCCGGCGAGCCAGCGGCAGACATTGCCCATCGACACGATATAGTTGTCGTGGTTCTTCATCAGCGGCGGCATCGTCCAGTTCGGGACGCGGATCTGCCCGCCCTCGCCGAGGAGATAGAAACGGTCGTCGGTCACCTTCGTCGTGATCGGCGCGCCGCGCTCGCGCCAGTCGGGCAGGAGGCGATCGAGGCCCACGGGGTCGAGCACCGCGCCCGACAGGATGTGCGCGCCGATCTCCGAGCCCTTCTCGAGCAGGACAACCGCCAGGTCGGGATCGAGCTGCTTGAGGCGGATCGCGGCGGAGAGGCCCGCCGGACCGCCGCCGACGATGACCACGTCGTAATCCATTCGCTCGCGCTCGATTTCGGCCATGCCAGCCTCCCGGAGCATTGTTGGCTTGAGGGCGTGACGTAGCGCAGGCAGGCACGGCCGGTCAACGCGAACCCCGCGTCCGGGATGTCTTTCGGCCTGCATCCCCTCATCGTCCGGATCGTGGCGTCCGACAACTGCGCGCTGTCCGAAGCCCTGCAAGGCCGATACCTGCAATGGCGGAGCGCAGCCGGCGCGGGAAGATCGCCCTGCGATCACGTTGCGGCGGTTTCGATGCGCGGCTCCGGGCGCTTCTGCTTGAACTGACCAGAGCGCCTTCCTATGCTTTCGATGTCCCGGAGTGTCCGGGACGGGGGCGAGGCCGGGCGAAGAGCTGCGGCCCGCCTTTTGTTATTCAGCATGCCACATGCGGGCGGCCGCCCTGCGGCCGCCGCGAGGAGACCGCAATGGAGAAGGTGCCGCTGACGGCGAATGGGTTCGCCCAGCTTGACGCCGAACTGAAGAAGCTGAAATCGGTGGAGCGCCCTGCGGTGATCCAGGCGATCGCCGAGGCGCGCGAGCATGGCGACCTGTCGGAGAATGCGGAATATCATGCCGCACGCGAGAAGCAGAGTGTCATCGAGGGCCGGATCAAGGAGCTCGAGGCGGTGATCGCGCGTTCGGAAGTGATCGACGTCTCGAGGCTCTCGGGCGCCGTCAAGTTCGGCGCGACGGTTGTGCTGCTCGACGAGGATACCGAGGACGAGAAGACCTTCCAGATCGTCGGTGAGCACGAGGCGAATATCGAGGCGGGCCGCCTCAACGTGAGATCGCCCCTTGCCCGGGCGCTCATCGGCAAGGAGGAGGGTGATTCCGTCGAGGTCCAGACCCCCGGCGGCGTGAAGAGCTACGAGATCCTTGCGGTGAAATACGTCTGAGCTGATGGCGCGGCTCGACCTCGACAAGTTCGACCCGAAGACGCTCGCCGGCCGGTTCCGGGAGACGAGCCTCGTGAATCGCGTGGCGATCCTCGCCGGCATCCTCTGGGCGGTGCTGGTCCTCTCCTATGGCGGAGGCTATTTCGGCGGCGCGGGTGGCGGACAGGCGCGCGGGACGGTTTTCCTCGACGCGGTGTTCTTCCTCGTCGCCCTCACGCTTCCCCTCGGTCTGATCACCCTCGCCGCCTGGCTCGCCGCAGAGCTTGCCCGGCAGCGGGCGGCGGTGGCGGAGCTGGTGGCGGCGGCGGGGCCGCTTGCGGAGGCGCTCGCGGAGACCAGGGCGTCGCTTCGGGAGGACGGGCCGCTCACCCCGCGCGCGGTCGAGCGTGTCGTGCGCACGGCGGTCGCGGAGGCGCAGGCGGAGCTGCGGCGCGATCTCGACTCCGTGATCAGGGGCGCGATCAATGGCAGCGTCGGCAACCGGTTCGCCGAGCTTGCCGCGGCACAGCAGCGGCTCGAGAGGCTGCTCGCTGCATCTGCCGGTGCGGCCGCCGCCCCGGCGCCCGTGACCTCGAAGGCACCGGAGGTGGAGGTGCGCCAACCCGCACCGCCGGACATCCCGGCCGAGGCCGAGGAGGAACTCGGCCTCGAGGATCTGCTGCGCGCCTTCGACTTCCCGAAGGATGTCGAGGACCGCGAGGGCTTCCGCGCGCTTGGCCGGGCACTGCGCCATCAGGACCTCGCGCAGATGCTGCAGGCAGCGGAGGACGTGATGAATCTCCTGGCCCAGGAGGGTGTCTACATGGATGATCTCGCGCCCGAACCGCCGTCGCCTGCGGTATGGCGCGCCTTTGCCGAAGGCAGACGGGGGAGCGAGGTGGAGACATTCGGCGGCATCCGCGACGAGCGCGCGCTCGCCGTGGTCAGGAAGCTCATGGAATCCAACTCGATCTTCCGCGACACCGCGCATTTCTTCCAGCGCCGGTTCGACGCGGTCCTCCGCGACCTGGCCACGCGGCTCGACGACGTCGCGCTCACGCGTCTGGCCGATACCCGCTCGGCGCGGGCCTTCATGCTCTCGGCCCGGGCCTCCGGCGCCTTCGGCTGATCCCGCATGAGGGCGGCCAGGCGGTTGCCAAGGCGGGCGGAAACCGGAAAAAAGGGACATTCCGGTAATCTGGTCCCGCGTGAGTGCCCGGTGCATCCGTCCCCCTTTCCTGCCGCCGAAGCGCGGCGCATCCGCCGGATGATGCCGGTGCCATGAGCAGGGGAATGGCAAATGACGCGCCCGTGGCGGCCAGCTGGCGCGGCATCCGGGGCTGGATGCTCTATGACTGGGCGAACCAGCCCTTCTACACGCTGATCCTCACCTTCATCTTCGCGCCCTATTTCGCCGCGAAGGTGGCGCATGATCCGGTCACCGGCCAGGCACTTTGGGGGACAGCGGCAGCGGTTGCCGGCGCGACGGTGGCGCTGCTCGCGGCGCCGCTCGGGGCGATCGCGGACCGGACCGGCGCGCGCAAGCCCTGGGTGGCCGCCTTCTCGCTTCCCTTCGTCGCCGGCTGCGCCGGGCTCTGGCTGGCCGAACCCGCGATGGCCGAGCCGCTGCCGGTGCTTCTCGCCTTCGGCCTTGCCTATCTCGGCTCGGAATTCTGCCTCATCTTCACCAACGCGATGCTGCCCGGCCTCGGTCCGCGGGCGGCGATCGGCCGGATCTCGGGTTCGGGATGGGCAATCGGCTATGTCGGCGGGCTGCTCGCGCTCGTCCTCATCCTCGTCTTCGTCGCTCCCGCCCCGGGTTCGGACCGGACGATGGCGGGGCTCGTGCCGGTCTTCGGCCTCGACCCGGCGAAGGGCGAGCCCGAACGCGCCACCGGCCCCTTCGCGGCGATCTGGTACCTGATCTTCGCGCTGCCGCTCTTCCTGTGGACCCCCGATGCCCCGCGCGGGCGGATGCGCGGGGCGGTCGGTGCGGGAATCGCGGATCTCCTCGCCACCATCCGCGGCATCCGCGGCAAGGGGACGTTCCCGGTCTTCCTCCTCGCCTCGCTCTTCTACCGCGACGGGCTCGCGGCGCTCTTCGTCTTCGGCGGCATCTTCGCGGCGGGAGTGCTCGGCTGGGGGATGTTCGAGCTCGGCGCCTTCGGCATCCTTGCCTCGGTCACCGGCGCCCTCGGCGCCTGGGCGGGAGGCCGGGCGGATGCGCGTTTCGGGCCGAAACCGGTGGTGACCGCCTGCGTCACCGGCCTGGTCGGTGTCTGCCTTCTCGTCCTCCTCACGGATCGGGAGGCGGTCCTGTTCCTGCCGGTGGCGGAAGGCTCGTACCTGCCGGATGCCGTCTTCCTCGTCGCCGGCGGGGCGCTCGGCGCGTTTGCGGGCGCGGTGCAGGCGGCCTCGCGCACGCTTCTCGTCGATCAGGCCGAGGGGCGCGTCGCCCCCGCCCAGGCCTTCGGCCTCTACGCGCTATCCGGCAAGGCCACCGCCTTCATCGGCCCGACCATGATCGCCGTCGCGACCGAATGGACGGGCTCGCAGCGCCTCGGGGTGAGCCCGGTGATCGCGCAGTTCCTCGCCGGTCTCCTTCTGTTATACTGGGTGAAGGCCGGAAAACGCACAGGCACGGAGCCGGAATGAGATTTCTCCCCCTCCTGCTCGTGCTCGCCCTCTGGACGGGCACGGGCACGGGCGCCGAGGCACAGTCGGCACGCGCCCTGTTCTCCTCACAGGCGAGCCCGAGTTCCCATCAGCCGCACGCGATCGGCCGGCATGCCCGCGGCTGCCTCGCCGGCGGCATCCGCCTGCCGGAGAGCGGGCCGGGCTGGCAGGCGATGCGGCTCGGGCGCAACCGACACTGGGCTCATCCGAAGACGCTTGCCTTCATCGAGCGGCTGAGCCGCCAGGCGATCGCCGCCGGCTGGCGCGGCCTCTATATCGGCGACATCTCGCAGCCGCGCGGCGGGCCGGCGCCGGGCCATGCCTCGCACCAGACCGGTCTCGACGTCGACATCTGGATGCTGCCGCCCTCCCGCCTCGATCTCAGCCGGGGCGAGCGGGAGCGGCTGTCGTCGATCTCGGTGCGGTCGGCCGATGGCCGGTCGGTGAACGGCAACTGGACCGTCGCCCACCACCGCATCCTCGAGGCGGCGGCGCGGGATCCGGAAGTGGAACGCATCTTCGTCACCGGCCCGGTGAAGCTCAGGATGTGCGCCGACGCCGGCCCGCGCGACCGCGGATGGCTCGCGAAGATCAGGCCGTGGTGGGGACATGACACGCATTTCCATGTCCGCATGACCTGCCCCGCCGGCCAGCCCGGCTGCGTCGCCCCCGATCCCCTGCCACCGGGTGACGGCTGCGCCGAGGCGGTCTGGTGGGTAACCGAGGCGCTCGAGCCGCCGGATCCCGATGCGCCACCACCGCCGCCGCGGCCCGAGCTCCGGCTCGCCGACCTGCCGCCGCAGTGCCGGACGGTGCTCGAAACTCCATGATCCGTCTCGTCCTCGCCATCCTCGCGCTCGGCGCCATGCCGGCAGCAGCAGCGCCGGTGGCACGGCTCGACGCCGACGTGACCTGGCACGAGAATGTCGAGGGGTTCGGCGGCTTCTCGGGTTTCGAGATCCTCGACGGCGGCACGCGGTTCGTTGCCATCTCCGATTCCGGGCGCTGGGCCACGGGGCGGATGGAGCGGCGGGACGGAAGACTGGTCGCGGCGATACTGGAACGATCGGGGCCGCTCCTTGCCATCGACGGGACGGCGGTCTCCGGCCGTGACGCCGATGCCGAGGGTCTCGCCGTCGACAGCGACGGGCGCATCTACGTCTCGTTCGAGCATTTCCACCGCATCCGGCGCTATGACCGGATCGACGGGCCGGCGGCCGCCGTGCCCGATCATCCCGCCTTCCGCCGCCTGCAGCAGAATTCCGGGTTCGAGGCGCTGGCGATCGATGCCCAGGGCGTCCTCTACGCGATCCCGGAACGTTCGGGCGCGCTCGACCGGCCCTACCCGGTCTTCCGGCTGCGCGACGGGATCTGGGACACGGAGCTTTCACTCGACCGTGCGCCGCCCTTCCTCGTCACCGGTGCCGACTGGGGGCCCGACGGGCGGCTCTACCTGCTCGAACGCGACTTCTCGCTCCTCGGCTTCCGGACCAGGGTCAGGCGTTTCGTGCTCGGGAAGGACGGGTTCGACGGCGGCGAGACCGTGATCGAGACCGCACGGCGGGAACTCGACAACATGGAGTCGATCTCGGTCTGGAAGGACGAGGCGGGACAGGTGCGGATCACGCTCCTCTCCGACGACAACTTCTTTCCGCTGCAACGGACGATGTTCGCCGAGTACGTGATCGAGGGAAGCCAGTTCGCCCGCGGCGAGTCCGGGCTGCGATAGCCACCAACGGAAAGCCCCGCCGGAGCGGGGCTTCATGTTCACGGACGATCAGGCCGGACGGCTACTTGATCTTGCCTTCCTTGAACTCGACATGCTTGCGCGCGACGGGATCGTATTTGCGGACGGTCATCTTCTCCGTCATCGTGCGCGAGTTCTTCTTGGTCACGTAGAAATAGCCGGTGTCGGCGGTGGAGTTCAGCCGGATCTTGATGGTGGTCGGCTTGGCCATGATTCCCTTCCCGCGGTCGCCCGCAATGCTTGCAGAGGGGCGCCCCCGCGCACCCCGAAATCCGAGACCGCCCTTCTACGCGGAATCACCCGCCTGTCAAGATACGGCCCCCCGCCGCTCCGTCCCTGCGCCCGGCCCCCAGGTTCGCGGAGTGGGGGTGACGCCTGCAGGAGTGATGTAGGACACGAAGCGGTCGTCATGATAGAAGGGTACCGGCCGCGGCGCGTTCCGGTCAGCCCCCGGATCGGTGAGGATCGCCTCGATCTCGGAGAGGACGACCCCGGTGATATGGGCATGCGGCAGCGATCGGGCCGTCGCGAGATCCACCCATTGCAGGCAGCCGAGCTCGCCGCAGGCGCGGGAGAAATCCTCCGGATCGCAGCAGAGCGAGGAGGCATGGGCGAGGAAGAAGCGCGCGTCGAAGCGGCGCGGGCGCCCCGGCGGCGTTACCGCCCGGAAGACGAAGCGCAGACCCGTCCCGTCCGGCCTGATCCCCGCCTCCAGCATCGGGCGCAGCGTCTCCGGCGCGCGCGGAGCAAGCGCCGGCGCCCCCGGATCGGGCCGGCCGAGCGCGAGGCCCGATTCCTCCCAGAGTTCACGGATCGCGGCGAGCGCGAGGGCGCGGCGCCGCCCGGACGGAGTCTCGACCGCGAGCAGGCGCTCGGTCTCCGGCGCGAGCGTCAGTTCCTCGCCAAGCGCATGGTCCTCGGGGTCGACCGCGCCGCCCGGAAAGACGAATTTCGACGGCATGAAGGCCGCGCGGGTTCCGCGCTGGCCCATCAGCACACGTGGCCGTCCGCCGTCCTCACGAACGAGAATGACGGTCGCCGCATCACGGATCGGCTGGGGCTGCGGCGGCGCCGCCTCGCTCACTGATGCGTCGGCGCGTCGGCCTCCGCGCCGAATCCATGCATCCGGCGTGACCACTGCAGCCCGATGAACGCGCCCTTGAACCGCGGCAGCAGGAAGAGCGAGACCGCCACGAGGAAGACCGAGAGCGTCGAGGCCATCACGATCGGCGACGGCTGCCACAGGTCCCACATGAGCAGCATGAGCGGCGCGAGCAGATGGCCGGTCACGACGAGCGTCGCCCAGGCCGGCCCGTCATCGGCGCGCTGGTGATGGAGCGCCTCGCTGCAGTTCGGGCACTCGTGGTGAACGGCGAGATAGCCGTCGAAAAGCGACGCCTCGCCGCATGCCGGGCATTCGCGTCGCCAGCCCTTGAGCAGGGCAGGCCCGACCGGACGATCAGCATTCGGATCGACCGGAACCGGGATCGATATCGGGGCGTGGACGGTTTCGCTCATGCGTCGCGATATAGGCCAGGATGCGCCGTTTGCCCAGTACCAAAGATCTCGCGAAAGCGTGATCCATGGCACCGACGGAGCGGCGATGCGGCCGCGTGAAAGGGGGTACGAACGGCGGGAATGTCCGCCTTCGCTTCAGACGGGAGACCTTCCATGAGAATGCGCAATCTCGCCGCCATCCTCGCCGCCGCCTCGGTCCTCGGCGCCGGCGCCCTGACCGCGGGCGAACGCGGGGACCGCCACGACCGCGGCGGGCACCCGATGCACCACGGGATGCACCACGGCGCGATGCTCGATTTCGACGCGGTGGCCGGCGCCGATGCCGACAGCGTCGACCGCGAGCAGCTCGAGAGCTGGGGCGTCGAGAGGCTGGGCGAGTTCGACACCGATGGCAACGGCGCCCTCGACCGCGAGGAGATCGCCGCGACGCTGCCCGAGATTCCGCGCAGCCCGCTGATGGTCTTCGCCGGCGATCCGACCGAGGCGCGAGTCGACCGCATCCTGGCAATGCTGGAGGCCGAGGAGGCGGGCGAGGTCACCCTCGAAGCCCTGGCCGCGCGGCAGGTCGACTTCCTGATGCGTGCTCTCGATCGTGACGAGGATGGCGTCATCACCCGGGAAGAGGCCGAAGCGGGGCCGGCCTGGGATCGCGGGAAGCGGCGGGACCGCGACGGCGACCGCGGCGACCGCCGGGAGCGTCGCCGCGACTGATCATGACCGGCGCGCGGCCCGTTCCGACGATCCCGCGTGAGGGATGCGGAGCCGCGCACGATGGCCTGCGGCAGGGGGGCGGAGATTTCCGGGGAAGGAGAGGCGGACGACGCGCTGCTTGCGCGGGCGGCGGCAGGGGATGGTGCTGCCGCCCGGATCCTTGCGCTGCGCCACCTGCCGCGGGTTCTCGCGGTGGCCGAGCGGATGCTCGGCGAACGGGCGGAGGCCGAGGACATTGCGCAGGAGGCGATGCTGCGGCTCTGGCGCAGGGCGGAGGACTGGCAACCGGACGGGGCACAGCTTTCGACCTGGCTCTATCGTGTGGCGGCAAACCTGGCCATCGACCGGCTGCGGCGCCGCCGTCCGGGGGCGCCGCTCGCGGTTCTCGAAGCCCTGCCCGACCCGGGACCGGGGGCGGAGACGGCACTCGCACGGCGCGACCGGGCGGCGGCACTCGACGCGGCGCTCCTCGCCTTGCCCGAGCGCCAGCGGCTCGCCATCGTGCTGCGGCATATCGAGGAACTCCCTCAGGAGGAGGTCGCGTCGGTGATGGAACTCTCGGTCGAGGCGGTGGAAAGCCTGCTGTCGCGCGGGCGGCGCAGCCTGCGGGCGATGCTCCTGCCCCAACGCGCGGCGCTCGGCCTCGAAGGCGGGTGAGGAAGACGTGACGGACATAAACGGAAGAGGGCCGATCCCGGGCGTGACCGGTGAGGACGAGGGCGATCTTGCCCCGTTCTTCGCGGCGGCGCGCGCCTCCCGGCCGGAGCCGGATGCGCGGCTGCTCGAAGCGGTCCTCGCCGATGCCGCGGCGGAAACGCAACCGGCTCCCCGCTGGCGCTGGCCGGCGGCGGCTGCCCTCGCCGCATCGGTGGCGGCGGGCTTCCTCATCGGCATCACCGGGATCGCGCCGCTCGACGGCGGCCTCGCCCTCTCCGCCGATGGCACGTTCGAGATCGTGAGCGCCCTCGACTCCGATGCGGCCGGCTTCTTCGACCTTGGCTGGGAGGGATGAGAATGGCCCCGCGTCTTCGCAACCGGCGCTGGCTCGGCTGGGCGCTACTCGCCTCGCTCGCCCTCAACCTGCTCTTCGCCGGCTTTCTCGTCGGCACGGCGTTGCGGGGTGGACATGGTCACGGCCATCACGAGAGCGACACCGGCCTCATCGGCTTCGCGCGGGCGCTTCCCGAGGAACATCGCCACGCCCTGCGACAGGCGATCCGCGGCAGCGAGAGCGAGTGGCGGGCCGGACGTGAGGCCATGCGGGACGCGATGGCCGGGATCCGGGCGGCCATCGCCCGGGAGCCCTTCGACGCCGAGCGCCTGCGTCGTGCCCTTGCCGTCCGGCGCGAGGCGCAGGGACGGCTTGCGGAACGTGCCACCGATCTCCTCGTGGAGCGGATCGGGCAGATGACACCGGCGGAAAGGGCCGCCCTCGCGGAGCGTCTCGGCCGCGGGCCCGAGCGAGACGGCCGGCACTGAGGCTCAGGCAGCTTCGGCGCAGAAACTCACGCGGTTGCGACCGGCGTTCTTCGAGCGGAAGAGCGCAAGGTCGGCGCGGCGAATGATCGTTTCCGGGTCGCCGTCCTCGGCCGTGCCGATCGCCACCCCGATCGAGACCGTCACCCGCAGCCCGTCCTTCGTTCCCGTCACCTCGAACGGGCGGCCCTCCACCGCGCCACGGATGCGCTCGGCGGCGGCGGCGGCCTGTTCATGGTCGATGTCGGGCATGGCGACGAAGAATTCCTCGCCTCCGAACCGCGCGACGAGATCGACGCCGCGGATGTTCTCCTGCAACCGGCGCGAGAATTCCCGCAGCACCGCGTCACCGGCGTCATGACCCCAGCGATCGTTGATCGCCTTGAACTTGTCGAGATCGATCATCAGCACCGCGAAGGCGCCCCCGGTCTCCCGCGCGCGCTCCATCACCCGGTTCATGTGCTGCTCG
>Ga0079224_100015945_pt1 | contig 10532 bp, 8 predicted proteins | sample Stecom2015_FD_80414 | JGI IMG/M metagenome (GOLD analysis project Ga0079224, IMG submission 80414) | Agricultural soil microbial communities from Utah to study Nitrogen management - Steer compost 2015 | ecosystem: Environmental > Terrestrial > Soil > Agricultural land | place: USA: Utah...
ACCTTCGGGATGGGCGTGTGCGCGACGACGTCCCGGCGCACGCCGGTGGCCGCGTCCGCGTTCGCGACGTCCTGCGTCGGCACCGTCGCCTCGCTGAACGGATTGAGGACCGCCGTCGCGTGCCGCTGCACCTCCGGCAGCTTCACGGTGAGCGTCTCGATGCAACCGGCATCCAGCTCGCCCACGGTCTCGCTCTCGCCCTTGTTCTTCGCGATTCGGTAGGTACTGGTCGCCGCGTCGAGCTCGACGACGCCACGAAGGTCCCCGACGACCCAGAACACGAAGTCGAAGAAGCTCGCGTCGTGCGCGCCGCCGGTGCCCACGCAGACGACGTCGCGCGACAGCTCGAGCTCGGGAAAGTCGTACTCGACCGTGACGCCCTCGACGAGGTTCGCGTCGATGACCTCGCGCAGGGAGCGATTGGCGTACACGGCGAGCGGCCGATGCGCGCCCCAGAAGACGCGCGCGGCGTCCGCGAACTTCAGCGTATAGCGCCGCTCGATCACCGGGGCGCCCGACACGTCGGCGCTCGTCGTCTCGACGAAGCTCCGCTCCGTCACGTACCCCACGAACGTGGCCACGTCCGGCGTTTCGCCGGCGAGCACCAGGCGCCCGTTGGCGAGCGCCAAGGTCGCCTGAAGCAGCGCGCTCGCCGTGAACGGCTCGAAAACCTCATCCGTCGTGCCTTCCAGCGAAACGCGGAAAGTGACCTCGGCGGTGAAGCCGTGCACGCGCGCCTCGAGGCACAGCGCCTCGATCGCGCCCGCGGGGATGACCAGCTTGGTCCCCCCAGCCGAGAGCGAAAGCGTGGCTTGCAGGCGTTCGTCGAACATCGAGAGCGGGCATCCCCGAGTGCGCCCGTGATCGCGCAAGCTAACCCAACCCGGCAGCGCCCCATAATTTTCGACCGGGGGGTCTCACGAATGCGGCTCTGCGCCCTTTTTGGCCCGCCCCGGCGGCGCGTGATAGCCGCACTATCATGGCCACCTGGAAGACCGCTGCGGAGCTCTCGGCGAAGTACCTCGTCGGCGGTGAGCGCCTCTCCGAGTACAGCCGGCGCGGGAACCTCCCGAGCCTGCGCCTGCCCGACGGCACGGCGCTGTTCGACGAGGACATCGTCGCCCGCTTCTTCCGTGCCCGAAACGCGGCGTACGCGCCCATGGCGCCCGCGCAAAACCTGGGCGTTTTGGGCGAGGCACGCCTCGGCACGCCCGAGCCCGCCCCCGCTCCGAGCGCGCGGGAGGAGCGACGGCGGGCGCCGCGCGCGGCCCCGAAATCTCGCGCTCTGCTTCAGACCTTCTGCATCGAGTAGACCTCGAGCAGGTCCTCGATATCCCAGAGCGTCTTCTGGAGCGCCGCGCGCAGGGCGTTCGGATCGTCGACCGCTTCGCCGTTCGCCGAAGGACGACCGCGGAGCGCGCCGAGCAGCGCCGCGGCCTCGTCGAGGAACGGCGTGAGGCGTGGCTCGTACCGCTCGAAGTCCGCCCGCACGAGCCGCCGAATCTGCAGGAGCCAGCGCTCCGCCTCGGCGTAGGGATCGAGGACTACTTCGGGCGCGGGAGCGCTCGCGGGCGGGGCGGCCTGGGCCGCACCGGGCGCGCGATCCCAGTTTCGGCGGAGGCGCGCGATGTCGAGCGGCTTCATCCGGCCATCCACGAGAGCACGCAGTACACGGCGAGGACCACCGCGGCCGCGCTCGCGTAGTATCGCCGCGGGAACGGCACGAGCTCCGCGCGCTTGCGCTCGACCTCGACCCTCGGGAAGCGGATCGGCGGCGGCCGGAACCGCGCGACGAGGCGCTCCTTGTACTCGTCGATCTTCTTCGAGCCCGCCGGGTACATCCCGGTGAAGCCGTCGAGCAGGCAGAAGTAGAACGTCTCGAACACGAGCGGATGCGTCTCGTCTTGCCGGAGGCGCTCCTCGAGCACCTCGTAGAAGAGCTCGCCGCCGTTCTCGATCTCGTAGAACTCACCTTGCATCGGCTCCCAGCGCGTCACGGCCCCGCGGGTCGCGGTGGCGACGAGCTCGTCGCAATAAACGACGATCGGGAAGAGCACGTAATAGACCTCGTGCTCGGTCAAGACCTCGTGCAGCTTGGCGCGCAGCTCGCCGAGCACCCGCCGGAGCTCCGAGCGGAGCGCCACGACGTCCGCGCCGTTCTCGTGACTCTCGCGAAACGCGGGACTGCGCGCGAGCTCCACGGCGCGCTCGTCGCGCTCGGCCGCGTTCGAGTCCGTGACGGCGGGCAGCACGCTCGTTTCGCCGGACAGGCCCCGCAAGAGGCCTCCTTCTGCCGCCTTTTGTTGGACGATGAGCTCGGCGGCGCGCGCCTCGAGGCACAGCTCGAAGACGCGCGCGAACGTCCGTTCGATGCAAAACCAGAGCGCCGTTTTCGTATCCATCCGTCCCCTTCCGCTCGATTCGGGCAAGCTCCCCTTTAACCGAACCGGAGCTCCGCGCTCAAGTTCGGAACCCTCGCGACGACCTCCAGGACCTCCTCGGCGCTCCACGCCGCGAGCAGCTCGAGCAGCCACTCGCAGAAGGTGCCGAGGCGCGGCAGATCCGAGTGCTCGAGCATGGAGAACTCGAGCTCGTACACGTACTTCAGGCCGTGGCTGCGCTTCCCGAACGGCTTGTTCGTCACGCGCACGTCCGCGAGCGCCGCCACGAGCTTCGCGTAGAGCGGCTCCTCGTGGGCCCCGCAGGCGCGGAGCAAGAGCACGAGCTGGTCCTTGCCGAGGAAGCGCAGTGCTTTGAGCGAAACGAGCTCGAGCTGCGCTTCGCGATCGGTGTCGATGTGGGAGTCCGCGTCGTACACCATCGGCCCCGAGCACGCCCAGGTCACGCCCTCGACGAAGCGCTCGGAGAGCCCGACTTTGAGGTCGCCCGGGTCGACGCCGCGCAAGCCCGGCTGGTGCCAGAACGCGTCCACGGAGATGCGCTCCGGCTTGCCGAACGCGCCCGCGATGCGGAACAGGGCGTACGCGCGGCGCGCTTCGCCCCGCCCCTCGGTCACGACCTCGTAGCTGTCGCCCTCGACCCCGACGACCCCCGGCAGGAGCGGCACGAACCCGGCCTTGGTAGGCCGATAGGCGCCGATGACCCACAGCGGAACGAAGCGCCCCCCTTCGTCGTGGTGGCGCATCGGGTAGCGGTCTTTCGTGCCGTCGCACTCGATCGGGTTCGCCAGATCGCGCTGCACGTTCATCATGGGAACCGTGTAGAGCTCGAACCCGTCCGCGGTGAGCCGGAGCTTCTTCGGCCAGCGCTCGTCGAGCTCGAGGCGGAGCGTGACGTACTGCCAGTTGCGGGGCGGCCGGAGGCCGCGCACGGTGAGGAACAGATCCCGCCGCGGGAAGCGCAAGCGCATCCGGGCGCGCTGCAGCGGGTGCTCGAGCGGGTCCGGCAGCGCCTCTTCGTCGTCGACCGCGCCGAAGGACACCTGGCAGGGCTCGCCGCTCGCGTCCTCGGCGGGCCGCTGCTCGTAGAACACGCTGGCCTTGCGCAGGTGGGCCTTGAGCTCGTGAAGCACCGTGATCGACGAGCGCACGTCGTCGAGGTGGTTCACGTGCAGGGTGAGCTCGTCCAGCGGCTGATTCGAGGGGGCGTGCGCGGCCAGCCGGATCGAAAGCCGCGGCCCGCGCCCGTGCACGGGGAGCTGGTCCACGCTCTGGATCCGGAGCGGCAGGATGCAGAGCTTCGCGAGCGTTCGGAAGCGGAACAACCGGTCCGGCTCGCCGTCGTCCTCGCCGGGCTTGCGCAGCACGACCTCGGTGCCCGCGGGCAGCACCGTGGCGTCGGCGAAGGCGGGTCCGGGCGACGCGCGCAGCATCGCCATCGCCGGGCTCGGCCCGAGCAGGGACGGGAAGTGTTGGCGGAAGATGCGCCGCACGCTGTCGTCGAGGCTGCGCATCGCCGAGAGCCGCGTCCGCCCCGTGAAGAACGCCATCGCCTCGATGAGCCGGCGCACGTCCGGGTCGTCGTGCGACAGCGGCACGTCCGGATACTGCGCCGTGTACGAGATCCGGAATCGCTCGAGCGCCTCGAGCTCCGCCAGGAATGCCTTCTCGAGCTCCTCGTGTGTCGCCATGCTGCTACCCCAACTTCACGAGCGAGCCCTCGACCTTCACGAGCTGGCCTTTCACGGTCGTCATCGTGTCGCCCACGGTGGTCATCGGCGAGGTCATGTCGAGCTTCGAGTCCGCCGACAGGCCGACCTTCGGCGCAGCCAGCGCGGCCTCGCTCCCGCCCTTTGCCGAGAGCTTCATGGTCGCTTCCACCGTGGTGTTGTTGCCCTTCAGCGTCGCGTCCCCGGTGGCGCTCTGCTGGAGCTTCGCGCTCGAGTCGATGGACAGGTCGCTCGTGCTCGAAATCGTGAGCTTCGCGCTCGACGAAACGGTCATGTCCTTCGTGCTCTTCAGGCTCAAGGTCTCCGTCGCCTCGTAGGAAGATGCCTTGCTGGACTTCACGGTCACCGCCTCCGCGTCCACCGTGAAGGTCTTGCACTTGACCTCCACCAGGTCGGCCTTCTGCGTGATCGTGCTGGTATCGTTCTCGCCAGCGACCTTGGAAACGATCGAGTCGGCCTGCTGCGTGATGGTGGTCGTGCTCTTTTCCCCGGCGATCTTCAGCGTCAGAGTCGTCCCGTCGAGCGTGATGGTCTGCGTGATTTTCCCGGATTCGTTCTCGAGCTTGAAGGTAAAGCCAGTCTGCTTGCTGACCTCGATCGAGCACACGAACGGTTTCTGGTCGGCAGGCATCGGCCCCGAAGCTCCCCACCTAAGCACCTCGGGTCGAGCACGAGCAAGTTTCTGGCCCGTCCCGTCCACCGCCCGCCAGCGCGAGAACGGGTGCGACGGCCTCGGGCTCTCGAGTCGTTGACACTCAACGAGCACGCGCGCACGCCCTCATGCCCACGCGAGCCCTCCGGGCATGAGGGCGGCCCTCCTCCGCGCGGGATGCGAGCTACAGAGCGCCCCGATGCCAGGGACCGGTGATGGCGAACGTGACACCCGGAGTCTGGACGTTCACGAACAGCCAGTCGCCGTAGAACGTGGCGCCCGCCCACTCGACGCCCGAGTAGTCGCCCTCGGGGTTGCTCGCGAAATTGTCGCGCACGCCGGGGTACACGGCGTCCACCTTGTCGAGATCGCCCGGGCCGAGCACGATGTTGTTCCGCGCGAACTCGAAGGTTTCTCCCTTTCGCGAGAGGCCGATCAGCCGCTGCGGCTCGTGGTCGCCGTCCTCACAGAGCAGGATGCCACCGCGCGGGCTGATGGCGATGTTGTCCGGTCCGTCGACGTCGTCCGACGAGCGCGACTCGAACAGCATCGTGAGCTCTTCGCGCCGCGGATCGTACACCCAGACCTGGCCGAGCCCTGCCTCGCCGCCGCTCGTGGAGACGAAGTAGATCTTCCCCGCGTGGTACCAGCAGCCTTCGCCACGCGAAATGATGGCCGCGTCCTCGGCGGAGTCGAAGGCGCTGCCCGATTTGCCCTCCGGGTCGCCGACCTTTTGCCAGCTCGCCTTGAGCTTCGTGCCGTCCTCGAAGCCGCCGCGGAGGTCCATCCGGCTCACGCCGTCCGCCACGAGCGCGTAGAGCTCACCGCCGTCGATCAGCCCGTGGGCGCCCCAGCAGCGCTTCCCGCGCGGCGGCACGTACTTGTAGAACCCGCTCTGCCCCGTGTCCTCCGTCTCGTACACGATGCCCGTCGCGGGATCGACCGCCACGGCTTCGTGCGAGAAGCGCCCCGCCGCGCGCACCGGCTTCGCGCTGCCGAACCCGAATCCTGGAACATCGAAGATGTAGCCGTGGTTGTAGCCGTCGCTTCGGTCGTCCCACGCATGGAACGTCTCCTCGCACGTGATCCAGCTTCCCCACGGCGTCGGGCCGCCCGCACAGTTGCGGCTCGTCCCCGCGAGGCTGGTGTAGCTCGACACGAAGCGGCCCGTTCGCAGATTGAAGTAGAGGTTGCTCGTGCCTCCCGCTTCGTTCGGGTCGTACGTGGCGTGCTCCGTGATGCAGCCCGGCGCCGCGCCCGCCGAGAGCTCGTGGTTGCGCACCAGCGCGAGCAACGGACCGCGCTGCCCAACGACCGCCATCCCGTCGTGCCCACGCGGCGTCGGACGCTTGTCCGATTGGAGCTGCCCGGTCCACCCATAGGAGACGTAGCGGAACCCTTCCGGCAGCGAAATCAGCGGCAGCCCCGTCGCCAAGTCCTTCACGGGCGAAAGCGGCCCGTAGCCGTCCCGGCACTCCTTCTTCCCGTGGTGCCCGTGGTGCCCGCGGCCCCAGTGCGCCTCCGCACGCCGCGCGGAGAGCGCTCCGAAAGCGACGCTCAGCGCCGACGCGGCGCCGGCCTTGACGAACGTGCGCCGGTGAACCCCGGCACCACCGAGGGAACCTCCCGGCGTTCTCGTGTACTTCTGCATCTCAGTCCTCCATCTCGCCTGTGGCGGACCGCGACCCTAGAAGCCGCGCGCAACGCCCGAGTCACGACTCCCGGTCGACCGAGTGACTTCCTACCCCCGCGCAACTCCCAATTCGCGAGGCGTGGTGCCACCCATGACCGAGTGGCGCCAGCGACTTCGGCGGCGAGCGGATCTTAGAGACGCTCCCAGTCGACGACGCCGCGGAGCTCGACGGGCAAGCTGTCGAACTCGGCTTGGAGCCGCTCGCGATCGAGGCTCGGCGGGGCGTTCACGACGAACGCGAACTCGCGTTTGATGAACTTGGTCTGTTCGCCGATGATGCGGCAACCCGCCCCGGCGATGAGCGCGCGGTAGGCGCGCGTGGCGTCGCGCATGGCGTTCTCGGCAACGCCGGAGACGCGGATGATGCCCGCGATCTGCCGCTCGAGCGCGTAAATCAAGATCCAGCCGATGATGGTGGCGGGGATGGCGACCACGAAGATCTTGAGGCCGCAGCACAGTCCCAGCACCGTCACCAAGATCACGCGGCCCGTGTCCTTCGCGTCCCCAACCAGGGTGCGGAACCGGAGCAGGCCGCCGATGCCGAAGATCACGAACGCCATCGCCGGCTGCACCTCCACGATCAGCGCGACGACGGCGGCCACCACCGCGTAGAGCAAGAGCGTCTTCGGCTGCTCGAAATGCTCGAGGCTCGAGACGCGGCGGCGCGTGGACGGGTGATAGGCGATCACCGCGCCGAGAACGAGCGCGATGAGCAGCACGCTCACCATGTCGAGCAGGAGCCAGGTGTCCGCGAGGCCGGACCAGCCATCGAGCAACATCGCCGGTCCTTCGGAGCGCGGCGGCCGCTCGATGCCACCGAGCGGAAAGTCCGGCTGGGCCGCACGGAGCAGCGCCGGGCGCGTGAACACACCCAAAAGCGCAAGAAGGAAGACTGCTCCGCGAGGCATCGCGGGCGTACTTAACCACGCGGTGCGCTCACTCGAAAACCCGAGAGCGGGCGGCCCGCCAAAACCGCGCGCGTTCGCGCCCCCGTCACGACGCATGGCGGCGTCTGCGGACACTATGGACGAGCGACCTGGAACCGATTCCGCATTCCGGGCCCGAATTTCGATTGCCACGAGAAAACTTCAGAACTATGGGACCATGGCGGCTCGGCTCCGGGGTCCCGTCCCCTCGCTGTTGGGGTGCTCCGTCTCCTCGCGGAATCGAGCCAAATAAAGATCGATCCCTATCCCACACTGTGCGAACCCCGTGCAAGACTGGGCCCAGCGCCTTTCGTCAGTCGACTTCCGATCTCCGAGGTTCCTCCCGATGCGCAAGTACGTCTCTCCCTTGTTTCTTGGTTCGTTGTTCATTTGGGGTTGTTCCGCTAACCCGGCGACTGATTCGCGGAAGCCGAGCGGAACGGGCGGCGTCACACAAGGCAACGGCGGCGCCACCTCGAACGGCGGAACGGCGCCGACCGGCGGCGTTGGCGGACCGGGCAACGGAGGCGCCGCCCCCAATGGCGGCGCGAACCCCGGCGCCGGCGCTGGCGGCATGAGCGGCGGCACGGGCCCGGTGGGCCAAGGCGGCGGAACCGCAGGCACGTCGCCGAACGGCGGAGCCCCCACGAACGGCGGCACCGCGGGCACGCCGACCACGGGCGGCAGCGGCGGTGGCGAGGAGTGCGTGCCGGACCTCGAAAACCTGGTGAACCCGAGCGGTTGGGTCTGTGCAAAGGACACACCGATCGCGATTCAAGGCGCCTGGTACCCTTACGGCGATGGAACCTCGTGCACCCCGGATCCAGAAACGGTGTGCGCGACCGGGAGCTGCTGCATCAGCGGCGCCACCGTCGACCCAGGCACGGACTTCACGAACTGGGGCTGCGGCCTCGGCTTCGAGCTCAACTCGTCGGGTGGAGACAATGCGATAAAGGCCGCCTACACCGGCGCCGCCAAGTGCTTCGACATCGAGCTCACGGGAAGCAGCGGCTTGAACCCGGTCCGCATCGGCTTCACGCAGGCCGTGGACACCGACGGCCAGATAACTCCGTTCGTCGAAATCCCACCGTTCACCGACGGTTGGACGGGCCAGCTTTGCTTCACCGATGCGGAGTGTCCGGATTGGGCCGTCGAGGCGGGCACGTGCACCAAAAAGGTCGGGTCGGAGGGCACGCCTCACGATCTGCAGATTCAGATCAGCGCCGTCGATGCGGCGAGCGCGAGCGAGTTCAACGTTTGTGTGAGCAAGCTGAAACCCGTCGTCGAGGGCAACACCGGCGGCACGACCAACAGCTGCAGCTCCGTCACCGGCCAGGGCTCGATCTCCGATCAGTTCGGTACGGCGCACGTCACCTGCAACGGCAAGGACTACATCGTCCAGAACAATGCCTGGGGCTCGACGGCCGGGCAGACCATTACCTTCGGCCCCGGCACGAAGTTCAAGGTTGCTCAGCAGAATGGCACCGGCGCGAACGGTGCCCCTGCTTCGTATCCCTCGATCTTCATCGGCGCGAACTCCGGACGGTTCACGGACAATAGCGGCTTGCCCAAGGCCGTGAGCTCGATCATGGCCGGCGGCGTTCCAACCGCCCTCACCTGGCAGGCGAACGGCGCGCAGGGCGACTACAACGTCTCGTACGACGTCTGGTTCAGCACGGGCGCCGGCGGCGATCCCGACGACCACGTGCCCAGCGGCGGCTTCCTCATGGTCTGGTTCTACGATCCGCCGGGCGCGCAGCCGATCGGCACGCTCGTCCAGCAAAACGGCACGGCAAACATCGCGGGCCGGAACTGGAGCGTTTGGTACGGCAACAACTCGCAGAACGGCAAGCCCTGCGTCTCGTACGTCGCGCAGCAGACGGTCAACTCGCTCGAGTTCAAGCTCGGCGACTTCATTCGCGACGCCGTCACCCGGGGCTACGTGCAAGACTCGTGGTATCTCACCAACGTCTTCGCCGGATTCGAGATCTGGAACGGCGGCACCGGCGTCGAGATCACCGACTTCTTCGTCGAGCCCTGATCCCGACCGAGCCTGGTTCGGGCTTCCTCGTAGGCAAGGCCGAATCTGGGCTGAACGACTCGGGCGGCACGAGCCTCGCGCTCGTTGCCGCCCGATTCCATTTCGGCTCAGTCGAAAGCGATCGCCTGCAGGCTCGCACCCAGCTCGCTCGTGCCGTCGCCCACGATAGCGTCGCCGGTTTGCACCCCGAGCTGTCCGTAAGCGTTGCTGCCCCAGCACTTGACCTGACGGTTATCGAGAAGGGCACAGGCGAACGCCTCACCGGCGGCAATTTGTATGGCGCGGGCGTTCGGGCCGAGATTGATGGCCGGCAGCTGCGCCCCGAGCTCACCCGGCATGTCGCCCAGATGGTTGGAGAGGCTCGATCCCGTCAGCTGCGGCTGAGCGAGCCGGCCCTCGAACGCGTTGCCCCAGCACTTCACCGCGCCGTCGGTGAGCCGCGCGCATGAGAAGGTCGCCCCCGTCGCGACGGCCGTGGCTTTCCCCGCGAGATCGACGGCGGGCAGCGCGTCGCCCATTTCTTCTACGAGCACCCCGCGCGAGGTCGTATCCCCGACTCCTAGCTGCCCGACACGTCCTCGCCCCCAACACTTCACCGCTCCCCCGGTGCCGAGCGCGCACGTATGGTCATCGCCCGAGGCCAGCGCCGCCACGGAGAAGCCCGATCCGAGCGCGACTTCGTCGCCCGGTACGAAGCAGTAGGTGCTCGTACACGTGGCGTCGTCCAAGGGCCGGCCAAGCTGACCGTAGAAGCCGAATCCCCAACACTGGACGAGACCGCTCGTCAGGAGCGCGCACGTGAAGCTGGAGCCGATGCCGACGTCCTTCACGTCGTCCGCGATCTGGACGAACGGATAGCTTGCCGGATCGTCCGGGTCGAAGTCCCCGACCACGCCGATGGCGCCGGTGGTGATGGCCGACGCATGGCCCCAGCACTTCAGGCGTGTCCGCGACCCCGACGCCACGAGCGCGCAATGGTGCTGGCCCACCGCAGAACCGTAGATCTCCCTCACCGACGAAGCCCCGATATCGAGCTCCTTCGGCGAGTCGTTCACGACGAGCCGTTCGTTGATGTAAAAGGTGAGATCGGA
>Ga0079224_100015946_pt1 | contig 10532 bp, 8 predicted proteins | sample Stecom2015_FD_80414 | JGI IMG/M metagenome (GOLD analysis project Ga0079224, IMG submission 80414) | Agricultural soil microbial communities from Utah to study Nitrogen management - Steer compost 2015 | ecosystem: Environmental > Terrestrial > Soil > Agricultural land | place: USA: Utah...
ATCGCCGCATCGGCGTCACGCAACAGGTCGGCGCCTGAGCCATAGCGCGGATGCCACAGCGCAATGCCGACACTGCCGGAAGGAAACAGCTCGCGTCCTTCCACCCACATCGGCATCTCCAGCACCCGCAGCATGCGCCGCCCCAGTTCCAGCATCGCCTCGACACCACCCTTGCCGTGCACCAGCAGCGCGAATTCATCGCCTCCCAGACGCGCAACCATGTCCCCGGCACGGACCATCCGCACCAGCCGCTGCGCGACCTGGACCAGCATCTGGTCGCCCGCCGCATGGCCGATGCTGTCGTTGACCCATTTGAAGCGGTCCAGGTCCAGGAACAGCAGCGCGAACTCGGTGCCGATCCCCAGCCGCGCATGTTCGATGGTCTGCTCCAGTGTTTCCTGCAGCTGCAGGCGGTTGGGCAGGCCGGTCAGCACATCGTGCAGGGCCAGGTGGGTCAGCCGCTGCTCGGCATCCATGCGTTCGCTGATCTGCGCCAGCAGCTTCTGGTTGACCTCGCCCAGCTCATGGGTGCGTTCGCTGACCCGGCGCTCCAGCCCGGCATGCGCCTCCAGCAACCGCTCACGGTCACGCTGCCGCTCCAGGCTGGCACCGATATTGCGCGCCACAAACGCCAGCAGCCGCTGGTCCTCGACAGTGAACCTGCTCCCCGGCGTATAGCTCTGCACCGCGATCACGCCGATGACCTCGCCATCGTTCATCAGCGGAACGCCCATCCAGCAGTGCGACTTGAAGCCGAACTCGCGCACCTCACCGGCAGCGATCAGGCTGTCGATGTCCTCGCGCATGAGCAGCATCGGCCGCCGCTGGCGGATGGTGTATTCGGTCAGCCCGCCGCTGAAGGGGCGTGAGGACAGCCGCGGCTTCTTCTCGTCCACCGAATAGACGAACTCCAGCCCGTCACCCGGCTCGTTGACCATGGCGATGTAGAAGTTGCGTGCATCCAGCAAGGTACCGAGCACCGCGTGCAATTGCGCGTGGAAGTCCCCTTGGCTGGGGCAGGAGACCGCCAGTTCGGAAATCCGGAACAACGCCGCCTGCACCATCTCCGCGCGGCGGCGCTCCACCACCTCCGCCTGCAGGCTGCTGTTGGAGCGCTCCAGTTCGACGGTACGCCGTTGCACGTGCCGTTCCAGTTGCACATGCGCCGCGCGCCGGTCCATGGCGGTGAGGATGTGCTTGGCGACGAAATTCAGGATCGCGCGGTCCTCATCCGAGTAGCGCGCGTCAATTTCATAGCTCTGCACCACGATCGCGCCACACACGCTGCCGTTGCGCCACATCGGCACACCCAGCCAGTCGGCGCTTTCCAGGCCCTGCGTGCGTGCCTGCGGGGATTCGAGCGTCTTCAGCAGTTCGCGCGCCGGGCCGCTCATCACCCTGCCCTGTCGCAGCACCGCGAAGGTCAGGCTGGCCGGCATTTCCTCATGCCGGTAGCTGCGCTCGCGCTCAGGCACGAAATCGTCCCGGGTATCGGCGAAATACAGGAATCGCAGGCTGCTCTGCTGCTCGTCACACTCGACGATGTAGCAGTTTTCCGCATACATCAGCGATCCGAGGATCTGATGGAAATGCGCCAGCATTTCCTCCAGCTCAAGCTCCGCACCGGCCAGATCGGCAATTTCGAACAGCGCCTTCTGCAGACGCTTGGAACGCTCGAGCCCGGCGATTCGCAGCTGCTGCCGCATCGACAGCATCACCGCATCCAGCAGCAGCCGCGCCGCCGCAAGCCACGCCTGCCGCTGAGGCATCGGCCAGCTCTCCTCCACCTCGGCGAGCAGGGCGACACGGCCGCCACTGTCGGCATCGGTCCAGACTTCGCCCGCTCTTCCCCCGGCCAATCCGGACTGCGCGCCCTGCTGCAGCAGCCTGCCAGCATCCTCCTGCAGCGTCAGGCTGCCCACCGGATGACCGACACAACCGGTTGCCAGCAGCGCATCCTCCCAGGCCAGCGCGACCGCACCACCTTGCGGGAGCAGGCCCTGCAACCGTGCAACCACCTGGGCAAGGCAGACATCACCGCTGGCAAGCGAATAGACGTGAAGCGGACAGGTCTGGTTATGAAGCATGCATCGGGTCTCTCTGGCCACCCGTACGTGGGCGGCGCCGCGCGGCAGCATAACGTCCCCGCTGCCGCGGGATACAGGCTCCCGTGCAAATCGCGGGCTGAATCCCCCTCTTCCACTGGCTGGGCAGCGGGCGCTGCAACCAGTAGGCTTCCGGGCGTGGATACGTTTGTCCAGGCTCCCGCCGATGAAACCCTGATGCTGGCCTATGCCGGCGGCGACAGTGCGGCGTTCTCCGAATTGTACGGCCGCCATCGCGCGCGGCTGTTCCATTACCTGCTGGGCCAGTTGCGCGACCGGCCGCTGGCGGAGGAGCTGTTCCAGGACATCTGGCAGAAAGTCATCCATGCGCGCTCCGGCTGGACCCCCGAGGCGGCCTTCTCCACCTGGCTGTTCCGTATCGCCCACAACCGGCTCAACGATCACTGGCGGGCAGCGCGTCACCGCCCGCCCGCTCCGGCGGATGCCGACGAACGCACGGCACGGCTGGCCGACACCTGCACCCCGGAGCTGCTGGCCGAGGAGCAGGCCCAGCGCCGGCAACTGCGCAAGGCACTGGCCGAACTGCCGATGGAGCAGCAGGAGGTGGTGCTGCTGCGGCTGGAGCAGGAGCTGAGCCTGGAGGAGATCGCACAGATCACCGGCGTCGGCCGGGAAACGGTCAAATCGCGGCTGCGTTATGCGATGGACAAACTGCGCGCGAGGTTGAACGAATGAACACGCCTGAGCCACTGAGCCCCGAAGAACGCGAGCTGGCCCGTCTGCTCGGCCGCCCTGGCGCGCAGGCGCCGGGTCCGGGTGCACAGGTCGATACCGCCATCCTGGCGATGGCGCGTGCTCCCGCCGAGGCCATCGGCAGCGCGCCGCCCCATCCACGGCAGAAACCGCTGTCGCCTGCACCAGGTGGACGGCGTCGGCGCCGGTTGGGCGCTTCGCTGGCGGTAGCCGCCTCGCTGGTGCTGGTGGTCGGTCTGGCCTGGCAACTGCAGCCCACCTCCCCGCCATTGCCGTCGCATGTCGAGGGCGTTGTGGATATACCCGTACCGGCTTCTGCCGAAGGGGCTGCCGAGGCTCCCCCATCTCCGGCTGCGCCTCCGGCCACCGCTGCAGCGCCTTCGGCGGCATCCCCCGAACCTCAGCCACGCTCCCGGACCCGGATCACCCACGCGCCCGTACAACCGGCCGCCAAAACCGCTCCGGCCCGTACATCGCCGCATACGACGGCCACCATCCACGATGAAACGCAAGTGGTGCCGCCACCCGCCGCCCCTGCGCCTCCGGCCCCGCCGGCCTCCCCCATGCCCGCATCGGACGCATCGGCACGCCGCACCGCCGCTCACGACAGGCCGCCACGCCCGCAGTTCGACGGCCCGCGCATCATTCCGCATCATGCCGGCCAGAAGGCTACCGAAAAGGCGGCCGCGGCCCGCCGTGAGCGCGCTACCGTCGCTGCCGCACCGGCGACGGCGGCCGATAGGGCGACCAGCACGGCCGGGCGCGTGGTCGACATCGAGGCCGATGCCACGCTGTCGCGACGGCAGTGGCTCAAGCGCATCCGTGCACGCCGGGATACCGGCGATATGGAAGGTGCCCGCGCCAGTCTGCGCCGTTTCGCCATCGACCATCCCAAGGCCCGGATCCCGGCTGATCTGCAGTCACTGCTCGCCGACTGAGCCAGCCGCCCCACCTCGCTGGTGCCAGCCACTAGAATGGCGGGCAATGCTCGATACCCTTGCCACACGTGCCAGCCATGAGCTGGAAATCAAACACAGCCGCTTCATTGCGCATGCCGCGCCGATCACCGGCGCCAATGAGGCGCTGGCGTTCTTCGACGCGGTCTCGGTGCCCGATGCCACGCACAATTGCTGGGCCTACCGCCATGGCAACGAATACCGTTCCAGCGACGATGGCGAACCGGCGGGCACGGCCGGGCGCCCGATCCTGGCCGCCATCGATGGTCAGGGCTATGACCGCATCGCAGTGCTGGTGACCCGCTGGTATGGCGGCATCAAGCTCGGTGCCGGCGGCCTGGTCCGCGCCTATGGCGGTACCGCCGCCGAATGCCTGCGCCTGGCCGAGCGCAGCCCGCTGATTCCGATGGCCGAGCGCATCCTGCACTGCGGCTTCGAGGACATGGGCATCGTCCATACCCTGCTGGGCACGGCCGGTGCCGAGAAACTTGCAGAAGATTTCCTGCCCGAAGGCCTTCGCCTGCATGTACGGTTGCCAGCCGACCGCATCGACGCGCTGGCGATACGTCTGCGCGATGCCACCCGCGACCGCCTGCGCATGAGCGAGCCTGATACCGATGAGTGACGCCCCCACCCCCGCCGCACCGCGCCGCCTGCAGAAACTGGGCAGCCTGAAAACGCTGTGGCCGTTCGTCCGCCGCCATGGTGGCCTGTTCAGCGCCTGGCTGATCGCCCTGGCGGTGTCGTCCACGGCCACCCTGAGCCTGCCGATGGCGGTCAAGCAGATGATCGACTACGGCTTCTCCGGTGGCGGCGAAATCAACCGCGCGTTCTCTCTGCTGTTCGTGGTGGCGGTGGTACTGGCGCTGGCGACGGCCGCCCGCTTCTTCTTCGTGTCCCTGCTGGGCGAAAAAGTGGTCGCCGACCTGCGTGGACGGCTGTACGCGCACCTGATCGGTCTGGATGCCGGCTTCCATGACCGCAACCGCAGCGGCGAGCTGGTGTCCCGGCTGACGGCCGACAGCGAACTGCTGCGCAGCGTGATCGGCTCCACCATGTCGGTGGCGTTGCGCAGCATCGTCACTGTGGTGGGCAGCATGGTCATGCTGTTTGTGACCAGCCCGCGCCTGGCCGTGTATTCGCTGATCGGCATCCCGCTGGCGGTACTGCCCATCGTGCTGGGCGCGCGCCGGCTGCAGAAAATCTCCCGCGCCAGCCAGGACCGCGTTGCCGATGCCAATGCGCTGGCGGCCGAAACCCTGGGCGCGGTGCACACGGTGCAGGCGCATGCGCGTGAACCCTACGAGCGTGGCCGTTTCGAAGCGGCGTTGAAGGTGTCCGTCGCCACCGCGCGGCGCCGCATCCGTACCCAGTCCTTCGTCACCGCCATCGCCATCGTGCTGGTGTTCGGCGCGATTGTCGCGGTGCTGTGGTCCGGCGCACACGATGTGGTCAACGGCAGCATGAGTGCCGGCACACTGGGCCAGTTCGTGCTGTATGCGCTGATCGGCGGTGGCTCGGTGGGCGCCCTGGCGGAAGTCTGGAACGAGTTGCAGCGCGCTTCCGGCGGCATGGGTCGCATCGCCGAGCTGCTGGACGAATCCCCGCGCATCACCGCCCCGGCACAGCCCCGGCCGCTGCCGATGCCGCTGCGCGGCGGCATCCGTTTCGAGCACGTGTCCTTCCATTACCCGCAGCGTCCCGACCAGCCGGCACTGGACGACTTCAGCCTGAGCGTGGCCCCCGGCGAAACCGTCGCCCTGGTCGGCCCGTCTGGTGCCGGCAAGAGCACGGTGCTGTCACTGCTGCTGCGCTTCCACGATCCCGATGCCGGCAGCCTGCAGCTGGACGGCATCGACCTGCGCCAGTTCGATCCGGCCCAACTGCGGCAGAGCATCGCGCTGGTCCCGCAGCAGCCGGCGCTGTTCGCCAGCAGTGCCGCCGACAACATCCGCTATGGCCGCCTCGAGGCCAGTGACGAGGAAGTACGCGCGGCGGCACGCGCGGCCGAGGCCGACGACTTCCTGCAGCAGTTGCCCGAGGGCTACGACAGCGACCTTGGCGAACGTGGCGCGCGCCTGTCCGGCGGCCAGCAGCAGCGCATCGCCATCGCCCGTGCGCTGCTCAAGGATGCGCCGGTGCTGCTGCTGGATGAGGCCACCAGCGCGCTGGATGCGCAGAGCGAACGCGCGGTGCAGCAGGCGCTGGAACGGCTGATGCGGGGCCGTACCACCCTGGTGATCGCGCACCGCCTGGCCACCGTGCTGAAAGCCGACCGCATCGTGGTGATGGACCAGGGCCGTATCGTCGCCCAAGGCACCCATGCCGAACTGCTTGCGCAGGACGGACTGTATGCGGAGCTGGCCCGCCTGCAGTTCATCGAATGACCGCGGCCCCATAACGGGCGGGTAACGCCCGCAGTGGCAGGCTGCATCCACTGGCAGCAGGCCGAAGACCCGGCCTGCGACAGGTTCCAACCGGAGATCGGCGATGACGTTCCGACAGTTCCCCGCGACCGGCGACGATGGCCGCAGCCGGGTGGTGATCGAATTCAGGGATCCGGACAATTCCAAGCCGCCACGTTACACGCTGGAGGATGGCCGTCCGCTGGTCCGGCAGGGACAGCAGCTGAGTACGCCCGATGGCGAAGTCCGGCTGGTGCTGGGTTCAGCGCCCCGCGTCTGACACCGGCCGCACCGTCCCCCGGCGCCGCTTTGCCGAACCGGCCCGATGCTGGTCAATTATTCGGCAAGCATCTTGACAGCCATATGCCGCAAGGCGCGCCGCCGCTTATCCACATGTTTGTCGACATTCCATCCACATCCCCTGTGGATTAACCAGCCCCATGCTCACTGCCCCGGCAGTACCCTGCCGATGCCGCTGCTATCGATCTCACGCGCCGCCGCGGCCAGTACTTCCGGCCGGTAGCTCTGCTCGAAGCCGATGCGGAAGTGCAGCTCGCCCGCCGGCGTCCGCGAGGAGTGGATCGAGGCCAGACTGACGCCGTGGCGTTCGAACACATGCAGCAGTTCGCGCAACGAACCGGCACGGTCCTGCGGCAGATGCACGCTCATCGAGCGCTGCTCGGTCAGGTCGGCCAGCAGGTAGCCGATCCGCTCGAAGCTGTAGTTGCCGTCGCGCAGGGTCGCCGCATCGATGGCCTGGCGGTTGTCATGCAGGAACTGCTGGCGGAACGCGGCACGCGCCTGCTCGCCACCCTCGCCCACCAGATCGCGCAGGCGCTGCAACTGCTCCAGCAGCCGCCCGAGCATCTCGGCGGTATGCGGATTGTCGAACTGGATGTCCTCGTAGATCAGCGGATTGAGCGACAGGATGCGCGCGATCACCGCCGCATCCAGCTCGAAGGCGGCCGAGCGGTACGGCATCAGCGCCTGCAGATCACCCAGCAGCGGCGCGTAGCTGCGCAGCACACTGGCCTGGGCAAGATGGGTGGCATGCACCATTGCCTGTACCAGTGCCATCACCCGGTCATGGTGCTCGGGCGTGGCGCGCACGCATTCGGCCTGCAGCGCGGCGCACAGCGCATCCAGCCAGGTTTGCCAGCGCGCCTCCAGCCGCGCCTCGCACACCACCATCACCCGGCCCTTCAGGGTCGGCGCCTTCGGCGGTGCGGTCATCGGGTGCAACCCGGCCACGGACGCCTGTGACTCCAGCATCGCCGCGACAGGCGCGCCCTTGATCGAAGTGACATCCAGCCACAGCCGTCCCCGCTCGCGGCCACCGGACTGGCGGACGTATTCGCCAATCAGGTCGGGGGTGATCCGGATCGGCGCCGAGAACAGCAGCACGTCAGCGTCTTGCAGCAGTTGCTCGGGCGTGTGCGAATCCGGATCGACCGGATCATGGCCGATCACCTGCAGCCCCATCCGCGTCTGGAAAAACCCGCGCAACCAGCACCCGTAGGCACCGCCACTGCCGACAATGCCGATGACCGGGGCGTTCATTCCAGACGCTCGGCACGGAAGCGGTACGGCGTACCGGTCGCCGCCGGCGCCGCGGCCAGCACTTCGAACTCCTCCAGCCCTTCGGCCAGCGTCGCCTCCAGAGCCGCGTGCACGCCGGCAATCGCATGTCCCACCGCATCGGCGAAGCTTTCGCCTTTCAACAGGAAAGCGACGATCAGCGCCATCAGAACATCACCGGTGCCGGCCACATCCACCGGCAGGTGCGGCGAGGTCCAGCGCCAGACTTCATGGCGGCTGACAGCCAGTGTCACCAGGTCGCCCGGATCGCCGGAAACCGAATGGGCGATCACCCATTCCGGCCCGCGTTCCAGCAGCTTGCGTGAGGCGGCGATGGCGTCGGCCTGCGCCAGTGCCGGCATGCCGCTGAGGCGGCCCAGTTCGAACGCGTTGGGTGTCACCAGCCAGGCGTGCGGCAGCAGGCGCTCGGCGAAAACCGCTTCCAACCCCGGCTCGACATAGGGGCCGGTATGGGTGTCGCCGGTCACCGGGTCCAGGCAGTAGCGCAACTGCGGCGCGTGCGGCAGCACCTCCTGCAGCCAGTCGGCGAAGGCGACACCGTTCTCGACGCTGCCGAAATACCCGGAAACCAGCATCTTCGCCCGCTGCGGCAGACCGCGTTCGCTGGCGCCCTGCAGCAGCTCGGCAAACCAGTCGGCCGGCAGCACGCGACCGCGCAGCGTCGGATAGAACGGCGCGTTGCTCAGCAGCGTGGTCGGGATTTCCGCAACGCGTATGCCGAGGGCGCGCAGCGGCGGCACCGCAGCGCTGTTGCCGGCGTGGCCATACACCAGCTGTGACTGCACCGAAATCACGTCCACCGGCGAGGGCCCCTCCGGGCGTTGCCGGCGACCGTGCACGAGATGGCTGTGGTCGACTTCTTTCATCTGCGCATTCTACGACCGCCCTCCGTCCGCACCGGCATAGATTGCGCACGCAACCAATGGACCGCCAGAAACGACAAAGCCGCAGCAGGCTGCGGCTTTGTCACTGCGGAATCAATCCACTCAGGTCGACGTCATGCGGTCCCAGAAGCCCTTGACCCCGTCGATGAAGGTGGCCGACTTGGGCGAGTGCTTGCGCGCGTCCTCACCACTGAAGCTCGCTTCGAACTGTTCCAGCAGCTTGCGCTGCTCTGCGGTGAGGTTCACCGGGGTCTCCACCACGATGCGGCAGTACAGGTCACCCTCGGTACGGCTGCGCACCGACTTGACGCCCTTGCCGCGCAGGCGGAACAGCTTGCCGGTCTGGGTTTCAGCCGGGATGCGGATTTCGGCCACGCCGCCGAGCGTGCCCACGCGGATGGTGTCGCCCAACGCAGCCTGCGAGATGCGCACCGGCACCTCGCAATGCAGGTCGTCGCCGTCGCGGGTGAAGATGGGATGGTCACGCACCCGCACCTCCACGTACAGGTCGCCTGGCGGGGTTCCCGGCGGACCGGCCTCGCCTTCGCCCTGCAGGCGGATGCGATCGCCACTGTCCACGCCGGCCGGCACCTTGACCGAGAGCACCTTCTCTTCCTCGACCCGGCCATTGCCGTGGCAGGTCCTGCACGGCTTGGCGATGATCTGGCCACGGCCATCACAGTTGTGGCAGGCCTGCTGCATGGCGAAGATGCCGCGCTGCACGCGCACCTGGCCACGACCGCCGCAGACATTGCAGGTCTCGACCTTGCGGTCCTCCGAGCCACTGCCATCGCAATCGCCGCAGTCGACCAGGGTCGGGATCTCGATGCGCCGTTCGACACCGGCCACCGCTTCTTCCAGGTCCAGCTCCATCACGTAGCCGATGTCGGCGCCGCGCCGTGGCTGGCGTGCGCCACCACCGCCGAAGATGTTGCCGAAGATGTCGCCGAAGATGTCGTTCATGTCCGGCCCGCCATGGCCGCCGCCACCCATGCCGTGTTCAAACGCGGCATGGCCATGGGCGTCATACATGCGCCGCTTGTTGCCGTCGGACAGGACCTCGTAGGCCTCCTTGCACTCCTTGAACGCGGCTTCAGCGGCGGCATCACCCGGGTTGCGGTCCGGATGGTGCTTCATCGCACAGCGGCGATAGGCCTTTTTCAGCTCTTCATCGGTGGCGCTGCGGGAGACGCCCAGGACTTCGTAGTAATCGCGCTTGCTCATGCTTTATCTCTCCCTCCCCCTCCGGGGAGGGCTGGATGGGGGTTGGTCGACAAGACAAGGGTCCGGAGCCACGTGGCAGCCCCGAACCCTCACCCCAACCCCTCTCCCGCCGGGAGAGGGGCAACGGACATCAGGACTTCTTGTCGTCGTCCTTGACCTCGGTGAACTCGGCATCGACCACGTCATCAGCCGCCTGCCCGGCAGCGCCGGCATCGCCACCGGCAGCACCCTGCTCACCAGCCGAAGCTGCGGCAAACAGCGCTTGGCCGGCTTCTTCCAGGGCCTTGGACCTGGCTTCGATCTGCGCCTTGTCGTCGCCCTTCATCGCGGTTTCCAGATCCGACAGCGCCGCCTCGACCTTGCCGATCACATCGCCGCCGACCTTGCTGCCATGCTCGGTGATGGCGGTACGGGTAGCGTGGATCAGTCCATCGGCCTGGTTGCGGGCCTGCACCAGCTCGTGGAACTTCTTGTCTTCCTCGCGGTTGGCTTCCGCGTCGGCGACCATGCGCGCGATCTCCTCCTCGGACAGACCCGAACCGGCCTTGATCTCGACCTTCTGTTCCTTGTTGGTCTTCTTGTCCTTGGCCGACACGTGCAGGATGCCGTTGGCGTCGATGTCGAAGGACACCTCCACCTGCGGCA
>Ga0079224_100015947_pt1 | contig 10532 bp, 8 predicted proteins | sample Stecom2015_FD_80414 | JGI IMG/M metagenome (GOLD analysis project Ga0079224, IMG submission 80414) | Agricultural soil microbial communities from Utah to study Nitrogen management - Steer compost 2015 | ecosystem: Environmental > Terrestrial > Soil > Agricultural land | place: USA: Utah...
ACCCGTGGCTGGGTCAACGGCTTCGGCGAGGAGGTCTCGATCGAGCCGGATCTCGTCTACCCGCTGCTCAAGGGATCCGACGTGGCCAACGACCGCCTCGTCCCCTCGCGCTGGATCCTCGTCACCCAGAGGCGCCTCGTCGAGGATACGAGCTACATCCAGTCGGAATTTCCTCGTACCTGGACCTATTTGGGGCGGCACGCCAGCGCGTTTGCCGCGCGCAAAAGCCGCATCTACTCCGGTCGACCTCCCTTCGCCATCTTCGGCGTGGGAGACTACACCTTCGCCCCGTGGAAGCTCGCCATCTGCGGGCTCTACAAGCGTCTGCGCTTTCAGCTCGTCGGCCCCTTCGAGGGCAAGCCGGTGGTCTTCGACGATACCTGCTACTTTCTTCCCTTTTGGAGCGAAGAAGAGGCGCGCTCGCATTTCGAGCTCTATACCTCGAACGAGGCGAGCGAATTCTTCCGCGCCCGGATCTTCGGGGATGCCAAGCGGCCGATCCGCCGAGACGTCCTCCAGTCCTTGTGTCCGCGAAAGCTCGCCCGCGCGAAGGGAAGAGAGGAGGCGTTCGATCGAACGACGCGCGAGTCGGCCTGACGATCCCGCGTCCCGCCGTCGATCTGTTCCGCTTCTGCGCAGGTTTCCGATCACCGAGAAGGTCGTTGTAGCCGAATTCGCCACTTTGCACCTTTGGAGACGAGGCGTTCGCGTCGGCGGTGTTCCGGGGATGGGCGCGCCAGTGAGGCAGTGGTCTCATTTGGGCATACTTTTCGGCGGTCTGGTTCTCGTCTCCACGTCGGGTCCCTTTTTCCTGGCCAGTCGCATGGATCCCGTCACGGTGGGCTTTTTTCGCATGGCCCTCTCCGGGGGGATCCTCCTCCTCTACGCACTTCTGCGGCACCCGCCCTGGCGGGACGCGGCGCATTGGGGAGCGCTGCGGTGCAACTTCCCGGCGCTCGCGCTCGGCGCGCTGATCTTCGCGCTGCACCTGGTGCTCTGGATGACGGCGCTCGAGTTCACCAGCCTCGGCTCGAGCGCGCTCTTGCTCGTGGCGCAGCCGGCGGCGGCGATCACGGTTGGGGGCGTCTTCGGCGAGCGCTTTCGCCCGGCGATGGGCCTTTCGCTGGCGCTCGCCCTCGCCGCGGTCTTTCTCGTCACCGCCGGTGACCTCCAGCTCGGGCCCCGCAAGTGGATCGGCGACGGCCTGGGCGTTCTCGCGGCGCTGTGCACCGTGCTCTTCGTCCCCGTCACCCGCCGGGCACGGGCCCGCTTGCCCATGGCGCTCTTTCTGGCGGTGATCTTCCTGCTGTCGGCGGTGGCGCTCGCCCCGATGGTTCTTCTCTCGAAGACCGCTTTCGCCCGCTACGGCTGGGAGCAATGGCGCTGGCTGCTGGGGATCGTCCTCGTCTCGACCATCGGGGGCCACGGGCTCGTCAACCTGGCGGCGCGGCGCTTCAGCCTCTTTCGGCTGAACGTGGTGACTCTACTGCAACCGCTCCTGGTCCTCGCCATCGGCGCGAGCCTCTTCGAGGTCCATGCGTCGCCGGCACAGCTTCTGGGCTTCGGCATGCTCGTGCTCGCCGTGGTCGTGGGGCTGTGGGGCACTCGCGATACGCCGCTGGTCCATACCTGAGTCCGCCCGAGCGAACCGCGATTGACCGGCTCCTTCCCGGGGCAGTAGAAACGAAAGCTCATCGAGGAGAGCCGGATGCAGCCGCTTCGGGGAGAGCTGGCCTGGGTGACGGGCGCCAGCCGGGGGATCGGGCGCGCCTGCGCGCTCGCCCTGGCGCGGGCCGGGGCGAGGGTGGTCCTGAGCGCTCGCAGCGTCGAGGATCTCCAGGCCGCGGCGGAGGCGATCCGCGCGGAGGGCGGCGAGGCTTACGTCTTCCCCCTCGACCTGCTGGATCGAGCGGCGATCGAGGCTTGCGCGCGGCGGATCGAGGCGGAGGTCGGTCCCGTCTCGATCGTGGTCAACAACGCCGGCCTGGCGCTCAGCGCCCCCTTCCACCGCACCACCTACGAGGACCTGGAGCGGATGCTCGCCCTCAACTTCGTGGCGCCCTTCTGGGTGGTCCGCTCCGTCCTGCCGGGGATGCTCGAGCGCCGCCACGGGCGGATCGTCAACGTCGCTTCCACGGCAGGGCGGACGGGGCATCGTTACACGGCGGGGTATACGGCGAGCAAGCACGCCCTGGTGGGGATGACCCGGGCCCTGGCGGTGGAAGTGGCGGCGAAGGGGATCACGGTCAATGCCGTCTGTCCGGGATGGACGGAAACCGATCTCCTCGAGGGCGCGGTGGAAAACATCGTCCGCACCACCGGCCGCAGCACCGAGGAGGCGCGCGCCCAGCTCGCCCGCATGAATCCGATGGGGCGGCTGATGCGTCCGGAGGAGGTGGCGCGCGCGGTGGTCTTTCTGGCGGATCCCGCGGCGGGAGGGATCACCGGGCAGCTCTTGGGGGTGGATGGAGGCGAGGTCCTGGCATGAACTTCTTCCGCGTCGTCGAACCTGCGGGCTGGAAGCGGCCGCGGGGCTACTCCAACGGGATCCTGGCCAAGGGCCGCATCCTCTTCGTCGCCGGCCAGGTGGGCTGGGACGAAAACCAGGAGTTTCGTTCGGACGATTTCGGCGAGCAGTGGGACCGCGCGCTCGCCAACGTTCTCGAGGTGGTCCGCGCCGCGGGTGGCGGTCCCGAGCACGTGGCCCGCATGACGGTCTACGTCAAGGACAAGAAGGCCTACCAGGCCGCGCTCGACGCGGTGGGCGAGTCCTGGCGCCGCCGCATGGGCAAGCATTTTCCCGCCATGGCGCTGGTGGAGGTCTCCGACCTGCTCGAGGACCGCGCCCTGGTGGAGATCGAGGCCACCTGCGTCCTGCCGGAGGAGGAATGATGCGAGCGGCCATGCCGCAGCCGAAGGGGTTTCGCTACGAGGAGCGCGAGGACGGCGTCGCACTGATCACTCTCGACCGTCCCGACCGGCTCAACGCCCTGACGTTCGAGGTCTACGCCGAGCTGCGCGACCTCTTCGCCGAGCTTCCGCGTCGTGACGAGGTGCGTTCGGTGGTGATCACCGGCAGCGGTCGCGCGTTCTGCTCGGGCGGCGACGTGCACGACATCATCGGGCCGCTCCTTTCACGGGACATGCCGGGGCTCCTGGAGTTCACCCGCATGACCTGCGACCTCGTCAAGAACATGCGGGCGCTGCGCAAGCCGGTGATCGCCGCCATCAACGGCACCACCGCCGGCGCGGGAGCGGCGATCGCGCTCGCCTGCGATCTGCGGGTGGCCGCGGCCGGATCGAAGATCGCCTTTCTCTTCGTGAAGGTCGGGCTGGCGGGCGCAGACATGGGCGCGGCCTACTTGCTTCCGCGCTACGTCGGCCTGGCGAAGGCGACCGAGCTGCTCATGCTCGGCGATCCGATCACCGCGGAGGAGGCGAAGGCGATCGGTCTGTACAACGAGGTGGTGCCCACCGAGCAGGTCCTTCCTCGCGCACTCGAGCTCGCAGCGCGCCTGGCCAAGGGGCCGACCTTCGCGCTCGGCATGACCAAGGAGCTCCTGGATCAGCAGCTGCACCAGAGCCTTTTCGCCGCGCTCGACAACGAGGCACGGGCGCAGGCGATCTGCATGCAGACCCGGGATTTCCACGAGGCGTACCACGCCTTCGTCGCGAAGCGCGAGCCGCGCTTCGAGGGGAAGTGAGATGGCGTTCCTCGAGCCGCGTCATCACGAGCTGGCCGGGCGGGTTCGCGCCTTCGCGGACGGGGCGCTGGCACCGCTCGAATTCGAGGAGGAGCGGGTCGACGAGCTGGCCCGCAGGCTCCTTGCCATGCTCGGCGAGGCGAAGATCACGGCGTACGCGGTTGCGGCCGCCTACGGCGGTGCGCTCGAAAAGCTCGACGCACGCTCGATCTGCGTGATCCGCGAGACGCTCGCCTACCGCATGGGCCTGGCGGACTTCATGTTCGCCATGCAGGGCCTGGGCAGCTTCCCCATCTACCTCGCGGGCTCCGAGGCGCAGAAGCGCGAATGGCTTCCGAGGGTGGCGCGCGGCGAGGCGGTGGCCGCCTTCGCCCTCACCGAGCCGGAGGCCGGTTCGGACGCGGGAGCGCTTTCCTGCCGGGCGCGCCGCGTCGGCCAGGAGTGGGTCATCGACGGCCGCAAGCGCTTCATCTCCAACGCCACCATCTTCGACGTGATGACGCTCTTCGCGCGGACCGGCGAGGGCTCGCGCGGCGTCTCTGCCTTCGTCGTGCCGCGCGGCACGCCGGGCGTTCGCGTGGAGGTGCAGCAGACCATTTGCCCCCATCCGCTGGGCGAGGTGATCTTCGAGGAGGCGAGGCTCCCCGCCGATGCACTCCTGGGCGAGGAGGGGATGGGCTTTCGCCTGGCGCTGGCCACCCTCGACGTCTTTCGCGCCACCGTGGGCGCGGCGGCGCTGGGCATGGCCCAGCGCGCGCAGGACGAGGCCATTCGCCACGTGAAAAGCCGCCAGCAGTTCGGCGGGCCGCTCGCGGATCTGCAGGGCGTGCAGTTCATGCTCGCCGACAACGAGGCGGAGCTGCAGGCGGCGAGGCTCCTCGTGCACCGCGCGGCGTGGCTCAAGGATTCGGGCGCCGAGCGGATCACGCAGGAGGCGGCGCTGGCCAAGATGGTGGCCACGGAAAACGCCCAGCGCGTCATCGATCGCGCCCTGCAGCTCCACGGTGGACTGGGAGTGATCAAGGGAACGCCCGTCGAGCGACTGTATCGAGAGATCCGCGCCCTCCGCATCTACGAGGGCGCCACCGAGGTGCAGAAAGCCGTGATCGCACGTGGACTATTGGCGGCCCGATAACCGCGCCAAGCAGCCTGTTGTCGTAACCGACCGTCGCCGCAGTAGGTTGGTCATCGCAACAGGCTCCTAGCCACCTCGGTCGGGCCGCGGAAAGGAGGCAGGCCATGGCCGCCCTGGAGTTTCCCAGCGAGCTGAACCTCTCGGTCGAGTACGTGGACAAGAACGTCCGGGAGGGCAGAGGAGACGATCTCGCCCTGACCTACCTCGACGAGAGCTACACGTATCGCGACGTGCTGCGGCACGTCTGCAAGGCGGCGAACCTCCTGCGCGAACTCGGCCTCGAGCCGGAACAGCGCGTCCTCCTCATGCTCGGCGACCACCCGGAATTCGTCTGGTTCTGGTTTGCCGCCGTTCGCCTGGGCGCCATCGTCTCCGCGGTCAACCCGGATGGGAAGCCCGAGGAGCTCGCCTACTACCTCGACTACACCCGCTCGCGGATCCTCGTGGCCGAGGAGCGGATCCTCGGTACCTCGGTGCATCCGGATGAGGCGCGCTGGATCAAGGCGGCGATCGCCTGCCGTGGCGACGGCGCGCGTGGGCCGCTCCCGAAGGTGGTGCGCTGGGAAGAGCACCGCGACCGCCTGCCCGACGAGTTCGAGCCGGAGAAGACCACGGCGGAGGACCTCTGCGTGATGCTCTATACGGGAGGCTCCACGGGCTTTCCGAAGGCGGTCCTGCACCGGCAGGTGGACTTCCTCTACAACACCCATGCGTACGGGCTGCCCATCCTCGGATTCCGACCCGGCGACGTGGTGGTCTCCGCCTCGCGCCTCTACTTCGGCTACGCCCTGGGCACGCACCTTCTCTTTCCCTTCCGCGCCGGCGCCACCTGCGCGCTCTTGCCGGAAAAGCCCACCGCGGAGCGCGTCCTCGAGGAGGTGACCCGGCGCAGGGCCACCCATCTGGTCGCCGTCCCCACCGCGATCAACGCGATGGTCCAGCTCGACCCCGAGCCGGGCCGGTACGACTGGTCGTCGTTGCGCATCACCACCAGCGCGGGGGAGGCGCTGCCGCCGGCGCTGCTCGAGCGCTACATGGCCAAGTTCGGCCACGACGTCCTCGACGGCATCGGCTCGGCGGAGCTGTTCCACGTCTACATCACCAACCGCCCTGGCGACATCGTTCCGGGCTCGCTGGGCAAGGTGGTGGAGGGCTACGAGGCCAAGGTCTGCGACGACGAGGGCCGGGAGCTTCCCGACGGGGAGCTGGGCTCGCTGTGGATCCGCGGCGAGTCGATGGGCCTGGGCTATTTCCGCCGCACCGCGGAGACGCGAAAGCATTTCCGCGGGGAGTGGTTCGTCTCCGCCGACAAGTTCCGCCGCGATCCGGAAGGGCGTTTCTGGTACGGGGGCCGGACCGACGACCTGCTCAAGGTGGGCGGGCGCTTCCTCGCGCCCATGGAGGTCGAAAACGTTCTCCTCTCCCATCCGGCGGTCCACGAGGCGGCGGTGGTGGGCTTCACCGACGCCGACGGCCTGACCAAGCCGCGCGCCTTCGTGGTGGTCCGGGAGGGCGTCGAGCGGACCGAGGCGCTGGCGCGCGAGCTGCAGGAATTCGTCAAGGAACGCCTCCAGCCCTGGAAGTACCCCCGCCAGGTGGTCTTCCTCGACAGCCTTCCCAAGAGCGACCGAGGCAAGATCCTGCGCGGTGCGCTGCGCGACTGAGCCGCGTCCGAGCGCGCAGAAAGCACGGCGGGCGCCCCTTCCGAGGCATGTGTCCCGAATGCCCGACTGTGTGCTTTCCGCACGATCGTCCCCCTCCTTAGCTTCCATATGTGGCCGCGGGTGCGGCCTTCGGGGGGATCGTGGTGCGGCACCGACTCGCATCTGGGGCAGCGATCGCACTCCTCTGGGCGCTGGGGGGCTGTGGCAACGAGCCGCGCACCCGACCCATCGACGGCGTGGCGGCCTTGGCCCCCGAGGAGGTCGACTTCGGTAAGGTGGGGCTCGGCACGACCGCAACGCGGTCGATCTCGGTCCGCAACCGCGGCCGCGCGCCCCTGCAGATCCTCGACTGGACGATCGAGGGTCTCGACGAGGACATGACGGTTCTCGTCAAGGGCGGGCGCGCGATCCGCGAAGGGCGAACCGCGGAAGTGGTCCTCCGCTTCACTCCGAAGGAGATCGGTGCCGTCGAACGGACGCTGGTGCTCAAGACCGACGATCCGGAGCGCGCCGAGATCGCCATCCCCGTGCGCGGGGAAGCGATCCTCCCCCACGTGGTTCCGCACCCGGACTTCCTCGACTTCGGCCGGGTGGAACTCGGCGTTCGCGAGGTCCGCCCGCTCGAGCTGCGCAACCCCTTCGAGATCGAGGTGGAGGTGCGGATCGCCGTGCGGGGTGACGCGCAGTTCTCCGTTTCGCCGGCCGAGGCGATCCGCGTCGAACCTCTCGGTACCTCGGTGGTGGAGGTCGCCTTCCAGCCGGATACCGTCGGCCAGGTGTTCGCCGTGCTGGCGCTGCTGCCCTGCCCGGCGTGCGACGAGGTGGCGATCGTCCTGCAGGGAACGGGGATCGATCGCGCCCTGGTGATCGCACCCGAGGTGGTGGACTTCGGTTACGTGCCGGTGGAGCGTTCGGCGGAGCGCAGCTTCACCGTGACCAACGTCAGCTCGCGGGCGGTGGAGATCACCGCCATGGAGCTCGGAGACGAGAGCGAGAACTTTTCCCTCGCGCCGGTGCTCGGCATGCTGCAGCCCGACGAGGCGGTGCAGGTCACGGTGGGGTTTTCGCCCAAACTGGTGGCGCCGGAGCGAAACGTCGTCCGCATCCACTCGAGCTCGGTACGCGCGCCCGTGGTGGAGGTGGAGCTGCGCGGCGCCGGCGGTGGTCCTCAGATCCAGGTCTCGCCCTCCTCGCTCTTCTTCGGAACGGTCCCGATCGGGGCGCGCGGCCAGCTGCCGGTGCGGATCACCAACGCGGGCACGCCGCCCGGCGCGCCTCCGCTCGAGATCCTCGACGTCCGCGTGGAAAACCCCGCGGTCGCGCCCTTCGGCCCCGACCGCGATCTCGAGGCGGACCCGGTGATCCTCGACGCGGGCGAGCAGGACGAGATCCTCGTCGGCTACGAGCCGCTTCGGCTCACCGGCTCGACTCCCGATACCGCGGAGCTGGTGATCGTTTCCAACGACGCCTTGCTTCCGGAGATCCGCATCCCGATGACGGGCTTCTCCACCGAGATCGAGCCCTGCTCGCGACTCGAGGTGCAGCCGCCGGTCCTCGACTTCGGTGCCCTCGACCCGGGGAAGGGCGCGACCCTCTCGATCGAGATCCGCAATCCGAGCACGCGGACCTGCATCATGCGCAACCTGCGTATCGCCGCGGGCTCCGATCCCGTCTTCCGCACGCGAGAGGTGCAGAGCTTCCTCATCCCCGCCGGAGGCTGGTTTGGCTGGATGGTGAGCTTCGATCCCGCGGCAGTCGGGGCGGGGGAGGGCGACTACGCCGGCGAGCTGGAGCTCTTCGCCGTCAACGCCACCGAGCAGCAGCGCTATAGCGTGGCGCTGCGGGCCTCGAGCGATTCCGGTTGTCTGATCCCCGAGCCCAACTTCCTCGACTTCGGCAGCACCCCCATGGGCTGCGGTGCGCGGGAGGGCTCCGTCCGCTTCACCAACGCCTGCCCGCTTCCGCTGGGCGTGGGGCCGATCGAACTCGGCCTGCAGAGCACCGAGGGCGAGTTCGAGATCGTCTCGGCGCCCGAGACGCCCTTCGTTCTCGCCTCGGGGGCGAGCTTCGACGTCTTGGTGCGCTGGAACGCCCAGACGCGCGGACTTTCCACGGCGCCGCTCTACGTGGGGGAGGAGACGCGGCTACGGCCGCTGATGGTGCCCCTGCTCGGGGAGCTGCAGCGCGACGGCTTCACGGTCGACCGCTTCGTCCAGCAGCGCGATGGCGCGGCGGACGTCCTGATCGTGGTCGACAACTCCAGCACCATGGTCGAGGAGCAGCCGCGGCTGCGCGCGGCGGTGCACGTCCTCGTCGACGAGGCGATCCGACGCGGCGTCGACTTCCACATCGGCGTCACCTCCTCTGGCCTGGTGCCGGCGCCCGCCCCGGGATGTCCGGGGGGCGCCGACGGCGGCGAGGCGGGGCGACTCGTCCCAGTGGATGGTTCGAGACCTCGCATCGTCACCGCAGCCACGCCCGACGCGAGCGCGGTGCTCTCGGAAAACGTCATGGTCGGCACCTGCCACGAGTTGGAACAGAGCATGGAAGCGATGCGGCGAGCCCTTTCCGATCCGCTGCGCAGCGGGGACAACGCGGGCTTTCTGCGGCCGGAGGCCAAGCTCGGGGTGATCTTCGTCTCCGACGAGGACGACCACTCGGGTTTCGCGGTCTCCGAATACCTGGACTTTCTGCAAGCGCTGAAGGGGGAGGGCGGGGCGCGCGTGCACGCCATCGTGGATTTCGGCGACGTCTGCCCCGAGGGCGCGGGTCGCGCCAACCGCATCATCGAGCTGGTCCAGGGGACGTTCGGCCTGGCGGAATCCCTCTGTGAGAGGGACTGGACCGGGGCCATGTCGCGGATCGCGGACGACCTCTTCACCTTCCGCACCGCGTTTTCGCTGACGGCCACGCCGGACGAGGACGGGATCGCGGTTTTCGTCGACGGCGTCGAAGCCGATCCTTCGACTTACCGCTACGATCCCGGATCGAATTCGGTCAGCTTCGCCCCTGGCTCCCAGCCTCCACCCGGATCGGTGATCGAGGTTCGATACACGGCGCGTTGCGGTTCTTAGTCTCGCGCGGCGGTCGACGGATCGTTTCGACAACCCGCTCCCAGCCCCGCTTGCACCCGCTTTCGAACCGGGATAGACGGTGGACCCGGATCGCTTCGCCGGAGCCGCCGTGGTGTTCGCTGCGCGATCGAGCTGGGAGGATCTGCGGGAGTACGCCCGGGGCGGGGCGGTCGCGCTCTTGCCGGTGGGGTCCACCGAGGCCCACGGGCCGCATCTTTCCCTCGATACCGACGTGGTGATCGCCATGGCGGTGGCCGAGGAAGCGCAGCGGCTCCTGGCCGAGGCGGGTCGACGCGCCGTGATCTTTCCAGCGCTCGCCTACGGCGTCACCGATTTCGCACGGGGCTTTACGGGAACCGTCAGCATCTCTTCCGCGACGTTGGAGGCCCTGGTGGTCGACGTGGCGCGATCGCTCGCCGAGCAGGGTTTTGCTCCGATCGTGCTGGTCAACCACCACCTCGAGCCGGCGCATTTCGACGCGCTGCACCGCGCCGCCGCGCGCGCGGCGCCGGCCCGGGTGCTCGTTCCCGACCACCGCCGCAAGCCCTGGGCGCTCGAGTTGGGCGAGGAATTCTGCCGGGGCGGGGCGCACGCCGGTCAGTACGAGACCTCGCTGGTCCTGGCCGCCGACCCCGGCCGAGTCTTCGAGTCGCGGCGAGATCTGCCCGTGCTGGACATCGATCTGGGGCGGAAGATCCGGGAGGGCGCGCGTTCCTTCCGCGAGCTCGGAGCCGACCGCGCCTACCTCGGAGATCCCGCCTCCGCCACCGCGGAGGAGGGAAGACGGCTGCTTCGTGTGTTGGCTCGGATGGTGACCGAACTGGTCCTGACCGAACCGTCGGAGTGAGAGCTTGCAAATCGACACGCTGAGAGTCTTCTGCGACGTGGTGGACACCCGCTCGTTCTCCGAGGCGGCTCGCCTCAACCGGGTCACGCAGAGCGCCGTTTCGCAGCG
>Ga0079224_100015948_pt1 | contig 10531 bp, 6 predicted proteins | sample Stecom2015_FD_80414 | JGI IMG/M metagenome (GOLD analysis project Ga0079224, IMG submission 80414) | Agricultural soil microbial communities from Utah to study Nitrogen management - Steer compost 2015 | ecosystem: Environmental > Terrestrial > Soil > Agricultural land | place: USA: Utah...
CATATTCTCACTCAAAAATGCACATGCTGCGAAGCTTGGAGGGACCGACGATGAAAATGAGGCGGGGAATGGCGACGAGGACGGGTCTCAAGGGCAGTTCCGCCATCCTTCTTGCGATTCTGGCCGCCGATACCGGGTTCGCCCAGACCGCGGGCGATTCGGTCGGCCCCGCAACGGCGGAGGAGACGGTGCTTGCGGACAATGCGGGCGACGAATCCATTGTCGTCACAGGGTCTCGCATTCCTCGACCTGACGTCGAATCGAACAGCCCGGTGAACGTGATCGGCGAGGATGAGATTCAGCTTAGCGCCACGAACGAAACCGAGCAGCTGCTGAATTCCATGCCGCAATTCGTCGCGGGCTTCGGATCGCAGTCGAACAATCCGGGCAACGGCACGGCGACGGTCAACCTGCGCAATCTCGGCACGGTCCGAACTCTCGTCCTGATGAACGGCCGCCGCATCGTCGGGTCCGGTGAGGACGGCGTTGTCGACATAAACATGATTCCGCCTGCGTTGATCAGCCGTGTCGATATCGTCACCGGTGGCGCGTCGGCTGTCTACGGTTCGGACGCCATGGCCGGGGTGGTCAACTTCATCATGAGGGATGATTTCGAGGGCCTGGAGGTCGGCGGCTCGGCCGGCATTTCGAGCCGTGGCGACAGCGCGCGCTACAATATCGATCTCACCGTCGGCGGCAATTTCGCCGACGGCCGCGGCAATATCGTTTTCTATGCCAACTATTTCGATCGGGCGCAGACCTTCGCGGCCGCCCGCGACCATGCCTCATTGTTCCTGGTGGACGCAGTGCAGGATGGGCGCGGCGTGCTGGTCCCCGGCGGGAATGCAGTGACCCCGCAGGGCACGATCTTCTCGCCCTCGCTGGTCGGGCTGACCGATCCGTTCGGCAACGTCATCGGGCCGCAGGGCATCTTCTTCGCGGAAGAGGGCTGGCGCGCCTACACGACCAGCGACGGCTATAACGACCGCCCGACCAGCAATCTCCAGCTGCCGATGCAGCGCATTCAGGCGGCTGTGCTCGGTCACTACAACGTGACCGACGACATCGACTTCTTCTGGGAAGGCACCTATGCCCGCACCCGGGTGAACTCCACGCTCGGCGCGCTCCCGATGAGCAGCTCGGGGTTCATTCCCGGCTTCCAGCTCGACCTGCGCAATCCCTATCTCCCGGACACGTTGCGGGACTTCCTGAGCGTCAATCTCGATCCGGACGGTGACAATCTCGTCCCGCTCAATATCAATCGCCGCGTGCTCGAATCGGGCTCGCGCACCAGCGACAAGACCCGAGACTTCTGGCGAGCCGTCGCCGGCCTGCGCGGTGGCCTCACCGATCGGCTGAACTGGGAAGTGTACCTGAACCACGGCGAAAACGACCTCACCGACGAACAGGGCGGCGGCGTCCTCATCGATAATTTCGCCGCAATGTTCCTGACCGATCCGAGTGATCCCTACTCCTGCGCCAATGGCGATCCGAAATGCGTGGTCATCAATCCATTCGGCCTCGGCGCACTCACCAAGGAGATGGTTGACTATTACAACGTCGACCTGGTGAACCACACGCGCGTCCGCCAGACGCAGATCGGCGGCACGATCAGCGGCTCGCTCTTCTCGCTGCCGGCCGGCGACGTCGGCATCGCCGTTGGCGTCGAATACCGCAAGGAGTCCGCTCGCTTTCAGCCCGATCAGCTCTACGTGCTGGGCGAGGCGATCTCCCGCTCCGCCGGCCTGCAGCCGACCGGTGGCAGCTACGACGTCGCCGAGGCGTTCGGCGAGCTCTATGTCCCGATTCTGGCTAACCGGCCCGGCTTCGAGTTGCTCGCCTTCGAGGGCGGCATCCGCGTATCCCATTATTCGACGGCCGGCTCGGTCGTGTCGTACAAGATGGGTGGCGAATATTCGCCATTCCGCGGCCTCAAGTTCCGCGGCCTTTATCAGCGGGCGGTGCGGGCGCCAAACATCACCGAGCTCTATTCGGGCGCCACGAACACCGCCCCGCTCGCGACGGACTTCTGCAACGCAACGCCGAACCGGACAGCCGCGGAGCGCAGCTTCTGTCTGGAGCTGGGCGTCCCGGCGGCGCTGATCGACGTCTTCCAGCAGGAGAATGTGCAGATTCGCGCCATCACGGGCGGCAATCCTGACCTGTTCGAGGAGACCTCTGATACCTGGTCAGTGGGCGCGGTCATCCGCCCGGACTTCATTCCGAACCTGCAGATCACCGTCGACTATTACAACATCAAGATCACTGACGCGATCGCGCTGTTCGGTGGCGGTTTGCAGCCGACCATCAACGCCTGCCGGGCAAACCTCTCGCTCTCCAATCCGTTCTGCGTTCCGCTGCAGACCCGCACGCCCGATGGCCAGCTTCAGGACGTGCCGCTGCTCAACCAGAACATCGCCGAGCTCACGGCTTCGGGCATCGACTTTCGGCTGGATTACAGGCACGGAATCGGGCGGTACGGAGAGCTGTCCTACTTCCTCGCCGGCGCCTATCTTTTCGAGAACGAGACGACGAGCAGCCCGGTGCTCAATCCGATCGATTGCGCCGGTTATATCGGCGGCGGAAGCTGCGGCAGCGCCAATCCGCATTGGCGTTTCAGCCAGCGCCTGACCTGGGAGCTCGACGAGTACCAGATCTCGCTACGTCACCGCTTCGTTGGCTCGGCGAAGGACGGTCGTATCGCCGCGGCTATCGCGACCGGCTCGCCGCCGCCGCTTCTGGCGGTGCCGAAGACGCCGAACATGCACTATTTCGACCTCAGCGCGAGCGTGCGGGTAAGCGATCGCTTCCGGCTCTACGGCACCGTCGACAACCTCTTCGACCGCGACCCGCCGTTCCAGCTCTACGAGCGGCAGACCTATGACGCCATCGGCCGTCGATTCACCATCGGATTCACGGCGAACTTCTGATGGGATTGATGGACATTCGCCGAACTCTGGCCCGTGCCTTCCTTGTTCCGGCGCTGTTCGTCGTAGCCGCCCCCGCCCCGGCGCAGACCCAGAGTCATGCGCCGGCGCGGGGAACGGCGGCGGTGCCCGGCACGAATCTGTCGATCGACGAGCTCTACCAGTTTCGGAGCCTCGTCGGCACGACGCCGGAAGGCTATAGCTGGTCCGCCGACGGACAGCGGCTCCTGTTCCTCTGGAATGAAGAAGGCTACAGCTTTCGGGACGTCTGGTCCTACTCGCCGCAGACGGGGGAGCGGACCCGCCTTACCTTTCTCGGGCGCGACGCCGCGCCCGAGAGCGAGCATCGCGGGATCTCCGAGGCGGTGTTCCTCGACGGGGATCGGATCGCGTTCATCCTCGACGGCAGGCTCCATCTGCGCGATGCCGATGGCACGGTAACGGCCGTCGAGACTGAAAGGAACGCGGTCCGCCGGTTGAGCCTCTCACCCGACGGGCGCACGCTGGCCTTCATCGCGGGACAGCCGGTCGACAGCCGCAACCGCATGACCCTGGGCGGATTGCTCTGGGCGCGCGACGTTCTCGCCCGTGAAGACGCCGCCGCGCGCCTCCTGGTCGGTTCTGACGACCCGAAGGTCTACGTCTCGAATTACGAATGGGCGAGGGACAGCCGGGCCATCGCGTTCGTTCAGTCGGACGACCGGGCCATGCCCGAGCGCGACATCTATTATTACGCCGATGGCGCGCTTCAAAACAATCGCGTCGTCCGTGCCTTTCCCGGCGACGAGACGACCCGGGCACGCGTCGGTATCGTGGATCTGTCCTCCCGCGCGACCCGGTTCTTCGAGCGCCCCGATCCGAAGCATCATATCTGGGGCTTCGGCCTTTCCCGCGACGGCCGGCGGCTGTTCATCAACAGCTCCGACCTCGAGGTGAAGGTGCACAGCATCTACGTATTCGATGTCGAGACCGGTACCCGCGAAACCTACTACCAGGAACGCGACCCCCGCCATATCCGGCCTGACTGGCAGGTCGGATGGGCGCCGGGGGACCGGGGGCTCGTCATCCTCACCGACCGGGACGGCTGGCTCCATCTCTACCATCAAGAGATTGCAGGCAGCGCTCCGCGCCAGATCACCCGGGGCGAATGGGAGATCGAATCCTTCGAGGTCGACGACGTCAACGCGCAGATCTATTTCGTCGCCAATAAATCTTACATTCCCGAGCGACAGCTCTATCGTGTCGCCCTTGCCGGCGGCGAAATCCAGCGGGTGAGCCCCGATACGCCGGGGACACACGTGCCGACCTACTCCCCCGATTTCCGGTACATCGCGAGCTTCTTCACCAACGATACGACGCCGCCCGAATTGTTCGTCATCGATCGGGCGCGTCCCGGCGAAGCCACCCAGGTGACGCGATCGCCGCAGCCTGAATTCTATCGTCAGACCTGGGCCAATATCGGCTATGTCGAGTTTCCCAGCCATGTCGACGGGACGCCGCTCATCGGCCGGCTCAGCCTGCCCGCCAATTATGACCCGAACAAGCGCTACCCGCTGATCGTCGGCTCCGTTTATTCCGACGCCGTGCGCAACCAGTGGGGCGGGCGACGCGCCCATCCGACCTGGGGCATCGACCAGTATTTCGTCGCCCAGGGCTATATCGTGCTCAACGTCAACATACGTGGCAGCTGGGGCCAGGGACGCGCGCATACGCACGGCCAGCTTCACAGCTATGGCGAGACCGACATCAACGATCTCGAGAGCGGCGTACGCTACCTGGTCGCCCAGGGCTATGTGGATCCGGATCGAGTGGGCATATGGGGCTCCAGCTATGGCGGCTTGATGACGATCATGTCGCTGGCGAAGAAGCCCGGAGTCTATGCTGCAGGCATCGCGGGCGCGCCGGCGACCAACGTCTGGCACGCTTATCCATCGCAAATGTGGATCATGGGCCCGCCTGACGGTCCCGACATGCCCGGACGCTACGAGGCACAATCGCCGCTCTATCAGGTCCAGGGTGTCCGCGATCCGTTGATGATCATCCACGGCACGCGCGATCCGGTCGTCCTCTATTCGGATACGGTAGCGCTCACCGAGCGGATGATCGCCAATAACCAGATGTTCGAGCTGGTGACCCTGCCCGGGGCGAACCATGCCTGGGCGAGCGACAATCTCGCGCAGACCCGTTTCGCCTTCAAGAAGATGGTCGAATTCTTCAATCGCCATCTGAGGCCGGGTGAGTGATGCTGCGCGGGCTCCTGCGGCTCATGATGCCAGCCGCGCTGCTCGTGGCCGGCTGCGCCGTCTCCGCGCAGCCGGTGCAGGACCTGGGCGACCAATATTGGGCCTGGCGGGCCCGCACCCAACCGGCCACCGGCGACGACATTCCGCGGATCGCCCGGCCCCGGGGCTGGGTACCGGACTGGTCCCCCGAGGCCATGCAGCAGCGCCAGGCCGACCTTGCCACCTTCGAGAATCAATGGCGGTCGCTCGCCGACGCACCCCGGAACGTAAGCGAGCGGGTTGATTATCGGCTGCTCGGTTCGGCGCTGGCGCGCGTGCGCTGGGAGCTCGACATCGTCGCCGCGTGGCGGCGCCAGCCACAATTCTATGTCGACCAGGCCCTGATCCCCATCTTCGAACTCCTGCTGCCGCCGCCACCGGTCGAGCGGGAGCGCGCCGAAGGCGTGATCCGGCTGCTCGAGCGCATCCCGGCGACCCTGGCCGCGGGGCAGCGCAACCTCGACGACATGCGCGGCCCTTTCGTTGATGTCGCGCTCGCCGGGCTGGACCGGGTCGCCCCGAGCCTTCGAGGGATGGCCACGGGCCTGGAGCCGTTCATGACGGCGGCGCAGGTGCGCCGGACACAAGCTGCAATCGAGCGCGCCGTCGCGGCGTTCGAGGCCTATCGCCGCTTTCTGCAGCAGGCCCGCGCCGGGCTCCCTTCCGAGACCGCAGTCGGCCGGAATGGCTATGAATTCTTCCTGAGGGAGGTCGCGCTCCTCCCCTACACGCCCGAGCAGCTGCTGATCATGGGCCGCCAGGAATGGGCGCGCACGGTCCAATTCGAGGCTGTCGAGCACATTCGCAACCGGCGCGCGGCCGAGCTTCGGATCGAACCTGATATTCACTCGCTGATCGCGCGACTGGACGCGGACGAATTGCGAGTGCGGGAATTCCTGGAAGCGAATGGGCTCCTCACCGTTCCGGAATGGGCAGGGCACTACAATGCGATGGCCTTCCCGGACTATCTTGAGCCGATCGGCTGGCTCGGACGGACGTTCGATCTCACGAGCATCGATCGCGTGGGACAGAATGCCACCGTCTATCTGCCGGAGCCGTCCCCCTCACTCGGCTTCTTCAATCTATCGATTGCGCGCGATCCCCGCCCGATCATCGTCCATGAAGGCGTGCCGGGGCATTTCCTGCAGCTTACGCTTAGCTGGCGCCACCCCAATCCGCTGCGTCGGCGCTATTATGACAGCGCCGCCAATGAAGGGACGGGCTTCTATGCCGAGGAGATGATGCTCCAGGCGGGCTTGTTCGACGATTCCCCGCGGACGCGCGAGATCATCTACAGCTTCGCACGGCTACGGGCGCTTAGGGTCGAGGTGGACGTGAAGCTCGCTTTGGGCGAATTCACCATCGCCCAGGCCGCAGATTATCTGGAACGGGCCGTGCCGATGGACCGCGCCACGGCCGAGGAAGAGGCCACCTTCTTTGCCGCCTCGCCCGGCCAGGCGATCAGTTACCAGATCGGCAAGATACAGACTTTGGATTTCCTGGCCGAGGCGCGCACGCGGCTCGGCGATCTCTTCGATCTCCGGCACTTCCACGACTATCTCTGGCAGAACGGCAACGTCCCGATCGCGCTGCAGAAGGAAGAATATCTCTCCATGGCCGCGGGGGCAGGGCAATGAATCACATCAGACTGACCGAACCGGAATCGGGCTTGTCCGCCCGATGCATGCTGCTCGAGCAAGAGGCACCGCAATCCTGCGCTTTCCTGCGGGAACTGGCGGTGCGCCGGGCGACCTTCGAGGCAATGCACGCCATCTGGACCGGGCCGGAAATTTCCGTGCCGATGCCTTCGGGGCTGCTCCCCTCCGACATGCAGTTCCCGCCGATCCCGGAAGAAAATGCCACATCCTATCCATCCGCGGGCGACATCGTCCTTGCCTATCTGCCGGCGGGCAGCACGTTCGGGCTTCCGCCGGGTCCCTTCTACGATATCGGCCTGTTCTACGGGTCCGGCGGACGGCTGCTCATGCCATTCGGCTGGATCAAGGCGAATGTGTGCGCCCGGATCGTCGACGAGGATCTTGCCAAGGCGCAGGCCGATTGCCGCTCCATCCGCCGCAGCGGCGCGTGTCAGATCACCATCGAATCCGCCTGAAAGCCGAAGGGTCTCCCGATGCAATTTTCCGACCTTTTGAGCCTGATGGGGAACTGGCTGCTGCCGGGATCCCTGGTCTGTATCATGCTGGCGATGGGCCTGTCGCTTGTTGCGGAAGACTTCCGAAGGGTCTTCCGCAACAAGAAGGCCCTGATCGTTGGCATCTGTTCCATGATGATCGTGCCGCCGCTGATCGGGCTCGTTATCGCGCTGACCCTGGCGCCGACGCCGGCCCTGGCGGTCGGGTTCATCCTGCTGGCGACAACCCCCAGCGGCATGCTGTCCAACCTCTTCACCGACATGGCCAAGGGCGACCTCGCCCTGTCGATGTCGATGACCCTCTTGCTCAGCATGCTCTATGTCCTCGTGATCCCTTTCTATGCCCACTTCGCGATCCTTCACTTCATGGGTGTCGAGGCGAATATCGAGGTACCGCTCGCATCCTTCTTCTGGGACATTTTCTCGATCACTGTTCTCCCGGCCGGGACGGGCTTCCTGATCCGCGCCGTGCGGCCCGAATTCGCACTTTGGATCAAGGGCCACATCAAGCGTGTCGCGACGATCGTGCTCTTCACCTCCTTCGGCTTCATCCTGGTCGATCAGGCCCCGGTGCTTAGCGAGAATCTCGGTGCGCTCTTGTGGATCACGGTCGGCCTCAACCTGGCAATGATCGCGGTCGTGACGACGCTGGTCCGCTTCGCGGGCCTCAGCCGGCGAGAGAATATTGCGATCAGCATCGAGCATCTGATGCGCCAGGAAGGCACCGCCATCTTCATTGCCGTCTCGATTGTCGGCAACAACGAGATGTCGCTGCCAATGATCCTGAACACACCAGTGGCGCTCGTCGTCGTGCTCGTCTTCGTCGCGACTATGCGGCGACGGACGGCGACTGCACCCGCCTAGATCAATTCGCGCCCGTGCGGGCGCCAGGGATAGTTTTTCGATGACATTGCAGTGGTTTCCCGCTCTTGGAAGGGCTTCGTTTCCTTCCGGCACGCCCTTCTCGTCCCGAATGATGGCCTGCCGGGGGGGGGAGGATGTGATGGGCTCCGTCCTTTCCGACGAACAGCCGGCATTGTGGCAGGCCACGGCGCCGGCCGCGCCGGCCCTGCCTGCGCCCGACGGCGAAGCGCAGGCCGATACAGTGGGGATCGGCGGCGGCATCGCCGGCGTGACCACCGCCCTGCACCTCGCAGAAGCGGGCGTGGACGTGTTGCTGCTCGAGGCGGACGAGCTCGGCAACGGGGCGACCGGGCAGAGCGGCGGGCTGGTCGCTCCCAACTATGTGCGCCATACACCGGCCGGCATTGCCCGAAATCTGGGCCGATCGGCCGGGGAGCGCATGAACCGGCTCGTGGGGGAGTCGGCGCGGCACTGTTTCGACCTCATCGCCCGTCACGCGATCGAATGCGATGCGCGCCAAGACGGTTTTTTCACGCCCGTCCATAACCGGCGGCTCGCCGCCACGCACGCCGAAGCGGCGATGGAATGGGCCGAGCGCGGCTTCGATGTGTCGTTCCTCGGCGAGGCGGAAACGCGCGAGCTGCTTGGCACGAGCGCCTATTGCGGCGCCCTTCGCTTCGGTCAGGGCGGCTCGCTCAATCCACTAGCCTATGTGCGCGGCCTCGCGCGCGCCGCAGCCAAGGCGGGGGCTCGCCTCCACGTTGCGAGCCCGGTTGAGGCACTCGACCGCGTGGATGACTTCTGGCAGGCGCGCACGCCTCGCGGAGCCGTGCGGGCGCGACGAGGAGTCTTGGCTGCTAATGGCGGCAATGCCCGGCTGCATCCCGCGATGCGCAATGCGGCGCTGCCTCTCCAGGTGGTCGAGTTCGCGACCGAGCCGCTGCCCCCCGAGTTGCGCGCCTCGGTACTGCCCCAGGGCGGCGCCTTCACCGACAAGTCGGCCTATATCTTCACGGCGCGCTTTGACGGCGAGGGACGCCTGATTTCGGCCTTTCCCAACTCCCATCTGATCCGCGGCCAGCAGGCGTCGCTCAACGAGGCGCGCCGGCGGCTCGCGCGTCACTTCAAGGGGCTTGAGTCGGTCAGGATTGAGTCGCTGTGGGAGGGCGTCTGCTGGATCAACGGCTCCTTCCTTCCCGAAATCTATGATCTCGGCGAGGGGGCTATCGCCGTCCAAGCGTGCAATGGGCGGGGCATCTCGATCAATACGGCCGTGGGAGTCGCGCTTGGCCTTGCGCTCGGCGCGAACGATCTCGAGGCGCTCCCGATAAGGCCGAGACGACCCAGGCCGATCCGCTTTTATCGAGCGGCGGCGCTTTTGCCCAAGGCGATGATGACGCTCGCCTATTTCTCGGACTGAAGGAAAGGAAATGACAAAGCGGGTCTCGGCCATCGTGCTTCGGGTCGGCCTTTCGGCGGCTGCCCTGCTTGCCAGCGCTTCTGCGGTGTCCTCCACGCTCCCGGAGGTCATCGCAGCCTACGAGCGCTTCACGACGGAATATCCGATGGAAGCCGGACGATCCGATCCTTCCCGGGCGCGGGAAGGCTGGCCGCGTGAGACTCCGGAAGCGATGGCGGAACGCCGTGCTGGGCTCGTCTCGCTGCGCAGCCAGCTCCAGGCAGTCGACTCGGCCTCGCTCGAAGCCGAGGACGAACTCAATCGAGACTATCTGCGCGAACTGATCGACTGGCGCATCGAGGGGATCGATTTCGACGAGCGCCGCTTCGCCTTCGTCGCGCACGAGGGTTTCTACAACACGCCCTATCACGCGGCCCGCTCGACCGTTCTGGGCAGCGAGGCCGACGCACGCGCCTGGCTCGATCGTCTCGCCTCGGTTCCGGACTATTTCGACGAGCAGCGCGCCAATCTCGAACGCGGCATGGCGACGGGGTGGACCCAGCCGGAGCCGGTCGTCGACGTTGCGGTGGCGATCCTGCGTAACCAGATCGCCCCGCCCCCCGAGCAGGATCCGCTGCTTGACCCTCTCAAGGCCCTTCCGGCCAGTCCAGCCCTGCTCGCCGAAGCGATTGCCCTGGTGGCCGAGCGGATCCGTCCGGCCCAGCGCGAGATGCTGGCGTTCATCGACGGACCCTATCGGGCTGCGGCGCGGCCGCGGATCGGCATCGACTCGATCCCGCAGGGGCGCGCCTACTTCGATTTCCTGCTGCGCTACTACACGACAACGAACCTCCGCGCGGAGGACATTCACGCGCTGCGCCTGGCCGCGGTTAGGCGAATCCGCGCG
>Ga0079224_100015949_pt1 | contig 10531 bp, 10 predicted proteins | sample Stecom2015_FD_80414 | JGI IMG/M metagenome (GOLD analysis project Ga0079224, IMG submission 80414) | Agricultural soil microbial communities from Utah to study Nitrogen management - Steer compost 2015 | ecosystem: Environmental > Terrestrial > Soil > Agricultural land | place: USA: Utah...
CGGGCTCGCCGAGGGCGGGCTGGCGGCCCACCGCGGCGGTCTCGACCAGGTGGTCGAGCCGCACGCCGATGAGCCTGACGGGCGCGGTGGCGGCGGCCTCGGCGAGGTCGCGGGCCGCCGCGTGGATCTCGTGTCCGACGTCGGTGGGCGCCGGGAGCATCCTGGAGCGGGTGACGGTGCGGAAATCGCCGAAGCGGATCTTCACCGTCACACCGCGCCCGGCCCGGCCGGCGGCGCGGGCCCGGGAGGCGACCTTGCGCGACAGTTCGAGCAGGGTGGGCCCCCAGGCCGCGGCGTCGGGGGCGTCGCGGGCGAAGGTGGTCTCGCCGCCGATGGACTTCTCGACGCGTTCGGGCCGGACCGGGCGGGTGTCGATATTGCGCGCGAGCGCGTACAGGTGCTCGGCCGAGGCGGTGCCGACGGACGCGGCGAGGCGGTCGACCGGGAGGCGGGCGAGGTCGCCGACGGTGCGCATGCCCAGGCGCGCGAGCTTCTGCGCGGTCTTCTCGCCGATGCCGCGCACGGCGCGGACGGGAAGGGGGTGGAGGAAGCGCAGTTCGGTCTCGAGCGGCACGACGCCGAGACCGTCGGGCTTGGAGGCCTCGGAGGCCAGCTTGGCGAGGAACTTGGTGGAGGCGACGCCGACGGTGCAGGTGATGCCGTGTTCGGCGCGGACGCGGGCCCGGATGTCGCGGGCGATCGCGGCGGGCGTGCCGATGAGGCGGCGGGCGCCGGAGACGTCGAGGAAGGCCTCGTCGACCGAGACGGGCTGGACGAGCGGGGTGTACTCGCGGAAGATCGCCATGACCGCCCGGGAGACCTCGCCGTAGGAGGCGGTGGGCTGCATGAAGACCCCGTGGGGGCAGCGACGGCGGGCCACGGCGGTGGGCAGGGCGGAGTGGACGCCGTATTCGCGGGCCTCGTAGGAGGCCGCGGCGACGACGCCGCGAGGGCCGAGACCGGCGATGATCACGGGCTTGCCGCGCAGGGAGGGGTCGCGGGCGGTCTCGACGGACGCGAAGAAGGCGTCCATGTCCACGTGCAGGATGTCGGTGCCCTCGTCGGGCAGATCGGGGCCGATGTACCGGTGCGCGTCGCTGACCACCGTCGCAGACTAACCGGCGGCGCCGACATTCGGCGGGCGCGGCGGCTCAACCGGTGCGGTACGTCCACAGCGGGACGGCCATCTCGGCGGCAGTGAGACCGCCGTGGTGGCCCACGAGGCGGGGCACGTGCGGCGGCTCGCCCTCGACGCCGACGACCGCGAAGGTGTCGCGGCAGGCCACCACGAGGTCGCCGATGCGCTCGCGTCCGGCGGCGGTGACCTCCGGGCCGAACCATCCGCGGTCGACGGCCTCGTCGCGGCCGATGATCTCGGCGCGCTCGCGGACCGCCGCGCCCCAGGCGGCCGCCACCTCGGCCTCCGCGCCCTCACGCGTGTAGAGGTAGCGCATCCGTCCGTCCCCGGCGACGGCCTGGACCCCTTCGAGCAGGTCGGGGCGGCGGTCCAGGTGGAGCCGCTCGGTCACGTTGACCATGCCGTGGTCGGCGGTCACGAACAGGGCCGCGTCCGGCGGCAGATCGGTGAGGATGCCGTCGATCGCCTCGGACGCCTCGGCGACCGCCTCGAGCCACTGGGGCGAGCCGATGCCGTGGAAGTGCCCGGCGGTGTCGATATGGGGCAGGTAGGCATAGACGAGGCTGCGACGACCGCGGCGGAGCGCGGCGACGGTCTCCCGGGCTACCTCCTGCGGCGCCGCCGCGGGCACCCAGTCGGCGCCGCGGTAGATGGCCCTGGTCAGACCGGTGTCGCGGAACGCGCCGTCGGAGACGACGGCGCAGGCGACGCCGTCGGCCGAGGCGTGCTCGAAGCAGGACGGCTGGGGCTGCCAGGTCTCGGGGTCGGGCTCGTCCTCCCAGCGGATGTGGGTGACGAGGTCGCCGCTGGCGGGCGCGCGGACCGTGAAGCCGATGATGCCGTGGCGGCCGGGGGCGCATCCGGTCGCGAGCGAGGCGAGGCTGATCGGCGTGGAGGACGGCACGGTGGCGGTGATCGGCGTGAGCGTGCCGATGTCGCCGTTGTGGACGGCCTCGATGGTGGCGCTGGCCTGTCCGGCCTGGTGGAGGAGGTGGTAGCCGAAGCCGTCGAGCAGGAGCACCGCGACGCGTCTGACGCCGTCGAGCTCGCCCTCGCGCAGTATCACCCCGCGGGTGCCGGTGGGGACGCCCAGGGCGGCGAGCGCCGTGGGCATGACGTCGGCGAGGGTGCCGGTGTCGTAGGCGGGTCGGAGCTGCTCCAGATGCGGGCTCGAACGCATGGCCTGAGGCTAGCCGGTCGGGTGCCGTCCGCGCCACAGGCGGGGCCGGTGCACGGGAGCGCGACGGGCCGTCGAAGGGGCCCGGCCGTCTCGTATCGCGTGAATGCGTCCCCGACTCGTCCGCCCCGCGCGAGGGCGATGGCCGCGTGCCCGTCGCCGACGCGGTCCGAGGCGCGCCGCAACGGCGTCCGCGGCTTCCCGACTCAGGGTTCGGGGATGTCCAGACCCGACCGGTAGGCGGCAGCCACGAGGCCCGCGCGGTCCCGCACCTCGAGTTTGGACAGGAGCCGGCCCACGTGGGTGCGGACCGTGGCCGGGCTGATGAACAGGTCGGCGCCGCGGTCGTGGGGGATCACGGCGTGGACGGCGAACCCGCCGCCCGGGGCGGGCCCGGCCCGGAGTTCGCCGCCGTGGGCCTCGACCCGTTCCATCATCCCGGTGATGCCCTGTCCGACCCGGTCGGGGTCGATCTCGCCGCCGCGGCCGTCGTCGTGGACGTCGACGAGGATCCGGTCGGGGCCGCAGTCGATCCGGGCGCTCGCCCCGGTGGCCGCGGCGTGGCGGATGACGTTGGTCAGCGCCTCCTGGACCACCCGGTAGGCCGTCGCGACGGCGCGGCGCGGCCTCGGGCTCGCCGGTGATCGCGAGATCGACCTCGAGGCCGCCTCTGCGGACGTCGTCGACGAGCGTGGGAATGTCGGCCAGGGAGCGGGCCGGGCTCAGATCGGGCCGCCCGCCCTGGCGCAGCGGCGCCAGGGTCTGGCGCAGGTCGTCCAGGGCGCGGCCGGAGGTGTCGCGGATGGCGCGCAGGTTCTCGACGACGCCGGCGGGGGCGTCGGGCCGCTTCTCGAGGACGTGGAGGGCGACCCCGGCGTTCATGCTGACCACGGCCAGGCTGTGGCCGACGACGTCGTGGATCTCCCGGGCCATGGCCACGCGCTCGTCGGCGCAGTGGCGCTCGCGCCTCGCCGCGGCGGCCTGGGCCCGCGCGTCGCGGGCCTCGCGGGCGATCACGCCGCCGACCGCGGGGACCGCGAGGTAGATGAAGGTGACGGCGGTGTTCACGGCGAGGCTGTTCGGGTCGTCGAGCACCACTTCGTAGAAGAGCGGGAACGCGACGAGCAGCCCGCCGAGCAGGGCCAGGCCCGCCCGCAGCGGGCGGGCCATCGTGTAGGAGAACACCGCCACGGCGGGCAGCAGGTAGACCGGCCCTTCGGGGTGCCCCCTGGCCACGAAGAACCACAGCGTGAGCATCGAGCCCAGGAGCGCCGCCTCCGGCCAGAGCCGCCGCACCGCCAGGGTCGCCGCCAGCCAGATCAGCGCCAGCGCCTCGTGGCCGGGGTGGCCCCCGCCGTTGGCGCCGAACGTCGCCGCCGAGACCAGGAGCCCCAGGACGAGGGCGAGGCCGGCGTCGCTCAGGAGGCCCAGCCTACGGACACGGGGCCGGGGCGGCCTCGGCCCGCGGCCGTATGCGGGCGTACGCGCCTCAGCGTATGGGCTTGCGCGCCAGCAGGTGGATCTGCGTGGCCATGTCCCGGAAGGGGATGCGCGAAGCGGTGGCGAGCTCGAACTCGCGCAGCTCCTCCCCCGAGCCGACCTCGGCGCCCGAGGCGGAGCCGGGAACGAGGTCGCCGACGACGCCCACGCCGTGGACCTGCTCGGTGACCAGGCCCGAGGCGCCGATCAGGGCGGTGAGGGTCGCGGTCTCGAAGCGCCGTTTGATGGTGTCCTTGCCGTCGACGACGCCCTCGGCGTCGGCCAGCACCTCGAGCGCGCTCGTGAACTGCCCGGCGAGGGCCTTGCCGAAGACGGCGGCGACGCGGTTGGCCACCAGGATGCTCACCGCCCCGCCCTGCTTGCAGGCGGATCCGAGCGCGTGCAGGGCGGTGTCGGGGTCGTCGATCACTTCCAGCACGGAGTGGCACAGCACGAGGTCGGCGCTCTCGGGCTCGACGACCTCGCGCATCTCGTCGGCGTCGACCTGGAAGACGGTGAGCCGTTCGGCCACGCCCGCGTCGGCGGCGCGGCGGCGCAGCGAGGCGAGCGCGTTCGCGGACGGTTCGACGACGGTGACCTCGTGGCCGAGCTCGGCCAGCGGCACGGCGAACCCGCCGGATCCGCCGCCGACGTCGACGATCGTCATGCGCGCGCCGGTGTCTCCGGCGAAGCGCTCGATCTCGGCCGACAGCACCGACCACACGACGGCGGCGCGGTGGTGGTGCGCGGTCTCGGTGATCTCCTTGGGAATGTCGACCATGGCTCTCACCCTATCTTCACTCAGTCGCGCAGGTAAGGCGGATTTCGCCGCATCGCGCGCAGGTACGCGGGATTGTTGACCAGGTAGCGGCGCCACAGGCGCCTCGGTTCCTTGGTGAGCCGGTAGAACCATTCGAGGCCTCTCCGCTGCATCCACGACGGCGCCTGCGGGACGAGTCCGGCGTGGAAGTCGAAGGCGGCGCCGACGCCGAACAGGGCGGGGGCGGTCAGGCGGTCGCGGTGGGCGGCCATCCATCGCTCCTGTTTCGGGGTGGAGAGGCCGACCCAGACCAGTTGGGCTCCGGAGTCGTTGATGCGGTCGACGATCTCGGCGTCCTCGGCCTCGGTCAGCGGCCGGAACGGCGGCGAGTAGGCGCCGGCGATCGTGACGCCGGGGATCCGCTCGGCCAGCTTCCGGGCGAGGAGTTCGGGGACGCCGTCCTTGCCGCCGTACAGGAAGGAGGACCAGCCGCGCTCGGCGGCGCGGCCGAGCACGTTCAGCATGAGGTCGGGGCCGTAGACGCGGTCCATCCACTCGGCCCCGGCCCTGCGGCCGGCCCACACCATCGGCATGCCGTCGGGAGTGGTGAGCCCGGAGGCGTTGTGGATGGCCTTGAGCTCGGGGTCGCGCTGGGACTCCATGACGCCGTGGACGCCGGTGACGCACACGTAGTGGCGCTCACCGGCCTCGATCCAGCGGGTGACCTCGTCCAGGGCCATGCCCTGGTCGATCGTGGAGACGCCGACGCCGAGGACGTCGACGCGCCGAAGCCTGGGGTCGGTCATCGGGGAACGCTCGGAGGTCACAGGTGGTACTTGGCCTTGACCTGGTCGTAGACCCAGGCGTAGGTCTTGGCCATGCCTTCGCGGAGGCTGATCGAGGGCTCCCAGCCGAAGTGCTTCTCGATGAGCGTGTTGTCGGAGTTGCGGCCGCGCACGCCCAGGGCGCCGTCGACGTGCTTGAGCTTGATCTCGATGCCGGCGATGTCGGCGACCAGGTAGTACAGATCGTTGATGGTCGTCAGCTCGGAGGAGCCGAGGTTGAGCGGCTCGGTGACGTCGCCGCGGGTGAGCATCTTGGTGCCGTGGACGCAGTCGTCGATGTAGGTGAACGAGCGGGTCTGCTCGCCGTCGCCCCAGATCTCGACCTCGGTCTCGCCGGTGAGGGCGGCGACGGCGATCTTCCGGCAGGTGGCGGCGGGGGCCTTCTCCCGCCCGCCCTCCCAGGTGCCTTCGGGCCCGTAGATGTTGTGGTAGCGGGCGACGCGGGTCTGGAGACCGAAGTCCTCGCGGAAGTGGCGGGCCATGCGCTCGGAGAACAGCTTCTCCCACCCGTAGCCGTCCTCGGCGTCGGCGGGGTAGGCGTCCTCCTCCTTCAGGGCGGTGACGTCGGCGTCGGTCTGCTTGTAGCCGGCGTAGACGCAGGCGGAGGAGGAGTAGAAGAAGCGCCCGACCTCGGCGTCGCGGGAGGCCATGAGCATGTGGGTGGAGGGCAGGACCGAGAGCATGCACAGGGCCTTGTTGTTCTCGATGAAGCCCATGCCGCCCATGTTGCAGGCGAGGTTGTAGACCTCGCCGGCGCCCTCGCCGACCGCTTCGCGGCAGGCCTCGAGGTCGGCCAGGTCCCGTTGGAGGTTCTCGACCTCGGGGTGGACCTGGTACCACTGGTCGAGCGGTTTGACGTCGACGGCGCGCACGGTCTTGCCCTCGGCGAGGAGGTCCGCCACCAGATGTCCGCCGATGAATCCGCCGGCTCCCGCCACTACCGCGTCCACGCCTGCCGCCATCGTCACTCCTCATGCGTTCGTACGAGAAACTCAAGAGCCTTCAGCCTACCTGGGCGACTTCCGGGCCCACCAGGCGGGAAAAGCGGTCTCAGTCACCCCTGAGCAGATGGGCCGGACCGATCCGGAACACGTCCGGGTCCTCGTCGGCGACGATGGCCTCGTCCATGCGGGGGGCGATGCAGTACAGGCGGGCGGGCGGGTCGCCGAGCAGGCGCCGGACGTATTTGAGCCGCTGGAGTTGGCGGTGGCGCATGCGGAACGCCCACCGGACGGTGCCGAGGGCGACCAGGCCGCCCGAGGCGTCCCAGACGGCGACCTCCAGGGCCCGCAGCTGCCGGTGGCGGGGGTCGGGGACGACGATGCGGGTGACGCGGTCGGCGGCCGGGTCGCCGAGGGCCCATTCGCGGGCGAGGCGGAGGTACTCGGCACGGCAGACGTACCGGTCGAAGCGGGCATGGGTCATGCGCCACAGCTTGTCGGTGATGAGGCCGCGCCGCCACCGGGGCAGGTGCTCGCCCAGGATCGCGTAGTAGAACCGGGCGAGGCGGTCCTCGATGGTCCAGAAGGGGTGCTCGGGCCGCATGGGGTCCGGTTCGGTGCCGACGAGTCCGGCTTCGGCGAGGCGCTCGAGCAGCGGTTCGAGGTCGGCCTCGGCCAGACCGCTCATGGTGGTGAGCTCGTCGATCGCCCGGGGCCTGACGGTGAGCAGGCGCAGGACCTTGTGGACTGACTCGTCGGGCTCCTCCCCCAGCCTCGCGGCCACGGCGTGCTCGCTGAGTCCGAACAGTGGGTTCTCGGCGTCGAGGAACGTGGACTTGACCCAGGCGGGGACGGCGGCCCTGGTCCGCGGCAGCTCGCCGGCGTGGGCGAGCAGGGCGGCGTCGGAGCCGAGGAGGGCGTGGACGCTGATGGCGGCCTCGGGGTCGGCGAGGCCGAGTGCGTTGACTGAGGTTCGCAGTTCGTTCATCGCTCCAGCATTCGGTGCATGATGTGCATGCCTACCAGGCCGTGCACGGGGTGGCGGAATCCTCGGGGGACGACGGCCAGGGTCGTGAAGCCCAGCGAGTGCCACAGCTTCACGGCCCGGGTGTTGGTCTCGACGACGGCGTTGAACTGCATCGCGAGGAAGCCGTCCTCCGCGGCGCGGGCGATCGCGGCCTCGCCGAGGGCGCGGCCGACGCCGCGGCCACCGCAGGCCGGGTCGACCATGAACCCGGCGTTGGCCACGTGCGAGCCCTGGCCGGGGTGGTTCGGGTGGATCTCGACGGTGCCCGCGACGCGGCCGTCGAGCTCGGCGACGAGGGTGGCGCCGGGCGGCTCCTTGTCCATCCAGAACGCCCTGGTCCACTCCTCGGAGGTGTCACGAGGCCACGGGTAGGTCTCGCCGGCGGCGATGATGGGCTGCGCGAAGGCCCAGATCGCGGGCCAGTCGCCCGTTTCGGCGTCACGAATCCTCATGGGTAGGAGGATATTCGGCGGCGGGTGCGGGCTAGTTCGGCGGGTGCCAGTCGGCGAGCGAGGCCGCCCGGCCCGAGAGCCACGAGTCGGGGACGGCGCGCAGGAAGCCGCGGGTGACGCCGGGGCCGCCCGAGGCGATCAGGTGGGCGCGCCGGGACAGGCGCGCGACACGGCGCACGCGGGCCGTCCTGGCCCGCTCGTAGGCGTGGAGCGCCTCGGGGATCGACTCGGGGTTGTGCCGCAGCGCCCACCCGAGCGTGACCGCGTCCTCCAGCGCGAGGCTCGCGCCGTGGGCGAGGACGGGTGCGACGCCGTGGGCGGCGTCGCCCAGGAGGACGACGCCGTGGCCGCCTTCGGCGTAGTGGAGTCGGGACGGCAGCGGCCAGACGTACCGGACGGGCTGCTGGGTGAGCTCGGAGGGCCTGGTCGCGGCGATGAACCTGCCGACGGGCTCGGGCCAGTCGGCGAACCAGCGGTTGATGAGCTCGTGCTGGATCTGCGGGGACTCGGGGCGCATCCCGCCGGGGACGGTGGCCCACCAGCAGGCGCCGGCCTGGCCGAGGTCGCCGTAGCCGAAGCGCCGCCGGTCGGGCCCGTAGATCTCGACGGCGTCGGAGTCGCGCTCCGGCGCGCGGTGGGCGGGGATCGTGGCGCGGAAGGCCACCACGCCCGCGTCGACGGTGGGCGCGCCCTTGGCGACCACCTCCCTGGTGGGCGAGTCGATGCCGTCGGCGGCGACGACCAGGTCGGCGTCCCAGCGGCGCGTGGCGTCGCCGGCTGCGAGGTCGATCAGGTCGATCCGCGAGACCTGCGTGGCCGGGTGGACCTCGACGTCCCGGCCGAGATGGCTGACGAGCGCCTCGTAGAGCACGGCGTTGTGGACCATGACCGGGGAGGCGGCGTCGGGGGCGCCGATCGCGTGGGCGGCGAAGGCCCCGGCGAGGCGGTCTTCGGAGCGGATCGCGAAGCGGTCCACCGGCGTGCCGCCGGCGTCGAGGGTCGCGTCGATGCCGAGCGCGCGCAGCGCCCTGACGCCGGAGGCCCACAGGACCATGCCGAGGTTGTCGCCGCGCAGCCGCTCGCGTCGCTCGAGCAGCGCCACCCGCCAGCCGAGTTTCGACAGGACGATGGCGCCGGCGAGGCCGGCGACGCCGGCGCCGACGACTACGGCTCTACGGTTATGCACATTGCACCTGCCAGGGGGGGAGCCGCGGGGGTCAGCGGTCGTCGCGGGTGGACCCGGCCTCAGTGGATTCCTCCGAGTCCGGTTCGGCGCCGTCGTCGTCGCTCGCGGCGCTCTCGGTGGCGCCGGCCAGGGGCGACTCGGTGCCTCTGGGCAGCGCGCCGTCGACGTACCCGGCGGCCTCGGCCGCCGAGGAGTCCCAGTCGACGGTGGCGGGGCGGCCGTCCTCGAGCACGAAGACCTGGCGCCTGCCGCGGACCCGCAGCAGGTAGACGATCGCGCCGACGATGATGACGACGCTCATCCACTGGTTCAGGCGCAGGCCCGCGAACGCCTCGGCGGGGTCGATGCGCAGTCCCTCGATCCAGAACCGGCCGACCCCGTAGAGGGCGACGTAGAGGGCGAAGGCGCGTGCGGCCCCGAACTTCCACCTGCGGTCGCAGACCCAGACGACGAGGGCCACGCCGAGGTTCCACAGCAGTTCGTACAGGAAGGTCGGGTGGAACGTGGAGTACTGGCCGAAACCGGCGACGCGGTGCTCCAGGTCGATCTCGACGGCCCAGAACGCTTCGAGCGGCTTGCCGTAGAGCTCCTGGTTGAACCAGTTGCCGAGCCGCCCCACCGCCTGCGCGACGGGCAGGCCGGGGGCGAGGGAGTCGGCGATCATGGTGAACGGCAGTTTCAGCTGGCGGGCGGCGAGCCACACGCCGACGCCGCCGAGGAAGATCGCGCCGGGGATGCCCAGGCCCCCTTCCCAGACGGCGAGGATCTTCCACGGGTCGCCTTCGGCCCCGAAGTAGGCCTCGGGGCTGGTGAACACGTGGTAGAGGCGACCGCCGATGATGCCGAACGGGACCGCCCACACGGCTATGTCGAGCACGGCCCACTTGGGGGCGCCGCGCGAGCGCATCCGCGCCTCGGTGATCCAGCAGGCCGCGACGATGCCCGCGATGAGCGCCAGCGCGTAGGCGCGGACGGGGATCGGGCCGAGGTACCAGACTGATTCGCTCGGACTGGGTATGAATGCGAGGTCCACGACGATTAAACCTATCGGTCGGCCGAGCGGTGCTCGACACGGGATCGGGCGGCGGGGGCGGGCCTCAGCGGCGTACGCCCTCGGCCAGTTCGGCGGTGAGGTCGGCGAGGCGCTGGTGGCCCGACGGGATGTCGTCGGACTCCAGGTAGCAGCCGACGATGGCCGAGCCGACGATGACGGCGTCGCCGTAGGAGGCGACCTCGGCGGCCTGGTCGCCGTCGCGCACGCCCAGGCCGACGCCGATCGGCAGGTCGGTGTGGGCGCGGGTGCGCTCGACCAGGGCCGGGGCGGCCGCGGAGGTGGCGGCGCGGGCGCCGGTGACGCCCATGACGGACTGGGCGTACACGAAGCCGCGGCAGGCGGCGACGGTGGCGGCGATGCGCTCGTCGGTGGAGGACGGGGCGACCAGGAAGACCCGGTCGAGATCGTGCTCCTCGGAGGCGGCCAGCCACTCCTCGGCCTCATCGGGGATGAGGTCGGGGGTGATGAGACC
>Ga0079224_100015950_pt1 | contig 10531 bp, 11 predicted proteins | sample Stecom2015_FD_80414 | JGI IMG/M metagenome (GOLD analysis project Ga0079224, IMG submission 80414) | Agricultural soil microbial communities from Utah to study Nitrogen management - Steer compost 2015 | ecosystem: Environmental > Terrestrial > Soil > Agricultural land | place: USA: Utah...
CGCGGTGCAGCGTCGCTGCGCGCGCGCCGGGCGGGCCAGCGGACAAGGCTTGCGCAAGGCCTGGCGAAGTGACGCTCGCCCCCGCAAACGCAAGCGCGGCGATGCGTGTGGAATCATCGGGTGCGGCGAGATTGTTGACCCAGGTGTTGTGGCTATCGCCGCCAAGCACGACGGCGTTGGCCGCGTGTGCGGCGCATGCCCGCAAGAAGCGATCGCGCGCGGCGGGATAGCCATCCCACGCATCGAGGTTCCAAGGCAGGCCCAAACGCCCAAGCCGCTCACCGATGGTCACATACCGGCGCGTGTTGCTGTGTGCGCTTGCCGGAACCATTGCGGAAGCGCCCACGCCGACCAGTTGTTCACCCATCGCGATCTGCTGCGCCACGATCTGCCAAGTTTGACCGCGCTGCTTGGAAGATGCGAGCGTGTCAGCAAGCCACGCCTCTTGCTCGGCGCCCAATAACGTGCGCGCGGGGTCCGATAACTGAGTGCGCCGGAATTCTTCAGCCGCCGCTTGCGTGCCAGCGCCATCAGATAGCAAACGCAGGCCGAGCGCGCGCCTGTAATCGAGTTGCCGGGTGCGGCCGATATAGCGTGTGTCGATCAGGATAATTTTCGCCAGATCGCCCCAATCAAGCGCGCGATAAAGGCGCACGGCGTTTGGATCGGGCCGGCGGATCGGCATCCAATCGAAATACGCTTTTGAAGCCGCGGCGACGCGGTCGGCGTAACTTCCCTCGTTGCGCTGGTGATTTTGAGCGCCGGTCGCCGTCGCATCGTTGGTGATCTCGTGGTCGTCCCAAACCGCCGCGATCGGCTTTGCGGCGCGCAACGCGAGAAGGTTCGGATCTGTGTGGTATTGCTGATAACGGCGGTAGTAGTCATCGAGCGAGACGATCTCGTGATCGGGATCAAATGCGCGTCCCGGAATCATGAGTTCCGTCCGCGGATACTCGTCGTGACCATACTCGTAGACATAGTCGCCCGTGTGCAGAACGAGATCGACATCGTCGCGCGCAGCGAGGTGGCCGTAGGCGTGGAAGTAGCCAAAGCCATAATTGGCGCACGAGACCAGGCCCACGCTAAGCGATTGTGCGCCGGTTGGCGCCGTGACCGTGCGGCCGGCGAGAGAGGGGCCGGAGCCGGAGAGAAAACGATAGAAATAAGGGCGTCCCGGCGCGAGCCCGCGCACATCAATCTTTACGCAGAAATCGCTCGCCGCGCTGGCTTGCGCCGCGCCGCGCGCGGCGACGTTCGCAAAAGACTCGTCCTCGGATATCTCCCACGCGATCCGCCCATCGCCGCCAACGAAGCGGGTCCAGAGAATAACGCCATCCGTCAGCGGATCGCCGGAGGCGACGCCATGCGTGAACACCCCTTGCGCCAACGATTGCGCCCACGCCGGTCGCGCTATCGCCGCGGTGGCGCCTGCAAGCAATAATCCACGTCGGGCGATCAGCATGGGCGCGGTCCTAGCTGCGATGTGTGTCCGTTCGGCGAAGCCTCAGCAGCGGGGATCAGTATCGCAGTCGACTTCCGGCAGCGGCGCGAGCGCCGAGCCCTCAATGACCCGATAGAGGAAATCGCGCACAGCGCCCGCGGAGTCCTCGGGCTTTTCCTCCTGCGGAATGTGCCCAGTGGCTTCAAACGTCACCAGCTCTGAGCCAGCAATGGCGTCGTGAAACTGCTGGGCGTGCTCCGGCGGCACCAAGCGATCGGTGTCGCCAGTCATGATGAGCGTTGGCATTTGCAGCGCCGCGAGCCGTTCGGGTGTCGCAAAATTGCGAGAGCGAAAATCGAGCGTCATCTGCAGCAGAATTTCGCGATGTCCCGGAGCGCGCGCGAGTTGGACGTAGCGGTTGAGCATCGCGTCATCGACAAGCGCGGGGTCGTAGAACGATGCCTCCAACCCCTGACGCACGAGCCTTGAGCTATCGAGCTGAATCATGATCGGCCCGAGCGTGGGATTGCGGAGCAGCTTGAACACCTGCGGCTCGTCGGCGACCTCGGGGCGCGTATCTTGCCAACCAGAGGCATCAACCAGGATCAGCGCATTGACCTGTTCGGGGTAAGCCAGCGCGTACTCCCAAGCAACATTGCCGCCCATCGAAGAACCGGCGAGCGCGAATTGCGTCAGTCCTTGCGTGCGCGCAAACTCATGCACGACATCGCGAAACGCTTCGATCGAAGCAGCGTAACCGGCAGGCGCGCGCGTGAGCCCATGGCCCGGCAGGTCCAGCGAGATGACGCGATAGTCGTCACCAAGGCGCGCAACCCACGGCTCCCAGGTGTGCAGTGACGCGGAGAAGCCATGAATAAGCAGAAGGGGCGGTCCGTTTGTTTGACCCTCGTCGCGATAATGCACGCGCACGCCGCCTGGCAGCTCGACATACCGCGAGGCCGCGCTCTCATATTGAGCGGCCAATGTTTCATATGGAATGTCGGGCCGCTTCAGCGCGAAGTACGCACCTGCGCCGAGCAGCGCGACTAGGCCAACAAGCGCGAGCAGCCCACCCAGAATCCAACGCAGCATGTGTCCACCCCTCCGTCTGCGCGCCACAGTGCGCGTACGGTGGAGAAGGTCAAGCGCGCCAGCCGGCTTTGCGCGCCCATGCCTCATAGTCGGCGCGGCGTTTCACGAGGTCTGTCGGCGCAGTTTCGCCCTCAGCAGCCGCTTTGGCGCGCATATGTGCGATTGTCTCCGCCATCGGCGGCAGTCCGACGCTTGCACGGCGTTCGTCCAATGTCTCAGGATCGCGTACTGGCGCGGGTGAAAGCTGGTCGTTTGCATCCCAATCAAACTGCGTGCCGAAGGTTTGCTCGCGGCCTTCGAAGATCGCGATGCGATCAGAGAGGTAGGCCGCGTCAAGCGGGTTGGCTTGGCCTTTTGGAATGGCGTCGAGGATCAGCGCAAGGCCACGCCGTTGCAGATCGGGATGGCCGATGGCGTGTTGCAGAATCAAGAACGCCGCACCTGCGCCATCGTCACCATAGTCGCGCCGGCCGGGCCAACCGATGGCATCGAACACACGCCTCAGCAATGCAGCATTCGCATCATGCACGGCTTCCATCTCCGGATGATAGCCGCCGAACAAGTCTCCACTCGCCGCCAGGCGCGTCCGCGTTTCCAGGTCGCGCCGCGCAGCCTCGACCAGCAATGGTCCCCAGTTCTCACTCATCGCCGCATACCGGACAGGCAGGATCGCGCTTCAGAACAATGGTACGCGCCTCAGCCTCGAGGCCATCGAAGAGCAAAACCCGGCCAAGCAGCGGTTCGCCGGATTGGGTGATCAATTTGATTGCTTCCAGCGCCATCATTGAACCGATCACACCTGTGAGTGCGCCAACCACGCCGACACGCGCACACGTCTCGGCGTCCGGCGGCGCTTCCGGCACGAAGCAGCGATAGCAGGGGCCGCCTTGGGCAAAGACCGAAACCTGCCCGTCCCAGCGGCCGACGGCGCCTGAAACGAGCGGCATGCCGAGTTTGCGTGCGGCGGCGTTCACCGCGAAGCGCGTTCTGAAATCGTCCGTTCCATCGAGCACAAGGTCAGCGCCGCGCAGCAGGTAGGCGGCGTTCGCGGTGGTCAGATGCTGGTTCTCGATCTCCACCGCAACATTGTCATTGAGCGCCGCCAGCGCCGCCTGCGCGCGCTCAACCTTGGAAGCGCCGACATCCGTCCCGCGGAAAATGATCTGCCGTTGCAGATTGTCGAGCGACACGGTGTCGTCATCGATCAAACGCAAGCGGCCCACGCCCGCGGCTGCGAGGTAGAGCGAGGCGGGTGCGCCGAGACCGCCAGCGCCGGCGATCGCCACCGTCACCGCTTTCAGCCGTTGTTGGCCAGGCCCGCCGATCTCCTTCAGCAGGATGTGGCGCGCGTAGCGCTCGCGTTCGTGGTCAGTGAAGCTCACGCAATCAATCTAGGAGGATGCCTTCGAAAGTTCCACAAGGGAACGCGCATGGGTGATGGGCGTTGGACAATGAGAGGCGAAACCATGCGCTACATCGATGCCAGTCTGGCGGACGGCGAAACCATCATCCAACGCGGCGAATGGCCCGGAATCTTCTGGTTCGGCGCGTGGGCGGCGTTGATCCTGCTCGGGATCATAGTCGTCGGCATTTTCATCTTCGTCCGCTCCGCCATCATCATGAAGACAACGGATTTCGCGGTCACCAATCGGCGTGTGATCCTGAAACGTGGATGGCTGAACCGGCGGACTCAGGAGCTGGCGGTTGAAAGCGTCGAGGGCGTGTCGCTCGATCAATCAATCATCGCGCGCATCTTCGGGTACGGCCGCGTGATCGTAACCGGCACAGGTGACGCGGTCGTTGTGTTCCCGCCGATGGCGAACCCGGTGGCGTTCCGCCGAGCCATCGAGGCCGCGCGCGCGAACGGCGGCGAAGTTCACTTGGCGCACGATGATCGCGAGGCGATAGAGCGCGTGGCCGAGCACTCGAACGAGAACGCGCCGGATGAACTCGCACAGGAACAAGAGCAAGTTGAAGAAGAGCCGCCACGCCCTAAACGCCGGTCAAGCTTCATCGGATTGCGTGCGCGTCGCTAGCCGCGGCCGGTTGAGCCGAAACCGCCCGCGCCGCGCGCGGGTTCGCTCAAGACCTCGACCACATCCCACGCGCCCTGCGTCACTGGCGCGATTACCATTTGTGCGATGCGCTCGCCGCGTTTGATGGTGAACGGCTCCTGGCCGAGATTCATCAGGATCACTTTCACTTCGCCGCGATAATCCGCGTCGATCGTGCCCGGCGTGTTGAGACAGGTAATGCCGTGCTTCAGCGCCAGGCCTGAGCGCGGCCGAACTTGCGCTTCATAGCCTGCAGGCAGCGCAATGGTTAGGCCGGTCGGCGCCAGCACGCGCTGGCCCGGTGCAACCGGGATCGGTTCGTCTTCGGGAACAGCGGCGCGAAGATCCATGCCGGCGGAAAGCGCCGTTTCATAAGCGGGCAGCTGCAGGCCCTCGAAGTGCGGCAGCGGCGCGACTTGGATTGTGACTGTGCTCATGAATCCGGCCCTGCTGCGATTCTGTTGCGGCGGCAAATCTACTTGGCGCCAGGGCCGGAATCGTATAAGTAACGACTTATATGAACGTGAGGCACAAATGACTGATGATATTGCGCGCTTGATCGGCGCGGTGACGCGCGAAGTGCGAAATGAAACTTACGAGGGCAAAGCCGCGAAGGTCGTTGTCGCGTCGCGCGTCTATGAGACAGACATCGATGATTTGTGGGATGCGATCACCAATGCCGAGCGCTTGCCGCGCTGGTTTGCGCCCGTCGAAGGCGATTTCAGACTTGGCGGCAGATATCAGGTGCAGGGCAACGCCAGCGGCACGATTTCTCGCTGCGAGCCGCCGCGCGAGCTGGCGCTGACATGGGAGTTCGGCGGCGGCGTGAGCTGGGTAGAAGTACGCCTGCGGCCGGAAGGCGAGACCACGCATCTGGAGCTCCGCCACATCGCCCACCCCGAAGAGCATTGGGATAAATACGGGCCGGGCGCCGTTGGCATTGGCTGGGAGCTTGGCTTGATGGGGCTCGATAAACACCTCGCCAATCCAGGCGCCCTGCGGCCGCCCGAGGCGGACGAAGCCTGGTTTGGTTCGCCGCCAGCCAAGCAATTCATCCGCGCGTCAGCGGAAGGCTGGGGCGCCGCCGACATCGCCGGTGGCGCAAAAGCGGACCATGCGCGCGAGGCGGCGGAAGCAACCCGGAAGTTCTACAGCGGCGAGGGCTGATGCACGCTTTCGATGTTCTAGGCGATCCGGTGCGCCGTCGGATTCTTGAATTGCTCGCGCAAGGCGAGCAGGCGTCCGGCGAGATCGTCGATGTGATTCAAGCGGAGTTCGGGATTAGCCAGCCGGCCGTCTCGCAGCATCTCAAGGTGCTACGGGAGAGCGGCTTCGCAAACGTCCGCGCCGAGGGCCCGCGCCGGCTCTACACGGTCGACGCGGCGCCGCTCAAACAAGTGGACGAATGGGTGCAGCGCTTCAGCGGCTTCTGGGAAACCAAGCTCGATGCACTCGCCACCGAAGTGGCGCGCGGCAAGAAGAAGCGGAAACGTTCGGGTTAGCGGCGGCGGCGGGCGGCAGCGGCCATCAGGTCGCGGCGCGCTTCGTCTTCGAAGCGCTTTTGCTCTGCGGCTTCGGCTTCCTTGCGGCGGCGCTTGGCGGCTTCCGCTGCTTCACGCGCCTGGCGCTCACGCTCGGCCTTCGCGGCGGCTTCAGCCGCGATCTTGCGCTCCATCTTTTCGAGTTCGACGCGTTCGCGGCGCTTGTGTTCAGCTTCGACGCGCTTGGCTTCTCTTTCCTCAGCGGCCTTCACGCGCGCTGCGGCCTCAGCCGGATCGAGTTGCGCCGGCGCTGCCTTGTTCTTGAACTTCTCAAGCATCGCCTTCTTGGCGGCATCGGCGGCTTCGCGACGATCGTTGTGGTTTTGGAAGCTCATGCAGTCGGGCTCCTGGGCGCGCGAACAGCGTTCGGCGTCGGAAACGAAAAGGAGGGCGTGTAAGGCGCTCTACATAGCGTCCGCTGCGGCAGGCTCAAGAGGGCGGTACGCGGTCACTTGCCGCAACTCCCAGCTCAATCGATGAGACGCCTGGGTCTCAGCCGGCTTGCAGCAAGGCCACAGCGAAGGCGTTGAGCGGCGCCGAAATGCCATGTTTGGCGCCAATACGGACGACGACGCCGTTGCGGGCGTCGATTTCCATGGGCCGGCCCGCGAGACGGTCGGCCAGGATCGAGTTCACCGAATCTGTCGGGCCGTCACGGTACCGGTCGACGGCGCTCCGGACGAACGCCGCGTCAATGTCCGCGCCTTCGGCCCGGCCCACGGCGGCGCACTCCTCCATGAGCCCACGCATCGCCTCGCGAATATCGTCGCGGCGCGCGACGCCGGATGGCTGACGCGTCAGCGCGAAAATGGCGCCGCCGCAATTGATGCAGAGCTTCTTCCAAAGCGCGGTGATGAAATCTTCGGTCGTGGACGCCGCGATCCGTGTGCCGGCGAAGAGCTCTGCGAACGCGGCGCCGTTCTCAGTTTGCGGCGTGAGCAGGGAGCCGTAGCGGCGCTGCCGAATATCGCAGGGGTCACGCCGTTCGGCGGGAATGTCCACGATCACTGGCACGATACGAGACGGCGCGACGTGGGGCTCGAAACGCGTGATATGTTCTACGCCGTTCTGCAGCACGGCGACGCGCGTATTGATGCCGGTCAGCGCGGGCAGCCACTTTGCGGCGGCTTCGGAATCATAGGTCTTGGTCGCGATGAGCAACCAATCGACCGGCTCGACTTCACTGGGATCGAGCGCGACTTTTGGCGTCGCCTCGATAACGCCGTCCGGCGTTTCGATGCGCAGGTGCGTGAGTGGCGTGCGGGCGCAGAGGGTGATGTCGAGACTTGGATTTTGAGCAAGCCACGCGGCGACCGTGCCGCCAATCGCGCCGGGGCCAATGATGGCGACGCTTTGCTTCATTTCTTCCGGCTTGGCGCCTTCGAGCTCAGCGCCGCGGCGATCTCGGCCGCCAGTTTGCGGGCGACCGCTTCTTTCGCCATGCGCGGCCAAGCCTCGGTCTTGTCCTTCGAAATCAGGATGACCGCGTTTTCAGCGCCGCCCATCACATCACCCGAGACATCATTTGCGACGATCCAGTCGCAGCCCTTTTTGGCGATCTTGGCGCGGGCGTGCTCTTCGACATTGTTCGTCTCGGCGGCAAAGCCAATGACGAGCTTCGGCCGTTTCTTGCCGGCTTTCGAAAGCGTCGCGAGGATGTCGGGGTTCTCCTGCAGCGCGATGGCTGGCGCCCCGCTCGCATCCTTCTTGATCTTGGCTTTGGCTTCCTTGGTTGGGCGCCAATCCGCGACAGCCGCGACCATGACGGCGACATCGAGAGGGAGAGCGGCCTCGCTCGCCTCCAACATCTCACGCGCACTCTCGACATTAACGCGCTTCACGCCCTGCGGCGCGGGGAGGTTGGTTGGGCCCGAGACGAGGGTGACGTCGGCGCCAAGTTCGGCGAGCGCCGCGGCGATGGCGTAACCTTGCTTGCCGCTGGAGCGATTGGAGAGAAAGCGTACCGGATCGATCGCTTCGATGGTTGGGCCCGCAGTCACGAGCGCGCGTTTGCCCTTGAGCGGGCCGTCGCTCAGCAGCGCAAGCGCCGCGTCGCGAATTTCTTCTGGCTCGGCCATGCGGCCCAGCCCGCGCTCGCCGCTCTCGGCCATTTCGCCTTCGTTCGGGCCGATGAAGCGCAGACCTTGCGCCTGCAGCGTCGCGAAATTGCGCCGCGTCGCGGCGTTCGCCCACATGTGTGGGTTCATCGCCGGTGCAATCAGCACCGGCTTATCGGTCGCGAGCAGCACAGCGGAGGCGAGATCGTTGGCGAGCCCATGCGCCATCTTCGCCATGAGATCGGCGGTGGCGGGCGCGACGATGATGAGATCACATTCGCGCGCCAAGCGGATATGGCCGACGTCGAATTCCTGCGATTGGTCGAACAAGTCCGTGAACACGCGTTCGCCGGCGATGGCGCCCGCGGCGAGCGGCGTGATGAAGCGTTGCGCTGCCTCCGTCATGACCACGCGGACGGACGCGCCGCGCTCGCGCAGACGGCGGATCAGTTCGAGGCTTTTGTAAGCGGCGATGCCGCCGCCGATGATCAGAAGAACCCGTTTGCTCATGGCGTCGACTCCACGGGCGGCGCCGTGCTCTCCGGCACAGTAGGCGCGAGGTCGACGCCCGCATCGACCTGCGGAAGAGGTTCCGCATCAGGTTGGGCGGGGGTTTCAATGGCGCTGGTCGGTGGCGGCTGCCGGGGAGGGGCATTCTCTCTCGGGCCAAACACCAGGACGATAAGCGCGCCGCCAATCAGGCCGATCCAGAACGCCGGCATCTGATACCACTTGCGTTCTTCGCGCGGCGCTTCGATCGCAACTTTGCGCGCGGCGGCTTCAAGCGCGTTCAGCGTGTGGGGCAGGCGGCGCATGGCTTGAAAGCCCATGGCGGCTTCGTCGATGCCGCGCTTAGCGACCGCTTCAGCGCCCAGTTCACGCTGCACCCAGCGCTCCACGATCGGACGCGCGGCGTTCCACATGTCGTGCTCACGATCGAGGCCGCGTGCGACGCCCTCAACCTGCACCATGGTCTTTTGCAGCAACACCAGTTCGGGGCGCAGATGCATGCCGAACATATGGGAGACGTCGAACAGCTGGAGAAGCAGGCGGCTCATCGAGATGCCGTCGGCCGTCTTGCCGAAGATCGGTTCGCCGATGGCGCGCAGCGCCTGCGCGAATTCCTCGATCGTGAACTTCTCCGGCACATAGCCGGCTTCCTGGTGCACTTCCGCGACGCGCCGGTAGTCGCGGCGCAGGAAGCCGTAGAGGATTTCGGCGAGGTAGCGGCGCTCCTTATGGCCGATCCGGCCCATAATGCCGAAGTCGACAATCCAGAGCTTGCCGTCCTTGCCGTACATGAGGTTTCCCTCGTGCATGTCAGCGTGGAAGAAGCCGTAATCGAGTGCTGCGGCGAGGAAGCCTCGGGTGATGGCGATGGCGAGTGCGCTGCGATCGGCCCCGGCTTTGTCGAGCGCTTTGCCATCGGTCAGCGGAATGCCGTCGATCCAATCGAGCGTCATCACGCGCTTGGCTGAGCGGGTCCAATCGATGTTCGGCACTGTGAGATAGCCGTCCTTCTCCGCCACTTCGCGGAACTCGGCGGCGGCGCCGGCCTCAAGACGCAGATCAAGCTCACGCTCGGTTGCCGAAGCGACGGTGTCGATGAATTGCACCGGCTCAAGCCGGCGCGAGCGTTTGGAGAAGAACTCGATGCATTGCGCCAGGAAGCGCAGCGCGCCCATTTCCTTTGCGAGCTTCTTTTCGATGCGCGGGCGCAGAATCTTGATCGCAACAACACCATGGCGATCGACGATTGCTTGGTGCACTTGCGCGATTGAGGCCGCGGCCATCGCCTCGGAGATGCCAGTGAACAGCCCCTCGGTGCCGCCAAGCTCCTTGTTGATCGTGTCGAGCGCTTCCGTGCGCGAGAAGGGCGGCAGCCGATCCTTGAGGCGGCCAAGCTCCTGCGCCGTTTGCACGCCGATCATGTCCGGGCGCGTCGCCAAGAACTGGCCGACCTTCACATAGGCAGGCCCCAGGCGCTCCAGCGCTTTGGCGAGACGCTCGCCGACGGATTTTCCGCGCCGGCGTTTAGCGAAGATCGAGAGCGCCGTATGCGTGGCTTGCAGCGGCGTTGAGTACTGGTCGTAATACTCCTGAGGCAGAAGGACATCGTAGCGCACGAGCGTCATCGCCACGCGCAGCAAACGCCAAATGTGACCGAACACGCCCGAGATAAACCCGGCCGCGATCGCCACGATGACGAAAAGGACGATGAAAAACGAAAGCACTAAACCGACCAACCCCAATGCAGCGCGCAAACGCCGCCGGCCATGTTGCGATAGGCCACGCGTGCGAAACCCGCCTCACGGATCATAGCCGTAAATGTTTCCTGATCCGGAA
>Ga0079224_100015951_pt1 | contig 10531 bp, 10 predicted proteins | sample Stecom2015_FD_80414 | JGI IMG/M metagenome (GOLD analysis project Ga0079224, IMG submission 80414) | Agricultural soil microbial communities from Utah to study Nitrogen management - Steer compost 2015 | ecosystem: Environmental > Terrestrial > Soil > Agricultural land | place: USA: Utah...
CGGTGACCAGGACGGACTTGTTCTCGAGGGATGGCATGCGAGCTCTCCGCTGAGGGGATAGGGTTCGCGCACCGCCTGCTCGTAGCAGCCGGCGACCGAGCGGGCGACCTTCTGCCAGGTGAACAGGCTGTGCACGCGCTTCAGGCCGTTGCGGCCCAGGGCGCGCAGGCGCGCCGGATCGCCGTACAGCTCGGCGAGGCGCGCGGCCAGGGCGTCGGGATCGTTGGGCGGCACGAGCCGGCCGGTCTCGCCGTCGGCGACGCTGTAGCGGATGCCGCCCACGTCGGCGCCGAGGACCGGCGTGCCGCAGGCCATGGCTTCGAGCGGCGTGATGCCGAAGGGCTCGTACCAGGGCGTCGTGATGAAGATGTCCGCGGCGCTGTAGTAGAGCTTGAGGAACTCGCGGCTTCGCCGGCCGGTGAAGAGCACGCGATCGGCGATGCCCTCGGCGGCGGCGAGCTTCTGCAGCCGGCCGATCTCGGGCGTGAGCGCGGGGTCGGGCAGGTCGGAGTTGCCGCCGACGACCACCAGCCTGGCCTCGATGCCGTGGTCGCGGGCGAGGCGCGCGACCCCCCGGATGGCGTTGTCGATTCCCTTGCGGGGTACGAGCCGGCCGATGTTGAGGAGGATGCGCTCGTCGGGCCGCCAGCCGAGCGTGCGCCGGGCGAGCGTGCGGGTGATGGGCCAGAACTCCGACTTGTCGAAGCCGCACGGGATGATGCGCACGCGGGCGGGATCCGCGCGGTAGAGCCTGGTGAGGTCCTCGAAATCCTGCGGGCACTCGGCGATGACCGCGTCGGCATCGGCGATGACCTGGTCCTCGATCTCGAGCCGCTCCGGCGGGAACTGGTCCGCGTCGCCCTGGTGCAGGCGCCGGACGCGGCCGAGGGCGTGGAAGGTGACGACGTAGGGCACGCCGAGCGCGCGCTTCAGCTCGATCGAGGCGAGCCCGGACATGAAGAAGTTGGCATGGGAGATGCGGTAGCCGCCGTTGCGGCGCGCGAAGTCGCGCACGTAGGCCGCGAACTCGCCCATGAGCGGGAGGAGCTCCTCCTTGCGAACGAAGGCGGCCGGCCCGGCCGGGACATGGACGACGCGGATGCCCGGCCTCCACTCGAGCACTTCAGGCAGGTCTTCGCCGTCGCGCCGCGTGAAGACGTCCACCCGATAGCCCAGGCGCGCGAGATGCCGCGCCACCTGGGCGATGTAGACGTTCTGGCCCCCGCTGTCGACGCCGCCGGCGGCGGCGAGGGGAGAAGCATGGTCGCTGATGATCGCTATTCGTTTTCGCAAAGGCACGACCTCCGTGGCCCCTAGGACAGCAAGGCTCGTTCCAAGCGCTTCCATGCTGCGGGCCGGCCGGTGCGGAAGCGCCCGTCGGTAGTTGTTACGCTCGCCGGAGAAGCACTTACAATCGGCTCATGGGGGGAAACGATCAGGCATGGGGGAAGGGATGAAGACCGTAGGGCGCGGATTCGCCGCCGACGATCTGAAGGTCGGGTTCCGGTTCCGCACGCACCGGCGCACGATCTCGGAAGCCGACGTCGCCGCGTTCGTGAACCTCACCTGGCTCACCGAGGAGCTCTTCACCGTCGAGGACGACTCGGGGCGCGCCATCAAGGGCCGCGCGGTGCCCGGGGCGCTCGTGTACTCGTTCGCCGAGGGGCTGCTGCTTCCGACCATGCAGGACACCGGGCTCGCGTTCCTCAACGCGACGCTCGACGTGAAAGGCCCGACGGTGGTGGGCGACACGCTGCACGTCGAGTGCGAGGTCGTCGAGCACCGTATTACCTCCAAAGGCGACCGCGGGCTCGTGCGCTTCGCCAACAAGGTGGTGAACCAGCGCGGCGAGGTGGTGCTCGAGTACAACCCGCTGCGCATGCTGAAGAGGAAATGATGATCGACCGGCTCGACCATGTCGTGCTCACCACGCGCGACAAGGAGGCGTGCATCCGCTTCTATACGGAAGTCCTCGGCATGAAGCTCGTGCGCTTCAAGACGCCGACCGAGGAGCGCCTCGCCTTCAGCTTCGGCCGGCAGAAGATCAACCTCCACGTGTGGGGCAGCGAGTTCACGCCCCGGGCGCACGTGGCCGTGCCCGGCTCGCAGGACTGGTGCTTCATCGCCTCCGTGCCGCTCGAGCGGGTGATCGAGCGCCTGAAGAGCGCCGGCGTCGCGATCGTGGAAGGCCCGGTCGACAAGACCGGCGCCACCGGGCCCATCCGCTCGATCTACGTGCGCGACCCGGATCTGAACCTGATCGAGATTTCCAACTACAAGTAGTCCGGGGCAGACGAAGTCGCACTGGGGAAACGCTGGACCAGACGAAGTCGCACTGGGGAAACGCTGGACCAGACGAAGTCGCACTTGGAAAAGGCTGGGCATTAGGGAAAGGCTGGACATTACCCCGGGGAAAGCGCAGGAGATGTCGCCCCCGCGAAGGCGGGGGCCCATTTGTTCCAGAACATGGGTTCCCGCCTTCGCGGGAACGACTATGGACCGCTTCTTTCCTAAGCTGCGCGCGTGACGGCGATGCTCTCGCGCTCGAGCGCCTCGATGAGCGCCTTCGTGTGCTCCGCATCCCGCGTCTCGACGAGGAACTCGATTTCCGTGCGGCGCACGGAGGCCGTGCCGAAGATGCGCTGGTGCTGCACTTCGACGATGTTGCCCCCCGCCTGCGCGATGAGGCTCGCGACCTTGGCGAGGCTGCCCGAGATGTCGGGCATGGTGACCCGCAGGCGCACGAGGCGGGCGTCGCGCACCAGCCCGCGCATGAGCACCGAGGCGAGCACCCGGCTGTCGATGTTGCCGCCGGAGATCGGCACGCCGACCCTGCGGCCGGCGAAGCGCTCCGGATAGGCAAGGAGCGCCGCGAGCGCCGCGGCGCCCGCACCCTCGGCCACCGTCTTCTCGATCTCGAGCAGCGCGACGATGGCGCGCTCGATGATCTCTTCCTCCACCACGAGCATCTCGCGCACGAGCGCGGATGCAATGGCGAAGGTCGTGGCGCCGATGTCCTTCACCGCGATGCCTTCGGCGATGCTGTCGCCGCCCACCTCGACCGGCCGGCCCGCGAGGCGCTGGCTCATCGAGGGATAGGTCTTCGATTCCACGCCGAGCACCTCGATGCGCGGCGAGAGCGCGCGGGCCGCCACGGCGATGCCGGAGATGAGGCCGCCGCCGCCTACCGGCACGACCAGCACGTCGAGCTCGGGCATCGCCTGCAGCATCTCGAGGCCGACCGTGCCCTGGCCGGCGATGACGAGCGGATCCTCGTAGGGATGCACGAAGACGAGGCGCTGCTCTTCGGCGAGCCGCAGGGCGTGCTCGGCCGCCTCGTGGAGCGACGTTCCCTCGAGCACCACGGCTGCGCCGTGCACCCGGGTGTTGCGGATCTTGGTGTTCGGCGAGCCCTTGGGCATGACGATGGTGGCCGGGATGCCGAGCCGCGCCGCGTGGTAGGCGACCGCCTGCGCGTGGTTGCCGGCGCTCATGGCGATGACGCCGCGCCGCCGCTCGTCGGCGGAGAGCGAGAGGAGCTTGTTGAGCGCGCCGCGCTCCTTGAAGGAGGCGGTGAACTGCAGGTTCTCGAACTTGAGGAAGACCTCCGCGCCCGTGAGGCGCGAGAGCGTGCGGCTGTGGACGAACGGCGTCGCTTCGACGGCCCCGGCGATGCGCCGCGCCGCCGCCTCCACGTCGGCGAGCGTTACGGGAAGCGTCGCGCGACCCGCTAGTCGGCGTTCGACGCCTGGCGCAGCGCGGCGACGGCGCGCAGGCGCACGGCTTCTTCGTGGGAGGCGGCCTCGCGAGCGCCCTGGCGCAGCTGGTCGCGCACGTGCATGTTCAGCTGCCGGGCGAGACCGACGATGAGGCGCTGGCGCTCCACCGTGAGCCCGTGCGGGTACTCGCTGATGGTGAGGGCCGCCTGCTGCTCGATCTGCTCGAGCTTGAGAACGATCTCTTCGAGCTTCATCCGTCGCAATGCCGAGATACGGGGCGGCCTGAACATAGCAAATTCTCCGTGCACTGCACAGCGGGCTTTGCAAGCGATGTTCCGTCGTGCGTAGCGCAATTCGCAATTGCGTGTAGCGATGCCGCTACACGGGGCGGCGACGCCGCGTCATCTCCTGCCGCTAGAATGAACCGGTCAGCGCGACAACAACCATGAAAGACCTGGCGACCGCCGTCATGGAAGCTTCGCCAATCGGCCTTGCGCTCACCGACCTCTCCGGCCGGTACGTCGCTGCGAACCCCGCGTTCCTGGACCTCGTCCGGTATACGGAGGAAGAGTTGCGGGGGCGCACGCTCGAGGAGCTCGCGCACGTGGACGAAGGCCCGCAGTGTCGTCGCGCGCTCGAGGATGTGGCCGCCGCCGCGCGCAGCCGCGTGGCCCTCGTGCGGCGCTACGTCCGCAAGGACGGCCGCGAGGTCTGGACGCGCGAGATCCTGGCGCCGGTTCCGGGCAACGACGGCAGGCCGCGGTACGTGCTCGCCCTTGTCGACGACGTTCCGGCCGGCGGCGGAGAGGAGGAGCGCATGCACGCACTCGCGCGCCGTGTCGTCGACGCCGAGGAGCTCGAGCGCCACCGCATCGCCGGGGAGCTTCACGACCGGGTCGGCCAGCAGCTCTCGGCGCTCAACATCAATCTGGACGTCGCGCACGGCCTCGCGCAAAGCGCCGACGTGGAGCTTCGCGTGCGGCTCGCCGACTCGCTCGCGCTCCTCGAGGCCACGCAGCAAAGCATCGAGCACCTCATGGCGGAGCTGCGTCCGCCGCTCATCGCCGAGTACGGGCTCGCGGCGGCGCTCGGCCTGCACGCGCGCGAGTTCTCGCAGCGCACGGGCGTGCAGGTGGCCGTCGACGATCCGGAGGAGCTCGGCTCGCGCCTGCCGCGCGAGACCGCCATGGCGCTCTTTCGCATCGCCCAGGAAGCGCTCGCCAACGTGGCGAAGCACGCGGGCGCGCGACGGGTGAAGATCCTGCTCGAGACGGATGCGCATGGCCTTGCGCTCGACATCTCCGACGACGGCTGCGGCTTCGATCCGCGCAAGCGGCTCGCACAGGCGACCCGCTGGGGCATGACCACCATGCACGAGCGCGCCTCGGCCGTCGGCGGGCGGCTCAGCGTCGCGAGCGCGCCGGGGGGCGGGACGACCGTGCGGGTTTCGGTCCCGGTGCACGCATGACGATCCGCGTGCTCGTCGCCGACGACCACGGCGTGGTGGCCGAGGGCCTGCGCCATCTCGTCGAGGCGCAGGCCGACCTCGAGGTGGTCGCCGTGGTGGCCGATGGCCGCGAGGCGGTGCGCCTTGCGCGCGAGGCGGCGCCGGACGTGGTGGTCATGGACCTCTCGATGCCCGAGCTGAACGGCGCCGACGCTACGCGCGCCATCGTGCGCCATGCGCCCGCGTGCCGCGTCATCATCCTTTCCATGTATGCGGAGCCCGAGTACGTGCGCCGCGCGCTGGCCGCCGGTGCGCTCGGCTATGTCTTGAAGCGCTCCGCGGCGAAGGATCTGGTGGAAGCCATCCGCGCCGCGCACGCGGGCGAGCGCTACCTGAGCCCGCGCGTGCAGGGCGTGCTCCCGCGCATTAGGGGCGCGCTCGACGGTGAGCCGGCCGACCGGCTCGGGCGCCTTTCGGCGCGCGAGCGCGAAGTCCTGCAGCTCATCGTCGAGGGCCGCACCGGCGCCGAGATCGCCGAGCGCCTCGCGCTCTCGCAGAAGACCGTGGAGACCTACCGCGCGCGCCTCGTGGAGAAGCTCGGCATCCGCGACGTCCCCGGCCTCGTGCGCTTCGCCATCCAGCGCGGCCTGGTGCCGCTCGACTAAGGCCGGTCAGGCCTGGCCGAGGACGGGCCGGCGGCGTCCGGCGAGCGCCCCGATCACGGCCGCCAGAAGCGAAAGGACGAGCGCGCCGAACGTGATCCAGGCGGCGCGGCTCGCCTGGGGCTGGATCGCCTCGGCCTTCTGCTCGAGCGCGCCGCTGGCGGTCGCCTTCTGCCAGAGCTGCGCAATGCCCTGGCGTGCTTCGCGCGCGGCCTGGCCGGGGTTGTCCTTCGCGTTCTCCACCCGCTGCGCCGTCTCGCCGAGGGCGGCCTGCACTTCGGCCGCCGGCAGGCCCGTCGCGAGGGCGATCTGCTGCGCGGTGCGCGGGTCGCGGAGCTGCGAGGCCATCTGCTCGACGCTTCCCGAGACGTTGACGTTCGGGCCGCTCGCGCCCTGGATCACGGTGCTCACGGCCTGCGAGGCGCCGCCGATCAGACGAAAGGCGCCGCTCGCGACCATGTTGAGGCCGGTGGAGGCGAGGTACGCCATGAGCAGGATGCTCACGACCCAGACCAGCACGCCCTCGAAGAAGCCCGTGGTGCGATCGGTGATGAAGCCCGCCCGCGTCGACACGAGCCCGCCCAGGAAAAGCGCGACGAGGAGCGACGCGCCGGCCCAGATGCCGGCGCCGGTCCCGAACGTGGCGGCTTCCGTCTCGCCCGGGTTGGCGGCGGTAATGCCGACGGCGACGCCAAGGGCGGCGAGGAGGAGGAGCGTCCCCACCGCCACCAGGACGCCGCCCCAGATGCCGCCCCATGAGAGCCGCAGCCCGTCGGCGCGCGCCAACGCCGCCGAGGCGCGCCGCCGGTCATAGGAGGAGCGGCGCTCCGGGCCGCTGTACGGACGTTGCGCGATGGTAGCCATGGCGGCTCGCGTGCGCGGTCCGCGCTACTTCTGCTTCTCGCGCGAGCGCTCCGCCTTGCCGCGCTCGGCGCTGGCGCCCCGGCTCGCGCCGGCGATCGACGCGTGGAGGCTCTTCGCCTGGTCGAGGTGCTGCTGGATGGACTTCGCCTGCTGCTCGGCGGCCGCCTTCACTTCCGGGTCCTTGGCCTCCTTCGCGGCGCGGCGCGCCTGCTTCAGGGCTTCCTCGTGGTCCTTCACCATCTGCGCCATGTACTCACGGTCGAACTCGGCGCCGTCGAGCTTCTCGAGCTTCTTCGCCGCCGCCTGGTGCTTGCGGCTCGGCTCGTCGGGGACCTCGACGTCCTTGGCGTCGGCGACGTCCTTCACGCGCTCGAGCGCCTTGCCGTGGTCCTCCACCATGTGCTCGGCGAACTTCTTCACCTTCTCGCTCTCGGCCTTGTCCTTGGCCATCTCGCCGGCCTTCACTTCGGCCATGTTGACCTCGGCGAGCGTGCGGATCGCCTCGCGATCCTGCTTGGCGAGCTTCTCCGACTTGGACTGCTGCGCCTGAGATCCGGACGCGGACTTGCCGGCTTGCGAGGACTGGGCGAAAGCGCCGGGGGCGGCGGCGAGGGCGGCGGCGCACGCAGCCGCCAATGTGAGCTTGAGGGTCGGGGTCATGGCTGGGTCTCCGGGTTCGTGACGTTTGAAAGCACCGGAGATCCAGCAAATTCAATGCCGTTCGCGACGCCGGGCAGGCGTCCTTGTCGGTTTTCGGCGACTGAGCGCCAATATGACACGACTGTTAAATAAGGGGGCAGCGATACCCCTCCAACGGACCGCGCCCTAGGATTTGCTCGCCCTGCATTTCCAACCAAACCTCAACACGGGAGACACCATGGGCGGTACCGTACTCGTAGTGGATGACGAAGCGGCCGTGCGCGATCTGCTTGCCGCGAACCTGCAGCGCGCGGGCTACCGGGTCATGACTGCCGGCGACGTTCCGCAGGCCGAGGCGCTGGTGCGCGACTCGCGCCCCGACCTCGTTCTCCTCGACTGGGTGCTACCGGGAGTTCCGGGCCTCACGTTCGCGCGGCGCCTGCGTAACGACCAGCGGACCAAGGACATCTCGATCGTGCTGCTCACGGCACGCACCGAAGAGCAGGACAAGGTCACCGCGCTCGAGAGCGGCGCCGACGATTACGTGACGAAGCCGTTCTCGGCGCGGGAGCTCCTCGCCCGCATCAAGGCCGTGATGCGCCGGCGCGCCCCGCAGCTCGCCGACGACGTGGTGGAGGTCGCGGGCCTGCGCATCGATCCGGCGGCCCATACCGTGGCGGCAGGCGACAAGCCCATCGACCTCTGGACGACCGAGCTTCGCCTGCTTCACTACTTCATGACGCACCCCGGACGGGTCTTCTCGCGCGCGCGGCTCCTCGACGAGGTCTGGGGCGAGCATGTCTTCGTGGAGGAGCGTACCGTGGACGTGCACATCCGGCGCCTCCGCCAGGCCCTCGCGCCGACGGGCCACGACAAGCTGATCGAGACCGTGCGCGGCACGGGCTATCGCTTCAAGCCCGACCTCAACGCCCCCGCGCTGAGCTAGCTGCCCCAAGCGGAAAAAGCGAAAAAGGGGTCAGAGCAAATTACGGATAACCCCGATCTCATTTGCCGTAAATTGCTCTGACCCCTTTTTCGGGGGTTCCTCGGGTCTATTCCACCGTAACGGACTTCGCCAGGTTTCTCGGCTTGTCGACGTCGTTTCCGCGGTGCAGCGCGGCGTGGTAGGCGAGGAGCTGCAGCGGGACGGTGCTCACGATGGGCGAGAGGATGAGCGGAAAGTCCGGCATGCGGATCACGTGCACCGCTTCATCGCCGCCGTTCTCGAGGTCCGCGCCCGCTCCGGCTTCGCCGTTGGCGAGGACGTAGAGCTCGCCGCCGCGTGCGCGCACTTCCTGGAGGTTCGAGCGCAGCTTGTCGAGCAGGGCGTCGCGCGGCGCGATGGCGACCACGGGCATGCGGCTGTCGACGAGCGCGAGCGGGCCGTGCTTGAGCTCGCCGGCCGCATAGGCCTCGGCATGGATGTACGAGATCTCCTTCAGCTTGAGCGCGCCCTCCATGGCGATCGGGTAGTGCACGCCGCGGCCGAGGAAGAGGGCGTGCTCCCAGCGTGCGAAGCGCTCCGCCCAGGCCGCGATCTCCGGCTCGCAGCGCATCGCCGCAGTCAGCGCCGCGGGCAGCTCGCGAAGCGCCCGGGCGATGGACGCCTGCTGCTCGGCGGAAAGCCTGTTGCGAAGGACGCCGAGCGTGGCCGCGAGCACGAGGAGCACCGCAAGCTGGCAGGTGAACGCCTTGGTGGAGGCGACGCCGATCTCGGGACCTGCCCGCGTGAGGAAGCGAAGCGCGCCCAGGCGCACGAGCGCCGATTCCGGCACGTTGCACACGGCGAGCGACAGGGGCTGCCCGAGCGAGCGCGCATGACGGAACGCGGCGAGCGTATCGGCGGTCTCGCCCGACTGCGAGATCGCGATGACGAGCGTGCGCGGATGCGGGACGCTCTCGCGATAGCGGTACTCGCTCGCGATCTCGACCGCGCACGGGATGCCGGCCATGGCCTCGATCCAGTACTTGCCGACGAGCCCCGCGTGGTAGCTCGTGCCGCAGGCGAGGATGAGCGCCGCCTCGGCCTGCGCGAACGCCTCGCGCGCGCCGGCGCCGAATGCCTCCGGGCTGAAGCCGCGGCTGTTTGCGACCCAGTCGAGGGTCGCCTCGACCGCCGCCGGCTGCTCGAAAATCTCCTTCTGCATGTAGTGGCGATAGGCGCCGAGCTCGAGCGCGTCGGCGGCGAGCCGGCTGACGTGCAGCGGGCGCTCGACCACGTGGCCGCGCGCGTCCACGATGCGCACCGCGGCGGGCGTGACTTCCGCGCAGTCGCCTTCCTCGAGGTAGATCACGCGCCGGGTGACCTGCAGGAGCGCGGCGGTGTCGGAGGCGGCGAAGTTCTCGCCCTCGCCCAGCCCGATGAGGAGCGGCGCGCCCATGCGCGCGACGACCAGGCGCTCCTTCTCGTCCGACGAGATGACCGCAATGGCGTACGCCCCGCGAAGCTCCGCCGCGGCCGCCCGGACCGCCTCGAGCAGACCGCCTTTGCGGGAAGGCAGGTTCGAATGAATGAGATGGGCGATCACCTCGGTATCGGTGTCGGAGGTGAACTCGTACCCCAAGGCGCGCAGCCGCGCGCGCACCTCCTCGTGGTTCTCGATGATGCCGTTGTGCACGACCGAGATGCCGCCGCTCACGTGCGGGTGGGCATTGCGCTCGCAGGGCACGCCGTGCGTGGCCCAGCGCGTGTGGCCGATGCCGATCGTGCCCTCGAGCGCCTGCTCGCGCACGAGCGCCGCCAGGCTCGCGACGCGCCCGGCGCTGCGGATGCGCCTGAGCGAGCCGTTCACCACGGCGACGCCCGCCGAGTCGTAGCCGCGGTACTCGAGGCGCCGCAGGCCTTCGAGCAGGATGGGCACGACGTCGCGCCCGGCTACGGCTCCGACGATTCCGCACATGGCTTGTCTCCTCGGTTGGGGCGCCGCCCGCGCGGCGGGGGCTGCCGGGCGTACAGCACGCCGGCGGCGAGCGCCGCGGCGCCCGCGCCGGCGAGGAAGTCGAGCGGGTCGGCGCCGCGGGCGGCCGCGGCCGCCTGGGTCGCCTCGGCGGCGAAGGCGAGCAGCATCGCCGTCGCGGCCACGAGCTGCGGCCGGCGCCCGTCGGTCGCCATCCAGAGGAGCAGGGTGAGCGCCGCGAGCGAGAGGCCATGCACGACCTTGTCGGCGGGCTCGACCGGCTCGAAGGGCAGGGCGGCGAGC
>Ga0079224_100015952_pt1 | contig 10530 bp, 10 predicted proteins | sample Stecom2015_FD_80414 | JGI IMG/M metagenome (GOLD analysis project Ga0079224, IMG submission 80414) | Agricultural soil microbial communities from Utah to study Nitrogen management - Steer compost 2015 | ecosystem: Environmental > Terrestrial > Soil > Agricultural land | place: USA: Utah...
GATGCGATCGCCGGGCGGCGGGGCCGGGATGTGGGCGTTCGTCGGCTCACAGCTGACGGTCGCCCTCGTCATCAACCTCGCCCGCGGCGGTGCAGTCGGGTGGCGCAGCGTCGCTGGCGTGGCCTTCCTCGTGTGGGGCGCAGTCCTGCTGGCTGCTCCCTCAACGGGCCCATCAACGAACTGAACCAGGAACAACCACCCGTGCGGGTCCGCGCAGGTCTTGGCCGAGCGACGGAATGGTGAGAGGTCTTGCCTGCCTCCGGATGGCAACGGCGGCATTGGCGAACACGCTCGCATAGCAACGGCTGTTGACAAGCGGCGCCGTCAACGTATGTTGCTACGCATGGACGCGCAGGCGTTGGCTCTGGCGGCAGCGGACATCGCTGATCCGCGTGCAGGGTTGCGGGCGGTGGCCTCGCTGCGGGTGTTGACCGAGACGTTGGAGCTTCGACAGGTCGAGGCGGCGCTTCGATCTGGCTCGAGTTGGCAGGACGTGGCCGATGCGCTCGGGGTGTCTCGTCAGGCCGTGCATCGCAAGTACGCCAGGCGGATCGACCCGTCGATTCCGGTGCCGAGGAGGAACCGGTCATGAGCAAGCTGGTCGCGATCTTCGAGAACTCCCAACGGCTCGCGCTCATCGCAGTGGAGGAGGCGCAACGCTTCGGGCATCCGGCCGTAGACGTCGAGCACCTCTTCCTTGCGCTGGCGCTCAGCGAGACCGCGGCGGGCATATCGCTGCGTGAGGCTGGTGTGACCATCGACGACGCCCGCGAAGCGGTGCAGGCCGAACACGATGAGCGGCTGGCTGCGCTGGGCGTCCGGGACGTGCCGGTGCCGGCGGTCAGGATGCCGACCGCGGGGCTCGGCGAGATCGAGTGGAACGAACGGGCCCTGGGTCTGTTCTCCCGAGCGACCGGCGACGGGGACGGCGCCGCCCTGCTGCAAGCACTCATCGATGAGCCTGGCGGGTTCGTTTCGGCGGTTCTGCAACATCTCGATGTCGATCCTGACGTGGTGCTGCGGGAAGCGGAGCCGGCGAAGGTCGCACCTGGGGCATCCGCCGAACCGGAGATTGTCGACGGAGGCTGGTGGCAGGTCTCGCATTCGGCGTACGTGCCCGCATCGGTGCACGAGGTGTGGGTGCTGCTCGACGACGTGACCCGGCGTCCCGAGTGGGACACCGCTCTTGCCGCGGTCCGCCCCGTCGAACCTGAACGCTCAGGTCGGTGGATCGGTGAGGCCAGGACCCGGCCCTCAGGTCGCGGCAGGTGGCGGGTTCCCCGGCGTGCCCGCATCTCGATCATCGAGCGCATCGAACGAGAAGAATGCCGACGGATCGCGTGGCAGACCACGTACCCGCGTCTGGACGAGTCCTACGATCGGCGGCTGCGGATCAAGCTCGAGGAACAGCCTCGCGGCACCCGTGTCCATCTGACCCTTCAGGGTCGGCGTCCGCGCGTGCTCGCCAACGTTCGACTGCGCGTGCGCTGCTTCCTCGCCGCCAGCGAACTCACCAGGCTCGCGTCCGGGATCTCCCGCCGTTTCCGAAGCTGACCTCGCGAGAGCCTGCGAGCCGTGCACCGTTGCCCGGGCCGCGGACGCCGGAGTAGGTGCACGTTCAAGAGGGTGTGCTCAGCTCCAGAAGATGCGGGTGGGATCGCGGTCGATCTCATCGAGAAGGTCTTGGACGTCGGCACTGGGTTCGGCGAGGTCGTACTCGCGGAACTTCAGATTGCGGTCGCGCCAGTACAGCGACCATCGGTCGCGCGCCTCGGTGTAGCGCAGCCGCGCAATCGGGAACCGTGTCCACTCAGGTCCGTACTCCGCTCGCCACGGAGCGCGGGACTCCAGGATGGTGACGGTCCGGTCGGTGACGTCCAACTCGAGCCGCACCTGGTCTCGTGCATCCACTGGGATCCTGCGATCCGCCCAGCTGCGGATGCGGTCGAGCGCGTCCTCGGGGATCATCGAAGGTCCTGGCGAGCGTTTGGCTGTTCTGCACGGTGGAGCGTACGCACGCCGCGCTCGCTCCGAGACGACCACCTCGTCGAACGGTCTCGAAAACCGGCGAGCGCCTCGCGCGTCCCGAGGGTTCGAATCCCTCACCCTCCGCTACATCACCACAGGTCAGAGCAGGTTTCCATGTGATGATCTGACGCCTGAATCCGCCGTCGACTACGGCGCTTTCGGGCGCCTGGGCCGCGTTTGGGCCGCATGAGATCGAGCCCGTCGCCTCGCGCCTTGGGGAGCAGCTACGGGGTCGGGATCCTGGAGATGGGGCGAAGCACCCCGCGTTTTCGTAATGCTCGGCCGGTACGATCAAGGGTATGAGCCACGCTCCCGCACACGATGATCACGGGCCTCACGGTCTGGATCTGCTTCCGCGCGACCTCACGCCGGACGAGCTCGCTGCCGCGCCGACGCTCGCCACGCCGGCTGCACTGGTGATCGAGGAACTCAGCGCCGAGGAGGACGAGGCCTTCGCTGCCGCCTTGTCCTCATGAGGTTGGTCGTCGACACCGGGGTGCTCAGTGCGGGGCTCAGCCGCCGACGCCGGGTCGATTTCGAGTCCGTTGTCGCGATGTTGGCGGGACATCAACTTTTCTCGCCGTCCAGGCGGGGGCCGAACTGCGGGACGGAGCTCTCGTTGCGCAATGGGGCCAGCCGGGGCGCAACAGCCTCGAAGACGCGATCGCAGCCACCACCGCGGTTCCGATCACCGACACCCTGGTCAAGGCGGCCGCGCTGCTGCGATTCGAGTGCCGGACGGGGACACCCCCTCGCAGATCGGGCGCACCACCAGGATCTGGGATCGCCGCCACCGGGCTCCACATTGCAGCGCGTCACTGTCCCGGCGCGATCCTTGTCCCGCCGTCGCGAGGCTCGTGGGTGGTAAGACCTTCCATGCTGAGCAGGTCGTCGCGTGCCCGCGCGACGCGTGAGCGGATCGTGCCTACCGGAACACCACAGACCGTAGCGGCGTGCGCGTAGTCGAGTTCGAGGAGTTGGGTAAGGACGAAGCCTCACGCCGCTCGGGTCGGAGCTGGCTGAGCAGCTGGTGCAGTCCGACACGCTCGGCGTGATCGGGTTCGAGTTGCTCTGCTGGCTTAGGGAGCCCGCGTCGTCGGCGTCGGTGACGGATTTCGTCGGCGGCGACACGACGCGCGATCGTAAGCAGCCAGGTGCGGGCGCTGGCGTCGCCGCGGAAGCGCTTGGCTGACTGCATCGCGCGGATGTAGGTCTCTTGGACCAGGTCGTCGGCCACTCCAGGGTCGACCAGGGATGCGCACAACCGCCACACGTCGGCTTGGGTGGTGGCGATGAAGGAACCGAACGCGGCCCGGTCGCCGGTCGCAGCGGCCAGCAGCAAAGTTGTCGGGTCGTCCACAGGGGTCCGAGTGCGGCGGGTGTCCGCCCAGCGTACGCCGTGGTCGAATCTGGACGGTTCGGGAACTGAACCATGGGGCCGAACGACTACCGGAATCGAACCGTCCAACTTTTCGAAGGAGACGCGCCCGTGACCCGCCGAGCTTCCACGCTCTTGCTTTCCACCGCTGCGCTGGTCGGGTTGTTGGCTCTGCCGGCAGCCGCGCACGTGACCGCCAACCCCAACCACGCGCCTGCCGAGGGCTACACCGCGACGTCGCTGCGCGTCGGTCACGGCTGTGGGGATGCCGCAACCGTCGAGGTGGCGGTCCGGATGCCCAGCGGGGTGTTGTCCGCCACGCCGGAGCAGCTGCCGGGCTGGGCGGTCGAGACGGTGATGGGGGAGCTTGATGAACCGTACGACTCGCACGGGGAGACGGTGACGGAGGGCGTTCGCGAGGTGGTGTGGACGGCCGAGCCGGGCAATGAGCTCGATGCACACCAGTACCGGGACTTCGGCCTGTCACTGCGGCTGAGTGGCGAGCCGGGCGAGACGCTGTACTTCCCGACGGTGCAGACCTGCACCGAAGGCGAGAACGCTTGGATCGAGATTCCTGACACGGTTGAGGAGTGGGACACGCTCGACAGCCCGGCTCCCTACGTCACCCTCAGCGCGGCTGCTGATGGCAGCGCCGACGCGGCTGACGCGTCGTCGGACGAGGCCGAGGCCGTGGGTGCATCGACCAGCGACGCGGACGCGGCCGTCGCGGCGGCCGATGACGAGACGTCCGGCGTCATGACCTGGGCGGCGTTGGTGCTCGGGCTCATCGGTGCGGTGGCGGGTGTCGGCGCGTTGATGGTTGCGCGTCGTCGGTGACCCACCTCCGTCGCGGCCGGCCATGCCGTTTCGGGCCTTGCGGGCCGGCCTTCGTTGCGTGACAGCAAGGGATGCCATGCTTGGACGAGGCCGTCGTGCGTTGCGGTGCGAACAGACCCGCGAGTACCTGTCGGCACGACATGACGGCGATGACGTAGCCCCGCCGTCCGCGGCCGGCCACCACCTCGCGAGCTGTCAGGCGTGCCAGGCCTTCGCCGCAGGGCTGGGGCGGTTGGACGCGATAGTGGCGGCCGAGCGCGAGGCCGTTGTCGCGGACATGACGTCAGGTGTGCTGGCCGCGGTCGGCGTAGCCGACACGGCGGTAGCGGCGCGCCGGAGCCGGGACCTTCGGGTGTTGGTCGGTCTGGCGGGTGTCGTGCAGGTGGCCGTCGCCGTGTTGACGCTGGTCGCGTTCGCAGGTCCTGTTGGTCATCTCGGCCGCGATCTCGGCGCCGTCCAGCTGGCGCTGGGCGTCGGGTTTCTGCTTGCTGCGTGGCAGCCGAGCCGGACCGTCGGCGTTCTGCCGGTTGCGGCGGTGGCGACCGTGGTCGCGCTTGCGGTTGTTGGCTTCGACCTTGCCGCCGGCCAGGTCACGCTCGCCCAGGAGGTGAGCCATATTGGCGAGGTCGTCGGTGTGGTGGCGCTGTGGCGGCTCAGCCGTCGCGCGCCGTGGCCGATGTCGTGGTCGGCCCGTCCGCTGCCGACATCGTGAAGGAGCGAGCGGCGGTTGCGAGATGGGACCATCGGTATCGGGTCCTGACGGTATGCGTGCTGGCAGTGTTGGCGGTGGCGATCCTGTCCGCGCCTGCGTTCGGGCATGCGTCGTTGGTGGAGACCGTCCCAGCGGCCGGCGCGGCGCTTGACACTGCGCCCGACACGGTCGTATTGCGATTCAACGAACCGGTGCCGGCGTCGACCGACGGCGTCCGTGTCTATGACGCCGACGCCGAACGGATCGACACTGGGCCCATTGAGACCGGCTCGAGCGATGAAGTCGCGGCGGGGTTGCCAGCGCAATTGCCGGACGGCGGTTACGTCGTCGTCTACCGGGTGCTCTCCGCCGACAGCCATCCGGTCGGGGGCACGTACGCGTTCACGGTCGGTGATGGGTATGCGGTCGCCGGCGAGGTGGTCGCCGATCTGTTCGGCGGTGCGGGCAGCAGTTGGGTCGGCGTGGTCGGGCCGGTGCTGCGCGGTCTGGCCTACCTCGGGGTGCTGGTCGCGCTGGGTGCTGCCGCGTTCTCGGCCTGGATTGCGGTCGACCGAGACGATCGGGATCGGGCCTGGACATGGGGGGTGCGTGGTGCGCTGCTCGCCGCGGCGGCGAGCATGCTGGCCGTCCCGGTGCAGACCGTCGCGGCCACCGGACGCGATCTGGTCGCTGTCCTGCAGCCCGGTGGCGGGCTGGGCGAAACGCTGGCGTTCAGTTCCTTCGGGCAAAGCACCCTGATCAGGCTCATTGCGCTCGCCGCCTTCGTTGTCGCCTGGCGTCGCCTCGGTGCCACGCCGACCGGCGAGAGCCGTCACACCGCGGTGCTCATCACCGCAGCCGTGGTCGCGACCTCGTTCGTGCTCGATGGCCACCAGCGATCTGTCGATCCCACTTGGGTGCTGGCCGCGAGCGACGTGGTGCATCTGCTTGGCGCCGGCATCTGGACCGGCAGTCTGCTGCTGACCGCGTCGGCCGTCCGCCGTCGACGCCTCGACGACGCGCCCTCGATCGCGGCAACGCTGATTGCTCGCTTCAGCCGCCTTGCGCTGTGGTCGGTCGCCGCGCTGACCGTGGCGGGGCTCGCCATGTCGGTGGTGCTGGTTCGTGCTCCCCGAACGTTGACGAGTACTGGCTATGGCTGGACGCTGCTCGCCAAGCTCGCTCTCGTCGGTGCGGTTGTTGCCGTTGCGGGATACACCCGCTGGCGGCTTGTGCCGGCAATCACCGCACGCGCTGGACCTGCTGGTGAATCGGCGGCTGAAGACGACCTCGGCGGTAAGCGCGCCGTTGCCCGAGCCAGCCGCGCTTGGACCCAACTTCGCACCACGCTCGTGGTCGAACTCGCAGGCGTGGTTGCGGTTGCGGCGGTCACGGGATTTCTGGTCTCGCAACGGCCAGCGGCTGCGGAAGCCGGCATCACCGGGGCCTACCAGACCACGCTCGCGCTCAGCGATGACTACGACATCGATCTGGTGGTCGACCCTAATCGTGTCGGTCTCAACGCCGTACACGTCTACATGCTCGACAAGACCGGACGGCCCGTGGGCGAGTTCGATGACCTCCGGCTCGAGTTGACCTACATCCCCCAACGCATCGGTCCGATCGAGATCGAGCCGTATGTGGTCGGACCTGGGCACTGGGTAGCCAACATCCAAGATCTTCGCTTTCCCGGACGGTGGCAGATCCGGATCGTGGCTGGCCTCGATCGCTTCACCCAACTCGAAGTCACCGACGAGGTCGTGGTCAACCGCTGATCGAGCCGGCCCGGCGGACGGCGACTCTCGCGTGTCGATGCTGGCCAAAGACCGGCGTCTACGGGGGTTGCTCGGCAGTCGTTGCCGTTGCTAGGGTAATTGCGAACGGTTCGCAACAAGGGGTGACGGTGACGGCTTCGCAGACCAATGCTCGCGAGACGATCCGGACGTTTTGGGCCCGTGATGGTGCGGCCTACGACGCGGCTGACGGTCATGGCATCGGCTCGGCGGATGAGCAGGCACGTTGGCGGGCCTTGCTGGCCGAGCTGCCCGAGGGAGCGCGTGCTGCCGACGTAGGTGCTGGCACGGGCTTTGTGGCGATGCTGCTGGCCGAGCTCGGGCACGAGGTCATCGCGCTCGACCAGTCGGGCGAGATGCTTGCGGAGGCTCGGCGCAAGGCGGCCGCCGCCGACCTCGAGGTCCGGTTCGAGATCGCTGATGTCGAACAGTTGCCGCTCGACGACGACAGCGTCGACATCGTCACCGCGCGGCATGTGCTGTGGACGCTGCTCGACCCGGAGCGCGCGTTTGGTGAGTGGCATCGGGTGCTGCGGCCCTCCGGTGTCGCGATCGCCGACCTCTCGCTTGGCCGGCGCAGTGCCCATTACGACGAGGACGTCGAGGCCGCGCTGCCGCTGCGAGGCGTCGAGGACGCAGCTGTCGTGACCGCCATGCTCGAAGCGGCCGGTTTCTCGCAGGTGGACGTTCGGCACACACCCGCGCACGGGCACAGGCCGGCCGGGGTCGTGTTCGTCGCCCACAACTGACGCCGGCTGTCCTTCTCGTTCGTAGTACTCACGGAGTCCTGATGTTCTCGATGTTCTCGCTTCGCCGCCGTCGTCGACCGGTCGTCGTGACCCTCGTACTCGGGTTGGTCCTGGCCGCCTGCGCCGGGGCCGCCGACGATGCTGCGACCGATGCCGCGGCAAGCCCACAGGACGAGGTCTCCGAGGACGCGCTCGTGTCCGACGACGACACCAACGACGAGACAACGGACGGGGAGGCGTCGGCGGAGACGGTCACGGTCACCGACACCGCGGCGCAGACGCTCGAGATCGACCTGCCGGTGGAACGGGTCGCGATCCTCGACAGCGGCACCGCCGACGTGCTGCGAGCGTTGGGTGTGCTGGACCGGCTGGTGGGCAACCATCAGGCCGTCGTCGAGGACTCCTTCTTCGCCGAGATTGCGGACGTCCCGGCAGTCGCGACCCACTCGGAGATCAGCTTCGAGGCGCTCGCCGAGGCACAGCCTGACCTGGTGATCTCCTCGACGCGGGCGCACGGCGTGGTCACCGACAACGAGATCCTTGCGGGCCTCGACATCGTCGACCTCAAGCTGAGCCTGCGTCAGCCCGAGTTGATGAAGCAGGAGGTCGCGCTGCTCGGCCAGATCTTCCAGGTCGAAGAACGCGCTCAGGAACTGATCGACTTCTACGACCGCTGGGAGACCGAGATCGCCCAGCGTCTCGAGGGCGTCACCGACGAGGAGCGCCCGCGCGTCTTCGTCGAGTACCACGCCGGTGACTACGCGACCGGGGGGCCCGGATCACGGTTCTACGAGCAGGTTGTGCTCGCTGGCGGGAACAACCTCTCGGTCGACATCGACGGTGAGGTGCAAGTCGACCCCGAATGGGTCGCCGAGCAGGACCCCGACGTGATCTTGCGCGAGGTGTCGGCATCGACGCTCGGCTATGACGTGACCTCGACCGACGAGGCCGAGCAGGTACGCGATGAGATCATGTCCCGGCCTGTGATCGACGCGACCACAGCCGTCCGCAACGGCGCTGTCTATCTGGTCCCGACCAACATCTACTCGCGACCGGCCTACATCATCGGTGTGCTGTACCTCGCGAAGTGGCTGTACCCGGACCGCTTCGACGATCTCGACCCCGACGAGATCCACCGCGAATACGTCGAGACGTTCCACCCCGGCATCGAGCACCAAGGCATCTGGGCGTACCCGACCGACCGGTCCTGACCGATGCGCACCACGTCCGCAACCGACCCCGACGTCGCCGGGACCGGCGATGCGCCGGTCAACGGCGGCGTGGACGCCTACCGACGTCGCCACCGTGGCCGGACCCGCACGGTCTTGCTGCTGCTGGTCCCGCTGGTGTTGGCGTCGTTGTGGGCGCTGCTGGTCGGCGGCGCGAGCCACGGCATGCGCGAAAGCTGGGATGCGCTGCTGGCCGGCCTGACCGGCTCGGGCGGGACCGAGGTCGACCTCATCCAACGAATCGTGTGGCAACTGCGCGTCCCACGGATGGCGATGGCCGTCATCGGCGGCATGGCGCTCGCGCTGGCCGGGATGCTGATGCAGACCGTGCTACGCAACCCACTCGCCTCCCCCTACACGCTCGGGATCGCCTCGGCCGCCTCGTTCGGCGCGGCGTTCGCCATCATCCTGCGATCCAGCGTGCTCACCATCTGGGGCAACGTGCCCTACGACTGGATCATCGTCACCAACGCGTTCGTGTTCGCGTTCATCGCCACCGCTGTGGTCTACCTGCTGGCACGCGTGCAACGCGTCACACCCGAAACGATCGTGCTGCTCGGCATCGCGATGATGTTTCTGTTCTCTGCGCTGACCGCGCTCCTGCAGTATCTCGGTGACCCCGACCAGATGGCCGAGCTCGCCTACTGGATGTTCGGCAGCCTCAATCGAGCGACCTGGACCAAGCTGGCCATCACGGCCGCCGTCGGCCTGGTCGGGGTCGGCCTCGCCTCGCGCTGGACCTGGGACCTCAACGCGCTGATGGCCGACGACGACACCGCACGAAGCGCGGGGATCGACGTCAGCCGCCGGCGCCTGCAAGCACTCGCCCTCGCGTCGCTGTTGACCGCAACCGTGGTCAGCTTCCTCGGACCGATCGGATTCATCGGCCTGGTCGCGCCGCACCTTGGCCGCATGCTCGTCGGCGCCGACCACCGCGCACTGCTGCCCACCTCGCTGCTGCTGGGTGCGATCGTGCTCGTGCTCGCCGACATCGCGGCACGCACCCTGGCCGCACCCGTGACCATCCCGGTCGGGATCCTGACCGCGTTCGTCGGTGTGCCCACGCTGATGTTTCTGATGATGCGCCGCACGAAAGAGCACTGGTGAGCATCGCCGTCGAGCACCTCGACGCCGGGTTCGGACGCCGACGTGTGCTCACCAACATCAACATCACCGTCGAGCCCGGCCAGGTCGTGAGCATCGTCGGCCCCAACGGAGCCGGCAAGACCACCCTGCTGCGCTGCATCGGTGGACTGCTCACACCCCAGCAGGGCACGGTTGAGGTGCAAGGTGAGGACGTCGGCCGACTCACCCCACAACGACGGGCTCGGCTGATCGCCTACGTCCCCCAAGCCGAACCCTCACGGTTCCCCATCACCGTATACGACACGGTCCTGCTCGGCCGCCGGCCCTACTTCGGCTGGCGCCCCCGCCCAGGCGACCTCGATGCCGCCGCGCACGCCATCCGCATGGTCGACCTCGACGACTTCGCCCAGCGGCCGATGGACGAACTCAGCGGCGGTGAGCGTCAACGCGTCGCCATCGCACGGGCCATCGCACAACAACCCGCCGCTCTCGTACTCGACGAACCCACCACCTACCTCGACCTTCACCACCAGCTGCTCGCGCTCGAAACCGTCACCGCCCTCGCCCGGACCCGCAACACCGCGATCGTGATGACCATGCACGACCTCAACCTCGCCATCAGATTCTCCGACCGCATCGTCGCCCTCAGCCACGGCAACATCGCTGCCTCCGGCCCGCCCAACGTCCTCGACCAGACCCTGCTACGCGAGGTCTACGACGTCGAGTGCACCATCACAAC
>Ga0079224_100015953_pt1 | contig 10530 bp, 9 predicted proteins | sample Stecom2015_FD_80414 | JGI IMG/M metagenome (GOLD analysis project Ga0079224, IMG submission 80414) | Agricultural soil microbial communities from Utah to study Nitrogen management - Steer compost 2015 | ecosystem: Environmental > Terrestrial > Soil > Agricultural land | place: USA: Utah...
CCAATCGCCTATTGGATCAGACCCCCAGGCAGAGGCATTACGTGGAAAGGCTTTTCCGGATCGTGTCCGATTCCGGAAGGAATCCCGTGGCCGCGGCCCGTCTGGCGGCCGCCCTGCCTAAGGCGCCGGACAGCGTGAAAACCCAATTGCTCCGGGTCGGATCGGAATTGGGCGACAGCGCCTTTCTTCCCGTAGCCCGCCGGTACCTGCGCGCCGACAGCCTCGAAGTGCGCAAGAACGCGGTGCGCAGCCTCGGAACCTATCCCTCGCCCGCGAACGCGGCGCTGCTTTTCGACGGCCTGGAGCGTACGCACGACCTGGAAAGACAGGGGCGTTTATGGGCCCTGGAAAGGCAGGCCGCGGTGGCGGATTGGCCGCGGCTGATCCCGCTCCTTGCGGACGGGAATCTGTATAACCGGCAATTGGTGCGCCGGATCCTGGCGAAGGCGACCGGAGGGGATTGGCTGCAATTGCGGCGGTTCGCCCCGGATTCGACCACCGGAGAGGCCGACCTGGAATGGGTCCTCCTCGCCATGGAGGTCCCCGGTCACGAGGCCAAGGCCTATGTGCGCAAAAACGCGGCGCTGTTGGAGCCGGATGAACGCCGGTTCATCGAGTCCATGTTCTCCCGCCGCCGCAGTTTCCGGTAAGGAGCGGGGCGGAGGCCTGGCTTCCGTTCATTCCGGCGCCTTCTCGTTCAGCATCATCCAATCCCGATCCAATTCCCTGACAGCCTCGGTGAATTCGGTAAAGTCCACGGGCTTGCGCACGAAACTGTTCACTCCCAGCCTGTAGCAGTTGATCCTGTCCTTCTCTTCTTTCGAAGAAGTGAAAATGACGACAGGGAGGAGCCGGGTCCTCTCCTGGGTGCGGATTTCCTGAAGCACTTCCATACCGTTGAGCTTGGGAAGTTTCAAATCCAACAACACGAATTGGGGCAGTTTGGGAAGCTCCGACCCGGCATAATTCCCCTGGGAAAAAAGGAAATCCAGGGCTTCCGGACCGTCGCGGGTGACGACCACCTTGTCCCGGATCCGGGATTCCCCCAAAGAGTGCAGGGTCAATAGTTCGTCATTCGGGTCGTCTTCGACCAGCAAAATGTATTTCTCGCTCATAATCCGTCCGTCGCTCCAGGGCTCATGTGAAACAGAATGTAGCCGATTTTTCCGGTTCTTCCCGGGCGCAAATGCGGCCGGAAACAGTTTGTTTGTACCGGGATGGTTCCCGGGCACGGCCGTTTTCCGGCTGAAACGGAGGAATCGCAGTTTCCGGCGGGCAGGTTGTATAATATGAAAAAGCGCCCTCGGGCGCGCAGAGGTTATCCGGAAAGGCACCATGATCCAAGCGACCCCTAAACTCACCCCTTTCGGCGCGGTAAACAATCGCGTGAACCGGGCTTCGGACCTTTTGGGAATCAAGGAGAATTATCGGAAGCTGCTGACTTCCTGCTGGCGCGAAACCAAGGTCTCGCTTCCCATCACCGACGACAAGGGGGATCTCCGGATATTCGAGGGGTATAGGGTGCAGCATAACGGAGTACGCGGCCCCTACAAGGGAGGCGTCCGCTATCATCCCGAAGTGGATCTCGACGAGGTGAAGGCCCTGGCCTCCCTGATGACCTGGAAATGCGCCATCGTCAACCTCCCGTTCGGAGGCGCGAAAGGCGGCGTCAGCGTGGATCCGGGAACGCTTTCGGAGCGGGAGATGCAGTCCCTCACCCGCCGGTTCGTTTACAGCATCAAGAACATAATCGGCCCCTACAAGGATATCATGGCACCCGACATGGGCACCAATTCCAAGGTGATGGGATGGATGATGGACGCGTACGGCCTCATCCACGGCTATACGCCGGCCATCGTGACGGGAAAACCCGTAACCCTGGAGGGAACCCTGGATCGGGTTGACGCCACCGGGCTGGGGGTGGCCATGATCACGCGGAGAGTCCTGGAGGAACGCAAGGAATTCCTGAGCGGCAAAACCGCGGTAGTGCAGGGTTTCGGCAATGTCGGCAGTTTCACGGCCTTGCACCTGCATCGCATGAGCGCCAAGGTCATTGCCATCGGCGACATTTCCGGGGTGGTATACGACAAGCGGGGCATTGACGTGGAAAAGCTGATGGCCCATTTCGAGGCCAAGCGGACCCTTTCCGGTTTCCAAGGTGGGGAGTTCGCGACGCGGGAACAGTTGGACGTGATAGGCATGGAATGCGATATCCTGGTGCCGGCGGCACTGGGCCATGTGATCCATTCGGGTAATATGCATAAGGTAAAGGCGCGCTACATCATCGAGGGCGCGAACGGACCCGTGACCCCCGAGGCGGACGAATACCTCGGAAAGCAAGGGGTCATCATCGTTCCGGACATTCTGGCCAATGCCGGAGGCGTGGTGGGATCGTATTTCGAATGGGCCCAGAACATCCAGGTCCATCATTGGGAGCGGGCCGATAGCAAGCTGGAGCTGGACAAGTTCCTGTCGGCGGGCTTGCAGGGGGTATCGGCGGCGGCGGCCAAGTACGGAATCAACTACCGGGATGCGGCTTTCGCCGTGGGCGTGGATAGGGTGTATCAGGCGGCGAGGGCCAGGGGGCATTAGCAGCCGATCGGCGGACGCCTTCGCGCATTCGGGAAATCGGCGCCGCCTACGGAGCCGGGGCATGCCTACGGCAGCAAGTAGAACAGATTGATTCCGGTGGCGATGAAAACCTGCACCGTGCGTCCGGGCAGGTGCCCTGTGACATAGCGGGTCAATTCGATGTTCAGGTCCAGGCCATAGGGAAGCCCCTCGAAAGGCATCCAGTACTTGCCCAGCGCCAGGTTGGCGAACGGGCTGAGTCCCGACTTCTCTCCGTCGAAGCCGTAGCCGAAGAATCCACCCGCGCCCAGTCCGAAATATTCCGAATTCCGTAGGGCGGCTACGTCTCCGTCCCCGTGCCAGACCTTGCGGATATGCGCGCTGAACTGGGGCAGGGCGTCGTAGGCTTCTGAAATATGCGCGGGGGAAAACCGCAATTGCAGACCGGCCTGCCAGGAACGGGCGAAATCCAGGTAACCGCCAAGTTGCGGTTGGAATCCGAAGTCGCCGCCGATGGGTATGGCCGTACCCGCCTCCACGATGGCCTTCCGGGCGTGTTTCGGGGCTTCGAGACCGTCCGCGGCCGGGAAATATTCCGTATCCTGAGCGCCCGGAGACATGCAGAAAAGCAGGAGGAAGGCGGAGAGCGCGCGCAGCGCGGCGGCCGGGCTTGCGCCGAAGCCGCGCGGGCGCGCGCCGGGCCTTTCAGGCGCCGGGATCATATCCGTCCAGGCTTTGAATGCCCCGCGAGCGCATGGCTTCCAGCAGCTCCCGGTTCATTTTCCGGACGGCGTTCCATCGGTAGGCGAGCACGGTATAGCATTGCACGGCTTCGGCACCGGCATCGAGCAGGTCCAGGACCTTGGATCCATGATCGACTCCCCCGCAGGCGAAAATGGCGAGCTTGGGCAATTGGCGGCGGATATACTGTACTGCGGGCAGGGTGTTCTTGTAGAGGATGCGCCCGGAAAGTCCGCCTTTCCCACCGTAGGCCGTGACGGCGCCAATGTCGGCTTCCGGCGTGTTCATCCGGAGGTATCTGGCCTTTTCTCCGGGGAAGGTATTGAAGAGCACCAGCCCCGTCACTCCGGCATCGGCGATGATGCGCAGGTTCCCATCCAGCGCCCGGGCGCTCAGGTCCGGGGACAGCTTGACGAACACGGCCTTCTTGGGAGCCAAGCTCCTGCGGGCCTCCATGATTTCCCCCAACAGGTCGGCGAGGAATGCCTCCTGGGTGTCCAGCCGGTTGTCGCCGGTATTCGGGCAGCTTACGTTCAACTCGATGTAATCGGCCGCCCGGTAGGCCTTGCGGAAGGTCGCCACGGCATCTGCGATTTTCCCATCCGCGTCTTCCAAAGAGGGATTGTCCGCCACGCTGATTCCCAATGCGAGCTTGCGCCGGTGGCAGGCGCCCAGGGCCCGATCCACGGCGGTGGCCACGACATCGATTCCGGGATTGTTGAGGCCCATGGAATTGCCCATGGATCGATCTTCGGGAAAGAGGCGCATCCGGGGACGGAAGGGGTTGCCTTCCCGCGGGGCGCTGGTCGCCGATCCCACCGATACGGCGCCGAACCCCAGGGAACTGAAAGCCGGGAGATGCTCGGCGAATTTGTTTCCTCCCGCGGCCAGCATGATCGGGCTGGCCAGGGTGAGGGGGACGCTGCGGTCATGGAAGCGGATGGTCCGTTCCAGTCCGGAAGGCGGCCGGCTGCGGGGCGGAACCGCGTCGGCAAAAGCGGCGAAAGTGGCGAGCAGGTGATGGCGGGTTTCCGGATTCGGCACCAGGATTTTTCCGGCCTCGAGCATCCAATCGCCCAAAGTACGCCGATAATCGTGGTGGATGACCCCTTGGCTGCGCTGTTCTATTTTGAGAGTGTCCGCCATGTTTCCCGGGTTGTTGTCGCTGAAGACTATAAAGTAATAAACCCACCCGCGCAAGTACGCATGGCTTCTGGGTGGGGCTCCGCCTTTTTGTTACTTTGCTGGGAACGGCCTGTCCCGATGGGGGCGGGATTTCCTTTCACGAGCGCGCGGCAAAGAAAATGGCCAAAGTCCAGAAAACCTCGGAAACCCCCAACCCCCTCGCCATCCGGTTCCATCTGGACTGCAAGGTGGTTCCCTCCGGCTCCCGATCCTATCCGGATGCCGAATCGGCCCAGGCCGATCCCATCGCCCGCCGCCTGTTCGAATTGCCCCATGTGACTTCGGTTTTCTACGTAGGCACCACGGTTACCGTGAACAAGAGTGAAGACGGGGATTGGGACGATATGATCTCTCCCGTGGCCGATATCCTTGAGGATGGAATCGCCGCGACCGATGAACCCGCGCCCGAAGAAGAAGAAGCCTTCGACCCCCACGAGGCCGGCGCCGATATCAAGCGCCCGGACAATTTCTTCCAGCTCGATCTGGAAGACCAAATCCGGCATATCAATCGCATTTTCGATGAGATGGTGCGTCCCGGTCTGGCCGGTGACGGCGGAGGATTGGAACTGCTCGGCATCGAAGGCACCAACGTGCGCATCCATTACGAAGGGGCCTGCGGAACCTGCCCCAGCGCTACCAGCGGCACCTTGATGTACATTGAAGGGGCGCTGCAACGCAAGGCCCACCCGGAAATATCCGTCCTAACGGAATAGCGGCTACCGGCGCTTCGGCGACTTTCATCGCGGCTTCGGCGATCTCATCGTTCCGGCGGTTTGTCTCGCGCTTCGGCCGACGCCTCGTCCATTCTTTTCCGCCATGTCTCAAATGCGGGAGCGAGCAAACCCTGGCGCCGCCCGGCCCGTATCCGGCGGAACATTTCCTTGCCGGATTTCAGGCTCGATTCCACCAATGCGGGCAGGAGCGGCAGGGACAGGAGAAATCCCCGGAGATAGGGACATCGGGAATTTCCGGCCCATTGCCAGGGGAAATGCCCGGCCAGCCAACGGCCCAGAAGGATGAAATTGGCCAGGCGGGCGGCATGCACGCTGAATTGGACGACCCCTTCGCGGGTTATCCATTCTCCGATCAGGAATTGTCCCGGGGTTCGGAAAAGATGCAGCCATGCCAGGTAGAAGAAGAACGGCCAAGCGAGGAAAACCATGCGGGCGCCGCCCCGGGTCAGAATGCCGAGCGCCGCCAAAACAGGCAATTGCACGGCGAAAGCGTCCACGGTAAAAAGGACGGCGAGCAGCGCGCATCCCGCCAGGAATTTGCGTACATCGGCTTTTTCCCGCCCGGCGGATTCCTGTTCCGCCCGCTCCGCGCCCGGAGTGAAAAGGGCGGCCAGTTCCGCCTGGGAAAACCGGATCAACAGGGCCACCGCGGTTCCCGACAATAGCGACCATGCCAGTATGGGCCCGGTCTGGAAATAAAACCCGGAGTGCCGGATCAGGGCCATATTCACCAACACCAATTGCGCCAGATTGAATCCGGCGGCCAGGAGAATGCCGGCGCCCAGAAGGCCCAACCAGCCCCGGCGGTAGGCCCATGCGACGGGATGCCCCAATCCGAACAAGGCCAGGAATCCGGAGGCGCTTCCGATCAGGAATGTGGTCAAGGGTTGGCCGCCGTAGAGAAAGGCGATGCCGTTGCGGGCCAGAAACAAAGCGAAGGCGGCCTTGGGACCGAAATGCAACAGGAACGGGAGAATCACGGCATAGGACAGCCCTATGCGCATCCAGGGGAAGATGGGAATGCGGGGCAGGAGATTCTCGATGATATGCAGGCTGGATGCGACCAGCAGGGCAAGCGCGAATGTTTCCGGGGTGACCTTGGATCCGCCCTTCGGGTCGCCGCCGGGCGCTTCAATAGGTGACGGCATCGGTCTCTTTTCCGGATTCGCGGGAAGCGCCGGGCTCGAAAGCCGGGGCGCTTTCGAGGACGATCCGCATCCGGGCGGGCAGGCACACTATTTCGGAATGGCTGAACCGGATAGGGCCGGTTCGGAGGCAAATCCCGTTGGGGCAGGGAGTGGATGCCACGCGCGCGGATCCCTCTCCGATTTCCAGGCCTATATCTCCTATGCGGGTAGGAATGCTTACCGCCCGCATAGGGCCGGCCAAATCGTAACGGGCGAACTTCCTGTTGCCCATGTAAATGACGGCTTGGGAACCTTCGGTCAGTTGGAAAGCCCGAAAGGTCCATATCGAAGCGGCGGCGATCAGCAGGATGAGTAAGCCGTCTAGCGGGCGGAAGAATTTTCGCGGCCGGAACATGGGATTGGGTGTCCGGAAGGTCCGGCGAATCTCCTCCCGGGCCGAAAACGCGGACCCGCCGCAATAATGTAACCCGGAATAGGCGGACGGGGTAGCTCCGCCTCCGGTAATGGTTCGCTAGGGAGTCGGCTTCGCGGCTCCGGATTTTTCCACGATGGCGGTGAGTTCGGAAACCGTGAAAGGCTTGGGGAGGAAGAGGGCGGATTCGCTGGCGAGCATCTGGGATACCAGCCCCCCGGATGCGAAACCCGACATGTAAATGATCCTGATTCGCCCGTAACGTTCCATTACCCGGGCGCCGAGTTCTATCCCGTCCATGTCGGGGCCCATCCGGATATCGGTCAGCAAAAGGTCGACGTAATCCCCTTCCGTGGCGAGGACGGCCAGCGCCTCCTCGCCCGATCCCGCCGAGAGGACCCGGAAACCCATGTCCTCGAGTACTGCCCGGCAAAGGCGGAGAATGACGGGGTTGTCATCCACAATCAGCGAGCAACATTCCATGATAGGGAATAAAGGAAAATGCCGCTCATGCGCAAGCGGACTTTTTTTCTCCCGACAGGACTTCGCGGGAGTCGCCTCATCACGGGAATCAGCTCATCAGGTTGAGGGCGCTGCCCGCCTTGAACCAGGCGATCTGTTCCTGATTGAAGGTGTGGACGACCTCGAAGCTTTCGGTGGTTCCGTCCGAATGTCGCAAGGTGACGAGCAGGTTTTTTCCGGGGGCGAAGGCGGCGAGGCCGACTATGTTCACCCGATCGTCTTCACGCACCTTGTCGTAGTCGGCGGGGTTGGCGAACTTGAGGGGCAGCAGTCCCTGCTTCTTGAGATTGGTCTCGTGGATGCGGGCCATGCTTTTGGCTATCACGGCGCGGGCGCCCAGGAAACGCGGGGACATGGCCGCATGCTCGCGGGAAGAGCCTTCTCCGTAATTCTCCTCCCCGAAAACGACCCAGCCATGGCCTTGGGACTTGTAATCCCGGGCGATTTGCGGAAAGGTATGGCCGGATTCCCCGGTGAGCACGTTCCTGCCGGTGCCGATCGAGCCACCGAAAGCGTTAGTGGCTCCCACCAGCATGTTGTCCGAAATCTTATCCAGGTGCCCGCGGAACTTGAGCCACTTTCCGGCCGGCGAGATGTGGTCGGTGGTGCATTTGCCCTGGGCCTTGGCGAGCACGAGGGCGTCGGTGATTTCCCGGCCGTCCCAAGGCTTGAAGGGTTCGAGGAGCTGGAGCCGGTTGCTGTCCGGGGCCACCTTGACTTCGACCTTGGATCCGTCCGCCGCCGGGGGGACGAATCCCCCGTCATTGAAGGCGAACCCTTTGGCGGGCAGGGCGTCGGCCTCGGGGGCTTGCAATTTGTAGGTGGTGCCGTCCGGAGCCTTGAGGGAGTCCGTCAGGGGATTGAATTTGATGGTCCCGGCCAGGGCCATGGCGGTCACGATTTCGGGAGATCCGATGAAGGACAGGGTGGCGTTGTTGCCGTCGTTGCGTCCGCGGAAGTTGCGGTTGAAGGAAGTGATGATGGAATTGGGCTCGCCTGGGGCGAGATCCTTGCGCTGCCATTGGCCGATGCACGGGCCGCAGGCGTTCGCCATCACCACGGCGCCCATGGCGTCGAGAGTGGCCAGGTAACCGTCGCGTTTCGTGGTGTCGAAGACCTGCTCAGAGCCGGGGCTGACGAAGAATTGGGAGACCGCTTCGGCGCCCCTTTCCAGGGCCTGCCGGGCCACGAAGGCCGCGCGTCCCACGTCCTCGTACGAGGAGTTGGTGCAGGATCCGATGAGGGCGGCGGAAAGGCGTTCGGGATAGTTTTCCGCTTCTATCTCGGCCTTAAGCCTGGAGATGGGACGGGCCTTGTCGGGGCTGTGGGGCCCGACCACATAAGGCTCCAGCTTATCGAGGTCGATCTCGATGACTTCGTCGTAGTAGGCAGAGGGATTGGCCGCCACTTCCTGATCGGATTTGAGGAAGGCCTGGTATTTTTCGGCCAGGTCCGCCACGTCCGCGCGGCGGGTGGCGCGCAGGTAGTCGCCCATGGCCTTATGGTAAGGAAACACGGAGCAAGTGGCGCCGAGTTCGGCGCCCATATTGGTGATGGTGGCCTGCGCGGTGCAGGATAGGGTTTCGACGCCTTCTCCGAAGTATTCGATGATTTTATTGGTGCCGCCCTTGACCGTGAGGATTTCCAGCAGCTTGAGGATGACGTCCTTGCCGGAGGTCCATCCGTTGAGGCGGCCCTTGAGGCGGATGCCCGTGACCTTGGGATAGAGGACTTCCCAGGGCATGCCTACCATTACGTCCACGGCGTCGGAACCGCCGACGCCTACGGCCAGCATCCCAAGGCCGCCGGCATTGGGCGTGTGGGAATCGGTGCCGATCATCAGGCCGCCGGGAAAGGCGTAGTTCTCGAGCACGACCTGGTGGATGATTCCGGATCCGGGTTTCCAGAATCCCATTCCGTACTTTTCCGACGCCGAACTCAGGAAGTCGAAGACTTCTTTGTTCTCATGGTTGGCGATTTCCACGTCTTTGGTGGCGCCGTCCCGGGCGATGATGAGATGGTCGCAATGAACCGTGGTCGGCACGGCCACCTTGGCCTTGCGGGCCTGCATGAACTGGAGGATGGCCATTTGCGCGGTCGCGTCCTGCATGGCTACGCGATCCGGGCGCAGCAGTACGAAGGATTTTCCGCGCTCGAGCTTGCCCTGAGCGGCATCGTCCAGGTGGGACCAGATGATTTTTTCGGTCAGGGTCAGGGCCTTGCCCAGGACCTTGCGCGCATAAGCATGCTTCGCGTCGAATCCCGCGTAAATCGATTGGATATCAAGGCCTTCCATCTGTAGCTCCATCGCTCGGGGATGCCGTCGGGCAGGGGTATGAACCGGCGCTTTGCCGGTTTGCCGCCGTTCCGCACCGGCTCCACACTATATACGTAGTTTAGAAAATTGCCGCTTTTCCGGCAATTTGGAGCTCTGTCAGGCCGTTTGGCGGTTATGAAGCCATTGCGAGAACCGGCCTTCGACAGGCTCGAAAGGCTCGCCGTTTTCGTTGCTGGCGATGACCTCGTCCCCGTGCACGATCCTTACGATCGCGTCGAGGTCCACGGAGCCGTCGGGCTGAGTCCGGGCGGACCCGTTGGACCCGGCGAGGCGCGCGGAAGCCGCCTCCACCTCGGCCAGGGCCTCGTCCAGCGGTTTGTTCACCATTTCCACCGTGGCTTCCGCGCCGAAGGCCTGGCCCGTAAGGCCGTTGATCATGTCGGGAAAGGCGCGCGCGTTCCCGGGCTTCCAATAATGCTCCGCCAAATCCCGGCCGACGGCGGGGTTGTCGATCAAGGTTCCATCGCGCCGGAGGAAGAAGCGCCGGGTCTGATGCACGGCCATTTCCGCCAGCACGTATCCGTGGTAATACGCCGAAGACTCGCCGGAAAGCAGGTGCGGCACGCTGAGCACGGGCCGGGTGCCTTCGTTGAGGAATTGCATTCCGGTCTCGATCTCCCGCAAGGTCCGGATCACATTGTCGGCGGTGAGGGACGATTCGGACATCTCGTAGATGGCCTTTTCGGCATAGCAAACCGTGAGCATGGAGCGCAGCGCGAAAGCCTTGTAGGGATGTTTCCGGGAAATGCCCTCGCGTATCAATTCCAGCGGCATCGGCAATCCGCGGCCGTCGCGGGCATAGCGGACCAGCCAGTCCGGCGTTTCGATGAAGCTGTCGAGGAACATGCTTTGGGTTTCGGCGAAGGCCACCGAAGTGGG
>Ga0079224_100015954_pt1 | contig 10530 bp, 11 predicted proteins | sample Stecom2015_FD_80414 | JGI IMG/M metagenome (GOLD analysis project Ga0079224, IMG submission 80414) | Agricultural soil microbial communities from Utah to study Nitrogen management - Steer compost 2015 | ecosystem: Environmental > Terrestrial > Soil > Agricultural land | place: USA: Utah...
GAGAAGGTCGGGGAGCCCCGTGAACAGCCGGTAGGCGATCGGCTTCGTCACGCCGGTCGCCTCGGCGACGCGCGTCAGCGTGACCGCCCGCCCGCTCTCGGCGCGCGCGATCTCGATGCCGGCGCGCACGAGCATCGCGCGCCGCTCGTCCGCGGGGATCCGCTTCGTCTCGACCATGGTCGCTCCTCACATGTTGTAACCATGAGTAACGTTACCATGAGTAACATCGACGGTCCTTCGTGTCGCGCGAGATACAGCTCACACCTGCGTATCGTTCTGTATCCTTGCGATGTGACCCTCAACGTGCAGCACGATCCGCTCGAGGAGTACAGCGCTCGCCTCGAGCAGGAGCTGCGTGCCCGCGGCACGAGCGTCAGCGGCGTCGAGGCGCGCGCGATCCTCGAGAGCGTCATCCGGCCGATCGCGGCGCCCGACGTCATCACCGAGAGCGAGCGCGATGTCCTGACGACCTCCACGCGGCTGACCGATGACGACCTCACGCCAGGCAGCCTGGCCGCATCGGACGCGCAGGTGGCTGCACGTCAGCTCGAGAGCGCGGCCGCGCTGCGGACGAGCGCGCTCACGACCGCGCAGGTCGCCGAGCTGCTGCGCACGAACGCGTCCTACGTGCGCCGCCTCGCAGGCCAGGGGCATCTGTTCACGGCCGGCAGGCGCGACCGTTCGCTGCTCTTTCCGGCGTGGCAGTTCGTCGACGGCGGCCGCATCCCGCATCTTCGCGACGTGCTGCGCGTGCTCCCTCGCGACTTCCATCCGCTGAGCGTCGAGGCCTTCATGACCGATCCCGCCGAGCAGCTCGACGGGCACTCGCCCGCCGAATGGCTTGCGGGCGGCGGAGCCCCCGACGCCGTGGTCGCGCTCGCCGACGACGAAGCATGGGCGTGACGCCGAAGAACCCCGTCGAGCCGCCCGTGCTCCTGACGGACCCCGCGATCCGCGTGTTCGAAGGCGCGCTGTTCCGCATCCACGCGCCGCTTCCGTCGCACCCGCACCCGGCCGCGTGGAACGACTTCCGGTTCACCGGGCCGCTGTCATCGATGCGGTGGGATCCGCATCCGCCCGGGCAGCCGCAGCGGCACGGCGTGGGCGTGATGTACGCCGCCACGGACAGCGACACCGCCTTCGCGGAGGTCTTCCAGCGGCGGCGCCACCTCGACCTCACGGCCGATCGCAGTCTCACCATCTGGCGCCACACCGGCGAGCGCTCGCTCCGCCTGCTCGACCTCACGTCCGACTGGCCGATTCACAACGGCGCGTCGGCGTCCCTGGCCTCGGCGCCGAAGCGCGTGACGCGCAACTGGGCGCACGCGATCCACCGCCAGTACGGCGCCGCCGTCGACGGCCTGTTCACGACATCGACCATGACGGGCTCGCCCGTCGTCGTGCTGTTCGCGACGGCGAGCGGTCGCCTCCCGGCTCACCCGCTGTTCTCACGCCCGCTCACCCACTCCGCCGTCGGCGCGCTCGCGCGGGACGCGGCTGACCGGTTCGGCTGGCCGATCACGGGGCGGTGAGGCCCGCGGGCGCCCTCATCCCTCCGCGCCGCGCATGATCTCGGCGGCCGCGCGGTCGACGATCGCGCGCGCCCGCGTCGGGGTTCCGCTTCGTCTCAACCATGGTCGCTCCTCATGTGTTGCGGCCAGAGGTGACGTGCGCGCAAGTTGCCGGCGGGGCCGGGCGCCGTATCGTGTTCACAGCATGATGACGCCCGCCCCGGATCCGCGCGCCTTCGACGGGCAGCGCATCTGCGTGATCCCCGAGCCGCAGGTCGAGCTCGCCCTGCGGCAGACCGCGACGCGCCAGCTCACGGTCGTCGACGCCGGCTACTACCCCCGCGCGGCGGGGCACCGCCGGGGGCGCGACCGCGGATCTCGCGACGTCGTCGTGATGCTGTGCGTCGCGGGGCGAGGCACCGTGACGGTCGACGGATCCGCCTTCGCCGTCGGCCCTTCGACGTACGTCGTGCTGCCGGCCTTCGTGCCCCACGCGTATGCCGCCGACGCGGAGGATCCCTGGACGATCTGGTGGGTGCACCTGCGCGGCGCCGAGATCGGCGACCTCACGCGCATGCTGATGAGCGAGGGCCGGCCTATGTCGCGGATCCGCTCGGTCGACAAGGCCGCGGCGCTCTTCGACGAGCTCGTGAGCCTGCTCGAGGGGCGGCTCTCGCCCGCCCATCTGCTCGCGGCGTCGGGCGTCGCGTGGCAGCTGCTGACGCGCCTCGCGGCCGACAGCGCGCTGCCGAGCGACGACTCCCCGCTCGAGCGCGCCATGCGCCACCTCGAGGCCCGCGTCGACGCGACGGTGCCCGTCGCCGAGCTCGCGTCACTCGTCGCACTCTCGCCCTCGCACCTCACGACGCTGTTCCGGCGCGCGACGGGCGGCGGGCCCGCGGCCTTCCATACCGGCCTCAAGATGTCGCGCGCCCGCACGCTGCTCGACACGACGTCGCTCACGGTCGCGCAGGTCGCCGCGCGGGTCGGGTACGAGGATCCGCTGTACTTCTCGCGGCTCTTCCGGCGCCGCCACGGGGTCAGCCCCACCGCCTACAGGGCGCAGGCGAAGGGCTGACCCCGGCGGATCACGAGAGCGACAGCGTGCGGACGCTCGTGAGCGAGGCGCTGTTCACCGTGAGCACGGGCGCGTCCGCGTCGGGCCGCACGCGGGCGTCGACGTACACGCCCGAGTCGGGCGCCCAGGCGAACGCGCGCAGCCTGAGGCCGCCCTCGCGGATCGCCTCGCGGTGCGGCGTGAGGTCGATGTCGAACGACCGGCCGTACCAGAACTGGTCGGCGATGAGCGTCGACCCCGCCCACACGCGCATGGCGTCGCCCGTCCAGTCGAGGCGCAGCACGACGCTGTCGGCCTCGTCGAACAGCTCGTCGGGCACGTCGATCGCGACGGGCGCGAGCGCGGAAAAGTCGGCGTCGTCGGGCGCCGAGAACCGCCCGCCGCTGCCGCCCGTGCGCACGGGCGCGACGGCCGCGACGTCGAAGACGGGCGTCGGGAGCGGCCGCACGATGTCGGATCCGGGCACGAGGAAGGTCGCGAACACGGTGCCTTCGGCGGGCGCCTCGGCGAGGTCCTCGGCCGCCTCGAGCGGCGGGAACACCGCGAGCGGCTGATCGCGCTCGGGGACGACCAGGCGCAGACCGCCGTCGAACCACGCGCTGCCCTGCCACACGACGACGCTGTCGCGGCCGTCGATGTCGCCCCGCCAGACGGCGTCGGCGAGCGCGGGCGTGAGGATGACGAACGTCGTGTCGCCCACGCGCACCTCGCAGCCGAGGCCCGGCTCGCTCGTGGGGCGCGCGATGAGCACGTCGCCGTGCTCCGCGACCTCGGCGCCCTCGACGCTCGATGCCGCCACACCCTCGAGCTGCAGCTCGACCGGCACGCCGTCGGTCGCCGCGAGCAGCACGACCGTGCGGTCGCCGGCGGCGAACTGCGTGACCGGTTGGGCGGTCGCGGTCACGGCCGGCACGGATCCGAACGGCTGCCGCAGCGGCCAGAACGCGAACACGCCCTCGCGCAGCGTGAAGGGAGCCGTCGGCACCGTCACCTCGCGCGCGCCGTCAAAGGCGACGTCGAATCGCACGCCCTCGACGGGCGCGAGCGGCGCGACGGCCGGCTGGTGGTTGTTCACGAACAGGAAGCCGCGCTCACCGTCGCCGCGCACGGCCCAGCGCACGGGATCCTCGTCCGGCGCGGGCAGCGTCGTCGGGCTCGTCGCAAGGCGGTCGCCGAACGCGTCGAGGAAGAGGTGCTGGCGGCGCAGCTGGTGGAAGTGCGGGCGCTCCGCCCCGTCTGATCCGAGCGGCGCGAAGAAGTCGTAGTTGCGCACGGGCAGGTCGTTCGGATAGCCCGTCGCGTGCGATTCCTGCGTCGTGCTGCGCTCGCCGATCACCTGCGTCGCGCCGTGGAAGAGGTAGTAGCCCTGCCAGGCGGATCCGCTGCCGAGCTTCGTGAGCGCGAGGGCCGCGACGTCGTCGGAGTCGACGAGCGGGCGCCGGTGGTAGGCGACCTGCATGCCGCCGCCCAGCTCGCACGTCGCGAAGGGCCACGGATCGTCGGCGCCGAGGGTGGCCGAGCCGTCGACCTCGGCGGGCGCGTCGCGCAGGTCGGCGCCGACCGACAGGTCGTCGCGCACGGTGTTGAAGGTGAAGTGCATGGCGCCGAACTCGGGCCAGTCGGTCGTCGACTCGTCCCAGAAGCCGTCGGAGTATCCGGCGTACACGGGCAGCAGCGCCCGGTCGGGCAGCTGCGCGCCGCCCCAGCCCGTCGCGACCCAGAGGGGCGCCGCCATGCCGACCTCCTCCGCCAGCTCGCGCAGCCGGCCGAGGTGGTCGGGCTGGTCGTAGAGCTCGTTGTCGACCTGCACGCCCACGATGGGGCCGCCCAAGCCGTGGAACAGGCCGCGCACCTGCTCCTCGATCGCGGTGTACCAGGCGCGGGCGAGCTCGAGGTAGGCGGGGTCGTTCGTGCGGTGCGCGACGGGCAGCTCCTGCACCCAGTCGGGGAAGCCGCCGTTGCGCGTCTCGCCGTGCGCCCACGGCCCGATGCGCAGCACGACGTCGAGCCCCACGCGCCCCGCCGTCTCGACGAAGCGGCGCACGTCGCGGTGGCCGTCCCAGCGCACCTCTCCGCGCACCTCCTCATGCACGATCCACAGCATGTAGGTCGCGACGACGTTGACGCCGCCCGCCTTCATCTTGCGCAGCTCGCGCTCCCAGTGCTCGGGCAGGTCGCGGCTGAAGTGGTACTCGCCCATGACGGGGAACCACGGCCGGCCGTCGCGCTCGACGTACCGAGACGTGAGGCGGATCCCCCGCGCCTGGCTTAAGGGATCGCCCATGTCGAGCGGGGCGTCGATCGGGGCGTCGGGTGTTCTCACTGTCAGACGAGGCATGCGACTCACGGTACGGCGCTGCCCGCCGCGAGCCCAGGCACATCTCGTGGGCGTCCATGGACGATCCGCTGACGCGCACCCTCGGGAGGCGCTCGTTCGCGAGTGCCGACACGCCCCCGCTTCGGGCTTCCGGGGCCGTTTCGCACTCGGGAGGCGGCGGATAGGGTCGGGCCATGGACGTGACGCTCCGGGAGATGGATCCGACCCTGCGAGCCGAGCTGCTCGCGCGCATGCTCGACGACTACGTCGCGCAGCTCGTCGAGCGCGGCGTCGACGAGGAGCAGGCGCGCGCCCGCGCACGCGGGCAGCACGAGGCGGCGTTCCCGCCCGACGGATCCGCGACCGCGCACCGCATGTTCGCGATCCTCGCCGACGGCGCGGCGGCCGGCCACCTGTGGATGGGCCCCGACGGATCCGGCCGCGACGAGGCGTGGTTCGTGTGGAGCATCGAGGTCGATCAGGCCTTCCAGCACCGGGGCATCGGGCGGCGCGCGATGCAGCTCGGCGAGGACTACGCCCGCGAGCGCGGCGCCGACCAGATCGGGCTCAACGTGATGGGCGACAACGCCGCCGCCCTCGCCCTCTACGAATCGCTCGGCTACTCCACGACCGTGCTCGCGATGCGGAAGGCGCTGGGGGCGGATCTCACGTCGCCGTGAGCGCGACGTGGTGGATCCCGTCGCCCGCGAGCGCGTCACGCAGCAGCGGCACGAGCGCGCGCGGCCGGAACGCGGCGTCGGCCAGGTCGTCGAGCGCCATCCAGCGGAATCGGTGCCCGGCCTCCCACGTCGAGGGGTCGAGCGTAAGCTCGCTGCCGTCGACGAGGTACCCGAACGCCACCTGGTGGTTCTGAGTGCCAGGACCCGAGATGTGCGAATCGTCGCCTTGCGTCTCGGAGACGTAGAGCAGGCGCTGGATCGGGAGCTCGATGCCGAGCTCCGCCCGCAGCTTGAATCACGGTCCGGGCACGCGGACGCGTTCCCGAGTGCAGACACGCCCTCGGCCTGCCCGAGAACGGCGCAACCGCACTCGGGAACCGGCCCGAGCGACGCGCCCCTACTCCTCCCCGAAGCCGCCGTCCATGTGGACCATGTCGTGGAAGCGGCTGTAGTGGCCTTGGAAGGCCACGGCGATGTCGGCGGTGGGGCCGTTGCGGTGCTTCGCCACGATGAGGTCAGCCTCGCCGGGGCGGGTCTGCTTGTCGTACACCTCGTCGCGGTGCAGGAGGATCACCATGTCGGCGTCCTGCTCGATCGAGCCCGACTCGCGCAGGTCGCTCACCATGGGCCGCTTGTCCTGGCGCTGCTCGGGACCGCGGTTCAGCTGCGACAGCGCGATGACGGGCACCTGCAGCTCCTTGGCCATGAGCTTGAGCGCGCGCGAGAACTCCGAGACCTCCTGCTGGCGCGACTCGACGCGCTTGCCGCTCGTCATGAGCTGCAGGTAGTCGATGATGATCATCTTGAGGCCGACCCGCTGCTTCAGGCGCCGGCACTTCGCGCGGATCTCGACGAGCGTCATGTTGGGGCTGTCGTCGACGTAGAGGGGCGCGTCGTTGATGCGGCCGCGCGTCGAGGCGAGCGTCGTCCAGTCGCGCGAGTCGAGGTCTCCCTTGCGCAGCTTCTGGAGGGGGATCTGCCCCTCGGCGCTCAGCAGGCGCATCGCGATCTCGGTCTTGCCCATCTCGAGCGAGAAGAAGATCGCGGGCTGGTTGTGCTTGATGGCCGCCGCGCGCGCGAAATCGAGCGCGAGCGTCGACTTGCCCATCGCGGGGCGAGCGGCGACGACGATCATCTGGCCGGCGTGCAGGCCGTTCGTGAGCTCGTCGAGCTCGGAGAAGCCCGTCGGCACGCCCGTCATCTCGCCGTCGCGGCCCTTGGCCGTCTCGATCTCCTCGACGGCCGCGCCGATCGCGACCTCGAGGGGCACATAGTCCTCCGACTGCTCCTGCCCCGTGACGGCGTACACCTCGGCCTGGGCCTGGTTGACGAGCTCGACCGCCTCGCCCTCGCCGTTGTAGCCCATCTGCACGATGCGCGTGCCCGCGTCGACGAGGCGGCGCAGCAGCGCGCGCTCCTGCACGATCGACGCGTAGTAGCCGGCGTTCGCGGCGGTCGGCACGATCGACGTGAGCGAGTGCAGGTAGTCGACGCCGCCCGCACGCTGCAGGTCGCCCGACTTCATCAGCTCGTCGGTGACCGTGATGACGTCGGTCGGCTCGCCGTGCGAATACAGCGAGAGGATCGCGTCGAAGATGATCTCGTGCTTCGGGATGTAGAAGTCAGATCCGCGGAGCGTCTCGACGACGTCGGCGACCGCGTCCTTCGACAGGAGCATGCCGCCGAGGGTCGACTGCTCGCTGAGCAGATCGTGCGGGGGCGTGCGCTCTCGCTCACGGGATCCCTCGAACGGCTCGGCGACGACGTCGTTCATCGACACGGTCTCTCCTCTCCGAAAAGCTCACCCTACGAGCGAGGGCTGACACTCACAAACGGCCTGTGGATAACTCTGTGGATAGGTCTGGGTAAAACGCCGCACGGACTGTGGGAACAGGGTGTGGAAAACTGTGGGGAACGCGACATACTGTCGCGTAGGAAATCTCCACGACCAGGCATTTTTCGAATCCACACCCTGTGGATGAAGGATCCAGTTCAACCGCCTCTTGAAGGTTGAACACCGCACTGAACATGTGGAGGAATCACAGCGTTGTCGCCCGAGAACGCGAACCGGCGTCGCCCCGCGAGGGGACGACGCCGGTTCGAGCGCAGAAGGAGTTACTTCTTCAGCGCGACGACCTGCAGGCTGAGCACCGCGGTGACCTCGTCGTGGAGACGAACGAGGGCCTCGTGGTCGCCCACGGCCTTGATCGGCGACGGGATCGTGACGCGGCGCTTGTCGAGCTCACCGAGCTCGGCGGCCGCGACGGCCTCGACAACGTCGGCCGGCTTGACCGAACCGAAGAGACGGCCCTCGGCGCCGGCCTTGACCGACACCTTGATGCGAGCCTGCTCGAGCTTCTGCTTGAGCGCCTCGGCCTCTTCGTGGGTCGCGATCGCGCGCGCCTCGCGGGCGGCGCGGATCTGGTCGACCTGCTTCTGTCCGCCGCGGGTCCACGCAACGGCGTAGCCCTGGGGAATGAGGTAGTTGCGGGCGTACCCGTCCTTGACCTCGATCACGTCTCCGGCACTGCCCAGGCCGTCGACCTCATGAGTGAGAATCAGCTTCGACATGGGTACTCCTTACCGGCCGGCGCCAGCGTAGGGAAGGAGAGCCATCTCACGCGCGTTCTTGATCGCGCGCGCGATGAGGCGCTGCTCCTGCACCGACACACCGGTGATACGACGGGCGCGGATCTTGCCGCGCTCCGAGATGAACTTGCGAAGGGTGGCGACATCCTTGTAATCGATGACGCCGACCCGGATGTGCTTCGCGGGGGCGGCGTTCTTGCCACCCTTGCGCGGCTTGCGGCGGTCGCCGCTCGACTTTCCAGCCATGTTGGGTCCTTACGAAGAAAAGAGTTTCAGAACGGGGTGTCGTCCGAGAACGACCCCGGGGTGCTCCACGCGTCAGCGCCGGTCGAGCCGGGCGTCGCCCAGGGCTCGTCGGACTGCTGCTGCGGGCGCTGCTGGCCTGCGGGAACCTGGCCGGGGGCGTTGTTGCCGCCCCGTCCGCCGAAGTTGCCGTTGCTGGCCGCGCGCGTGACCTGCGCCGTGGCGTAGCGGAGCGACGGGCTGATCTCCTGGACGTCCAGTTCGATCGACGTGCGGCGCTCCCCCTCGCGCGTCTCGTAGTTGCGCTGACGGAGGTTGCCCTGCGCGATGACGCGCATGCCCTTCGTCAGCGAACCCGCGACGTGCTCAGCGAACTCGCGCCAGACGCTGGCGCGCAGGAACAGGGCTTCGCCGTCCTTCCACTCGCCCGACGCGCGGTCGAACGTGCGCGGGGTCGAAGCGATCGTGAAGTTCGCCACGGGGACGCCGTTCTGCGTGTAGCGCAGCTCGGGGTCGGCGGTCAGATTGCCTACGACGGTGATGACGGTTTCGCCTGCCATGCGATGTCCTTAGGCCTTCGCCGCCGTCTTGCGAGCGGCCTTCGCCTCGGCACGCTTGGCCTCGGAAGCGACCATCGCGATGGCCTCCTCCGCGCGAAGGATCTTGGTGCGCATGACCTCGTCGGCGAGCCCGAGCTGACGGTCCAGCTCCTGCGTCGCCTCGCTCGTCGCGGTGAAGTCGACGACGGCGTAGATGCCCTCGTTCTTCTTCTGAATCTCGTAGGCGAACTTGCGCTTGCCCCAGATGTCCACGTTCTCGATCGTGCCCTCGGCGTCAGTGATGACCTTGAGGTACTTGTCGAGGTACGCGGGAACCTGGCGCTCGTCCACCTCGGGCTGGATGATCACCATCATCTCGTACTGGTGCTTGTGCGTCACTTTCCCACCTCCTTCGGACTCGAACGGATACCCGGTATCTCCGGGCATCAGGAGGGTGTGTTGCACGTCGTCCGGCGCGGCCGCGATGCGGGCGCGCGCAGACAACCTGGACAGTCTAGCCGACGCCCGCCTGAACGAACAGCCTCAGACGCCCAGCGTCGACTCGCGGGCGATGAGCAGGGGCGCGTGGAGCTCGACGCCCTCCTGGCGATCCCCCTCGACGAGCCGCAGCAGCAGCTCGGCCGCGCGGGTGCCGAGCTCCTCGAGACGCATGTCGACGGTCGTGAGCGGCGGCCTGCTCGCGAGCGACATGACCTGCCAGTCGTCGTAGCCCGTCACGGCGACGTCGTCGGGCACGCGGATCCCCAGCTCGCGCAGCCGGTCCGCGCCGCCGCGCGCGAGCTGATCCGACGCGAACACGATCGCGTCGGCGCCGCCCGGATCCAGATCGCCGTCGGCCGCGAGCAGGTCGACCGCGTGGCGGCCCCACCGCTCGCTCCACTCGCCGTTCCGCGGCACGCCGACGATCGCCATCCCCCGCTCCTCAGCCGCACGCCGCGCCGATGCGAGACGCGCGCCCGACGACGGATGCCCCTCTCGACCGCCCACGTACGCGAGGCGGCGCCGCCCGAGACCGCGCAGGTGCTCGACGATCGCCGTCATGCCCGCCTCGTCGTCGGGCACGATGGACACGTCGCGCGGATCCTCCGACGGCGCGAACGCGTAGACGACGGGCACGGGCGCCTCGATGGGCGGGCGCGGCTCGGTGCTGCGACCCGTGACGATGATGCCGTCGACGCGGCGCCCCACGAGCGCCTGGATGTGGTGCCGCTCGCGCACGGGATCATGGCGAGCGGTCGCGAGCAGCGCCGAGATGCGGCCCGCGAGCAGGGCGTTCTCGGCGCCGAGCACGACGGGCAGCGAGAAGCGGCCTGCGCTGTCGGTGCTCAGCAGCCCGACCGTGAACGTGCGCTGCGCGTGCAGCGAGCGCGCGCCGGCGTGCGGAACGAAGCCGAGCTGGTCGGCGGCGGCGCGGATCCGCGCGCGTGTCTCCTCCGAGATCCGCCCCGTGCCGTTGAGCGCCTTCGACACCGCGCTCGTCGAGACGCCCGCGAGCGCCGCGACGTCGACCATGCGGGCGGGGCGTGCAGAGTTCATGCCGAGAAGTTTCCCA
>Ga0079224_100015955_pt1 | contig 10530 bp, 7 predicted proteins | sample Stecom2015_FD_80414 | JGI IMG/M metagenome (GOLD analysis project Ga0079224, IMG submission 80414) | Agricultural soil microbial communities from Utah to study Nitrogen management - Steer compost 2015 | ecosystem: Environmental > Terrestrial > Soil > Agricultural land | place: USA: Utah...
ACAGCACGAGCCGCCTGGCCACCTGCCCGGCAACGCCGGCGCCGAGGTCCTGGGCGACCATGGCGAGCGCCATGTCGATGCCGGCCGTCACCCCGGCGGAGGTCCAGAGGCGGCCATCGGTCACGAACAGGGAGTCCGGGTCGACGTCGACCGCCGGCCGCGCCCGCGCAAGGGCCGCGCATGCGTCCCAGTGCGTGGCGACATGATGGCCGTCGAGCAGGCCGCACGCCGCCAGGACGAAGGCGCCCGTGCAGACCGACCCGAAGCGCTCGGCGCGAGCCGCCAGCCGCGGCAGCCCCGCGAGGAGCCCGGCATCCGCCATGGCCCGCTGCACCGGCTCCTTCTCCGCTCCGGCCACCAGCAACGTTCCCGGCGGCGTGCGGGCGATTGCGGCAAGACCGCGCGTGTCCACCACGATCCCCCCGCTGCTGGCCACGGGGCCACCATCGGAGGACGCCATCTCGACCTGGTAGGCGGGGGCCCGGCCCGCGCCGGCGAGGATACGGTTGGCGCCGTTGAAGACCGTCGCGGGTCCCGAGGCATCGAGCAGCTCGAAACCCGGGTACACGACGAATGCGATCCGGTGCATTGGCAGAAAATCTCACATCTTTGTCATTCACGCCAACGGCGGCCTTGCTACCGTGGTCGCATCGAAACGCCTACCGGAGTGAAGGCAATGACGATGCGACGCGTGGCGCGCGGCGGGCTGGTGCTGCTCGCCCTATCGCTGGCCCTGGGACTGGCGGGTTTCGGCGCATGGCTGCTCACCCTTCCTCTCGATTCGAACGGGGGCGCCCCTCCCCCGATCGCCGAGGCGGAAGCCCGGGCGATGCTCGAGCGCCTCGCGCCGTCCGGACGCGAGCGACCGCTGGTCGCGGTGGTGGGAATCAACGATGCCACCGAAGTGACCGACTACCTGACGCCCACCGGCATCCTCCGGCGCGCGGATGTCGCGGACGTCGTGCTGCTGGCGAAGGATCCCGGACCGGTGAAGCTCTATCCGGTGCTCACGGTGGAGCCCGACGCCACGCTCGCGGAGTTCGATGCCCGCGCGCCGGAGGGCGCCGACTACGTCATCGTGCCGGCCATGAGCCGCGACGACGATCCGGCCATCCTGGCCTGGCTGCGCGCCCAGGCCGACAAGGGGGCGAAGATCGTCGCCGTGTGCGCCGGCGCCAAGGTGGTGGCGGCCGCCGGCCTGCTCGAGGGCCGGCGCGCCACCACGCACTGGTACTACCTGGAGGACCTGCTGGAGCGGGATCCGTCGATTCGCCATGTACCGGACAGGCGTCTCGTGGTCGACCGGGGTGTCGCTACCACCACGGGCATCACCGCATCGATTCCGGCCATGCTCGGCCTCGTCGAGGCGATTGCCGGCCGCGACCGGGCGCGCCTCGTCGCCGACGAGCTCGGGGTCGATTCCTGGGATGCGAGCCACGACAGCAGCGCCTTCGGGATCACGCGAGCGTTCGCCACGACCGCGCTCTCCAACCGGCTCGCGTTCTGGAACCGGGAGACCGTCGGGCTCGAGCTGCGCCCCGGCATCGACGAGGTGTCCCTCGCGCTCCTTGCGGACGCGTGGTCGCGGACCTACCGGTCGAACGTGGCGCCCTTCTCCGCGTCGGCCGGACCGATCGTCAGCCGCAACGGGGTCCGGATCGTCGCCGAGCCAACCAGCGACGCCCCGTCATCCGACGGTCACCGTCCGGATCGCCTGCTGGTCCGGCCCGGCGCCACCCCCGCATCGACCCTGCACGAGACGCTGGCGAGCATCGGGGCACGCTACGGGGAGCGCACGGCCAGCCTCGTCGCCATGCAGCTGGAGTATCCGCGCCAGCCGCTCGCGCGCTAGACGAAGCGGGCGCGGGAGGCCCGCCGAACCGGCCGTTGATCGGCGGTCCGGCACCGCCCGTCGGCGGGAGTGTATCGGCATGTTTCGGGCGATGCGGCCCGTCGCCGGGGCGGTCTAGCATCGGCCGATCCGAACACGACGGCAGCCCCCCATGACCCTGACCCGAAAGCTCCTCCTGTTCCTTGCCACGATCGCCCTCGCCGCTTGCGGCGGTGGTGGCGGTGGCTCCTCGGGTACCGGAACCATCAGCGTGAAGATGACCGACGCCCCGGCGACGCCCGAGTACGCCGAGGTATGGGTCACCGTCGAGAAGGTGCGCGTGCACCAGGCCGACGACGCCCCCGAGGGCGACTCCGGCTGGCATGAAGTGGTGCTCGACCCGCCCCGGAAGATCGAGCTGCTCGGACTGCGCAACGGCGTGATGGCCGAGCTCGGCCAGGCCGATGTGCCCGCCGGCAGGTATCACCAGTTCCGCCTCGTGCTCGGTGGCCAGCCCGGCGACAACGAGGTCGTCCTCGCCGCCGATCCGGCCAACCCGATCCCGCTCACGACGCCCAGCGCCCAGCAGAGCGGACTCAAGCTCAATGCGAAGCCGTTCGACGTCGCCGAGGGGCAGACCGTCGAACTCGTGCTCGACTTCGACGCGGCGCGTTCGGTCGTACGCGCGGGCAACAGCGGCAAGTACCTCCTGAAGCCGGTGATCACCGTGATCGCCGTGCTCGACGCCGGCGCGATTTCCGGCTCGTTCGCGGATCCGACGGCCGCCGATGGCGCCAGCGTATCCCTGCAGGCCTACGATCCCGCGACCGAGGAGGTGACGGTCCTGCGCGCGACGACTCCCGCGGAGGACGGGAGCTGGAAGCTGGCCCCGGTCGAGGCCGGCGACGGCTACGCCCTCGTGATTGCGAAGCCCGGTTTCCGAACCCTCGTGCTGACGGACGTCACGCTCGACGCCGCGCAGTCCGTGACGGTTGAACCACTCACGCTCACCCCCTTGACCGTCGATACCGGCACCGAGCCGCCCAGCATGCCGACGATGCGCGTCGCGGCCGGCAACGTCGCACCCGCCGAGGGCGCCCAGGTGCGTGCCCTGCAACGCGTGATCGACCTCGACGGAACCGCCGACGATCTCATGGTCGAGACGGCATTCATGAACGCGGACGCCGATACCGGCGCGTTTGCCTTCGACCTGAGCGTCGAACCGGCGCTCGTCGGTCCCCTGGGCGAAGCGACGACGGACGGCGACAACGCCGGCATCTACACTTTCACGGCCGAAGGCGACGGCGGCTTCGGGGCGCTCGCCGACGTCGACCTCGACGCGGGCGACGTCACGAGCCTGGTGATCCCGCTCGTTCCCTGAGGCGGTACCGACGAAACGGCGGAGGACGATGGCGCTGGAGGCGCGACGGGCGACGCGATAGACTGGCGGCGGCATCCGGGACTTCCGGGGCGAAGCCATGCGACCGGCCGAGGTTCGTTACGCGCCATGCGATGGCGGCAGGATCGCCTACAGCGTCGTGGGCCAGGGCTCGCTCGACCTGGTTCTCGTTCCCGGCCTGCTCTCCAACCTGGACATCCTGCCGGAAGATCCCGGGTACTGGCACCTCGTCAAGCGACTCTCGACCTTCGGGCGGCTCGTCCTTTTCGACCGGCCCGGCACCGGCCTGAGCGACAGGCTCGACCCGGCGGCGCTGCGGGGGCAGGCGCCCCCCGTGGACGACATCGCCGCGGTGATCGATGCGACCGGCTGCGGCAGGGTTGCCCTTCTCGGTGAATCGGGCGGCGCGTGCGCGGCCCTGCGCTTCGCCGCGGACCATCCCGAGCGGGTGCGTTCCCTCGTCCTTTTCGGCGGCTATGCCCGCTTCCGCGACACCGTGATGGATGCGCGCAAGTCGCACGCCTTCGTCGAAGCCGTCGAGGCCTCATGGGGCAGCGGCGTCACCCTCGCCACCCTCGTGCCGAGTCGCACCGACGCACGCGACACCATCTGGTGGGCGCGCCTCGAGCGCCTGTCGGCCAGCCCCACGGCCGCGGCCGCCCTGCTGCGTCGGGAGATGGCGATCGATGTCCGCGATCGGCTCGGCGGCGTACAGGCGCCGACCCTGGTCATCCACCGCACGGGGGATGCCTATGCGAGCGTGCGTGGCGCGCGCCACCTCGCCCGGGAGATACCCGGCGCACGACTGGCCGAACTGCCCGGCCATGATCATCCGGTCTGGACCGGCGATGTCGATCGCGTGGCCGACCTGGTGGAGGAGTTCCTCACCGGCGCTCGCCCCGTCGCGAACCGCAACCGCGTGCTCGCCATCGTGCTGGTCGCGCAATTGGGCGACCCGTCTCCCGCCAGCGCGAACGCGGCGCAGCGACAGCTCCTCGGGGACCGCATCGAGCGGTTCCTGGAGGCCGCGCCCGTGGTGGCGGAGCGTCACGGCGGACATGCCGACCTGGTCGGACGGGAAAGGATCGTTGCCCGTTTCGACTCGCCGACGCGAGCGGTGGGCGCCGCCATTGCGCTGCGCGAGACGGCCAGCTCGCTCGGCCTCGATATCGCCCAGGGCATCCACGTCGGCGAGGTCGACGTCTCGCTGTCGCCGGCTGGCGGCATCGCGCTCGACATCGCCATGCGCATCGCGGCCGCGGCACGGCCGCCCGACATCCTGCTGTCGCGGCTCGCCAGGGAACTGGTGTCGGGTTCGGGGCTGCAGTTCGCCGAGCGGCAGATGCTGGCCCTCGACGGCGCGGTCGCCCCGCTCGCGCTCGTGGCACTGACAACCGAGAGGCACCTCGAACCGGTACAGCGCAAGGCGCGCGCCGCCAGCCTCCAGTCACTGAGTTCGCGCGAGCGCGAGGTGCTGGCGCTGATCGCCGACGGACTGAGCAACACGCATATCGCCATGCATCTCGGGCTCTCGGAGCACACCGCGAAGCGCCACGTCGCCAACATCCTGCTGAAACTCGACCTCCCCTCCCGGGTCGCGGCCGCCGCGCTCGTGGCGCGACAGGGCGCTGACTGAAGCCGGGGCTGGCCCGAACGGGCCATGGGCCGCATGGCGCTTTCGACCGAAGCGGCGACCGCGACCGCCCCACTACGCTACCGTCACCAGCCGTTGCGGCGAAGGCCCCGGGGCTGGCCGGAAACGAGGCCGCCGAACCGGGCCTCGGCAACCGTCGTCAAGCCCCGCGCCGCCAGGGCGCGCGGGAGACGACCGTACGAAGGAGTGAACCATGACGACGGCCACAAGGGCAGCGCCCGTCACTACCGCGGCGATCAAGCAGGCCATCGAGACCCGCGACGGCCGGACACTCGCCGGGTTCTACGCCGACCATGCGGTGACGCGCGTGATCGACCACAACAATCCGCCGAGCCGACCGCGCGAGATCCGAGGCAAGGCGGCGATCACGGCCTTCTGGGACGACATCTGCGGGCACGCGATCACCCACCGGGTCGAAACGAGCATCGCCGAGGGAGGGAAGCTCGCGTTCACCCAGGCATGCACCTATCCCGACGGGGCACGGGTGTACTGCATGTCCGTCGTCGGCCTCGAGGACGGGCTCATCGCCGACCAGACCATCGTGCAGGCCTGGGACGAATAGCACCCCGGCGCCCGTCCGGCGCCGGCCACCGAATCACGGAGATCCGATCATGCAAGCAGTCAACGAGGAAAGGCTCAACGCCTTCATGGGCAAGGTACTCAACGACATCGGCGCGGCGATCAACTCTTCGCTGCTCCTGGTCGGCGACCGTCTCGGCCTCTACAAGGCGCTCGCCGAGGCCGGTCCGATGACCTCGACCGAACTGGCCCGGGCGACCGGCACCGCGGAGCGATACGTGCGCGAATGGCTGGCCGCGCAGGCGGCATCGGGCTACGTCGAGTACGACGCCGAAACGCAGTCCTTCTCCATGCCCCCCGAACAGGCGGCCGTGTTCGCCGACGAGGACAGTCCTGTCTTCCTCGCCTCCGTCGGCGACCTGGTCGCCGCGACCATGCGCGACGAACCGCGCATCACGGAGGCCTTCCGCACCGGCAAGGGCGTGGGCTGGGACAAGCGCTCCGAATGCCTGTTCTGCGGCACCGCGCGATTCTTCCGTACCACCTACCAGCATCACCTGCTGCAGGAATGGCTGCCGGCGCTCGATGGCGTGGTCGCGAAGCTGGAGCGCGGCGCGACGGTGGCGGACATCGGCTGTGGCCATGGCGTTTCGACCCTGCTGATGGCCCGTGCCTTTCCCAACTCCCGCTTTCATGGCTTCGACTATCACGACGGCTCCATCGAAGCGGCACGCGAGGCGGCCGCGGCGGCCGGCCTCTCGGATCGCCTCACCTTCGAGACGCATCTCGCGAAGACGGTGCCCGCGCGGAACTACGACCTCGTGTGCTTCTTCGACTGCCTGCACGACATGGGCGATCCGGTCGGTGCGCTTGCCCATGTGCGCACCACCATGGCCCCCGACGGTACCTGCATGCTGGTCGAACCGTTCGCCGGCGATCGGCTGGAGGACAATCTCAATCCGGTCGGCCGGGTCTACTATGCGGCGTCCACCATGATCTGCACGCCCGCATCGCTCGACCAGGAGGTCGGGCTGGCGCTTGGCGCCCAGGCCGGCGAGGCGAGGCTGCGGAAAGTCGCCGAGGAAGCGGGCTTCACCCGCTTTCGGCGCGCCGCGGAGACGCCGTTCAACCTCGTCCTGGAAGCGAGGCCCTGAGGCTCGCGGGCAATTGGCGGAAGCGGTGGGATTCGAACCCACGAACGGGTTGCCCCGTTGCCGGTTTTCAAGACCGGTGCCTTCAACCGCTCGGCCACGCTTCCAGCATCATGTCGGCCGACCCGGGGCCAGCCTTGCATGCCCCGGTTCGCCCGGGTCGGCCGATTCTATCCCGCCCGATGGCGGAGCTCGCCCTCGCAGCGATACCCCGGCGCCTCGCCGTCACTCGGGCAGGCCCGCCTCGCGCAGGCAGAGGAGCCGGGCCTCGGTCACGGCGGGATCGCGGTAGAGGAACCATCGACGCGCCTGCGTCACGGAGAAGTCGGGCGAGCGGCCTGCGACCTCCGTCGCGAGCCCCCTGGCCTCCTCGCGCTTGCCCGCCATCACCTTGGAGATGATCAGGTAGGCGTGCCCGACGAGGTTGTCCGGCAGGCGCTCGCACGCCTCGGCGAAGGAACGTTCCGCCTCCGGCAGGCGACCCAGGCCGAGCCGGGCGAAGCCGTGGATGATCGGGTACCAGCCTGGATAGAACGGGCTCAGCCGCATCGCGAGCGCGATGTGCCGCTCCGCCGCGGGCGCCTCCCCCGAGAAGTACAGGGCGGCGGCGAGCCAGGCATGGCTCTCCGAATGGCTCGGCGCCAGTGCGACGGATCGCCGGCGTACCGCGATCGCCGCCTCGTGCCGGCCCAGCGTGAGATCGATCCCGCCGCGCAGGTTGAGCGCATCGGGCAGGTGCGGATCGAGCTCGAGGGCTCGCGCGGCGCAGCGTTCCGCCTCGGCCAGCGAACCGTGCGGATCCTCGGTCCACGCGCTGCGCAGGTCGAACACGTGTGTCCAGCCGAGGTAGACCCAGGCCGGCGCGTAGTTCGGGTCGAGCGCGATCGCCTGCCGCATGCGCTCCCGGCCCTTGAAGTTCGATTCGCGCGTGACGCCGCGAATGAAGTGCAGGCCCTCGACGAAGAGCAGCCAGGCATCGATGTGCGAGGTCCCCACCCGCCATGTTCCCGCCTGCTCGCCTTCGGCCAGCCTGACCTGCAGCGCGGCGGCGACGTCGGCCGCGATGGCGATCTGCACGGAAAGCATGTCCTCGAGTGCCCGTGCGTACGTTCCGCTCCAGCGGACCAGCTGCCGCGGCAATTCCACGAGATGCGCGGATAGGCGCACCTTGCCGCCTTCGGTGCGCACGTCGCCCCGCAGCACGAATCGGGCGTCCAGCTCCTCTCCGACCCGGCCCAGGTCCAACGTGGCGGGGCCATACCCCTCCGTGGCCCGCCAGTCGATCACCAGCAGGTCGCCCACGCGCCCGAGAATGTTCACCAGCTCCCGAGCGCAACCCGACGCAAGCAGCGCGTCATGGGTTCCGCCGCCTGCGTCGAACGGCAGCACGCCGAGCACCGGACGCGACAGCGCCCGTCCCCGGTCGCGGGAGACCCTGAGGATGGCCCGATATTCCGCTTCGGTTTCGACGGAAGGACTCGTGTCGAACTCGCGCTCCAGCACCCTGGCGAGGGTCCGGTACTGCTGCATGGCCGCGCCCCGCTCGCCGAGGTTCGTCAACATGCGGATGGCGAGGAGACTGCCCTGCTCGTGCCATGGCTGGAGCCGCAACAGCCGCCTTGCCAGGTCGAGCGCGGAATCGACGCTACCCGCATCGGCCGCGGCGCGCGCGGCAGCGTACATCGCCTCCACGGCACGCTCATGCAGGCGCTGCCGTTCCGCCACGACCCATTCCTCGAAGGCGGGCGCCCGCACGACGAAGCCGTCCAGCAGGGGTCCGGCGTAACGGTCGATCGCCGCCATCCGGCTCGCGCTGTCCCGCGCGTCGACAAGGCGCTCGAACTCGACCGCGTCGACCGTGGCGCGGCCCAGTGTGAGGGTCGTCGGCGTCGCTTCCACGTGCGGGCCGATTGCCGAGCGCAGCACCGAGAGGCACTGACGCAGGCTATGGCGCGCCTGCGACTCCGCGCGCTCGGGCCACAGGAGGCCGATCGCGCGATCGCGCGACATGGGCGCCCGTGCCGACATGGCGAGCAGCGCGAGCAGGGCCTTCGGCATCGCGCCTGGAAGGTCGATCGACTCCCCCGCCGGACCCGCGAGGGAAAACCCGCCGAGCAACCGGATCGTCAGCGAAGCCCTCTCAGGGGTCATGGGCCCCCTTCTTGACGCCGAATTGACGCCCGCATTGTTTCGCCATTGACACGCCTGCGCAACACTGGAACCGGACCTCGAGCCCATCGGAGGCGACGATGAGTGAAGACACGCGGTACCACTCGCAGTTCGACTATGTGGTGGTCGGCGCCGGTTCGGCCGGCTGCGCGCTGGCGGGACGACTTGCCGAGGACGGCCGGTACAGGGTGGCGCTGATCGAGGCCGGACCGCGCAGCGGTGGCATCTCCACGCGCATTCCTGCGGCCTGGGTCAGCCTCTTCAAGTCGGGGTTGGACTGGAACTACGACACCGTTCCGCAGCCCGCGCTCGAGAACCGGCGCATCTACTGGCCGCGCGGGCGCGTGGTGGGCGGCTGCTCCGCGATCAACGCCCAGATGTACGTCCGGGGCACGGCCGCGGATTTCGACGGCTGGGCCACGCCAGGCAATGCGGGCTGGGACTTCGAGAGCCTGCTGCCCTATTTCCTCGCCAGCGAGCGCAACAGCCGCGGAGCGCAGCGCTTCCATGGCGACCGAGGGCCGCTTCACGTGTCCGACCCGACCGAGCTGCATCCATTGACCCAGGCATTCCTGCGCGCCGGCGTGGCGGCCGGGCTGGCGTCCAACCCCGACTTCAATGGCGCATCCCTCGACGGGATCGGCACGGTCCAGTTGACGCAGCGAAAAGGCGCCCGCTGGAGCGCAGCCGATGCCTACCTGCGCAGGCGCCCCAACCTGGTCGTGATCCCAGATGCGGTCGTGCTGCGCATCCTGCTGGACGGCCGCCGCGCGCTCGGCGTGCTGGTGCATGCGGGCGGCGAGAAACGCCGAGTGCGCGCGCTCAAGGAAGTCGTGCTGTGCGCGGGAACCGTGGGTTCGCCCCAGGTCCTGATGCTCTCCGGCGTCGGCCCGGCCGCGGAACTGCAACGGCACGGCATTCCCGTCGTGCACGACCTGCCGGGCGTGGGCAGCCATCTCCAGGACCACGTCGCCGCCGGAGTGCTGGCGGGCATTCGCACGAAGAACTCGATGCTGGCGGCCCAGTCCCCGGGCAACCTGCTCCGCTACGTCCTTACGCGCCGGGGCATGCTCGCATCGAACGCCGCCGAGGCCGCCGCCTTCGTTCGGAGCCGACCGGAGCTTTCGGCTCCCGACCTCGAGCTCATCCTCGTGCCCGTGCTGTACATGGAAGAAGGCCTGGCGAAGCCGCGCAGGCACGGCCTGACCATCGGCGTGGTCGCGCTGCAGCCGGAAAGCCGCGGCACCATCCGGCTCGCCAGCCCCGATCCGTTCGCCAAGCCCCTGATCGATCCCAGGTATCTCACGGACCCGCGCGATATCGAGGTACTGGCGAGCGGCATCACGACCGCGCTAGGACTGATCGGGCAAGCACCCATGCGGGCCGTCGTGGATGAGGTGCTCGCTCCCGCATCGACGGACCGCGAGGCCATCGACTCGCACATCCGATCGACCGCGCACACTCTCTACCACCCCGTCGGCACCTGCCGCATGGGACCCGACCCGCTCTCCGTCGTGGGCGCGGACCTCAAGGTGCACGGCATCGGGGGACTGCGCGTCGCCGACGCGTCGGTGATGCCGCGCATCGTGCGCGGCCACACGCATGCCGCCGCGGTCGCGATCGGTGAGCGCGCGGCCGGCCTGCTCCTGGGCAGCACGCGGATGAGTCCCTGCCCCGCCTACTCCGCGGGGTAGTGCTCGAATGCCGGCCAGGGCCAGGCGCCGCTCACGATGCGCTCGACCCAGTGGACCGCGATCTGGGTCTTCACGTCGGTCAGGCGGCCGGCGCGCAGCTCGTCCACCAGCCA
>Ga0079224_100015956_pt1 | contig 10530 bp, 3 predicted proteins | sample Stecom2015_FD_80414 | JGI IMG/M metagenome (GOLD analysis project Ga0079224, IMG submission 80414) | Agricultural soil microbial communities from Utah to study Nitrogen management - Steer compost 2015 | ecosystem: Environmental > Terrestrial > Soil > Agricultural land | place: USA: Utah...
CCGGGGTCGCCGTCCAGTTGCCGGATCTGATCTTCCATCAGGCGCGCCTGGCTGGGAATGCCCTGGGTGACCAGAGCCATGAACGGGGCACTCTGGTGATTCGGGCCAATGGTATTGAGGACAATGATGCGGCCACGGTTGTCACCGGGGATGGTGAGCTTGTTGCCGTTGGCGGCATCGTAGGAAATGACCGGCAGGGTCAGCCCGCGCCAGTCCAGAAATCCTGCCAGCCAGTCTGGTGTGTTGGCACCGGCATCGTTGCTGGTGAAGTCGACCACTTCGGCAATGGAAACGTTGGGCAGCAGAAGCTGACGATCCGAGACCGGTATCATGACGCAGGACAGGGATTGGCTGTTTTCACTCATTGCTTGTTACCTCAGGCGGAATCCCGTTTTTGCCGGCCCTTGAGCAGGCAGTTGTTCTCAATGACTTTTACCAGTTCCCTGGCTAGTTGCTCCGGGGTGCCGCAGAAACTGGCACAGCCGGTGGCGGCTACCGAATCGGGCATGGAGCTGTTACCACAACTGGTGCTTTCCTGAACCCAGATGCGGCTGCCATAGGCCTTCAGCATGGGCGCGGCGATAGCGCCGTCGTTGCCCATGCCGGAAAACAGGATGGCATGGCAGTGTTTGCCATAGTAATCCGCCACGTTCAGCAAGACCTGATCTATCGATGGACCATAAGGGCCCGGCCAGGGATGACTCAGTTCCGTCAGCTGGCCCTGGCGATCAAAGGACCACTCTCTTTCAACCGGCATCAGCACCACATCGCCGTTGCGAACCCGATAGCCCTCCTCGGCCCGCTTGAGCGAATAATGGGCGTGACGCCCCAGAACCCGGGTGAGGACTTCGGTAAAATTGCCATCAATATGTTGGGCGTAGATAAACCCGACCGGTAGCCTCGGCGGCAGGTGATCGAGAAAGGTCTTCACCGCTGCGGGACCGCCCAGCGAGGCTCCGAGAATCCAGACGTCCTCAGCCACCGAACCCGGTGCTGCCGGAGTTATCCAGTGTGGCAGCGTAGGAGCATCCACGGCACCGGGAGCGGTCTCGGCCAGCTCTTCAATGTCGGTGGCGGTATCCAGCTGTTCCAGATGCCCGAGCTGCTTTTCCAGCTTGTCGAGCAGCCGGCGTTCCCAGCGGAAGTACTCCGTGGTTCCTGGCTTGGGAGCCTGGTCCAGCCCGAACAACACCGGTGCTTCGGTGTTCTCCAGCAGGTGCTCGAACAGCGCCGGGTGGTCCGCCTCGTCTTCCAGGGTCACCAGCCAGAGTGCTGCGTCCGGAAACGCCGGGTAGTCCATCAGCCGTTCCGGGTCTCCGGAGAAGCTGACGTCCAGGCCAAATTTTCCGGTCGCCGCCTGCAGCCGATGCCGTTGCAGCACCACATCGGACACAATCCCGACGCCAGGCCGGCCGTTAGGGCCGGCCATCACCGGTTCCCGGTCAGCCGCTTGATGGTGTCAAGCAGCTCGGTTTCCTGGAACGGCTTGCCAAGGTACTCGTTGACCCCGATGGCCAGCGCACGTTCCCGGTGCTTCTCGCCTGTCCGCGAGGTGATCATGCAGATCGGCGTATCTTTCAGGTTGTCGTCGTGACGCACAAAGCTGGCCACTTCGAAACCATCCATGCGGGGCATTTCGATATCGAGCAGGATGATGTCCGGCCGATGATCCTGAAGCTGGGCAACAGCGTCGAGGCCATCTTTGGCGGTCACCACTTCCATGCCATTGCGCTCCAGCAGACGGGACGTCACCTTGCGCACCGTAACGGAATCGTCCACCACCATAACCGTCGTGGCTTTTTCCTCGTAGCGGGCGCTCTCCCTTGCCTTTTCCAGGTTCGCCAGGCGCTGACGTTCGGACAGTATGTCGGAACGGATCATCGCCGGCAGGTCGAGAATCACAACCACGTTACCGTCACCGAGAATGGTGGCACCGGAAACGCCCCGGACGGAACTGAACTGGGGCCCGAGGGATTTCACCACGATTTCCCGGCTACCCATCAGCTGATCCACCTGCAGAGCCATGGGCTGCTCGGCGCCACGCACCAGAATGACCGGCAGCGGCAGGGCCTGGCCCTGAAGCTTGGGCTGGTGGTCGCTGTTGAGCAGGCTGCCCAGGTACTGCAGGCGATACTGCTGGCCGGCATATTCGTACATGGGGGCGTCTGGCTTGTAGTACTCTTCCAGCTCGTAGGTGCTGACCCGGACAATACCCTCAATGGTATTGAGCGGGATGGCGTAGAAGTCTTCCCCGGTGGATACCATCAGCGCCCGGTTGACCGATACGGTGAACGGCAGGCGTACGGTGAAGGTGGTGCCACGGCCCAGGGCGGAATCGATGTCGAGGCTGCCGCCGAGCTGTTTGATTTCGCTGGCAACCACGTCCATGCCCACACCACGACCGGAAATCTGGGTAACCTGCTGGGCGGTGGAGAAGCCCGGCTGCAGAATGAACTGCAGGATTTCCCGTTCCGAGAGGTCTTCGTCGGCGCGCATCAGGCCCTGGCGGATGGCCTTGTCGCGGATAACGTCGGACGGAATGCCTTTGCCGTCGTCCATCATCCTCAACACCACATCACCGCCTTCCCGGGTCAGGGACAGAACCACTTCCCCGGTGGCTGGTTTGCCTGCTTTGGTGCGGTCTTCCGGCGTTTCGATGCCGTGGTCCAGCGCGTTGCGGAGCATGTGCTCCAGCGGCGCCACCATCCGTTCCAGGATGTTCCGGTCCATTTCCCCTTCAGCATTGCGCACGTCGAAATCGACTTTTTTGCCGAGTTCGCCACTGATCTGGCGCACGATGCGGCGCAGTCGGGGCACCATGGAGGAGAACGGAATCATCCGGGTCTTCATCAGACCTTCCTGGAGCTCCGTATTGATCCGTGATTGCTGAACCAGCAGGGTTTCGGTGTCCCGAACCCGCTCGGACAGGGTTTCACGCAAATCAGCAAGGTCCGAAGTAGATTCGCTCAGGGCCCGTGACAGCTGCTGGATGGAGGAGTAGCGGTCCATTTCCAGCGGATCGAAATCGTCGCCGTAATCCGGCCCGTGCTCCTGCTCGGCCCGGAACAGGATCTGTGCTTCGGTTTCGATGTCCATGCGCCGCAGCTGCTCACGCAGACGCTCGATGGTGGCGGCCATTTCGTCCAGGGTGTAACTGAAATCGCTGCTCTGCTGCTCCAGACGACCCCGGGTAATACTGGTTTCACCGGCCAGGTTAACCAGCTCATCCAGCAGCGGTGCCGATACCCGAATGGTTTCCTGGGCGGCTCTTTGTGCATCGGCCGCTTTCTTGCGTGCCTGGGCCGCCGATTTTTCCGGCTTCGCCGGTGCCTGAACCGGTTTGGCTGGCGCTGGCTCGGTGGCGGCTTTGGGTTCCGGAGCGGGTTCGTCGCGAACCGGTTCCGGTGCTTTCTCCGGCTGCGGGGCAGGTGCCGGTGCGCCGGATTCAAAGCGTTTACGGATATCCGCCACCAGCGCGATGATGGCATCGTGATCGCCGGTGATGGCTTGCCATTGCTCGTCCGTTGGCGCGTTACCGCCCAGATCAATCAGGCGGGTCTCGAAAGCATGAGCCTTGTCGCCAAGCTCTGAGAGCTGGGACAGACGGGCGCCGCCTTTGAGGGTATGCAAGGCCCGTTGTGCTTCCCGGTTGAAGTGCTCGTTGGCCGGCTCGCGACGCCAGTCATCCAGCAGCTGCTCCAGCTGGTCCATGATTTCGCCAGCTTCTTCCAGGAAGATCTCAAGCACTTCAGGGTCTACGGAGTCCGCTTCCGCCGTTTCAGCCTGCGGTGATTCGGTTCCGGACGTATCTTCGGCTGGCGCGGCAGTGCGCAACGCGTCGATCAGCGCCCGGTCGGCGTCGGGCTTGCGGCTGTCTTCCAGCGCATCAAGCATGGTTTTCAGACTGGACGCGGCGCGGTCGCTCAGGCCAAGCATGGCCTGCTGGTCCCGGTCGCCGGCAATCAGTTGATCCAGGGCGTCGGCCCAGGCTTCGGCCAGATCGGCAATCGGATCGACATCCGACAGTCGCGCGCCGCCTTTCAGGGTGTGCAGTTCCTGCTGCAGGCGGGTAATGCCGGCCAGTTCCTCTGGCTCCTCGCGCCACTGGTCGAGGCATTCGGTAATGGCCTCCTGGATTTCCAGGCCCTCGTCCAGGAAGATGCCAACCAGATCGTCGTCGGTTGCTTCCTCCAGGCTCTCGCTGAGGCTGGAGGCGGCTTCTTCGGTTTCCGCTTCTGGCTGTTCAATGACTTCCGGTTCTTCAGCTTCACTAACGTCCGGCTCCGGCAGTTCTGGCTGCGACGGAGTGTCCGAAGGCAGGGATTCGCCGCGCAGAATGGCCTGAACCTGGTTCACCAACTCTTCTGCTGGCGGGCAAGGCTTCTGGGTCGCCACCTGCTCCACCATCTGGGCCAGCCGGTCGTGGCAGGCAAACAGCAAATCGGTCATCTGGCCGCTGGCTTCAAGCTGGCCTTCGGCCACTTTTTCGAACAGATCCTCAAGCACGTGGGTAAGATCGCCGATGGCCTCGACTCCGGCCATCCGGGCGCCACCCTTGAGGGTATGCACATCACGCTGCAGTTCTGTGGCAACCTCGCGGTTGGAGGGATCCTCGCTCCAGGTGTGCAGGGCACTGCCGGTGGAATTGATCAGGTCGTAGGCTTCTTCGAGGAAGATGCCCACCAGTTCCGGGTCCAGATGGGACAGATCGGTGGCCTGAAGTTCTTCCTCCTCTGCACCTGCAGGTTCCTCGGTGCTTTCCTCGAGCTCGGGCTCCGGCAGGGTCAGCGCTTCGTCTTCCGGCTCCGCCGAGTCCTCTGTGTGTACATCGGTCACCGGGCGAGTGCCACGGGCACCATCGATGTAGGCATGAATTTCGGTGATCAGGTCCGGCGCCGGCCTCGGTGGCTCACTGGCTTCGAGTGCGTCGACCATGCCGGCAAGCCGGTCATGGCAGCGGAACAACAGGTCGGACAGGGTGTCATTGATCGAGAATTTCTGCTCGGTCAGCCCTTCAAACAGGTTTTCCAGTTCGTGGGACAGGTCACCCACGGCCGGAATGTCGGCCAGTCGTGCGCCACCCTTGAGGGTATGCAGATCGCGCTGGAGCAGTCGCAGGAGATCCAGGTTCGCCGTGTCCTCGCTCCAGCTGTGCAGCGCTTCCGCCGTGCTGTCAATCAGGTCGCGGGCCTCTTCCAGGAAGATCGCCGCCAGCTCGTCGTCCATGGCCTGGTCGTCTTCAGACGTTTCCGGCAGGGGCGGGGTATCCGTCGGCTCTGGTTCTTCTGCAGCCTGGTCCAGTTCATCCATTTCCAGGCTGAGGTCGATCTCTTCCAGGTCGTCGGTGAACTGCTGCTCGAACTCATCCGGTTCCGTCGGCTGGGCTGCCGTTGCCTGTGCCAGCGCGTCCAGCTCCTGAATCAGTTCCTGGCTGGGTTCGGTGGCGAGTCCGGCAGCCACCTGATCCATCATGTTGATCAGCTGCTCGTGGGCGGCGCGCAGGGTCTGGAATACATCATCACCTGGGGGCAGGCCCTGCTCCGCGATGGCTGTGTAAGTGCGGGTCAGGGCCGCGGCCAGTTCGGCGACATCGGGCAGATTGGCATCGGTCGCGCCCTGGGTCAGTTGCTCCAGTTCGGCCCGGAGGGTTTCCAGCGCATCGTCCTGCTGCGGGTTCTCGGACCAGCGATCCAGTATGCTTTCTGCGTCCAGGACGATGTCCAGGCCTTCTCCAAGGAACAGCTGTACCAGCTGTGACGAGGATTTGCGGGCTGGTTGCTCGTCGTCGGCCTGGGCGTGGCTGGTGAGTGTCTGCTCACACACCTGACGCAGGCGTTCAAGGTATTCCTCGGTGCCTGCCAGCGGTGCCTGGGGATTCTCCCGAATCTGGGCCAGTCCTTCGGTCAGGAAGCCGGCCGCATCACTGATCAGTGCCAGTACGTCGCGGTCCGCCCGTTTGTTCTGGGCTCGGGATTCTTTGATAAAGCGCTCAAGTGGCGTGATCACTTCCGCAATGGGGGCGATACCGGCGGTGTTGGCACTGCCTTTGAGGGTATGCAGCGCCCGCGATAGATCGTCCGTGTAGGCAGCAGTGGCTTTATCGCCTGCGGCCTCCAGATATTCCTTGATGGTCTGCAGATGGGTTTCGGTTTCGTTCTCGAAAATATCCAGCAGCACCGGATCCACTTCGTCTTCCCCGGGCAGAACATCGTATTCGATAGTTTCTTCCGGAGTCGTGGCACCGGCCGCGGTTTCGTCTGCAGCGTCCGTGTCGGACTCCACCAGCGGCATGGCGGTGGCATCGGGAATCTCGCCATTGGCCAGGGCATTGGCCCGCGCTTCCATGGCGGAGATGTTCAGGCTTGGAGCCTGCCGTTTCTCAAAATCGGTGACCAGTGCCGGCACTGAGTCGGTGACGTCCTGCAGCAGCTGGGCAATATCATCATTCATGAACACGCTGCCGTCGATGACCCGGTTCAGCATGTTCTCGACCGACCACGCCAGTTCCCCGATCACGGTAGCGCCGACCATCCGACCGCTGCCTTTCAGGGTATGGAAGGCCCGCCGAACTTCGGCCAGGGCGCTGCGGTCATCGTGCTGGCGTAGCAGCATGGGCAGGTATTCGCGAATAGTGTCGAGTACCTCACCAGCTTCCTCAATAAAGATCTCGAGGATTTCGTCATCAATGAGATCGTCACTGTCGTCCGCTTCCTGGACTTCGCTCTCCGGCGCGGTGACAGGCGTTTCGGTAACCTCGACCTCGACTTGGTGCTCGGCGACAGTTTCGTCTGCACTCTCCGCTTCGCTCGTGCTCTCTTCGGCAGCCTGTCCGGTTTCGGCTCGACGGGTGGTTGCCAGTGCTTCTGCCCGTTCAATCAGTTCGTTGACGTCGCCACTGGTCTCCCCGTTCCGGAATTCCTCGATCAGGGACGGGATACGGGCATTGACCTGATCCACCAGGGAGAACATGTCATCGGTCGGTTTGATGGTCTGGTCGATCACCCGATTGAGCAGGTTTTCCACCGACCAGGCCAGTTCGCCGATGCTGGTGGCGCCAACCAGGCGGCCACTGCCTTTGAGTGTATGGAAGGCCCGGCGAACTTCGGTCAGGGCTTCACGATCGTCGTGATCCTGGCGCAGTCGCGGGTAAAACTCATGGATGGTCTGCAGAACTTCTTCCGCTTCCTCAACGAAAATTCCGAGGATTTCATCATCCAGCAGCTCGGCATCAGAGGTTTTTGCCTCCGGTGCAGTCTCTTCGGCGCCGGCCACAGTCTCTTCAACCTGGGGTGTTTCAGTCGTGGCTTCTTCGGTTTCTTCCGTCAGGCTCCAGGTGGGCTCCTGTCCGACCGGGAAGCCGAGGCTGGCAAGGCTGTCTTCGGCCACCCGCAGGATAGCGTCGTTATCGCTGATGCCATCCGCCAGTCGCTCAAGGTAATACTCGATACTGGTGACAGCATCGGCCAGGGTGTCGAGTTGTTTCCAGTCCGGAACCTGCTTGTTGCTGAGCAGTACGTCGGTGACGTAACGTTCGGCTGAGGCGAGCATATCGGACACTCGATCCAGTGGCACAAGGCTCAGACCGCCACGGATACTGTGCAGGAGTCCGGGTACGTGGTCGATTTCACGGGCATCCCACTGGGAGGCGATGAAATTGACGATGGCGGATTTAACCTGCTCCAGGGTATTGCGGGATTCGCGGATCAGCGCTTCGCTGGCCTCTCCGAGTTCACGGGAGCCCATGTTGATGGCGGAGGCTTCCTCGGCCGAACCGGAGGACTGCTCCGGGCGCCGCTCGCTGTCGAGACCGGCCAGACTGGCTTCTACGTAAAGCAGGGCGCCGGCAATGTCCATCAGGGTGCCGTCGTCGACCACTTCGGCCTGCTGGCAGAGCTTTTCTACCAGTTCAATCTGTTCGGTGACGACCTTTCGGGGGATGCCAAGACCGAGAACGGCGAGGGTGTTGGCAACCTGGCGCAGGCCTGGCAGCAGCTCGTCCAGTTCGCTGTTCTGGCGAAATTCGGCCCGTACAAACAGGTCGAGCTGGTCTTTCAGCCGTGCCAGTTCTTCGTTGAGGGCGCTGACCACCGAATGGATAGCGTCTCGGCCCGGACCGGATACCCGGTTGCGGGCGGCATCCACGTCGTCTTCCGAGGGCAGGGCGCTATCCAGCTGATAGGCCTGACGCAGTGCCTGAACCTGGGGGCGATCCAGATCCCGGGCGCGGGCGACGTAATACAACAGGTGTTTGAACAGCGCTTCCGGAACCGGCTGCTGAAGGATGTCCGCATGTTCGTCGGTGAGCCGGCGGATCTCGGAATCCAGTTCTCTGAGCAGCGATTTGACGGCGGTGTTTACCGGATTGACCCGGGCCTGCAGGGTATCCACGAAGGCGCTGGCCGCTTTCCAGAGTTCTCCCCGGGGCGTTTTCTGGCACAGGCGCACCAGGCGCTGGATAACCTTCTGCATGTAATCGAAATGGGCGTCGAGGTCCGCCTCGCGAACTACGCCAGCCAGGGCGAACTGGTACATCTGGCGCAGCTTGCGCAGGTGGCCCAGGACTTTGGGATCGTGCAGGCGTTCAGACACCTTGCCGCTGACCTTCATCTGTGAAGCGGAGAGATCCGGCTTGAACAGGGAGGTGTCGGACAACAGGGATTCGCCCCGGGCGGCCCGGAGATCGTTGAGCAGCGGCAGCAGAACCATGGGAAAGTCATCGCTGCTGCTGCCAATGTGCTCCAGATACTGTGGCAGCTGCAGAATGGCCTGCATCAGCACGTTGACGGCATCGTCAACGCTGGTCACGCTTTCGTTGAGAATGGCCTGGGTCAGTTTTTCCATCTCTTCGGTGAGCAATGCTGCACCGTAGAGTTCCACCATTTGCAGGGTACCGTGTACCTGGTGAAGGTAATTCAGGCAGAAGCGCAGGCGCGCAGTGTCGTCGCGATTCTCGACATACGCTTCAAGTGCATGCTGGCCCTGGGTCAGCGTGTCCTGTATCTCTCCCCGAACCCAGTCGAGGGCGATGCTGTCATGGTGATTGCCCATAACCACTCCGGTTATTCTTCGTCGGACTGGCGCTTGATCCACGCCAGTACATGTTCCGAGGGAACCCTCTGCAGGCCCGGTGGCTGCCAGTCGGTCAGTTCACCCTGGCCAAGCACCAGTAACCCCCCCGGTGCCAGACGCTCTGCGAGCCGTTTGACGATCTCCCGTCGGCGCCAGCGACGGAAGTAGATCAGCAGGTTCTGGCAGAAGATAATGTTCATCCCGTGCATGGGGGCTTTATCCAGATCCAGAACATTGAGCCTGGTAAAGCACACCCGGTCACGGATGCTGTTCACAATTTCTACGGTATTCCGCTCCGAGGGCCGAAAATACCTGGCTTTCAGGTCTTCTTCCATTCCCAGCAACTTGCGGGCATTAAACCGGCCCTGGCGCGCCTTTTCGATGGCTGGCTGACTGATGTCCGAGCCGGTTACGCCAAAGAGCGGTTGCACGCCCAACTGAGCCATGCCCTCGTTCAGGATCATCGCGAGCGTGTAAGGCTCCTCGCCGGTGGAGCAGCCAACACTCCAGGCCTCCAGGGCCCGCTTCCTGAACTGTTCACGGGGACGGGTCAGCACATAATCCGCCACCAACCGGAAGGCGTCCGGGTCCCGGAAAAACCGGGTTTCCTGAACAGTGAGCCGGTCTACCAGTGTGGCCCACTCCCTGACAGCATCCGGGCCGGATACGATTTTCTCGTAATAGGCCTGGTAGCTGCTGCAACCGATTTCGCGCATCCGGATGCCAAGATTGGTTTCCAGAAACGAGCGCCGTTCGGTGGTCAGGGTTATGCCGGTGCGGTGCTCCAGCAAGGTCTGCCACTGGCTGAACTGCGCGTCGTCCATATCCGGAAGACGGCGCAGTGACCAGATGCCTTCGGCGGGTGACAGTTGGTTATGCGTATGCGCCATAGACCGTCATCTGCCCCGGGCCGGTGATCAGCTGACCACCGGTACGTCGCTGTTTTCCTCTTCTTCCTGATTGGCCATTTCCTCGTCCGGCAGGGTGAAGCCGGCAACGGAGGACCGCAGCTCGGAGGCCATTTCTGCCAGGTTACCGATAGACTTCGCGGTAGCGTTGGTACCGGAGGAAGTCTGGGAGGTGATTTCCTGGATAACGTTCATGGTGTTGGAAATGTGCGCCGCAGAGGACGACTGCTGACGGGCGGCGTTGGAGATGTTCTGGATCAACTCCGCCAGGGACATGGATACGTTCTCGATTTCCTCGAGGGCGATACCCGCGTCCTGGGCCAGTCGGGCACCACGGACCACCTCGGCGGTGGTGTGTTCCATGGAGATAACCGCTTCGTTGGTATCCGACTGGATGGTCTTAACCAGTGCTTCAATCTGCTTGGTTGCTGCAGAGGAACGTTCCGCCAGGCGCTGAACTTCGTCCGCAACCACCGCGAAGCCCCGGCCCGCGTCACCGGCCATGGAGGCCTGGATCGCCGCGTTCAGGGACAGGATGTTGGTCTGGTCGGCG
>Ga0079224_100015957_pt1 | contig 10530 bp, 10 predicted proteins | sample Stecom2015_FD_80414 | JGI IMG/M metagenome (GOLD analysis project Ga0079224, IMG submission 80414) | Agricultural soil microbial communities from Utah to study Nitrogen management - Steer compost 2015 | ecosystem: Environmental > Terrestrial > Soil > Agricultural land | place: USA: Utah...
CCCATCGCGAGCATGCTTCTCGCCAGAGCGTCGGCTCGGGCCGCCAGCTCCTGGTAGGTCGCGCGCTCCTCCGGGAAGACCAGGGCCGGCTCAGAGCCGAGCGCCTCCGCCCGGCTGTCGAGCAGGTCTCCAACGGTCTCCGCACGGACCCATCCAGAGCCCGACAAGGACTGCAGCTCGCTCACCTCTGACCACGCTTCCTTCCTGACATCGCTCCACAGGCCGAAGCCCCGCGCTGCCCACAGTCAGCGGCACCGGCCTTTATCTGACGGCCGTTTGTTTGACGGGGGACTATAAGCTACATCACACCGGACAGACCCGCCAGTGTTGGCGACCCTCCGGCCCACAGCGCGACAGAAACCCTGTTCTGTCAGGTCATGCGGCTGAAACTCCCCCCGGGAGAGTGACCGCGACGGTGCGGAGCGCACCGGCCTCCCGGTGCGCGGGCCCCGGAAACGGACCGGTCCTGCGTGCCGCTCCTCCCGGGGAGGCCGTCGGAGCCCCGGGAGGAGGACGGCCAAACCGTCGCGGGCATCCGCTACCCGACCGTGCCCCGGCCCCCGGTCACCACTGCCGGTCCCCCCGGAGTTGTGCGTCGGCACCGCCGTCGACATACACCGTCTGCCCGGTGACGGCGGTGTTGTCCGGGTCCGCGAGGAACCGCACGGTCCGCACGATCTGGCCCACGTCGATCGGCCCCCGGGTCAACGGCATTGGAACCTGCCCGCTCAGGGCCTCCCGCCCGGCCGGGCTGGCCCACTCCGCGGCGATCATCGGGGTCAGCACCACCCCCGGCCCCACCGCGTTCAACGCGATCCCGTGTCCGGCCCACGCCTCGGTGGGCGCCGTCCGCCGCACCCAGCGCGCCAGGGCCTGCTTGGACGCGGCGTAGATGCCGATGCCCTTGCCCGCCTCCACCGCCCGCCGCCCCAGGTCCAGCGCCGCCTCCTCGTCGTGGTCCAGGCAGGCCTGGACGAGGGAGTCCAGTGTCCGGTGCACCGCGGCCACCGACGACACCACCACGACCCGGGGCGACCGGCCGCGCCGCAGCAGCGGCAGCAGCCCCGCCAGCAGGTCGACCACGCCGAAGTAGTTGACGCTGAGGGTCACCGGCTCGGGCCGCGCCAGTCCCGCACAGGCCACCACCACGTCCACGGCGGCCGCCCGCCGCGTGAGCTGCTCGACGGCGAAGCGACGCCCGTCGGGCCGGGACAGGTCCGCGTGGACGTCGCCTCCGGCCACGTCCACGCCGATGACGGTGTGTCCGCTCGCCCGGAAGCTCTCGGCCACCGCGGCGCCGATCCCGGACGCGGCTCCGGTGACCACACACGTGCGCTCCGTCACGATCCTGCCTCCTCTGCCGTCTTCCGGCGGCTCCGCCACTCCTCGATGGTGTCGCGGATCGCCGCGACCAGTTCGAGCGGGCGGTCGAACATGAGGTGGTGCCCCCCGTCGATCGGCCAGTACACGACAGGGCGCTCGGCCGGCGCCGTGCGCGCCATGTCCGCGATCCGTTCCCGGTCGGACTCGGGGACCACGTCGGACTTCTCCGCCGCGATGACGCCCAGGGGGCAGACGAGGGAGTCGAGCACGCCCAGCAGGTCCTTGGGGCGGTCCTCCGGATGCTCCAGGAAGACCTTCGCGTCGAACTTCCACGACCAGCGGCCGTCGCCGGTGGACGCCACGCTGTGCCGGGCGACGTGGGCGAGGAGCTCGTCGGCGACGACGTCCTGGGGCGGCAGCAGGCGGAACCTGGCCACGGCCTCGTCCCTGCTGGAGTAGCTCCTCGTCTGCGCCAGGACCCCGTTGTCCTTGGTGAAGTTGGCCGCGTCCGCCTTCGACAGCGGCGAGTCGATGCTGATGAGCCCCGCCATTCGGCTTCCGTGTTCGAGGGCGAAGAGCGTGGCCACCATCCCGCCCATCGAATGCCCCACCACGATGGGCGGGAGCCCGCCGGGAAGCCGCTCGACCACCGCGGCGACCTCCTCCACCCACCCCGCGAAAGAGTAGTGGGCGCGGTGACCGCTGTCACCGTGCCCGGACAGGTCGAGTGCGACCACGTGGTAGCGGTCGCTGAGCAGCGGCGCGGTGAAACTCCACCACCAGCTGTGCGCGGCCCCGCCGTGGACGAACACCACGGGCTGCCGGGCGACGTCCCCCCAGGAGAGCCACGAGATGTCGCATCCCGCCACCGTGGTCACCTGCGGGACCGGGACCGCTGCCAGGGCCTCTCGCAGCGGTGCCGGCACACCGGGGAGTGCCTCTTGTGTCACCTGTCCTCGTCCTCTTTCCGTTTCCGTGGTCACCCTTGCCCTTCCGGCCCGTGCGCCGCCCTCGCTCTGCGCGCGTTCGCCGCTCCCGGAGCGGGACACGGCGCGGTCCCCGGGGAACGCCGGCGCGGCCGGAGGGATCCGACCGCGCCGGGCCTGCCCCGGAGGAGCGCCGCCGGGCCGGGGCGGGTCAGTCGATCAGGCGCAGCGCCGCCACGGGACAGGCCGACACCCCCTGCTGCGCCTGCCGCTCCTCGTCCGGCGGGACCTGCATCCCCGCGTCGGTGATCGCGGTGTAGCCGTCCTCGTTCAGCGGGAACAGGTCCGGATCGGCGATGTTGCACTGGGCGTGGCCTTCGCACCGGCTGCTGTCTGCGATGATCTTCACGTTCGTCTCCTGCGGGCGGTCGTCACCGGTGGGTGGGCTGCGCGTCGTGGGCGACGGGAAGCCTGCGGAGGGCGCGGGCGGCGAGGCTCTCCTTGTAGGAGAGTTCTCCTGCCAGACGCAGTCCCGGCAGCCGCCGCACGACGCTGCCGATGGCGATTCTGGTCTCCAGGCGTGCGAGCTGCGCCCCCAGGCAGGCGTGGATCCCCTTGCCGAAGGCGATGTGCGGGTTGGGACTGCGCCGCAGGTCCAGGGCGTCCGGGTCGGTGAACTTCGCGGAGTCCCGGTTGGCCGCGGACAGCACCAGGTAGACGCGCTCTCCGGCACGGATCTGCTGACCGGCCAGCTCGGTGTCCTGTGTCACCCAGCGGTTGATCACCTTGATCGGGCCGTCGAAGCGGAGGAGCTCCTCCACCGCGGAGGAGATGAGATCCGGCTCTTCCCGCAGCAGGGCCAGCTGGTCGGGGTGCTGGAGCAGGGCCACGATCCCGTTGGCGATCGAGTTCGTGGTCGTCTCGTGGCCGGCGAAGAGCAGCAGGGCGCACATGGCGACGAGTTCGTCCTCGGTGAGCTCGTCGCCGCTCCCGTCGCCGGCCATCATCGCGGTGAGCATGTCGTCCCCCGGCTCCCGGCGGCGGAGTTCGATGAGCTCGCGGAAGAACGCGACCATCTCCTCCATCCCGCGCAGCGCCCGCTCGTGCCGCTCCTCTCTGGCGTCTCCCCCGGCCCCGAAGGCCACCAGCGCCAGTTCGTCGGACCAGTGCCGGAAGCGGTCACGGTCCTCCTGGGGAGCGCCGAGCATCTCCGCGATCACGATCGCGGGCAGCGGGTAGGCGAGGTGTTCGATGAGGTCGGTGTGCCCCTCGGCGATGAACCGGTCGAGCAGGTCGTCGACGAGCTGCTGGATCCGCTGGTTCATGTCCACGATCCGCTGCTGCTTGAAGGCGCCCGCGGCGAGGCGGCGCAGCCGCGTGTGCTGCGGCGGATCGCTGACCACCATCCACTGGCTCAGCAGTTCCCGTACGCGGGTCGTCGCGGCCGACTGCTCGTTCTCGTCCTTGCTCATGGCGAGCAGCGGGCGGACCCGGTCGGACGACAGCGCACGGTTCCGGTAGGCCTCCGAGATGTCGTTGTAGCGGGTGGCCAGCCAGGCACGGTGGGGCTCGCTCCAGTGGATCGAGTCCAGCTCACGCAGCCGGGCGAGCGCCTGGTGCGGGTCGGCGTTGACATCGGGCCTCAGGAGGTCGTCGATGATCTGGGCACCAGCGGCCATGACGGTCGTCCTTTCCACCACACGAATCCGGTCGACACCCTCGCCGCCCGCGCGGGCGCTTCCGCATGCAGACGGCACCGGTCGGCCTTCTTGGTCTCCAGACCCCGGCCGGCCCCGGGCTTTGGGACCCTGTCGGGCGTCCCGCCACTATACTAACTTACTAGTAAGTCGAATTTCAAAGCCTTCCGCTCCCTCTCGGGGACGGCGGGGCGGGCGGCACGTGCGGCCCGCCTCCGTCGACGCGGCCGGGACGCCCGCTCCCCGGCGGCCGGGCGGTCAGGCCGTCTCCGCCTCCAGTTCGGTCAGGCGGGCCTGGGCCTCGGGGAGCTCGTCCTCGCTGAAGACGTCGATGCCGTGGTCGCGCAGCAGCAGGGTGGTCAGTCCCGCGCCCGGGGCCCTGGTGCCGGTGAAGGACCCGTCGAAGACCCGGTGGACCCCGCAGGAGGGGCTGTTCTCCTTCAGCACGGCCAGCCGCACCCCCTGCTCCCGGGCGGCGCGCAGGGCCGCCCGGGCCCCGGCGAGGAAGAACGCGGTGACGTCGCGGCCCTCGGTGGTGCGGATGCGCGCCCGGCCCTCCAGGACGGCGCGCGCCCCCCGGCCGCCCTCGATCTCGGCGGGCGGCCGGGGGACCGGCAGGCCGCCGACGACCTCGGGGCAGAACGGGATGAGCCGGCCCTCGTCCCGCCAGCGCAGGAAGATCTCGTGGTCGGTGGGTTTGGCCCGTCCGTCGAAACGCACCGCCCGGCCCATCAGGCAGGCGCTGACCAGAATCCGCTCCATCGGCTCCTCCTCACGGCTTGCCGTCCGGGCGCGCCCGCACCGGCGCCGGGCCCTGCTCCGCGCGTCCGTCGTGGCGTCCACGGACCCGCCGGGCCCCGGCGCCCCCGGACGCGGATTCGCGGTCACGGGCTCTCCGGTGCGCGGAGGCCGGGGACGGCGTCCGCGCGGCGCCTCCGCACCCGCCACGGTACCGCCTGCCGCACGGGCCGCTCGACGGCCGGATGCCGGACCGCGTCCGGGGCCTCCCGGGCGGGGCGCGCCCGCGGCGCGTCCCGTGCCCCAAGGGCTCACCGGTCGAACAGCAGCCGGTGACGGGACGGGCGGCCTCCCCCGGGTCGTCGCCCGCCGCGGCCTCACCCTGGCCGGACGCCCCGTCACCCCGCTGCCGCAGCGCACGGTGCTGCAGGCGGTGTTCGTCGGCACGGCCCTGGCCGCCGCGGTCCCGGTGTGACCCCGGAACCGCGGCCCCGCGGGGCTAGCTCCGCCTGCCGTGCACCTTCTGGAGCTTTCCGCTCCTCTTCTCGCGGATGCGCATGCTCACCTTGATGGGCGTGCCCTCGAACCCGAAGTCCTCGCGCAGGCGCCGCTCGATGAACCGGCGGTAGCTGTCCTCCAGGAAACCGGTGGTGAACAGCACGATGTGCGGCGGCCGGGTGTCGGCCTGGGTGGCGAACAGGATCTTGGGCTGCCTGCCGCCGCGCGCGGGCGGCGGGGTCGCCGCGACCAGCTCCTTGAACCAGGTGTTGAGGCGTCCCGTGGGAATGCGGGTGTCCCAGCTGGCCAGTCCCTGCTCGATGGCCGGAACCAGGCGCTCGACGTGCCGCCCGGTCTTGGCGGAGATGTTGACGCGCGGCGCCCAGCCGACCCGCGACAGCTGCCGGTCGATCTCCTTTTCCAGGTAGTAGCGGCGCTCCTCGTCCAGCAGGTCCCACTTGTTGAACGCCAGCACCAGCGCCCGGCCGGCCTCGACGACCTGCTCGACGATCCGGACGTCCTGGTCGGCCAGCGGTTCGCTGACGTCCAGCAGCACCACGGCGACCTCGGCGCGCTCCAGCGCCGTGGCGGTGCGCATCGTGGCGTAGTAGTCGGCGCCCTGCAACGCGCGGAACCGGCGCCGGATACCGGCGGTGTCGATGAACTTCCAGGTCCTGCCGCCCAGTTCCACGAGTTCGTCGACGGCGTCGCGGGTGGTGCCCGCCACCGAGTCCACGACCACCCGCTCCTCCCCGGCGAGCCGGTTGAGCAGACTGGACTTGCCGACGTTGGGCCGCCCCACCAGGGCGACGCGGCGCGGTCCGCCCGGCGCGGGATCGGACTCGCGGGGCGCCTCCTCGGGCATGGCCGCCAGCACCGCGTCGAGCAGGTCCCCGGTGCCGCGGCCGTGCAGCGCGCTGACCGGGTACGGCTCGCCCACGCCCAGGTTCCACAGCTCCAGCGCGTCGGCCTCGCCCATCGGCCCGTCGACCTTGTTCGCGGCCAGCACCACGGGCCGCCTGGTGGCGCGCAGGACACGGGTGACCGCCTCGTCGGCGTCGGTGATGCCGACGGTGGCGTCCACCACGAACAGGATCACGTCGGCGGTCTCGGCGGCGTACTCGGCCTGGCGGGCCACCATCGCCGCCAGCCCGCTGGCGCTGGTCTCCCATCCGCCGGTGTCGACGAGGGTGAACTCGCGGCCCTGCCAGACGGCGTCGTAGGCCACCCGGTCACGGGTGACCCCGGGAACGTCCTCCACGACCGCCTCGCGGCGTCCGATGATCCTGTTGACCAGGGACGACTTGCCCACGTTGGGGCGTCCCACCACGGCCACCACGGGTTTGACCCGTGTCGTCTCGTCGCTGGTGGCCGCTGCGGCGCGCTCGTCGACGATGTCACTCATCACACATACTCCCGGTAGCAGTGTCCCCACGCGCCCAGGATGCGTGCCGTGAGGACCGTGTTCTCCGCGCCGGTCCCGGCACGGGTGCCGCGGCCCCGGCGGGGCCGCGGGGAATCAGGCGGCCGACGCCCGCGCCTCGTCGGCGAGTTTGACCACCAGCGCGATGACCTCGTCCAGGGACAGGCCGGTGGTGTCCAGTTCGGTGGCGTCGGGGGTCTGCGTCAGGGGGGACACCGCGCGGGTGGAGTCGAGCCGGTCGCGTCGGACCAGGGCCTCCCGGGTGGCCGCGACGTCGTCGGACCGCACCTCCCTGCTGCGCCGCTGCGCGCGGGCCTCGGCGCTGGCGGTCAGGAACAGCTTCACCGGCGCGTCGGGCGCGACCACGGTGGTGATGTCGCGGCCCTCGACGACGATGCCGGGGGCGGTGGCGCACGCCTCGGCGATGATCTCCCGCTGGCGGGCCACGAGCAGCTCCCGCACCCGGGGCACGGCGCTGACCGCGCTGACGTTGGCGGTGACCTCGTCGGTGCGGATCTGCCGGGCCACGTCCACCCCGTCGACGTGGACGGTGGGCGCGTCCGGGTCGGTGCCCATGGTGATGACCGGGCGGGCGGCCGCGTCGGCGACGGCCGAGGCGTCGGCGACGTCGATCCCGTTGGTCAGCATCCACCAGGTCATGGCGCGGTACATCGCGCCGGTGTCGAGGTACCTGAGGTCACGCGCCCGGGCCACGCCCTTGGCCGTGCTGGACTTTCCCGACCCCGAAGGGCCGTCGATGGCGATGACGAACCCCTCGCCGCGCCCCTGCCCGCTCACGTCTGCCGCTCCCTGCACAACGTCCGCCTTGTCGTCTTTTCCGGTTCAGACTACAGGCCGTCCGGCCCGCCTCCGCCATCGTCGGCGGAGGATCGGGGGCGGCCGACGCCTCAGCGGTGCACCGACCAGCCGCCCTCCGTCAGGGCGCGCGCCAGGCGGTCCCGCGCCTCGGGCACCACCGACAGCTGCGCCACGCCCAACGGCAGTCCCGGGGAGTGGTCGATCCGCACGTCCTCGACGTTGACGCCCGCCTCGGCCGCCGCCGCGAACAACCGCCCCAGCGCACCGGGCTCGTCGGGGATCACCACCGACAGCACCGCGTCGTCGGGGGTGGGGCCGGCTCCGCGCTTGCCGGGGACCCGGGCGTGCCCGGCGCGGCCGCGCTCCAGCAGGTCCTCGACCACCCCCGGGTCACCGGACCGCAGCGCGGCGGCCGCGGCGGCCAGGTCCGCGGCGACCCGCTCCAGCACGGCGGCCACGGGCCCGGCGTTGTGGCCGAGGATCTCCCGCCACAGGCCCACGTCCCCTCCGGCGATGCGGGTCATGTCGCGCACCCCCTGGCCGGCCAGGGCGAGCGCGGTGGCGTCGCCGTCGAGCAGGCTCGCGGCCACCGCGGCCGAGACCGCGTGGGGGGCGTGGGAGACCAGCGCCACCGCCCGGTCGTGCGCGGCCTCGTCGACCACCAGCGGGTCGGCCCCGCACAGCTCGGCGAGCAGGGTGACGGTCTTGACCGCGGCGGGATCGGTCCCGGCCGCGGGGCACAGCGCCCAGGACCGCCCCAGGAACAGGTCGGCGCGGGCCGCGCCGGGCCCCTGGCGCTCGCGTCCGCCCATGGGGTGGCCCGGCACGTAGCTGGTCAGGTCGCAGCCGAGTTCCGCGGCCCGGCGGACCACGGAGGACTTGACGCTGGCCACATCGGTGTAGACGCGGGCGAGACCGCGCCGCTGGGCGTCGCGCAGCACCGCGGGCACCGCGCCCGGCGGCACCGCGACCACGGCGACGTCAACGGGTTCGGCCTGCTCCTGTGCGAGGGGACGTCCGGCGCCCAGGTCGCAGGCCAGCCGCAGGGCCGCCGGATCACGGTCGCTCAGCGCCACGTCGACGCCGCGCTGCCGCAGCGCCAACGCGATCGACGTCCCGATCAGCCCGGTCCCGACCACGACCGCGCTCTCGACCATGTCCCCTCCTCGTCTCCCGTTTCCGGCCGTCCGCACCGGGTTGCCGCCCGGGCGGGACTGCGGCCCGGGCCGGCGGCGGGGCAGGCCCCGCCGCCGGCTACTGCGCGATGTCCAACCGCAGGACCTGGGCGCCCCGCAGGTAGACGTGGTGCAGCTCCGAGCGGGGACGGTCGGTCTCGACGTGCGCCATGAGGCGCACCACCCGGGGCAGCGCGTGCGGCACCGCGATCTCGGTCGAGCACATCAGGGGGACGTCGGTGAACCCGAGCTTGCGTGCGGCCAGGGCCGGGAACTCCGCGTTGAGGTCCTGGGTCGCGGTGAACAGCACGCTGATGAAGTCGTCGGTGCCCAGTCCGTTCCGGCGCATGACCTCCGCGACCAACTCCTCGGTCGCCTCCAACACGAGGTCACGCTCGTTGGCGTCGACCTGGACCGCGCCGCGGATCGCTCGTACCGCCACTGTTCTCGTCCTCCCGAATCCTGGGCTACATCCCTGCGGCAGTGTAGAGCTCACTGACCTCCTTCGAGGTCAACGCCCTCACCGTGCCGGTCTTGAGGTTGTTGAGTCCGACCGGTCCGATCTGCGTGCGGGCGAGGTCCGACACGGGGTAGCCCACCGCCTCCATGAGGCGGCGCACGATGTGCTTGCGCCCCTCGTGCAACCGGATCTCCACCAGCGCCTTCGGCTCGATGTTGTCGACCACCCGGAAGGAGTCGACCGCCACGAACCCGTCGTCCAGCTCCACCCCTCTGCGGATGCGTCGGACGACCTCGCGCGGCACCGGCCCCGGCACCTTCGCGATGTAGGTCTTGACCACCTTGTAGCGGGGATGGGTGAGCCGGTTGGCCAGCTCGCCGTCGTTGGTGAGCAGGATGAGGCCCTCGGTCTCGGTGTCGAGCCGGCCGACGTGGAACAGCCGTTCGTCGCTCTGGCCCGCGTAGTCGGCGATCGTGGGCCGCCCTTGCGGGTCGAACATGGTGCTGACCACGCCGCGCGGCTTGTTCAGGGCGTAGTAGCGCAGGTCCGGGGCGGTGACCACCCGCATGCCGTCGACGCGGATCTCGGACTTCTCCGGATCGACGCGGGCACCGAAGCGCCGCACGACCTGGCCGTCGACGGTGACCCGTCCGGCGGCGATCAGTTCCTCGCTGGCGCGGCGGCTGGCCACCCCCGCCTGGGCGAGGGCCTTCTGCAGCCGGATGCCGCCGGGGACGTCGGCGTAGGTGTCGCGCTCCTCGTCGACGGGGTCGTCGTCACGGGGGTCGTACTCGGCGCGCAGCACCCTGAGCCGGGCCCTGGCCTGGGCCGACAGCTCCCGCTCGGAGCCGTGTCCGGTGCGGGGCCGCCCCGGGCGGCGGTCGCGTCCGGGCCGCTCGGCGCGCGGGCGGCCGTCCCGCCGGTCGTCGCGTCCACCGCGGCGGTCCTGCTCGTCCCGGTCGCGGAAGCCGCGCCCGCTCCCGCCGGACGCCCGGTCGAAACGTTCGGCCCGGTCGTCCCGCTCGCGGCCGCCGCGCCGCTCGCCGCGGGCACGGGGGTCGCGTCCGGGCCGCTCGGCGCGCGAACGGCGGTCCCGCTCGCGGGACCGCCCGTCCCGCCGGTCGTCCCGCTCACCGCGGTCGCCGCGGTGGTCCCGGCCGCCGCGGCGGCCGGACTGGTCGTGGTCGCCGCGCCCACCGCGCGGGGTGGAACGGCCGCGCCCACCGCGCGGCCCGCCGTCGCCGCCGTGGCGACGGGTGTCATCATCGTGTGGCTTGTTCACCGGTGTCGTCGAGACCTTCGATGTCGTCGGGTAGGAAGGGGGCGAGGTCGGGAAGTTCGTCCAGGCTGCGCAGCCCCAGCCGCTCCAGGAAGTAGCTGGTGGTGCGGTACAGCACCGCCCCCGACTCCGGGTCCTGGCCGGCTTCTTCGATCAGCCCCCGCAGTACGAGGGTACGCATAACTCCGTCGC
>Ga0079224_100015958_pt1 | contig 10530 bp, 9 predicted proteins | sample Stecom2015_FD_80414 | JGI IMG/M metagenome (GOLD analysis project Ga0079224, IMG submission 80414) | Agricultural soil microbial communities from Utah to study Nitrogen management - Steer compost 2015 | ecosystem: Environmental > Terrestrial > Soil > Agricultural land | place: USA: Utah...
TACCAGCTGATGCCGGCAGCAGCTGCGGTTGCGGCGGCTGCACCTACAGCCAGCGTGAACTTCTTCGTCCAGGCATCCTCCACCTCCAGCGCGACAGCATACGGCAGGAGCTCCTCATACCGCTTCGCATCCAGCACTGGCGGCGCTTCCGGGCCCTGCAGTCCGGCCAGTTCGTCGCGCTCCGCAACGCCCAGGTACAGCTTCAGTCCTTCGATTTCATCGAGAAGCGCCCGACCTTCAGCAGTGGGTGCACGAACAAGAAACCCGAACACGACGATCGTTATGATCATCGCGGCGATGGCGAGGGCGATTACCAGGATGCCGAATCCGCCCGAAAGGACCAGCGCCAGCGCAGCCGTGACGAACATGATGAGTATCGGCACTATCAGGCTGCGTGTATTGCGCTTGAAGTAGTGCGGGTGGAAGTCGTGGTCCAGCGCCGTGCTGTGAGCGTTCCTGGCTCGCTGTACCGCACTTGCATTGGTGTTTTTCAGAACCAGGCTGGGACTGCTTGCAAAGAGGCCCGAGAGGAGAGTCTGCTGCACGGCAAGCGACGGACGTTCTGCCTGCTTCGCACTCTGGTCCAGCCGCCATTCGTCCTTCAGGAGACGCTTGTCCCGGTTGATCTCCAGATGCCCACCAACAGCCAGGGAGAGCACGTCGCTCGAGAAGCAGCGCATGTCGTAACCACCGCGCTTCATGTAGCGCAGTCCGCCTGGCGTCATTCCCTCACGCGGCGTGTAGCGCGGAATGATTACGCCCTTGCGCGGGTCCCTGCCCACTCGCCTCCACTCCAGGAAGCAGTACAGCATTACAGCAACCAATCCGGCCAGCGCAACGAGCACTCCGCCATTGTCACTGAAAAACCAGCGCAGTCGTTGTGCGGTGGTCGGTGCTTGTACGACGCCCTTGGGAAAGGTGAGAACTATCGTCATTCCCTCGCGCGGTGCGAGTGGTTGCGTAAGCTCGTACCTGGCAGTTCCGGGCGCGGGAAGTGACGCAGTGTAGTCGGTTCCCTGCTGTCCCTGGGCGCCAGTGTAGGCCTCGGCAGTCATCTGTCCCACAGGCACTGGTTCCGGCAGCCGAACCTCAACGGCGCCAGAGTCGATGGCGAATGCCCAGCCGGTGCCTATCGCGTTCCAGTACAGCTCGTCGTGATCGTCGAAGAATCCGAGCTGCCGGGTAGTACGATAGCGAATGGTGAAGGTGTGAACGGCCGGAACCGGCAGGAGGTCATCGTTTCCGGTGTTGATTCGAATGCCGTTCCTGAGCCGTTCGGTAAACCAGGGCTCGGGAACTCCATTGCGCTCGACGTGGATGCTGCCAAGGTCCACCCTGACGCGATTGCCGAACCTGTCACGATAGCGCGTGGGGAAATCACGGTAGATTCCCCGGCGAATCGACCTCCCTTCAGCACGAACTGTGATGAACTCGGCGACATCGATGCTTCCGTCCGCACGTATCTCCACTTCGGAGTTGTAGGAGAGGATTCGTTCCTGGGCGACCGCCGGGTGAGCGAGGGCGAATGACCCGACGGTGAGCACGGCTGCCGCGAGCGCCGGGGCGGCGCAGCGGCCAAGTGCCTCCAGGCGCCTGACGACTTTACTGGCCGGCATATGCATCATTATTGCAGCTCCACTTTTACGGAGGAACGATCATCGGCGTCAGCCTGGAAGAATTCGGCGTCAGAGAATCCGAATGCCCGGCTGATGAGCAGGTCCGGGAAGCGCTGGATTGCCGTGTTGTAGTCCCGCACCGAACCATTGTAGAAGCGACGGGCGTACTGCAGGTGATCCTCGACGTCTACCAGGTCGCGCTGCAGCTGGGAGAAATTCTCGTTGGACTTGAGGTCCGGATATGCTTCCCTGAGAGCGAACAGGCGGCCGATAGCCTGTTCGAGCGAGCTTTCCACGTTGCCGAGCCTGGCGGGACTGTTTGTGGACATCGCGGTGGATCGAAGCTCGGTAACGGCTTCCAGTACCCCGCGCTCGTGCGACGCATAGGCTTTCACCGCTGACACGAGCTGTGGCACCAGGTCGTGCCTGCGCCGCAGCTGAACGTCCACATCCGCCCAGGCTGCCCGGTGCTGGTTTCGCAGTCGTATCAGACGATTGAAGGCAAAACCGACCCAGATGCCCAGGCAGAGTACTAGCAGGATCAGGACAGTGCTCACGGTGCGGACTCCGTATAGCTGGTCAGTGCAGCAATGGCATCAGCGATCTGGCAATCCGGGCGAGGGAGCCCGCGGTGGGAAGCGGGTAGCAGAGATACAGCTGTTCGAACCATCCTTACCAGGTTGCCACGGTCGAAATCTATAGACCGTCCCCACCCGTCTTCAGGGAATCGCAGTAGTAATTCCCTTCCTCGTCTTCAACCTGTGCCAGGAGCATCATGCCGGCGCGGTGAGCAGCTTCTCGTACGAGCTTGCGTCGAGCGACATCGATCGGCGTTAAAGTCGACCGGCCGCGGAACCGGTGTGTCAGCCATTCTGATCATAGGCAGCCTGCAACAGCGACCTGACTTCGTTGGTGATGTCTGATTCCGACTCGAGCGAAAGCTTGTGGGTTGCCTGTCCGGGTGCCGTTGCTTCCACGAGCAGCTTCGATTTCGGCACGCTGCTGAATCTGAGCCCGACGTCCACCCGGCTCCGCGTCGCCGCTGCTATTGCAACGAACTGGCGGCGGCGAACGAACGGCGTGTACGAGGCGCGTCCCTCAGTGCGTACGTCGTCACCTAACGCTTCGATGAGGGTACGAAGGCGGTTGAATATGGGACGCAGGCCCGCACGAGCACCTGTGTACTGCCGATCGATGTACGCCTCGGTGGTGGGCGCCTTCCACCCTGCCGCACGGGCCGCTGCAACCGCTATCGCCCACTGCGAATTCTGCAGTACGCCGTGTTCGGCCTTCAGCCAGCGACGGACGGCGATCTGGTCGAGCGGGTCCACTCCGCTCGAGTTCACTGCTGCAACCCACTCTTCCAGAGTGCGACCCGTGCGGGCCTTCATGCTCAACGCGACAGCGTCAGCCATATCCTGCGGATTCTTTGAGCTCATTCAGCGATATGTGCGGATGTCTTGTCGAACACGAGGTTGTTGCCGGCTGCGGGTGCCACGAGCGCGCGGAGGTCCACAAGTGCCGAATCGCTTTCGGGTGCCAGCGAACGCATCAGTTCCAGCAGCGCACGGATCGTGATGGCACGCTGCTCTTCGGCTGAAACCGTCGCGCGGGAGTCCATTGGCTGGAAACCATACCAGCCGAACTGTGAATGGTTTCCACCTTCAATCCAGACCCACCGTGTCTGCTCCGGCAGCAGTGGCAGGTTCTCGCGCACTGACTCTGGCCGCGCGATGCCATCGCGAGTACCGACGATCTTGGTTACCGGGATGCGCAGGTTGCTGAGATTCACATCGCGCGGGTGGGTGGTGCCGATCAGTACCAGGCCTGCCACGTGAGGCAGCTGTCTGCTGGCGACGGAGGAGGCCACCACGCCTCCGCGTGAATGGCCGCCAAGAACCACCTGATCCGAGGGGCCCATAGAGTTCATCACGCGGTCAATGCGCGCCTGGAGTTCAGGCGACTCCGCACCGCCGAATGCCGCGCGACGAGGAAGCTCCACCAGGACGGCGCGAAAGCCTTCGGTGGCGACGGCTCTTGCGAGTGGAGCATAGGCACGCGGGTCCACCAGCGCGCCGGGGAAGAACAGGAGTACCTGGTTCGAGGCGCCTTCAGGCGGAATGAACTGCCAGACACCGTCGTCGTGCCTGACGACGACGGCGGAGTCCGACTGGATGGCTTCCCTTGCCACCGCCGTCGCCCGGTATGCAACGAGTGACCAGATGACGAACACAGCGGTTGCGCTCAGGCCAACCGTAATCCAGATCCGACGAATCAGGGGCCACAACCGACGCCCGGAAGGCCGTGTTGCCGTCGGCTCAGCCTCCTTCAACTACCCTGAACCGTGCGAGCGGTGCCATACGAGCCTTGTTCAAGGTCATCGTGTCGTCATTCCCGACTGAATAGTTGTCTGCAATTTCCAGAACTTCGATGAACCCCTTTTCGATGCTCATGTCCATGCATGCCCGCAGGGTCATCACCATGTTGCCGGCAAAGCTGATACGCTGGCCGTTCTTGATCGCATAACTGCCCGAGAAGCTGTTGCATGATGTGTTGCCGGACGCGCGCGACTCGTTCGGATCCAGGCTGAAAAATGCGTTCGATGTGCTATCTACCGGCTTCCCGTGCAGCTCCACGAGCATCCACTTCCTGCCTTCGATCGCAGGATCATTCACGTGTTTTGCCAGCACGAACTCGGGGGCAATGTCACCGGTAATGCGCTGGCCGTCGCCGTCGAGAGCGAACAGCTGGTTCTCACCAACCTGGTACTGGTTGCTGCCGTCACCGTCCGTGGCAAGCTCGATGATATTGCCGTTCTCCTGCCAGGCGAATGACCCACTGTCCACCACTGGTGCAACCGACCTCTCCAGGTAGATCATTGTGCGCACGAAGCTGCCGTTCTCGCGCAGGGTGATCAGGGTTTCGATACCGGGGCAGTCGGCACACGGCAGTATACCGGAGTACGTGCCTGCCCAGTCGAGCGAGTTGCGACTGGTGTGCTCCCCCGCGCCGATGGTATTACCAGCGGGCGAGCCGGCACCAGCTTCTCCGCCGGTTGACGGATCTTCCTTGGTGCCGCATGAAGCAGCGAGGAAGACGAGGACGGAAAGTCCGATCAGACTGGGCTTTGAACGCATTGATCTGGGCTCTGCAAAGAGGTGATTCCGGCATCACCCGGCCGGAGTTGTACGCGCATTCGCGAAGGAAGTCGAAGCCGTCTTGTGTCGCCGGGCGGGCCTCCCGGGGGAACCTTGTGAGCAGACGCGAATACGTGGCGATCGCGACGCTGTATTTCAAATGGAGCGTGATTCGGCCCTTCCGTCAGAGCAACCCACTGGCTCTCATCGCCTCTTCCTGGTCTTCATGGGAGATGTACGCGGCGATCCTAGGGCCTGACTCGGACTCGCGAAGCAGGTACGAGATGTTGAATCGAATCGGGGTGTCGCCGGTTCTCTGGAAGGTGGCGACCCACTCTACCGTCGCGAGCGTGAAGCCGCCGCCTACAGTTATCGCATTTGTTGCACCGACCGCCATCGATGTCATGCCGGAGCTGACATTGAAATCGTGAACCTCGCGCAGCCAGCGGCGGAACGCCTCGTCATTGGTGAATGCAGCACTGCCCTTCGGTCCGGCGGCGAGAAAGCTCGTGTCGTAGAACTCGGCAAGCTGCTCCGGGTCCGGACCGAGTGACACGAGGGCGTAGCGTTTGAAGCGATCTTCGAGTTGGTCGGCCGGCTTCATTGCTCGCGATTCGTCAGGCTCCACGAAGTTTGCCAGCTGTGCCAGTGATGCGCTCAGCCCCGCCTCGTGGTCTTCCGGACGAATTCCGTCTGGAACATTCTCAGCGCGAACTGTGACGAGCGTGCCATGAGCCTTCGGCTGAAAGGTCCAGGTCATTCGCATCACGCCTGAAAAGGCATCATCCTCACTCTCGAAGCTCACGTCCTGCTCTATCCTCCTTGAATCCTCGAGCTTCGTCAGTCGCACGTCCACCTCGTCGTAATCCTCCGATGTCTTTCCGCTTTCTCTCTGTGATTCGGCGTACTTGAGCCGCATGCGGTACGAACCGCCCTCGCGGAAGTCGAAGTGAAGCATCTCACCCGTCATGTTGTCAGGTGGAAGCCAGCGCTCCATCGCGCCCGGCATTGCGAATGCGCGATAGATGACATCGGCTGGCGCTGCGATTTGACGGAACGCTGTATCAACTCTTGAGATCACCGTCCTGTTTGCCTGCTTAGTCGAGAATGAACGGCGGCGACACTCAGCCATGTCACCGCGAGCAGCACTGTACCTGCAACCGCAGTCAGCACGCCGCGCTCGCCTCTCGCGAGCAAGTCAATGATGAGTATGAACTGCGCAGCAGCAATGATGAATGCTGCGCTGAAAGAGCTGCCTGAGCGCAGGGCCGCCCAATCCAGAAGCAGGATCGAAAGAACCACGTATACCGCAACAGCCAGAGGTGCGGGCCATGCGGCAGAGACGGTATCGCCCTCGGCGAGGGGTCGAAACATCAGCATCACGCCTGCCAGAGTAACGAGCATCATTGTGATGATCGACGCCAGAATTGCCTTCCATCTCGTCATGATGCTCGCCTCCGCAACATACGGCGGCCAAGGCCGAACAGCATCGCTACAACCAGGCCGGCGACAAATCCCCTGGCCTGAAGCACGTTGGCGCGGAACCCCACGTCGATATCGTGCCGATGGTTCCAGATTTCCACAATCTTTCCATCCTCGATTCGAAAGACATTGATAACCGGGATCGGCGTGCGCCCGCCGAACATCAGTGCTTTCATCCACCACGATTGCGGGGTGTAATCCCACTGCCAGCGGGTAGCAACGAGATCACCTTCGGCGATCTGAAAGTCAATCGTGCCACCCATCGTTCCATTCGCCCAGAAAAAGTCCGCGATTTCCTGCTGCGCCCCGGCGGGCTCGTGCATGCCGTCAATGCCACCCACGTCGTGAATGACATACTCGGGAGCTACCATCTCGGAGACGGTTGCCGTCTGCGGCGAGAACCAGATCTGTTGGTAAAACCGGCGAGCGAGCGCCTTGTTCTGTTCGGGATCCTGAGCGTGCAGGTATCCAGGAACGGCAACAAGCATCACAAGGATGGCATGCAGTTGCCAGCGGAAGGCCGTCACGACCTGATTGCGAGTCATCTCGTCTCCTCTGGTGAGAGAATTACTGACTCCAGCGTTCCAGCGGAACTTCGTCAGGCAGCAGTCCCCCTGCCATCAGGCCTGCATAACGTGTTCGGACTCTACCGTTGCGCCTCAAATCGCGACGCCGCCATTCCCGTAAACAGGCCGAACAAAGCCGCACCCATCAGGATTACCGCCACGTACTGCAGCGCGCCCACTACTCCCACGGTTCTCGGAAGCACGCCATCGTTCAGCCACAGCGCTGATACGACCGCGAGATAGCCTGCCGGTGAAGCGACCAGCCACGCATCGGATCGACCCACAACGGTCCGCAGCATACTCCACTGCAGTATGCTTGTGATTGCGCCGCCGGTGAGAACAAGGATGACGAGATCGTAGTTCATCTGGCGCCGGGCAAGTGTGGCGACGTCCGCAATCACGAACGGGATGGAAAGGCCGGCACAGCTCACGCCGATCCAACGTGCTCCCAGTCCCGCAAGGACAGGCCGCAGTGCGCGGTATTGCCACGCACTGACGCCTAACGCCACGCCCGCCACGAGCGGCGTCTGCATCTCCCTCATGCCAAGTGACTCCGCCAGAACTATCAGGCCGATGCCGGCAATGATGCCGAGCGTCCATCCTTCCAGGCTGGAGACAAATACGCGGAACCAGAGCGGACGCTCGACACCAGCTCGGCGGCTAATCGCATGCGACTCGGCCATACCGGATCCTCAAGTTCGTTGCCGGTTCGATCAGGAAATACCGATCGAGCCGACCTGACGAGGCCAACTCGCCCGGGGCGGACCCGGCAAGCGGCAGTGCATGACGGGTTGCCGAGCGAACTCACCAATAGCAACCAACCTTGCTGCGCAGGAATCTCCTGGCAAGCGACATCTCGCACCGCTGGTAAGCTCGACCAAGCTGGAATGTCTTGGCGGCGGAGGGGCCCCTCGCCAACCAGGCTATGCGGCGGTACGACCTACGGCTGGATAGAAGCTCCCGAGCACGGCACCTGCGCTGAATCCCCTGCCTTGAAGAGGCGGTGTTAAACCGCTGACCTTACAGGCTATAAACCCCGCCCACTCACCTGTACACGATGCAGGATCGGCTGGGATCACTGGCATCATAGAGGACGGCTACAGGGTCTGAAACGCTCCAGTACCTCGTCATTTCGGCTGCCACCTGCATGTAGCCTCTGTAAATACTGCCATCAACCTGAAAGTCGTACTTGATGGTCGCATGCACTGCAGCGTCTGCACCGACGATCGACCTGATGGTCCCGACGGTGAAGAGGCCGTTGCGGAAGAGGTCGTCTAGCCGCTTTCTGCGGTTGCGAAACGACAGTGCGTAGAATGCCGGCACGACACCGAGCGAAAAAACGGACGCTACGCCGGAAAAGCCAAGCCAGAGCACCTGTTCCGTATCGCCCCAGGCGCGACGAGCGGGAAACAGCGGGTGCATCAGGTTCCTGTAGACGTCCTTGAAGTCGCCCTTCGTATCGCGTGGCTCGCTGCCCATATCCACAAGCCGAGGCTCGCCACTCACTCCGAACAGAGTCAGTTCTGTTGGTGCAGTGACGGGCAGAGACGCAAATAGCGGAATTGCCGGCAATGCTGACTGCCCGGGACGTACTGGCATCCCGGATGTCATCCGGGCCTCGGAACGCCGCGAGAGCGTCTGTCCATCCGCGGGTTGCACCGGGGTGGTGAGCAACTGACGTGCGGCCTGCGCGCTGGCCGGTCGATCGCGCGGTGCCGGGCGCAATAGAGCCTCGATCAACGAGGCCAGTCGCTCGTCGATCGGGAGGTCGTCAGGCACCTCGATCCGTCCGGTATCGAACGAGAAGTCGCTCGGCGGATGCCCGGTGGAGAGGTGCAGGAGCGTAGCGCCGAGCGAGTAGAGATCCGACTTCGGTCCGGCCTGGCCCGATACCTGTTCAGGTGCCATATAGCCGAACGTCCCCACGACGGTGGCTCCTGGAGAGCCTGGGAGCTGCCATGCGGCGCGTATGCCGCCGAAGTCGATCAGGGCTGGTGAGCCGTCAGGCCTGAGAAGGACATTCGCGGGCTTGATATCGCGATGAATTACCGGTGGTGCGCGACCATGCAGGTATTCCAGCACGTGAAGCAATCCATCAGCGATCTCGCGAATCTCTGCCTGGCCAAGCATCGGGCCGGCCTCCATTCGCTCCAGCAGCGATGGAGCCTCGATGTATTCCTGCACGATGTAGTACGTGGCGCCTTCGTCATCGCCCTGGAAGTAGTCGAACACCCTGGGAATGCTGGGATGCTCGAGCCTGCTGAGCATCCTCGCCTCACGCTCGAAAAGCTCCAGCTGCTTCCAGTCGGAGATGTGCGCAAACAACAGCTCCTTTACTACAACGTGCCTGTCTTTCTGCAGATCCTGGCAGAGGAAGGTACGAGCAACAGCACCCTGACCGATTACGGAAATCACCTCGTAACGGTCCCCGATAACGCGACGGGGAGCGTCGGGTTTCTCCGTGGAAGGCTCCGGGGGAATGCGGGAATCAGGCACAGTCGGTGGTGAACTGAGGTTGGGCCGTCAGTCAGATCTCTGAAGGATGTACCATGGCGCTGCAAACTCGGGCCGTGAAGCGAATCTCAGCGAGCCATGGCAGGTCGCCTGACGACCACCACCGGCTACCAGGAATCCCCCGTACTATCTCTCACTTGCCGGCGCCTCCGGGATTTCGGCGCTGACACACTTCTTACGGTGACAGTTCACGACACCCAGGCCCCTGGCCACAATGTCATTATCGCAACTCCGTTGAGTCGCCTGAGTCGTCGCTAAGCCAGTCCGCCAGACAGCATGCGCACCTCCGAGCAAGCCCCGAACAGCAGTGCCCAGGAAGAAAAACTACGGATGAACTTTGAGGTTGCCAAGCGAGCGCCATCGCCGGCCAGCCCTGCAGGCACTGATCTGCCCAGCTGAACGAGATCCGCGGGCCGTTCCAAGGCTGAGCTCGCTGAAGGCACAACATCCGTCCTCATCCTTGACGGCAGGCCAGTTCGGACGGTCCTTTGGCCTGTCCCTGAACCCCGCTTCCACTACCGCGAGCGGTGACCAGAGGGCATCCCCGGAGCTTCAAGTGGACCACGACGCCTCACGCGTCCATACCGTGGATCCTGCAACTCCACCCTATCGGGCACATTCAAATGACACGCACGCCGATGCTTCTCACGCTGGCGCTGGCGATCCCTGTCCTGTCGAGCTGCAGCAATCCCCTTCAACCCGAGCCGCTGCACGCGCAGAGCGCGGAGTACGCCGAAATCAAGGGAATGCTGACAACAATGCTGCAGCGGCTGGATGCCCTCGAGGAGGGCGTCACGACGCACGATGCGCGTGTGTCGGTTGAACTCGACTCGATAGGCAGGATCGTGAACGCGCTGGGCGTTGAATTCGACGTAACGGGCAGCGTGTCGGGATACACCCAGCTCGAAGCCAGCCTTTGCGGCACCTATGCCATGGAGGGAGACGCCAGGTTTCAAAGCAATGTCACGCTGCGAGGCCAGGCAGATGGAATGCTTGGAGTGGACGCATTCGGTAACGGTGCCACAGGTCGAGTACTCGCCTACGGCGGTCAGATCGTGAGCGTGATCCCGGGAGGAGGAGTTTCCCTCGCACTCGAAGTGTGCGGCAAGGTCGTGGGAGAAGCCGGTATCGAGGGCGCCGCTTCAGTGGATGCGACGGATCCTGTGATCGCCCTGCTCCAGGGACTGGCCGAGAATGTGAACACGAACAGCCTGA
>Ga0079224_100015959_pt1 | contig 10529 bp, 6 predicted proteins | sample Stecom2015_FD_80414 | JGI IMG/M metagenome (GOLD analysis project Ga0079224, IMG submission 80414) | Agricultural soil microbial communities from Utah to study Nitrogen management - Steer compost 2015 | ecosystem: Environmental > Terrestrial > Soil > Agricultural land | place: USA: Utah...
AAGGGCTGGCCCACCGCTTCGATGGGCGCAAGGCCGTGGCGGGCCAGCACGTCCAGCAGCTGCTGCCGGATGAGCTTGACCCCCTGACCCAACGGGCCCGCGGCGTCGCCGCCGGCCGCCGCCAGGGCGTGATCGAGGCTGTCGATGACGGGCAGCACGTCGGCCAACAGCCGCTCCGCGGCCGTGGCCCGCAGCGTCTCCATCTCCTGGCGGGTGCGGCGCCGGTAGTCGTCAAATTCTGCCAATAGCCGCACATACTGATCCGACAGCTCCCGCTCGCGCGCCTCCAAGGCCGCGATGCGGTCCTCGAGAGAGGCCACGTCGGGCTGGGATTCTGGCGCCGCGCCCCCGTCGCCCGCCGCAGATTCCCCCTCGGCGGCGGTGGGGGCCGCCGGCGCGCGGGCCTCGCCTGCCTCATCCAGGGCTTCACCCGCGAGAGGCTCCGCAGCGCCCTTCTCTGCGGCCGCCGGCGGCTGCCCCTCCGGGATGCTCTCCTGGCCTGCTTCCTCCGCCGGCGCGGCTTCCGCCTCGCGCGGCGCCGGTCCGGTCATGGAATCATCCTTTTCCTGCCGCAACACCGTCGACTCCCCTGGACAAAGAAAAAATCCCTCGCGGCGCACACGCCTCAAGGGCCCTGCCCCATCTATAATAATGGACGCCCGCGGCCCTGTCCACGCCAGGGCCGAAGGCGCGCCCGGACGGGGGCCCGTCAGTGGCCCCGCATGAGCGCGTCCAGCGCTTCGGTCAGCTGGTCGGCCACGTACTCGACCATCCCCACCGCCCGGGAGTAGTCCATGCGGGTCGGCCCCAGCACCCCGATGACCCCGATGACTTCGTCGCCCAGCCGGTAGGCCGACGACACCACGCTGCACTCCCGCAAGCCGGCCACGGGGTTCTCGTGGCCGATGATGACCGTGGTGCCCCCGCCCCGGGCCGCCACACTCAACACCTCGTTGAGGATGTCCCGGGCCTCCAAGAGCGCCAGGAGCGAACGGGCCCGCTCGATGTCCCGGAACTCCGGCTGGTTGAGAATATTGAGGGTGCCTTCCAGGTAGACCTTATCGCTCTTGCGGTCGCTGAGGCCGGTGGTCAGCAGATCGGCCACCGCGTCGTAGAGCTCAGGATGGCCCACCTCTTCCTTAATCCCAGCCAAAAGGTCGCGCCGGATGTCGCCGTAGCGCACGCCAAAAAGTCGCCGGTTTAGGCGGGCAGCCATCTGGTCGCACTGCGCCTGGCTGACCGGACGGCCCACTTCCACGATGCGGTGCTGCACGAAGCCAGGATCGGCCACCACCACCGCGACGACCCGGAGGTCATCCAGCGGCACCAGATCCAGGCGCCGGAAGATGCTGGCCTCCAGGCTCGGGGCGGCCACCACCGAAGCGTACTGCGTGGCCCGGGCCAAGAGCCGGGCCGCCTCGTGCACCATTTCCTCCATGGCCCGCCGCACGGCCAACACTTCCCGGTAGACAGCGGAGCGCTCAGCCGGACTGGGTTCCCACCGCGCCATCAGCTCGTCCACGTAGTACCGGTAGCCTTTGTCCGACGGGATGCGGCCCGCAGAAGTATGGGGCTGGTGCAGGTAGCCCTCGTCCTCCAGATCCGCCATCTCGTTGCGGATGGTGGCCGGGCTCACGCCCAAGTTGTACTTGCGGGCCAGGTTGCGGGACCCGACGGGCTCGGCTGTCTGGATGTAATCCTCGGTCAGCGCATGAAGCACCCGTCGCTTGCGCTCGTCCAGCACGCGCTCCACCTCCTTCCCTTAGCACTCGTCCCGAGAGAGTGCTAACTTCTCCCCTTCAAAATAGCACCGGCCCAGAAGTGTTGTCAATCTTCACGGATCCCCGGTTGACACGCTGGAACGGGACGGGTAGGCTTGTGCCGATGGGCTTCTACGACTGCATCCGCCCCCTCCTTTGGACCATGGACGCCGAGCGGGCCCACCGCCTGGCCATGGCCCTGCTGCGCCGGGCCAGCGGCCGGCCCGCTCTCCTGGCCCGCTGGCAGCGCCGCTGGGGCTTTTCCGATCCCGCCCTGGCGGTGGAGCTCGCGGGCATGCGCTTCCAAAACTGCCTGGGCTTGGCCGCGGGGCTGGACAAAGACGGCGAGGCCGTGCCGGCGCTGGCGGCGCTGGGTTTCGGGTTTGTGGAAGTGGGCACGGTGACGCCCCGCCCCCAGCCGGGCAACCCGGGCGTGCGGCTGTGGCGCCTCCCGGCCCACCAGGCCCTCATCAACCGCATGGGCTTCAACAACGGCGGCGCGGCGGCCCTGGCCCGGCGGCTGGCGGCTGCGCGGCCCCAGGTGGCGGTGCCCATCGGCGTCAACATCGGCAAAAACCGGGACACCCCCGCGGAAGCCGCCGCCGGCGACTACGCGCGCTGCCTGGAAACCGTCTACCCCGTGGCCGATTACGTGGTGGTCAACGTCAGTTCCCCCAACACCCCAGGACTGCGGGGTCTGCAGGCGGCGCCCGTGCTGGCCCAGCTCTTGGCCGCCCTCCGCGAGGCCCAAGTCCGGCTGGCCGCCCGGGGCGACAGCCCCACCCGCCCCCTTTTTGTCAAGGTGGCTCCGGATCTGGATGCAGCGGAGTTGGACGCCATCGTCGGCGTCTGCCTGGAGCAGGGCGTGGCCGGCCTTATCGCCACCAACACCACCGTCACCCGGCCGGGTCTGGCGGGCCGCGCGGCGCAACGGCCCGGAGGCTTGAGCGGCGCGCCCTTGTTTGACCTTTCCACCCGGGTGGTGGCGGCCCTTTACCGCCGGTGCGGCGGCCGCCTGCCCATCATCGGCGTGGGCGGCATCATGTCAGCCGCCGACGCGTATGCGAAGATCAAGGCCGGGGCGTCGCTGGTGCAAGTGTACACGGGATTCGTCTACGGCGGGCCGGGCTTTCCGGCGCGGCTATTGCGGCAGCTGCGGGATCTCCTGGCCCGGGACGGTTTCCGGCGGGTGGCCGACGCGGTAGGCGTCGAAGCCCACCGCTGGCCTGATCCTTAGGGCGCAGCCCCCAGCATTAGAGCGCAGCCCCGAGCCTTCGGCGCAGCCCCAGGCGCCGGCCAGGCCGCTCGGCCACGGCTGCGGCCTGCGCCCCGGCCCTTCAGGCCGGGACGCGGATAAAGGCCTGGAAGGCCTGGTTGGCCACGGGCAGTCCCTTTTCCGTCAGGCGCAGGCGGACGCCGTCCCACTGCACCAGTCCCAGATCCTGCAGCCGGGCGATTTCCCGCCCGAACACCGCGTCCAGCCCCTGGCCAAAGCGCCGGCGAAAGGCTTCGCCGTCGACGCCCTCCCGCAGCCGCAAGCCCAAAATGACGGTGTCTTCCTGGGCCGTGGCCCCGTCCACAGGCTCCCGCCACGCGATGGGCAGCTCTCCGGCGGCCAGGCGGCGGGCGTAGTCCTGCGGCAGCCGCTCGTTGGCAAAGCGGAAGCCCCGCCACTGGGAATGGGCCCCGGGGCCGAGGCCTAGCCACTCCCCGTTGAGCCAGTAGATGCGGTTGTGCTGCGAGGAGCGCCCCGGCCGGGCCCAGTTGGAGATCTCGTAGTGCTCGTAGCCCGCGGCGCCCAGGGCCTCCATCGCGTACTGAAACATGGCCAGCTCCGCCTCGTCGCCGGGCAGGGAGAGCTGCCCCCGGGCGTAAAGATCGCCAAAGAGGGTGCCCTCCTCGATGATGAGGCTGTAGCAAGAGATGTGCTCGGGCCCCCAGGCGATGATCTCGTCCACCGTCCGGCGCCACGCCGCTCCGTCCTGCCCGGGCAGGCCAAACATGAGGTCGATGTTGATGTTGTCGAAACCGAGCTGGCGAGCGCGGCGAAAGCAGTCCCGGGCGTGGGCCGCCGTGTGGATGCGCCCTAGCCGCCGGAGCAGCCCGTCGTCCAGGCACTGCACCCCCAGGCTGATCCGGTTGGCGCCGCCGGCTTGCAGGGCCTTGAGGCGCGCGTCGGTCAAGGTGCCCGGGTTGGCTTCCACGGTAACCTCGGCGCCTGGCTTCAGGGGCAGGGGGGCCAAGGCCGCGAACAGCCGCTCCAGCTGGGCGGGCCCCAGGGCCGTGGGCGTGCCGCCGCCAATGTAGAGAGTATCAAAGGGGGCTGCCCGCACGTCCTCCTGGGCGGCGTAGAGGGCCGCCTCCGTGGCCAGCGCCTCCAAGTACTCCTCCACGCCGCCGTCCCGCAGCAGGTACGTGTTGAAATCGCAGTAATGGCACCGCTTTTCGCAGAAGGGAACGTGGACGTACAGCCCCCGCATGGGCATCACCGGGCCCCTTCAATCGATGCGCAGCACGGCCATAAAGGCTTCCTGCGGCACTTCCACCCTGCCCAGCTGCTTCATGCGCTTCTTGCCTTCCTTCTGCTTTTCCAGCAGCTTGCGCTTGCGGGTGACGTCGCCGCCGTAGCACTTGGCCAGCACGTCCTTGCGCAGGGCCCGCACGGTTTCCCGGGCGATGATCTTGCGGCCGATGGCGGCCTGGATGGGCACTTCAAACAGCTGCCGGGGAATGACTTCCTTGAGCTTTTCGGCCAGCTGGCGGCCGCGCGCGTAGGCCTTTTCCCGGTGCACGATGCACGACAGCGCGTCCACCGGCTCGCCGTGGAGCAGGATGTCCATCTTGACCAGGTCCCCGGGGCGGTAGCCAATGAGCTCGTAGTCCAGCGAAGCGTACCCCCGGGTGCGGGTCTTGAGCCGGTCAAAGAAGTCCAGCAGGATCTCGCTCAAAGGCAGCTCGTAGATGAGCTGCACCCGCTCCGGGGTCGTGTATTCCATGTTGATGAAAACGCCTCGCCGCTCCTGGCACAGCTCCATGACGGGGCCCACGTAGTCGCTGGGCGCCATGATGGTGGCCCGCACATAGGGCTCTTCCACCTGCTCGATGTACTGCTGCTCGGGGAATTTGGCCGGGTTGTCCACCTCCACCACCTGGCCGTTGGTCAGCGTCACCCAGTAGACCACGCTGGGCGCGGTGGTGATGAGGTTCAGCCCGAACTCCCGCTCCAGCCGCTCCTGGACGATCTCCATGTGCAAAAGGCCAAGAAACCCGCAGCGAAACCCAAACCCCAGGGCGCTGGACGTCTCCGCCTCAAAGGTGAGGGCCGCGTCGTTGAGCTGCAGCTTCTCCAGGGCGTCCCGCAAGTCGGCGAAATCGTCGTTGTCCACCGGATAAAGGCCGCAGAACACCATGGGCTTCACGGGCTGGTAGCCGGGCAAGGGCGCCGCGGCCGGCCGATCCGCTTGGGTGATGGTGTCGCCGATGCGGGTGTCCCGCACGTTCTTGATGGTGGCCAGGATGCAGCCTACCTCTCCCGCGGCCAACTGGGGCACGGCGGTCATGGCCGGGACAAACACGCCCACTTCGTCCACTTCGTACGTCTTGCCCGAGCTCATCATCTGAATGGTCATCCCGGGCCGCACGGTGCCGTCCACCACCCGCACGTAGGCCACGGCGCCGCGGTAAGGGTCGAAATGGGAGTCAAAGATCAAGGCCCGCAAGGGCGCGTCGGGATCGCCCTTGGGCGGCGGCACCCGCTGGATGATGGCCTCAAGGATCTCGTCCACGCCTTGGCCGGTCTTGGCGCTGGCCAGGAGCGCGGTCTCCGGATCGAGGCCGATGGTTTCCTCGATCTCCCTGAGCACCCGCTGGGGGTCCGCGTTGGGGAGATCGATCTTGTTGATGACCGGGATGATCTCCAGGTCGTGCTCCAGGGCCAGGTAGCAGTTGGCCAAGGTCTGGGCCTCCACGCCCTGGCTGGCGTCCACCACCAGCAAGGCCCCTTCGCAGGCGGCCAGGCTGCGGGACACTTCGTAGGAGAAGTCCACGTGCCCCGGCGTATCGATCAGGTTGAGAACGTACTCTTGGCCGTCCCGGGCCCGGTAGGTCATGCGCACCGGGGTCAGCTTGATGGTGATGCCCCGTTCCCGCTCCAGCTCCATGCTGTCCAGGATCTGGTCCTTCATCTCCCGCTGGGACAGGGCGCCGGTCCGCTCCAAGAGACGGTCCGCCAAGGTCGACTTGCCGTGGTCGATGTGGGCAATGATGCAGAAGTTGCGTATCCGCCGCTGATGCATGCACCCATTATAGCAAAAATATCGTGGACCCGACCAGGACACCCTGCCGACAGGGGCGAAGCTCACCTCTTTGGGTCCTTGGAGGAACGCCCATGCAACAGTCCCGCTCCGTCGCCCGCAACGCCGGCACCGTCATGCTCCTCATCCTCATCTCGCGTCTATTGGGTTTCATCCGGGAGCGGGCCATCGCGGACGTGTTCGGCCTCACCTGGGAAACCGACGCCTTCCGGGCCGCCTTCAACATCCCGGACCTGATGTATTTCCTCCTGGTAGGCGGCGCCATCAGCTCGGCCTTCATCCCCGTCTTCAGCAGCTACCTGGCCCGGGGCCAGGAAGCAGAAGCGTGGCGCATGGCGGCCGCCTTCATCAGCGGCGTCAGCCTGGGACTGGTGGTGCTGACGGTGCTGGGCGTAGGCTTTTCGCCGTGGCTTGCGCCCTTGGTCGCGCCCGGCTTCGGCGGCGACCAGCTGGCCCTCTTGGTCCTGCTCATGCGCGTCATGTTCCCGGCCGTCTTGTTCACCGCCCTGGCCGGCGTGGGCATGGGCGTGCACAACGCGTACCAGCGCTTTGCCGTCCCGCTCCTCGGCCCCATTTTTTACAACATCGCCATCACCCTGGGCGCCTATCTTTTGGGCCCGGTGATGGGCATTATGGGCATGGCGGTGGGCACCGTGGCCGGCGCGGTGGGCAACTTCTTGATCCAGGCCCCCTTTGTGCTTTGGGCAGCCCGCCGGTTTCCATGGAAACCCCACTGGCGGCACCCGGGCCTGCGCAAGGTGGTGCGGCTGATGGGGCCCACCATCCTCGGGCTCTCCATCGTCCAGCTCAACACCATCATCCTCACCGCCCTGGCCTCCACCCTTGCCGAAGGCCACATCACCGCGCTCAACCTGGCCAACCGCCTGGTCCAGCTGCCCCTGGGCGTGTTCGGCATGGGCATGTCCATGGTCATTTTCCCCGTCATGGCCCGTCTGGCGGCCCTGGGCGACTGGCAGGAGTTCGGGCGCACCTTGGGAACGGGCCTGCGGACGGTGCTGTTTGTCACCATTCCGTCCGCGGCGGGACTGGTGGCCCTGGGCGAACCCATCGTGCGCCTCCTCTTTGAGGTGGGCGCCTTTGGCCCCGAGGACACCGCGACCACGGCCTACGCCTTATGGTTTTTTGGCGCCGGGGTGTTTGCCGTCTCTTCGGTCCAGGTGCTGACCCGGGCCTACTACTCCCTGCAGGATACCGTGACGCCGGTCAAGATCGGCGTCCTTTCCGTGGCCACCAACACGGGCCTCAGCGCAGCCCTGCTGCGGTGGACGGACTTGGCCCACGGCGGGCTGGCCCTGGCCTTCTCCATCGCCTCGCTGGTGCAGATGACGGCGCAGCTGGTCCTGCTGCGGCCCCGGCTGGGCGGGCGCCTGGACATCCGCGCCCTGCTGGGCACCGGCGCCCGGGCGGCCTTGGCCGCCGCGATCATGTTCCCCGCGGCCCGGGCCGCGGCGGCCGCGGCCGGTGCCCGGGTGGACCTGGCCCTCACCAGCGGCCGCCTGATCCAGGTGTTGGCGGGCATCGCCGCGGGCGTGGCCGTCTACGGGCTGGTGGCCCTGGCGCTGCGCATGGAGGAGCTTGCCCTGGTCAGGGACGCCTTGCGCCGCATGGCCCGCCGCTCGTCCTGATCGGGCCGCCCGCTAGCGGACGGTCCCATCCGTCCGGCGGTCCAGGATCTCCGCCAGCGTCTCCGCCAGCACATCGGCCAGCAGCTCCGCTGCGAACAGCGCCTCGTCCAGGTGGTTGTGGTACGAGCCCACTTCCACCAGCACCGCCCGGGGGTGCAGGTCCTGGTTGAGGCGGGATTCGGGCCGCTGGATGACCCGGCGGAACAGGCCCGGATAGCGGTCCGCGATGCGGGCGCCCAGTTCCTCCGCGAAGGCCAGGTTTTGCCGCCAACCGGGATGCATCGCGGTGTTGGTGCCCACTACCAAGGCCAGCTGAGCAGCCCGGCGGCCAGCGACGGTGGCCACCAGCCCCGCGGGCGCGTCCCGGTGCACGTCCAGCACCAGCTCCACCTGGGGATTTTGAGCCAAGAGCTCTTGCACCGTGGCCCGGGACTGGATGTAGGCCCGGGGATGGGACGGCCAGTCGTGGATGGCCGTCGAGTGGCAGGTGGGAATGCCGTAGACCGTCTCCAGCCGCGCCTTGATGGCACGCCCCACCGCGACGATGCCCGTTTCCGGTGTGTTCCAAAGGTGGTACGCGTCTTCGTCGGCTGGGGCAAAGGAACCCGTCCGGTACGTCTCCGATGTGTGGGTGTGGTAGATGAGGACCCGGCAGCCCTCGCTCCACTGGGCGGCCCGCAGCCGGGCCCGCCAGTCGCGGTCCGGGGGCGCCGCGGGGAGGCTCCCGCCGGGCTCATCCCCGGGCCGCAAGGGAGCCTGCGGACGGGACTCGGGCGCGGGGTCCGGCACCGGAACGGGGGCGGCTCCCGGCGCCGCTCCGGAACCAAGGGCAGGCCCTGGGCGGCCATCCCCTGGCCGGGGCTCAACATCGCCAAAGGAGGCCGGCCCCGGCGCCGGGGGCGCGGGCGGCGACCCGAGGGAGGGTTCACCCCGGGCGGTCACCACGACCCGACCCCGGGAGCCGGGCGCCGGGGGCACCGGCGGCCACAGTCCGGCGCTCCCCAGCCCCTGGCCCCCGCCCGGCAGCCCCGCGGCCAGGATCGCGCCTGGGCTTCGCAGGTCGTAGCGGGTCAAGGCGTACACCACCGCCTGCACCTGCTGCCGCCAGCCGGGGGCCGGCGGGGGCTCGGTCTCGGCGGCCCACACCCCCTTGGGCAGGCCCTCCCGCAGGGCGGCCGGCGCCAGCCGCCCGCCGGCCTGGGCCCAAGACACCAGGCCCGGCAAGAGCTCGCCCGCCGCCGCCCTGGCCGACTGCCACGCCCGGGCCGCGGCCTCCCCCGCCCAGCCGCGGGCGCCTGGGTATCGCCCCACTGCGGCCACCAGCCCCAGGGCCACCAATAGGAGGCACCAAAAAACCAGCAGGTTGCGGATGGGCCGGCGGAGGGCCCGGGGCAGCCACCGCCCGACCCGGACGCGAGTAATCCGCAGGCGCCAGCGCAGCCTCCCGTGTCGGATCCGACGCACGGCTCCCCTCCCTTTCCACTGCCAGTCTATGGGACGAACCCCGGGCTTTATGCCGGCTCCCCGGCATAAAGCCCGGGGCCGCACCGTATGGTTAGCCAGTGGAGGAGGCGAACGCCGGTGGCGCGTCGGTGGGGGCGCGCGGTCCTCATCATCGTCCTGGGCGCGTTGGCGGCCGCCGCGGGGGCCTTCTGGGCCTGGCGGACCTGGCTGGTCCCCCGTTTTGAAGCCGCTGGCATCGCCATCGATCCCCAGGCCCGCGTCGATCCCCAGCGGCAATACGAGCTGGTCGTATGGGAGGAAGCCATCGTCGTGCCCTGGGCCGAGGCGGATCACCGTTCGGTGCTGGATGAGGCCGTGGCGGCCTTTACGGAGCGGCGGCCCAACGTCCGGGTCAGCTACAGCCTCCTGGACCCGCTGCAAGCCCGGGACCAGCTGGCCGCCGCGGTGGCCGCCGGCCGGCCCCCCGATGTGTACGGCACCGCCGCGGGGCTCATCCTGCATCCGTCCCACCAGATCCCCGCCGAACCGTATTTCCCCGGGACCGGCCGCGGCGAGCTGCCGCCCTTTCTCCCCGCGGCCACCGGCGGCTTGACCCGCGACGGCATCGTCTGGGCCTGGCCGAGAGCCTTATGGTGGTCGGTCTGGCTGGCCGATCCGGAGCTGTTGGCTCGCGGCGGCGTGGACGTGGACGCCGTGCTGGTCCGGGGCTGGACGTGGGACGACGTCCTGCAGCTGGCGGAGCGGCTGCGGGAAGCCGTGGCGGACCCGCTGGTGCTGGACGCCGCGTCCGTCCCGACCTTGGCGGAGCTGGTCCTCAACGCGGGGGCCCCGGTCCCGCCCCATCCTCCGGAAGGCGTCGCCGGGCTGCAGGAAGCCCTGGTGCGGGTGGCCCGCTGGCTGCAAACCCTCCGGGAGCACGGAGCCGTGCCCGGCGATCCGGCCACCGCCAGCCGCACCCGGCTGGAACGGCTCATCACCGGCCGGACGGCGCTCATCGGCCCGGTGGGCCCGCACCTCGCGCAGGCCGTCCTGCGCCGCCGGCCCGGTCGGTTCCTGCTGGTGCCCATCCCCCACCACCCCGCCGCCCCGGAAACCGCGCCCGCGGTACCCAGCGGCTACCTCGTGTTTCGCCAGGACGCCTACCAAGGAGATGATCACACGCGCCTGGCCATGGAGCTAGCCAGCTGGCTTGCGGCCCGCACCGAGACTTGGCTCGCGGAAACGCTGGGGCTCTTGCCGGCCCGACCGGCGACCTTGCACGCCTGGCACGACCTGGCCCCCCTGGACGCCCGCAGCAAGCAATTTCTGGCTGAGTACGTGCTGCACGCGGGCTCCGGCGCGGGGGC
>Ga0079224_100015960_pt1 | contig 10529 bp, 7 predicted proteins | sample Stecom2015_FD_80414 | JGI IMG/M metagenome (GOLD analysis project Ga0079224, IMG submission 80414) | Agricultural soil microbial communities from Utah to study Nitrogen management - Steer compost 2015 | ecosystem: Environmental > Terrestrial > Soil > Agricultural land | place: USA: Utah...
CCGCCGCGGTGGGCGCGCGGCCGGGTGACGATGATGACCGGCGACCGCGCGCTCGCCCTCCCGGCGCTCAAGGCGCTCGGCTACTCGATCAACACGGCCGACGAGGCGGGGCTCGCCGCGGCCGCCCGCAGGCTGCTCGCGGCGAAGCGCACCCTGCTCGCCTACGACGACCTCACCGCGGGCGAGCGCCTGCTGCGCGGCGAGGCGGTGCTCGCCCAGACCCGGGACGGGGCGTGCCCGACCGGCGAGCCGCGCATCCGGTTCGCGGTGCCGCGGGAGGGCGGCGACCTGTGGACCGAGACGATGGTGATCCCGCGCGGGTCCCGCGACCCGGAGGCCGCGCACGCGTTCATCGACCACGTGCTCACCCCGGAGGTGCACGCCCGGGTGCCGCTGCACACCGGCTACAAGGTGCCGAACCGGCCCGCGATGGAGCGGGCCCTGGCGCGGGGCGCCGACCGGCCGCAGCTCCGCATGAGCCCGGCCGACCTGCTGCGCCACGAGCCGCTGGTGGACCTGGGCGAGGACGCGGCCAAGTACGCCCGGCTCGCCGTACGGGTGGCCGAGGGCTGACCTGGCAAGCGGCCGGATCGCCGCAGGATCGCCGTCCGGCAAGCGCCCGGTTACGAGTAGGTCATGCATGGGGCGGCTGGGTCGGCCCAACATGTAGGGTGCCGATGTGAAATTTGGCAGTATGCCCGCTTTGGTGTCGTTGTCGGCGCCAAGCTCGGTTGGCCGATCTGGCGGGGGTGTGTTCCAATTACCCTCGCCTGCATCACGTCACGGACGTCCCGTACGTCTCGCGAGTGACCGCGCAAGCGACACGGCCGGGCGTGCGTCGGGCCCGGCGAGAGGGTGCGACAGCCAGTGAGGAAGACCGACCCCCAGGGTGGCCGCGGCTCCGCGAGCGATGCCTCGCGGGTGCCGCGCGGTGCGGGCACCGGCGGTCGTCGTCGCCTGCGCGGCAGGCGGGTCGGTACCCGGCTGGCCACCCTGATCCTGCTGCCCACGGTGGTGGCGGTGCTCGTCGCCGTGGTGCAGCCGGTCGGCGCGGTCACCGCGTGGGCCGACCAGCGGCGGCTCGCCGAGATCGCCGCTCTCACCGAACGGCTCGGCACGCTCGCGCACGAGACCGGTGCCGAGCGCACCCTCACCGCCTGGTACCTCGCCGACCCCACCTCCGCCCGGCGGGAGCGCGTCGCGGAGCAGCGCGCCCGGGTGGACGCCGCGGCACGGCGGGTCACGGCCCTGCTCGCGCCCCTCGAGGCCGGCGGTGACCCGCGGCTCGGCCGCAAGGCGAAGGCGGTGCGGGAACGCCTGGCGGGCATCGAGACCCTGCGGGCCGAGGCCTTCCGCGACGGCGCTGAGCCGCGCATCGCCCTCGACGGCTACCGCCCCGTGGTCGACGCGTTCCTCGCGCTCGCCGACGAGCTCGGCCGGTACGGCGACGCCGACCTCGGCGGGGACGCCGTCGCGCTCGGTGCGCTGAGCCGCGCCAAGGAGGAGCTCTCCCGGCAGATCGGCGGCCTCCTCGTCGCCGTGGCGGCGGACCGGTTCGACGCCGAGGCGAAGTCGGCGTTCCTCGTCGCCCGGGAGCGGGAGCTGGCCGAGACGGCCCTGTTCCAGAGCGAGGCGAGCGCCGCCACCCTGGCCCGGTACCACCGGGCGGTCGGTGGCGAGCGGGTGGCCGAGACCGACCGGATCCGCGGCCTGGTCAGCGCGGACGGCCGCGACCTGGACGAGATCGCCCCCGACGGCGGCGACGACGCCCGCCACTGGTACGAGAACGCCACCGCCGTGCTCGAGCAGCTCCGCACGGTGGAACGCGACCTCGCCGGCGACCTCGCCAGCCGGGCCGCCGACCTGCGCGACCGGGCGCGCACCCGCGCCCTCGTCGCCGGCGGCGGCTGCGCGCTGCTGCTCGCGCTGGCGCTGCTGATCACCGGCCTCGTCGCCGCCTCCCTCGCCCGCCCGCTGCGGCGGCTGCACGCCGCGGCCGTGGGGGCCACCGGCGACCGGCCGGGCACCGCCGCGCCCGAGCCCGCGTCCCCGGACTCGGCGGACGGCGGCGAGATCGGCGAGCTCGCGCGGGCCTTCGACGAGCTGCACCGGGAGACGGCACGGCTCGCCGCCGAGCAGGAGCGGCTCCGCGGCGACGTCGCCGCGCTGCTCGGCGACCTGTCCCGCCGCGCCGCGGAGACGGCCGAGCACCAGCGCCTGCTCCTCGCCGAGCTGGAGCGGGGCGAGTACGACGAGCGGCGGCTCGGCGCCCTGGTACGGCTCGGCCGCCTCGCCGACCGCATGCGGCGCACCGGCGAGAACCTGCTGCTCGCCACCGGCCAGGAGCCGCCGGCCCCGACCGGCCGCCCGGCCCCGCTGACCCAGGTGGTGCGCGCCGCGCTCGCCCAGGTGGCCGACGGCGAGCGCGTGATCGTGCACGTGCGGCACGACCCCGTCGTGGCGGGCGAGGCCGTCCGGGACGTGACCCACCTCCTCGCCGAGCTGGCCGAAAGCGCCCTCGCCGCGGGCGCGACCCCGGTCATCGTGACCTCCAGCGCGGGGGAGAGCGGCGGCGTGCTGCTGTCGGTGAGCGACCACGGCCCCGGGATGACCGACGAGGAGCTCGCCGCGGCGAACGCCGCGCTCGCCGCCGCCCCTGAGGCGGACGGCGCCGTGCCGCGGCACCTCGGCCTCGCCGCCGCCGGCCGCCTGGCCCGGCGGCACGGCATCCAGGTGCGGCTCCGGCGGCGCGAGGAGGGCGGCGTCGGCGCGATGGTGCTGCTGCCCGACGCCCTGCTCTCGGCCGGACCTGCGTCCGGCATGGGGCTCTCGGCCGGACCTGCGTCCGGCATGGGGCTCTCGGCCGGACCCGCGTCCGGTGTGGCGCTCCCCGCCGGAAACCCGCCGGGCGCCGGCCTCTTCGGCGCACCGTACGGAACGGGCGCCCACGGCGGGACCGTTCCGCGGGCGGACGCCCACGGCGACGGAGGCCGGCCGTCCGGGCCCGACGTCCATACGGCGGCCCCCGTCGACACCCCCTGGCCGGGCAGCCTGCCCCCGCCCGGGAGCGCCACCGGCGGCGACACCGCGAGCGGCGCCGGGCGCGCCGCATTCCCGGCGGCGGCCCTCGCCAGGGACGAAGACCTCCGGGACCCCCAGCGGCGGCAGGAGCCCTGGGACCCGTGGAAACCGCGGTCGCCCGCGGGCGCCGGGACCGGTGTCCCGCCGGCGGCCGAGCGAGCCACCCCGGCCGGCGGTGCGGAGTATCTCCCGATCTTCGCCTCGGTCGAGTCCGAGTGGTTCAGGCGTGCCGGCCGTCCCGCCCCGGCGGGCGGCGCATCAGCGGAGGAGGAGATCGTCGTGGTTCAAGGGGAGGAGGGCGGACGCGCCGCCCGCCGCGCCGGAGGGTGGTCGTCACCCGCCGACGCCGGCTGGCGCGCGGCGCAGGCGATCGGCAACCCGGTGGCGGACGGCGTGACCGACGCCGGGCTGCCCAAGCGCGTGCCGAGGGCGAACCTCGTCCCCGGATCGGTGGGCACGGACGCCACATCCCGGCGGTACCCGGCGCCGGCCCTGTCACCCGAGGGCGTGCGCGACCGGCTCGCCGGATTCCAGCAGGGGGTCCGGCAGGGTCGCGCTGCGGCCCGCGGGCTGCGCAACCAGGAACAGGCCCATCCGGGCGGCATGCCCGGTGTCGATGGTTACAAGGAGGACCCGTGAGGGAGATGAGCCAGGCCGCACGCGGCATCAACTGGCTGATCACGGATTTCGTGAACAACACGCCCGGAGTGGCGCACGCGGTGGTCGTCTCGTCCGACGGCCTGCCGCTGGCGTACTCGGAGGGCTTCCCGAAGGATCGGGCCGACCAGCTCGCGGCCGTCGCCGCGGGTCTGATCAGCCTGACCCAGGGCGCGTCCCGGGTCTTCGAGGGCGGCATGGTCACCCAGACCGTCGTGGAGATGCAGCGCGGGCTGCTCCTGATCATGTCGATCAGCGACGGCTCCTGCCTGGCGGTGCTCGCCGCCTCCGACTGCGACATGGGTCTGGTCGCCTACCAGATGACGCTGCTCGTGGACCGTGCCGGTCAGGTCCTCACCCCCGCGGTGCGCGCGGAGCTGCAGGCGTCGCAGCCGCGGTGATGCCCGCATGAGCAGGACATCGGGGAACGACGCCGTCGTTAGGAGGACGCCGTGGCCGAACACGGTTGGGGCGGTGCGGGCGGCCCGCTGAGCGGTGGATCGCCCTACGCGCCGCAGGACGCAGGTGCCGGGTACTCCGCCGGGGCCGCCCCGAATCCGGGAACGCCCATGGAGTCCAGTTCGCTGGTCCGGCCGTACACGGTGACCGGCGGCCGCACGTCCCCGCGCATGAACCTGGCGTTGGAGGCCCTGGTGTCCACCGCGATGACGGTGCATCAGGATGTGTCGTCGTTTACGCCGGAGTATCAGGCGATCATGTCGCTGTGCCGGCAGGTGCGTTCGGTGGCGGAGGTCTCCGCCCTGTTGCGCATCCCGCTCGGGGTGGCACGGATCCTGATCGCCGATATGGCGGCCGAGGGCTTGGTGCACGTGCATCAGCAACATCTCGATGCCGGCAAGCCCGATGTGAACTTGCTGGAGAGGGTGCTCAGTGGACTTCGCAGGCTCTAGGTCAGGCACATCAGGAGCGCTGACCTCGACGAAGATCGTCGTCGCCGGCGGATTCGGCGTGGGAAAGACGACCTTCGTCGGCGCCGTTTCGGAGATCATGCCGCTCACCACCGAGGCGGTGATGACCGACGCCTCGGTCGGGATCGATGACGTCGGCCTGACTCCGCACAAGACGACCACCACGGTCGCGATGGACTTCGGCCGGGTGTCGCTCGACCGGGACCTGATCCTCTACCTGTTCGGCACGCCCGGTCAGCACCGGTTCTGGTTCATGTGGGACGACCTGGTGCGCGGCGCGATCGGCGCGGTGGTGCTGGTCGACACCCGCCGCCTCGCCGACAGCTTCCCGGCGATCGACTACTTCGAGGAGGCGCGCCTCCCGTTCATCGTCGCGATCAACGGGTGGGACGGCCAGTTCCCGCACAGCGAGGAGGAGGTGCGCGAGGCGCTCGCGCTGACCCCGGCGGTCCCGATCGTCCGCACCGACGCCCGCGCCCGCCAGGCGGTCAAGGAGACCCTCATCACCCTGGTCGAGCACGCGCTCGCCATGCGCACCGCGGCGCACGGCTGGGGGCGCTGAGCCGTACCGGAGCGGCATGGGTACGGCCGGGCGGGGCGTGCCCGAGCCGGTGGCCGCCTCGCGTGCCGTGCGGGCCGGCGCGATCCGGCCGGCCCTGGCGACCGGCGGGCCCGCACGCCGTCTCCATGCCCGCCGTGCCCTGGTCACGCCGCGATCCGCGGGCGGGTCGGGTCGGGGATCGCGGGTGGGGCGTCCGGTCGCCGTCCGGCCCGCTTCCCGGTGACCTTGCCGGGCCACGAGAGCGACGGAACCGGGACGCCGCCTCGGAACGCGCGCCCGTGCCGCGCGACGCACCGGCTCGCCACCCAGGGCCTTTCGCATCGCGGGCACCGCGACACCGACGCGAACCATGCGCGCCGGCGGCGTGATCGTTTCACCGACATCCCGGCCACACCCGGCCGCCGCCCGATCCTTGCGATCGCGGCGCCGCGGCGAATCCGGTGCCTCACCGCGCACCGCACGGGGCCGGCGGCCGCCATGCCGCGCCAAGGCGCCCGCCGCCCGTGACGATCCCTCGCCCGCGCCGCGCACGGGGCGGGCGAACCGCACGCCGACCGGTGGAACGCTCGGATCCGCACATCCTTCGGATTCGGCGGACCGCCGGGAGCGTCCGGCGCACACCGGCGGCGTCGTCACCTCCGCCGCGGGCCGCCGGACACCGCGATCACCGGCGCCGTCACCACGGACGCCGCGATCGCACACCGCGCTCCGCCCTCCTGCGGCCACCCCGATCCGGGGCCGGACGCGGTCGCGGGCCCGCCAGGCCCTTAGCTCTCGTATTCGGCTGTCACCCGGTCGCGGCCAGCACCGCGCGAAGGGGGCGGTACGGCACGGCGCGCACGACCGCCTCGCCCACCCGGGACACCGCCGCGGACGACGGGCGGACGTGCCGTACGTCGTGTTCGATCGGCGCGTTCGACCGGTGCGGCGGCGCGCGTCCGCACCGGTGCCCGATCCGGCCCGGTCACTCACGCCGGACCCGGGGTGGCCTCGGCATGGCGCGACCGGTGATCCACCCGCCGCGCGGTCCGGGCGCGATCCGGCGGCGGGGCGATATATGAAAGCCTCACAGCGCCTCCGCGGGCGGTGAGGGCCGTCGGCGTTCCTGACGCCAGGCCGCCGCGCGCTCGCGCGGCGCGGGGCACGCCGTACACGCACGCTGCGACGGCCGCCGTGCAGGCGGTGGCTTTGAAGAGGGCAGCTTATAGCACCCCGCGCCCGCCCCGGGTATCGAGGGGGCCGCCGACCGCGGCGGAGGACGCCGCCGGCCCCGGCACACCTTGTTATATGTCCCTGGTTGAGCCGTTTGTCGGGCCGTGGACCGGTCCACGCTTCGGAGAGTAAGACATCCGTCACGATTGTGCGCATTGCCGCCACGTCGGGCGGTTGCCGTTCTGTTACCGACGCACTTTGCAATTTGGACCGTTTGAAACCCGCGGTCCTATTGGTCGGTGTAGTCTCGTTATGCTCAAATTGCCCGTGACTTGACGCAGCTATCAGGCGCACAGGACAACCACCTCCCACGAGGGCGAGCCGTCGAGAGGTCGCAACCAGTGAGGACAGCAATAAACGAGGGCACCAGCCCGCCTGAGCAGGAAGCCCCGAATCAGGCGGCTCCGTCGACCGGGAGTCCTCTCGCCCTGCGCAACTGGCGGGTCCGGACGCGACTCATCGCGCTGATCCTCATCCCCACCACCGTCGCCGTTCTGCTCGGCGCGCTTCGGGTCACCACGTCGATCAGCAGCGCCGCCCAGTACGAGCGGGTCAACAACGTGGCGGAGCTGGTCAACAGCCTCGCCACGCTGGCGCATGAGTTCCAGGACGAGCGGGACAAGACGGTCGCGTATATCGCCGCCGGCCGCCCACAGGGCCCGAGCCTGGTGGCCATCCGCAACCAGCAGGACGCCGTGGACGGCGCGGTCACCCAGGTGCGGGCGAAGGCCGGTCCGGCCCGTGACGCCCTCAGCGCCTCCGGCCGCCAGCGTCTGCAGGCGCTGCTCAACCGGCTCAACGACCTCGGCACCCTGCGCAACACCGCGATCGGGACGAAGCTGCCGCCGCTGCCGGCGATGGACCGGTACTCGCTGGTCAGCAGCGACATGCTGCAGCTCTACGAGGAGATCCGGCAGGGCAGCACGAACGAAGAGCTCAGCGCCACCGCCTCCGCACTCGGCGCCCTCGCCCGGGCGAAGGAGGAGACCTCCCGGCAGCGCGGCCTGCTCGCCGCGGCGCTCGCCCGGCGGCCCGTGCCGCGGTTCACGCCGATGGAGCTGGACGCGTTCAACTCCGCGGACGCCGGCCAGGACAGCCAGCTCATCGCGTTCGGCCAGTTCGCCACCCTCGCGCAGAGCCAGCTCTACGCCGACACCGTCACCGGTCAGAAGGTCGACCGCGCCGAGGGTCTGAAGGAGCGGGCGAAGTTCCTCACCGACTCGGGACGGCCGCTGCGCCGGCTGGAGTCGGCCAACACGGCGCGCGACGCCGAGCTCTGGTACGACGCCATGACCGACACGGTCGACCGGATGCACCGGGTCGAGAACGAGCTCATCAAGCAGATCATCACCAAGAGTGACGAACTGCAGGGCGCCGACCAGGGCTTCGCGGCCCTCAACGTGATCCTCGTCGCGGGCCTGTTGATCCTCGTCCTCATCGTCACCTCGGTCGTGGCGCGCTCGCTGGTGCGCCCGCTGCGCCGGCTGCGGGCCGAGGCCCTCGACATCGCGGGCAACCGGCTGCCCGCCATGGTCGCCCGGCTGCGGGAGGCCGACGCCGCCCCCGCGAACATCGCCGCCGAGGTCAAGCCGATCAGCGTGGCCTCCAGCGACGAGATCGGCGAGGTGGCGCGGGCGTTCGACGAGGTCCACCGCGAGGCGGTCCGCCTGGCGGGCGACGAGGCCGCGCTGCGCAGCAACATCAGCGCGATGTTCGTCAACCTCTCGCGCCGTACGCAGACGCTGGTCGAGCGCCAGATCAGCCTGATCGACAGCCTCGAGCAGGGCGAGCAGGACGAGCAGCGACTCGCCAACCTGTTCAAGCTCGACCACCTCGCCACCCGAATGCGGCGTAACTCCGAGAACCTCCTGGTTCTCGCCGGCCAGGAGCCGGCCCGCCGGTGGAGCCAGCCGGTGCCGCTGGTGGACGTGGTGCGCGCCTCGCTCTCCGAGGTCGAGAACTACGAGCGGGTCGACGTGCAGGTGCTGCCCGGCGTCGCCGTCGCCGGCCAGGCCGTCAACGACGTCATCCACCTGCTCGCCGAGCTGATCGAGAACGCGATCTCCTTCTCCTCGCGGGACACCAAGGTCACCGTCACCGCGAACCGCATCGACGGCGGCGGCGTCATGATCGGCATCACCGACCACGGCATCGGCATGACCGCCGAGGAGCTCGCCCAGGCGAACTGGCGGCTGTCGAACCCGCCCGTCGTCGACGTGTCGGTGTCCCGCCGCATGGGCCTGTTCGTGGTCGGCCGTCTCGCCCTGCGCCACGGCATCCGGGTCCAGCTCCGGCCGCACGACGGCGGTGGCCTCACCGCGATGGTGCTGCTGCCCGAGACGCTCGTCGGCGTCACCCAGCCCGCGATGCCGTTCGGCCAGTCCGGCGCCTTCGCCGCGGGCATGGCCTCCGCCCAGGTCGGCGGCGGCTCCGGCTGGGACGCCTCCGGCGACTCCGGCCGGTTCTCCGCCGGTGACTCCGGCAGGTTCGGCACGGCCACCCCGGCGCTGGAGGAGCCCTCGCGGCCGGGCGCGCTGCAGGGCGCCGGCCTCGGCTCCGGCTCCTCCCAGGGCTCGGACTCCGCGCGGAGCCTCGAGAGCACCCAGAGCTTCGGCGCGGTCGAAGGGTTCGCCGGCGCCTCGTCCGGCGCTCAGCCCTCGGGCGCCTCCGGGCCGCAGAACTTCAGCGGCGGCTTCGGCCAGGGCTTCGGCGGCTCCGGATCCTCGTCGTCCACGTCGCAGGAGCTGCCGAGCGGTGTGCAGACCTTCGACACGCCGTCCGGCCCGGTCTTCACCGGCCCGCAGCAGCAGCAGACCGACGGCGGCGGCGAGTCGGCGTTCGGCTCGGCCTTCACCAAGCCTGCCGGCGCCACGTCGGGCGGGTCGAGCGGCCAGCAGGGCTTCGACACCCCGTCCGGCCCCGTGTTCGGCGGCAGCGGGCAGCAGCAGCAGACGCACCGTCCCGGCCAGCAGCCCAGCTTCAGCAGCCCGCCCCCGGCGATCGGCCGCATGCGCTCGCGCCGGTTCGACTTCCCCGACCCCGACGCGTCGAGCACCGGCCCCATGCCGTCGGTGTCCGAGTCGTCGCCGATGGAGCAGCAGAAGGAGGAGTACCTGCCGATCTTCGCGGCGGTCGAGTCCGCGTGGTTCCGGCGGGCCCCGGCGAACTCCTCGGACGAGAACGACCCGTCCGGCGGGTGGCGTGCCTCGTCCGCCGACGCCGGCTGGCAGGCGGCCCAGGTGGTCCGCGACCCGGTGCGCGAGGGCAAGACGGCGTCCGGTCTGCCGAAGCGGATTCCGAAGGCCAACCTGGTGCCGGGTTCGGTCCCGACCTCCGACGCCGGGCGGCAGTCCGGTCCGCAGCGGCCGCTGCTCTCCCCGGACCGGGCGCGCAGCAGGCTGGCGAGCTTCCAGCAGGGCATCCGGCAAGGCCGGGCCGTGGCCCGCGGCGAGCTGAGCGAGGACGAGGCCTACCCGAGCGCCTTCCGGCGATTCGATGAAGGCAAGGAGGACGCGTGAGGGAGCTGAGCCAGGCCGCTCGCGGCGTCAACTGGCTGGTCACCGACTTCGTCAGAAACGTCCCGGGCGTGGCGCACGCCGTGGTGGTCTCCTCGGACGGTCTTCCGCTGGCGTTCTCGGAGGGCTTTCCGAAGGATCGGGCCGACCAGCTCGCGGCGGTCGCCGCGGGTCTGATCAGCCTGACCCAGGGGGCGTCGAGGGTCTTCGAGGGCGGCATGGTCACCCAGACCGTCGTGGAGATGGAGCGCGGGCTGCTCCTGATCATGTCGATCAGCGACGGCTCCTGCCTGGCGGTGCTCGCCGCGCCCGACTGTGACATGGGCTTGGTCGCCTATCAGATGACATTGCTGGTGGAGCGAGCCGGTCAGGTTCTTACGCCGGCCGTCCGTGCCGAATTACAGGCCACGCAACCCGGGTGATGAGTATGGATCAGTGGGGAAATCAGCAGTACGGAGGTCCGGGTCCGCACGAGCCGCCGTCGCCGGTACGGCCGTATGCGATGACCAAGGGCCGTACGGCGCCGCGAACCAATCTGGCCTTGGAAGCGTTGGTGTCGTCGGCCACGGTGCC
>Ga0079224_100015961_pt1 | contig 10529 bp, 9 predicted proteins | sample Stecom2015_FD_80414 | JGI IMG/M metagenome (GOLD analysis project Ga0079224, IMG submission 80414) | Agricultural soil microbial communities from Utah to study Nitrogen management - Steer compost 2015 | ecosystem: Environmental > Terrestrial > Soil > Agricultural land | place: USA: Utah...
CGTCTCCGAATTCACCTCGACGGCGACGGCGGTGCCCCCCTCGACCGCGACGGCGACCAGTCCCTCGGCCGCGGTGCGGCCCGACTTCTTCGCTGCCTTGGCCAGCCCCTTGGTGCGCAGCCAGTCCATGGCCGCCTGCATGTCGCCGCCGGTCTCGGTCAGCGCCTTCTTGGCATCCATCATGCCCGCGCCCGAGACTTCGCGGAGCTCCTTCACCATTTGCGCGGTGATCGCCATCACGCTCTCTCCATCATTCATGTAACGAATCGCGGTCCCGGGGAAGGCTTCCCCGGGCCGCGGCGGTTGTCGCGTCGCTCAGGCGTCTGCCGCGTTCGCTGCCTGCGTGTCCTCCGCCGGCGTGTCGGCAGCAGCCTCGCCCTCCTCGGCAAGTTCCTCCACCGGCGCCTCCTCGAGCGAGCCGATGTCGATTCCGGCCGAGCCGAGCTGGGCCGCCATGCCCTCGATCGCCGCCCGCGCGATCAGGTCGCAGTAGAGGGCGATCGCCCGGCTGGCGTCGTCGTTGCCGGGGATCGGGTATTCGATCCCGTCGGGGGACGAATTGGTGTCGAGGATGGCGACGACCGGGATGCCGAGCTTCCGCGCCTCCTGGACCGCGAGCGCTTCCTTGTTGGTGTCGATCACGAAGATGAGGTCGGGGACGCCGCCCATGTCGCGGATGCCGCCTAGCGACGCCTGCAGCTTGGCCTGCTCGCGCTCGAGGCCGAGGCGTTCCTTCTTGGTCAGCCCCTCGGCGCCGCCGGCGAGGCGTTCGTCGATCGCCTTCAGCCGCGAGATCGAGTTCGAGACCGTCTTCCAGTTGGTCAGCGTGCCGCCGAGCCAGCGGTGGTTGATGTAGTACTGCGCCGATTTCTCCGCCGCCTCGGCGACGGTCTTCTGGGCCTGGCGCTTGGTGCCGACGAAGAGGATGCGGCCGCCCTTCGCCACCGTATCGCGCACGACCTGCAGCGCCTGGTCGAGGAGCGGCACCGTCTGGGTCAGGTCGATGATGTGGATGCCGTTGCGCTCGCCGTAGATGTAGGGCGCCATGCGCGGGTTCCAGCGATGCGTCTGGTGGCCGAAGTGGACGCCGGCCTCGAGGAGCTGGCGCAGGTTGAATTCGGGCAATGCCATGCCGGGAGTTCCTTTTCCGGTTTCGATCCTCGGCGGGGAGAGGGCCGGTCGGCCCAACCGGTGGACGGAACGGGGATGTCTCCCCCGCGCGCCCGCGAACCCCGCCTGTGGCTTCAGATGCGCGTGCCGTTAGCCGAAGCGGGCGGGTTTGGCAAGGGTTTGAGCATCAGCACCCACTCGCTGCTGTCGCTTCTCCATCCCTCCTTGACCATCGGCCGCCGCGCCTTCTCCCGGTAGCCGAGCGCCTCGTAGAAGCGCCGTGCCGCATGATTGGCATCCGCGACGATGAGGCTCATGCCGGCGAACCCCGCCGCCAACCGTTCCGCCTCGGCCATCAGGGCGGCGCCCACCCCCTGCCGCCGCCATTCGGGATAGGCGGCAAGCACGTTGACATACCAGGTACCGATCGCGAGGCTCTCGAGCTGCTGCATCGGCTGGAACATCGGTGGCAGGTCCTCGGGCGGAGGCACCTCGGCAAGCGGATAGCCGACGAGTGCGCCGGCGACGCGTCTCCCCGTCCCCGGCACCTCGATCTCCGCCATGGTCGCGTTCCGCCAGGAGAAGCCGCCCTCGTCGCGCTCCGCCCGGCGCCGGCCGACCACCCAGACATCCTCGCCGGGCTCGGCCATGCCGGCCCAGATGTAGCTCGGCAGACCCTCGCCCGCCATGTCGACCAGCCGCGCGAGATCCGGCGCGTCGGACCGCGTCGCGGGCCTGAGGCGCACCGCCATGCTGCCTCTCCCGATGCCGAGGCGAGCATACCACACTCGCCGCTTCTCGCACAGCGCCTGCGCCCTGCGGCTTGAAGCCGCGGCGCCGGCGCGGACAGATGCGGTAACTGATGCGCCAGCCGGGCGCGTTCGAACCGGAGATCCGATGCCTGCGGAGGTCGCCTGTATCGGTGCCGCGCACTGGGACATCGTCGGCCGCGCCACGCGTCCGCCCGCGGCCGGCGACGAGCTTCCCGGCCGCGTCGCGCGATGCGCGGGCGGGCTCGCGCTCGACCTGGCGCTCGGGCTTGCGCGGGCAGGCGTCCGGGTCGAACTCATCACCGCCCTCGGCCGCGACACCGAGGGCGACATCCTCCTCGAGATCGCCGCACGCGCGGGCGTCATGACCGGCCGTTCGCTCCGCCTTGACGCTCCGACCGGCTGCCATGTCGCCATAGAGGGACCGGACGGCAGCCTCTTTTCCGCGGTGGCCGACAGCCTCGATACCGGCACGGCGGGTGTGCGCCTCCTCGAGCCGCTCGCTCGTGGACCCTGTCCGCCGCTGGTCGTCGCCGACGACAGTCTCGACCCGGCAGCCTCGACCCGGCTCCTCACCCTGCCTGTCTCGCGGCTGATCCTCGTCCCGGCGCGACCGGCCCGGGCGGCGCGTCTGCGGCCCGCCCTCGCGCGCGGCCGGGCAAGCCTGATCCTGAACCGGGCGGGGGCCGAGGCCATGCTCGGCCGTCCCTTCCGCGACAGCCGGATTGCCGCCGCCGCCCTCTGCGCCGCGGGCGCCCACGAGGCGGTCGTCACCGATGGCCGCCTGCCCGCGAGCCGCACCGGGCCGGAGGGAACGGTCACAGTCCCGCCGCCACCCGGCGCTGCGGGCGTGCCGCCCGGCGCCGATGCCGCCTTCGCGGCGGCCCTCATCGCCGCCGATCTTGCGGGACATGCCCCGGACGCTGCACTTGCACGCGCCCTTGCCACCTTCGAAGAGGGTCGCCTCAACGAAAATCGGGAGCCGCCTCGATGATGTCGCCGGACAAGATTCCGCTCGTCCTTTCGCCGGAGGTCGCCGCCGCGCGCGCAGCGCGCCGGCCGATCGTCGCCCTCGAGACCACTGTCGTCACCCACGGGCTGCCGGCGCCGGAAAACCTCGACACCGCCCGCGCGGTCGAAGCCGAGATCCGCGCCGAGGGGGCGGTGCCGGCCACGGTCGCCGTTCTCGACGGCGCGATACGCATCGGCCTCGAGGAGGAGGAACTCGCCCGGTTCGCCGCCCTGCCGGACATCCGCAAGCTTTCTCGCGCCGATCTGGCCGTGGCGGTGGCGATGGGCTGGCCGGGATCGACCACGGTGGCGGCAACGATGATCTGCGCCCGGCTCGCCGGGATCGAGGTCTTCGCCACCGGCGGCATCGGCGGCGTCCATCGCGGGGCCGAGACCTCGTTCGACATCTCGGCCGACCTGCGCGAGCTGGCACAGACCCCGGTGACGGTGGTCGCCTCGGGGGCGAAGGCGATCCTCGACCTGCCGAAGACGCTGGAGGTGCTGGAGACGCTCGGCGTGCCGGTGATCGCCTTCGGCCAGGATGCCTTCCCCGCCTTCTGGGCGCGGGATTCGGGGCTGCGGGCACCGCTCCGCCTCGACGAGAATCGCGCGGTCGCTCGCGTCCACCGGCTCCGCCGCGAAATGGGCCTTCCGGGTGGACAGCTCGTTGCAAACCCGATTCCGGCGGAGGAGGAAATCCCGCTCGCCATTCTCGATCCGCATATCGAGAGCGCCCTTGCCGAGGCCGCCGTCGAGGGAATCACCGCCAAGGCGGTGACGCCCTTCCTCCTCTCGCGGATCGTCGCAGCGACGGGCGGCGCAAGCCTTCGCGCCAATATCGCGCTCCTGCGCAGCAATGCCCGGCTCGCGGCGCGGATTTCATCCGATCTCGTTGCGCTGGATCAACGTCGGCCGCCCGCGCCGGTGCCATGCTGAGACTGCTGGAGGGCGGCCCTGGAGGTCCCGCCGCTTCGTGCAGGTGGCGTGTGCGCGACCGGACCCGCCATCATCCAGACCGCCCGGGCAGCCGTTCAGGGTTCGCCTCCCGTTCCCGACGGCATGCCCGGGCCACATCACCGACGGCGGCAACAACGGCGCCGATCGCGATTTTCCGCCTTTGACTTGCCGCCCGGCTGCATATATTTCCGCGCCATGGTCAACGGGCACGATCTGCGCGCGATGATGGGCACCGGACATTCGTCCGGCGGCCTTCTGCTGCTTAGCGGCCTCTGAGCGGCGACGCGTCCCGGCGCGGCCGTTCAGAGGGATGTGGCTTCCCGCGCCGGACCAGAATGCCCAGGAGGATCGATCCACATGACCGCTACAGCGTCCCAGAACCGCGTTCTCATCTTCGACACCACGCTCCGCGACGGCGAGCAGTCCCCCGGCGCCACGATGACGCTCGAGGAGAAGCTCCAGATCGCCGAACTCCTTGACGAGATGGGCGTCGACATCATCGAGGCGGGCTTCCCCATCGCGTCCGAGGGCGATTTCGAGGCGGTGTCTAAGATCGCGAAGGCTGCCCGGAACGCGGTGATCTGCGGCCTCGCCCGCGCGAATTTCGCCGATATCGACCGGGCATGGGAGGCGGTGAAACACGCGAAACGGCCGCGCATCCACACCTTCATCGGCACGTCGCCCCTCCATCGCGAATACCAGGTCCGCCTCGACAAGGAGGCGATGGCCGAGCGCATCCATGCGACCGTGACCCACGCCCGCAACCTCTGCGACGACGTGCAATGGTCGCCGATGGACGCGACACGGACCGAACACGACTACCTCGCCCGGGTCTGCGAGATCGCGATCAAGGCAGGCGCCACCACGATCAACATCCCCGATACCGTGGGCTACACGGCGCCGGGCGAATCGGCGGCGATCATCCGCATGCTGCTCGAACGCGTGCCTGGCATGGACGAGGTGACGATCTCCACCCATTGCCACAACGACCTCGGCATGGCGACGGCGAACGCGCTTGCCGCGGTCGAGGCCGGCGCCCGGCAGATCGAATGCACGATCAACGGCCTCGGCGAACGCGCAGGCAACACCGCGCTCGAGGAAGTCGTGATGGCGATGCGGGTGAGGAACGACATCATGCCGTTCGAGACCGGGATCGACACGACGAAGATCATGCAGGCCTCGCGCCTCGTCTCGACGGTTTCGGGCTTCCCGGTCCAGTACAACAAGGCGATCGTCGGCAAGAACGCCTTCGCCCACGAGAGCGGCATCCACCAGGACGGGATGCTGAAACACGCCGGCACCTTCGAGATCATGCGGCCCGAGGATGTCGGCCTCAACGCCACCTCGCTCGTCATGGGCAAGCATTCGGGGCGCGCGGCACTGCGCTCCAAGCTGCGCGAGCTCGGCTACCAGATCGGCGACAACCAGCTTTCGGACGTCTTCGTGCGGTTCAAGGAACTCGCCGACCGCAAGAAGGAGATCTACGACGAGGACCTGATCGCCCTCGTCCAGGATGCCGGCACCGAGGCCGCCCATGACCGCATCCAGGTGCGGCATCTGCGCGTCGTCTGCGGCACCGAGGGACCGCAGACGGCCGATCTCACCCTCGCGATCGACGGGAACGAGCAGAGCGTGCATGCCACCGGCGACGGCCCGGTCGATGCCGCCTTCAACGCGGTGAAGGCCCTCGTATCCCATTCGGCGCGGCTCCAGCTCTACCAGGTCCATGCCGTCACCGAGGGGACGGACGCCCAGGCCACGGTCTCGGTGCGGCTCGAGGAGAACGGCAAGATCGTCTCCGGCCAGTCCTCCGATACCGATACGGTCGTTGCCTCGACCCGGGCCTATGTGAACGCGCTGAACAAGCTGCTGGTCCGGCGCCTGAAGACCGCGCCCGATACGGCGGCGGTCTGAAATCGCCATCGCGCCCTCGTCGGCGAAGAGTGCAACCGCAGCGGGGTTTTCAGGAGCGCGCCGCGATCCATGCGCGGAGCCGTGTCACCGCTGCAACAGTCGCCGCCGGAGTTCGCTTCGGCGGCACCGATCATCCATAAGTTGCATGCATTCGCCGGGTGCTGACCATTAACTGCATGCCGGTCGTATTTACCATCCGCTAACCGTGCCGATATAGGCGGAGCCAGCGGCACAGCGCGGCTTGACCGGCCTTGCCGGACCTTGAAGAGGCTTCTTTACGTATGTTCGGCGCACTTTCCGGCCTGTTCTCCTCCGACATGGCCATCGACCTCGGCACTGCCAACACGCTTATCTACATGAAGGGCCGGGGCGTCGTGCTCGCGGAGCCCTCGGTGGTGGCCTATGCGATGAAGGACGGCAAGAAGCGTGTCCTCGCGGTGGGCGAGGAGGCGAAACTGATGCTCGGCCGCACGCCGGGCTCGATCCAGGCGATCCGGCCGTTGCGCGAGGGGGTGATCGCCGATTTCGAGGTGGCGGAGGAGATGATCAAGCATCTCATCCGCAAGGCCGGACGCCGCACCGGGCTTTCCAAGCCCAAGGTGCTCGTCTGCGTGCCGCATGGCGCCACCGCCGTCGAGCGCCGCGCCATCCGCGAGGCGGTGATCGCCGCGGGCGGGCGCAAGTGCGGCCTCATCCCCGAGCCGATCGCGGCCGCCATCGGGGCGGGCATGCCGATCGCCGAGCCCTCCGGCAACATGGTCGTCGATATCGGCGGCGGCACGACCGAGGTCGCGATCCTCTCGCTCGGCGATGTCGTCTATGCGAGGTCCGAACGGGTCGGCGGCGACCGGATGGACGAGGCGATCATCGCCTACCTGCGGCGTCATCACAACATGCTGATCGGCGAGGCCACCGCCGAACGCGTCAAGCTCGCGATCGGCACGGCGCTCATGCCGGCGGACGGCCGCGGCGCGACGATCGAGGTGCGCGGCCGCGACCTCCTCAGCGGCGTGCCGAAGGAGATCGAGCTCAGCCAGGGCCAGATCGCCGAGGCGCTGGCCGAAGCCGTGCAGATCATCGTCGAGGCGGTGATCACCGCGCTCGAGCAGACGCCCCCCGATCTCGCCGCCGATATCGTCGATCGCGGCGTGATGCTGACGGGGGGCGGGGCACTCCTTGGCGACCTCGACCTTGCGCTCCGGGAGCATACGGGGCTCGCGATCACCGTGGCGGAGAATCCCCTCCACTGCGTCGCTCTCGGCACCGGCAAGTCCCTGGAATTTGAAAACCAGCTCGCCCACGTGATAGATTACGGCCATTAGCGGAGCCGGGCGGGACTACCGGCCGATCTCGAACAGAGGCGCCCCGTGGCAGAGCGTCCCGACCCCATTGCCGAACTCACCCGCGACACCCGCCGCCTCGTTGTCGGCGTGATCGCTGTCCTGCTCCTCGGTCTGTTCTTCCTCTGGCGGATCGACAACACCCGGGTCGAACAGCTGCGGATGGACCTCATCGACCGGTTCGTGCCCTCCTTCGAATGGACGGTGAGGCCGGTCGCGGCCGTGGCCCGCATGGTCGGCGAGTTCCAGTCCTACACGCAGGTCTACCAGCAGAACGAGGAACTGCGCCGCGAGCTCCAGGCGATGCGCGGCTGGCGCGAGGCCGCGCTCCAGCTCGAGCAGAAGAACGCCCAGCTCCTTGCCCTCAACAACGTCCGCCTCAACCCGCGCCTCACCTTCGTTACCGGCGAGGTGATGGCGGATGCCGGCGGCCCCTTCCGCCGCGCCGCCCTCGTCAACATCGGCAGGGCCGACGGCATCCGCGACGGCGCGGTGGCGATGGACGGGCTCGGCATTGTCGGGCGGATCGCGGGGACGGGCGAGCGGGCCTCGCGCATCCTCTTCCTCACCGACAGTTCGAGCCGTCTTCCCGTCACGGTGAAGCCCTCGGGCCAGCGCGCCATCCTCGCGGGCGACAACGGGCCTCTCCCGGTCCTCGACTTCCTCGACGGCACCGACGCGGTGCGGCCGGGTGACCGGGTGGTGAGTTCGGGCGCGGGCGGGCTGTTTCCGCCCGACCTCCTCGTGGGCCAGGTCGTCGCCGCACCCGACGGTCGGCTGCGCGTGCATCCGGCCGCCGATTTCCGCCGTCTGCATTTCGTGCGGGTGATCCGTCCCGGCCCGTCCGAAACGGTCAGCGGTCCGGGCGATCTCATCGGCGCGCTGATCCCGCAGCCGGATGCCGCCGCGGAGCCCGGGCAGTGACAGCGCTTCTTCTCCAGCGCGTGCTTGTCGCGTCGCTCGGGACCATCGCCATCCACCTGCCGCTCGTGCCGGTGGGGCAGGCGGGAGAGGGGATCGCGAACCCGGACCTGCTGTTCTGCCTGCTGGCAGCCTGCGTCCTGCGCCGGCCGGAAGCCGTGCCGCTCTCCCTCGTCCTCGTGCTCGGCCTTCTCGCCGACTTCATCCTGGGCCGGGCACCGGGTCCGGGCGCGCTCGGCCTCGTCCTCGCGACCGAGCATCTGCGCCGCCGCTCTCCCGGATCGTTCCTCGCCGAATGGCTGCGCGCCGCCCTCCTCTTCGCGGCCATCCTCGCCGGCATCGCGGCGCTCCTCGCGCTGACCCTCGCACCACTCCCGGGGAGCGCCGTCCTTGCCCGCTATTGGCTCGCGACGGCGCTCGCCTACCCGCTGGTGGCCGCGGCGCTCCGCTTCGCCCTCGACACCCCCCGGCCGGGGGTGCCGCGATGAAACCCGCTTCCGGCACCGGCCGCTTCACCCGCCGCGGTCTCATGCTGCTCGGGCTGCAGGCGGGAGTCGTCGGCGCGCTCGCCTGGCGCATCCATGCGCTGCAGGTCGTGCAGAACGAGCATTACCGCATGCTCGCGGAGGAGAACCGCATCTCCATCCGCCTGATTCCGCCGGCGCGCGGCCTGATCACCGACCGCAACGGGATTGTCCTCGCCGAGAACCGCCAGAACTACCGGGTCGTGATGATCCGTGAACAGGCGCGCGAGCCCGAGGCGGTGCTCGACCGCCTCGCGACCATCATCGACCTGCCCCTCGAGGCGCGGACACGGGCGCTGAGGGCGATGGAGACCTCCGCCGCCTTCGTGCCCGTCACGGTAGTCGAGTTCCTGGAATGGGACGCGATCGCCCGCGTCGCCGCGAATGCCCCGGCCCTGCCCGGCATCCTCACCGAGGTGGGCCTGTCGCGCCACTATCCGGACGGCTTCAACACCGCCCATGTCGTCGGCTACGTCGGCCCGGTGAGCGAGCGCGACCTCGAGGGGCTGGAGCGGCCCGATCCGCTCCTTCGCATCCCGCGTTTCCAGATCGGCAAGAACGGCGTGGAGCAGCGGCTCGAGGAACGCCTCCGGGGCGAGGCGGGCCAGCTCCGCCTCGAGATCTCGGCCGCCGGCCGGGTCATGCGCGAACTCGGCCGGGTCGAGGGCACGCCGGGCGAGGACGTCACGCTCACCATCGATCAGGGCGTGCAGGCCTACGCGATGGAGCGGATGGAAGGCGAGAGCGCCGCGAGCGTGGTCATGGACGTGCGCACCGGCGACCTCGTCGCATGCGCGTCCTCCCCGGGGTTCGACCCGAACAGCTTCGTCTTCGGCATCCGGTCGGGCGAGTGGAACAGGCTCCTCAACGACGAGTACCGCCCGCTATCCAACAAGACGGTCTCGGGCACCTATCCGCCCGGATCGACCTTCAAGATGGTGGTGGCGCTTGCCGCACTCGAGGCCGGCCTCGTCCGTCCCGGCGACACGGTGAGCTGCGGCGGACATACCAATCTCGGCAGCCACCGCTTCCACTGCTGGCGGCGCGGCGGCCATGGCCGGGTCGACCTGCGCCGCTCCATCGCCCAGTCCTGCGACATCTACTATTACGAGATGGCGCGACGCGTCGGACCTGACGGCATCGCCGCCATGGCGCGCAGGCTCGGGCTCGGCGTCCGCCACGACCTGCCGATGTCGGCGATTGCCGAGGGGCTCATGCCCGACCGCGCGTGGAAACGCGCCGCCCGCAACGAGAGCTGGACCACCGGAGACAGCTACAATTACGGCATCGGTCAGGGATTCTCGCTTGCCTCCCCGCTCCAGCTCGCGGTGATGACGGCCCGCATCGCCACCGGCCGCGCCGTGAAGCCGCGCCTCGTCCGGGCGATTGGCGGCGCTGACGTGCCGCTCGCGCCCGCGGAGGATCTCGGCCTGAACCCCGACTGGCTCCACCGCGTCCGGGACGGCATGTATGCGGTCTCGAACGATGGCGGCACTGCCAGCCGATCGCGAATCGCCGATCCTGCCAATCTCCTCGCCGGCAAGACCGGCACGAGCCAGGTCCGCCGCATCACCGCCGCCGAACGCGCCGCCGGCATCCGCTCCACCGACCAGCTGCCCTGGGCGCTTCGCAACCATGCGCTCTTCGTGGCCTATGCTCCCTATGACCGGCCGCGTTTCGCCATCGCGACGGTGGTCGAGCATGGGGGCGGTGGCTCGGCCGCCGCGGCGCCGATCGCGCGCGACATCATGATCCGCGCCCTCTACGGTCCCGAACCGCCGCTCGAGGCCTGGCCGCCGGAGCAGCGCGAGGAGATCGAGCGCCGCCGCAATCCCGCGCCCGAAGCCGGGCAACCCGAAGATACTCCCGACCGTACATGACCCGGATCCTGACGCCTGGCCTGCCGCCCGCTCCTGCCTGCTGCCTGCCTTTCCGCTTCCGGCGGGTGCCGGGGCCCGGCATGCGGGCTCGATCCGGAGGAG
>Ga0079224_100015962_pt1 | contig 10528 bp, 8 predicted proteins | sample Stecom2015_FD_80414 | JGI IMG/M metagenome (GOLD analysis project Ga0079224, IMG submission 80414) | Agricultural soil microbial communities from Utah to study Nitrogen management - Steer compost 2015 | ecosystem: Environmental > Terrestrial > Soil > Agricultural land | place: USA: Utah...
GTGGATCTGCTGGTCACCGACCACCATGAGCCGGGAGCCGTATTGCCGGAGGCAACGGCGGTGGTTAACCCGAAGACAACCCCCGGTTACCCCGGCGGGGAATTGGCCGGGGTTGGCGTGGCTTTTAAACTCTTGCATGGGCTGGCGGAGATCATCCCGGAGGTCCGGGAGGCCTTGTGGGAGAACCTTGACTTGGTGGCTGTGGGGACCGTTGCCGATATCGTGCCTTTGACCGGGGAAAACCGCCTTCTGGTCAAGGAAGGCCTGAAGGTACTGGAGAAAACGGGAAACCCCGGGCTCGCCGCCCTCCTTGACCTGAACGGCTGGGCGGGGAGGGAGATGACGCCCGGTTTGATCAGTTTCGGTTTGGCGCCCCGCCTGAATGCCTGCGGGCGGCTGGACGATCCCGCCAAGGGCTTGCGGTTGCTGTTGGAAACGGACCGCAACCGTGCCCGGAAAATCGCTGCGGAATTGGAGAAGTTGAATAGGGAGCGGCAGCAGATTGAAGAGAGGGTCTTGAAAGAGGCGGAGGAGATCCTTTCCCGGGAAGAACCGGGACAAGCCATTGTTTTGGGGAGTGAGAACTGGCACCCGGGAGTGATCGGGATTGTCGCTTCGCGGCTGGTGGAAAAGTACTACCGGCCGGTGGTCTTGGTTGCGCTGGAAAAAGGGAAAGGAAAGGGTTCGGCCCGGAGCATTCCCGGGTTCCACCTTTACCGGGCCCTTAATGCCTGCGCCCCGCTATTGGAGAGATTTGGCGGTCACGAAATGGCGGCCGGCCTGGAAGTAGCCGGGGATAAACTGGCGGCTTTCAAAGAGACCTTTGAGGAAGTGGCCGCCTCCTGGCTTGACCGGGAAGCCGCAGGCGAGGCGGGCATTCCGGTCTTGGAGATCGACGAAGTGACGGCGCTGGAGGATTTAACCGTAGAACTGGCCAGGGAGGTGGCGGCCCTTGCCCCGTTCGGGCCGGGGAACCCCGAACCTGTCCTGGCCTGCCGGGGAGCAAAACTGCTTTCCGCCTGTACTGTGGGGAAGGACGGGCGGCACCTGTCGGTGGAGATCGGGAACGGCGTTGTCTCCCGGCGGGGCATTGGCTTTAATTTCGGCTCCTGGCAGGAGCAATTGCCGGTGGGGGAAGAGTTTGATCTTGCTTTTAAACTGGAAGAGGACAACTGGAACCGGGATCCTCAGGTCTGTCTAGTGTTGAAGGATATAGTGCCGAGTAATCGTGGAGAAGAGGCAGAAAACTAGAGCGGGGGGAAATTTTGACCATAGAAAAGCTCATTCAGAAGATGGAAAAAGCGGGGATCAAAGACTCCCGCGGGTACATGCAGGAAGTTTACGAGTTTGCCAAGGCCGCCCATGCCGGTCAGACCAGGGATTCGGGGGAGGAATATATCAACCACCCGCTGGGTGTGGCCGCAATCCTGGTTGATATGGGACTGGACCGGACCTCGATTGCTGCTGCGCTTCTTCATGATGTGGTGGAAGACACCCAGATAAAACTGGAGGAGATCCAGGAAAAATTCGGCCCGGAGGTGGCGACCCTGGTCGACGGGGTTACGAAACTGAGCCGGATCTCTTTCCAGAGCAAGCAGGAGCAGCAGGTGGAGAACCTGCGCAAGATGTTCCTGGCAATGGCCAACGATATCCGGGTGATCCTCATCAAACTGGCCGACCGGATGCATAACATGCGGACCTTAAAATACCTGCCTGTGGAGAAACAGAAGAAGATCGCCAGGGAGACCCTGGAGATTTATGCCCCTTTGACCCACCGTTTGGGGATGTACAAATTCAAATGGGAACTGGAAGACCTGGCCCTTCGTTTTTTGGAGCCGCAGAAATACTATGAACTGGTACAGAAGGTCGCCAAAAAAAGGCAGGAACGGGAAGGCTACATTGAAAAGGTCCGGAAGGAACTGGAGCAGCAACTGGCTTTCCACGGGATTAAGGCTGAGGTCCAGGGGCGGCCAAAGCATTTTTACAGCATCTACCATAAGATGACCAAGCAAAACAAGCCCTTTGAGGAGATCTACGATTTGATGGCCCTGCGCGTGCTGGTGGAGACCGTCCCCGACTGTTATGAAGCCCTGGGTGTGGTCCATAACCTCTGGAAGCCCATGCCGGGCGGGTTCAAGGATTATATCGCCATGCCCAAGTCCAACATGTACCAGTCCCTCCATACCCGGGTGGTGGGGGATAACGGGGAACCCCTGGAGATCCAGATCCGCACCAGGGAGATGCATATGGTCGCCGAATACGGTATTGCCGCCCACTGGCGGTACAAGCAGGGGGCGACCAATGACGAAACCCTGATCGAGAAGATCGCCTGGCTCCGCCAGCTCCTCGAGTGGCAGCAGGAATCGAAGGATGCCGATGAATACCTGGAGAACCTCCGGTTTGATCTCTTTGAGGACGAGGTCTTTGTCTTTACCCCCAAGGGCGATGTGAAGAACCTGCCGGCCGGAGCAACGCCCGTTGATTTTGCCTATCATATCCATACCCACATTGGCCAGCAGTGTATCGGCGCCAAGGTCAACGGGAGACTGGTACCGCTGAGCTACAAATTGCAGAACGGTGATATTGTCCAGATCCTCACCAGCAAACAGGCGGGCGGTCCCAGCAGCGACTGGTTGAAGTTTGTGGTGACTTCCAAGGCCAAGAGCAAGATCCGCCAGTGGTTGCGGGAACAGAGGCGGGACGAGTATATCCAGCAAGCCCGGGAAAACCTGGAGAGAGAGATAAAAAAACGCGGGCTGGATCCGCAGGAATACCTGAAAGCAGAAGTGTTGAAGGACGCCACCGAGCGCTTGGGGTTCATTGAGGCCGATGATTTGCTGGTGGCCGTGGGCGACGGCAAGATCACCGCGGCGATGGTGGTCAGCAAGATCCTGGGGGACAAGGACCCGGGGAAACAGGCCAAATTGCCGGCGCCGGGAAGAAGGCGGAGCAGGAGCACGGGAGGGGTGATTGTTAAAGGCGTTGAAGGTTTGCTCGTCCGGTTCTCCCGCTGTTGTAACCCGGTCCCCGGGGATGAGATCATCGGCTATATTACGCGGGGGAAGGGTGTGGCGATCCACCGGCTCAATTGCTCCAACCTGCCGGAGGATACGGAGAGATTGATCGCAGTGGAATGGGCGAAGGCCGATACCGGTGTTTACCCGTTTGAGGTGAAGATCGAAGCAACCGACCGCTTGAACCTTTTGGCGGAGATTATGAATATGGTTGCCGCACGGAATTTCAATGTCAGCGCCGCGAAGGTGACAACGAGAAAAGGGATGGCCTTTATCGATTTGACCTTGGATATAACCCATTTGAATGATGTGAAGGACCTGTTGTCCCATATTAAGCAGGTAAAAGGGGTGCAAAGAATCCACCGGGTGAGCCGGGTGAAAAGAACGTAGGTGAGAAGATGCGGGTGTTGATTCAGAGAGTTTCAGAGGCCAGGGTTGTGGTGGAAGGGAAAGAGACGGGCCGGATCGGGCGGGGACTCCTGGTATTGGTGGGCGCCGGGAAAGGCGACACCGGGGACGATGTCCGGCGTCTGGCGGAGAAAACCGTTAACCTGCGGATTTTTGAAGACGAGGCGGGGAAGATGAATCTGTCCCTGTTGGATGTGGGCGGGGAGGTCTTGGCTGTCTCCCAGTTCACTCTTTATGCCGACTGCCGGAAGGGCAGGCGGCCCAGTTTCACCGGTGCCGCCCCCCCGGAAGAGGGTGAGCAGCTTTATTTGGAGTATGTCAAGGCGGTTGAGGAGTACGGGGTGAAAGTCGCCACCGGTGTCTTCGGCGCCCATATGCAGGTGGAGTTGGTGAATGACGGGCCGGTGACGATCTGGCTGGATTCCGGGGAGTTGGCGAGACCCCGGTGAATCCGGCAAGGGTACCCCCCGGCGCACTGGGGTCGGGCGCCGGGCTTGGGTCTTTTGACAGTGGTTATGTAGAAGCACCGGGGGAAGGGTGGTTACCACAGGTACAAAGCAACATGAGCTAAGGTCAGGCGGTGAATAGAGAGCGATGAGCAACAAGAATTCTCAGAATACAAACTGCATACAATCGAGTGACAAGCTACGAACAACCAGCGACGAGTGGCGAGAACGCTTAAAAGGCAAACTGACGAGCGACTAGCGACGAGTGACGAGTATCGAGGAGGTGAGTGATATGAAGAGGAGGAAATGGTTGTTTTTTCTGTTCTTGGTGGTGGTGACCGGGGTTTTTGCCTTTACTACCGGAGGTGCGGCGGAGAGCGGGTATAGATTGCCGGTCAAACAGGTGGTGGTCTATCCTGACGGTTTTAGCTTCCTGGTCCATGAAGGAGAGGTCCGGCTGCGCAACGGCGAGTGTGTGCTGGATTTTCTTCCCCAGGCTCTCCGTGGGAGCCTGCGCGTGTCGACACCGGCTTCCGGGGTCTCTGTGGAACAGGTGCGTGCCGAAGCCATACCGAAAAAAATCCCCTTCGAAAAAGAGGAGGAATTTTTCCGGCAAAATACCGGCAAGTCGGTTCAGCTTTTACTGGCCGACGGGGAGTTTGTCAGCGGTAAAATCAAAGGCTTTATTGGGACAGACCTGTTGGTGGTAACGGTTTTACATGGTAACGGCAGTATAGACCAGGCTTATCCTTTGGACCGGATCGCCGCCTATTATTTTATTGACCGGGCCAACTTGGAGAAAGAAGAGATAGAGAATACCGGCAGGCTCCTGGTGCGGTTACGGGGCGGTGACCCGAATGGCCAATACCCGTTGACCCTCAGTTATTTGCAGAAGGGTATTACCTGGTTTCCCGAGTACATACTGGATTTACGTTCGGAACACGGGGCCGAGCTAATCTTTTCCGCAGTGGTTAAGAACGACCTGATCGATTTGGAAAATACCACTCTGTACCTGGCAGAAGAAGGGCCGCGTTTCGACGGGGAGATATCGCCGTTGGTTGTTTTCACAGAGGAGGAAAAAGATCTCCTTTTATATGCTGCGTCACAGGAAAACCTTCGGGCTTTCAATGGCGTGGGAGAGAGTACCCTCCCTTCCTTGAGAGTCTATTCCATGCCCAGTATTTCTTTGAAAAAGGGAACGCGGATCGTTCTTCCTTTATTCCATGGAACGATCAGGACGGAACCCATCTATTGCCTGAATTTTAGCCAAAGCGGTTCTGGCGGCGATTACTCCGACTTGCCCGTCTGGAAGGGTTACCGGCTCTTTAATGATTCCAGCAGGAGGTTTTGGGTGGAGGGGCAGGCAATGATCACCAGTGACAATATACCGCTGGGCCTGCGGCGTTTCCCTTATATACCGCCCCAGGGGAGCGGGGAAATATTGGTCCAAACCGACGGTTCCATCCGGGCGCGGGTGGAAGAGGAGGAGTTCGAACGGACCCGCCGGACCATCTCTTTCCGTGGGCAGGAATATATGCTGGTCAAGGTACGGGGAGCGGTTATCCTGGATAATTACAAGGAGGAAACGGTAAAGATCTCAGTTACCCAGCGGCTTTTTGGAGAGGTCACCGCCGCCGGCGATCAGGGAAAAATTACGAAAAAGGCGCCTTTGGCCAATAACCCCAACCCCCAATCGGAGATCGCCTGGGAGGTTGAGCTCCCGGCCCGGGGGGAGAAGAAACTGACCTATGTTTACCAGGTCTATCTGCCAGGGCGTTAGCCACACGGTTTAAAGTCCTGTCTTGACATATGGGGAGTATTTCGCTATAATTAAGATACTGAAAGGCCCAGGTGGCGGAACTGGCAGACGCGTACGTTTGAGGGGCGTATGGGTTTCCCGTACCGGTTCGAGTCCGGTCCTGGGCACCATAAAATTTGCAAATACCAGGAGATCCGCCTTATTAACAGTTTTTTTCAAGCCATATTTTAACTGCCGGATCAATACCTGGTTCAGTTTTTCTCCGCGTTATCGCATCTATGGCGGCGCGGAGATTTTTGTTTATGGCCGAAAATTCATCATTTTTTTCCGTCTCTTTTACGTCCAGAATACGTAGAAACCCCAAAAATGCCTTTTTGTTTTGAAAACAATTGTTTATCTCTGCTAAATGCGGAAATTTGGTATTTAGTTGCCTTGTATAGTTACCGATAAAAGAAACAGAGATTGAAAAAATAACCAAGAAATGGCATACTATTATTTGCCCTTTCTTTTTATGAATAATATTATAAATAAGACAACCAGAAAAAGATAGGATGTGACGATTATGAAAAGGAGGAGAAAATTTATGATTAAGGGAGGATTGGAAGCTAACATATTGGTCAATCAAATAGAAAAAAAGTCCCGGGCAAAGACTGATTGGGAAGAATTAGCAGAAGAGTGTCAAGCGTTTGTGAAAGAAAAAGGGTTAACGGAAAAAGATTTACATGAGATAGAGATTTTTGTGGAGAAACTGCTAGATGGTGGAAGTTGTGGTTGATTCAAACGTGATTTTGCGGGCGCTTTTTTTTGGGGATAAATATAGCATGATAAAAAAGAAGCAGAACACAAAATCCGCTTCGTTTTTAACAAAGAAATGAAAAGAGAATTATGCATGAAATTCGCGAGCTTTCTTTTACGATATGGTGCTGACATAAGCAAAGCAAATAGATTAACTGATAAACTATCTACTATATTAAAAAGATCGAAGGAAGTGGGGCATAATACCTATTCCAATTTATGTACTGAAGATCGTAGTGATAATAAGTTCATTGATTGCGCGATAGACAGCAAAAGTGGATTTATTATTACTGAGGACTCGGATCTATCTGGGCTCGAAGGGATTATTTGTCGCAAATATAATTGTATCGTAAGAATATTAAGCCCTTATCAGTTCATCACTGAATATCTTTAGGTAGATCAGATCCGCAAGGTTTTTTATTTCAAGCGCCTGCGTAGCTGGTGTTGCCCGGGAGAGAGGTATATGGGTTATCCGGACCGGTTCGAGTCCGGATCAGGGCACCGCAAACACTCATAAAAAAAGCCCAGCTTAATGCCGGGCTTTTTAACTTTTCCAGTTTTTTCGGTTTTTTAGCAACAGGTGGAGCAAATCGTACTGAACCGGTTGGATGGGAAAACCGTGACCTTCCCGGGCGGGCAGGGCAGTTTCTTGTTCTGAATCTTGAATCCGGCAAGCTGGAGGATTTGCACCACAGCCAAAAGCCGCTCAACCACCCTCAGGCCGAGCCGGCCGTTTCTGAGAATGACTTGGGCCTCTTGCAAATGACGGAGAATTCTCCGTTTCTCTTTTGAGGAGATGGGGAGGTTCCGGACGCCCCCGATCACAGTCTCGATTTCCCCGAGCAAATTATTGACCACTGACGGGGTTAGTCTCCCGGGGGTGTCCAGGAAATTCGCCACCCGTTGGGAGACTTTTTCGATTCTTCTCAATACTGCACAAGCGCTCATGGAGTCACCTCCTGGTGTAGTATATGAGAGGGCGCCGGGTGACTCTTTGTCAATTGGCTAAATGAGGCTGCCTTCCCAGAAAAATCTACCGCGGGCCCCGGGTGACGCGGGACCGGGAATCCGCCTTGGCGGTGATCAACTTGACCACCTCGGCAAGGGCGTCTTTCACTGCGTAATTCTCCATTTTCCCCACTAACTCTTGGCGGTTCCGGTAGAGTTGGTGGATCCGCTCCAGGAGGGTTTCTTCTGTGGCCTCTTCTTCCGGGAGGACCATGCTGAAGCCCTGGGCGGCAAAGGAACGGGCGTTAAGGATCTGGTCGCCGCGGCTGGCCGTTTTGGGCAGGGGGATCAATAAGGCGGGTTTTTTCAGCGCCAGTAATTCAAAGAGGAAATTGGCGCCCGCCCGGGAGACGCAGAGATCGGCCGCTGCCAGGATATGCGGGAGTTCGGGACCGGCAAACTCAAATTGCCGGTAGCCCCTGGTCTTTACCAACCCCGGATCCAGGCGGCCCCGGCCGCAGATATGGATAACCTGAAAATCCTTGGTAAGTTGCGGGAGGATCGCCCGGATCAGGGAGTTGATCCGGGCCGCGCCAAGGCTGCCCCCGATTACCAATAAAACCGGGCGGCCGGGAGAAAAGCCGCAGAGCGCCAGCCCTTCTTCTTTGGAACCGGAGAGGAGAAACCGGCGGATTGGGTTCCCGGTGAGAACGGTTTTCCCGGCGGGGAGATGTTCCATGGTTTCCGGGAAGGAGACGCAGACCAGATCGGCGAAGGGAGTGCAGATCCGGTTGGCCAGGCCGGGGGTGAGGTCGGATTCGTGGAGGATCACCGGGATTCTGTTGAGCCAGGCGGCGATGACCACCGGTACGGAGACAAAGCCGCCTTTGGCAAAGACGATCCGGGGGCGGATCTTTTTTAGCAACCGGAAGGACTGGTAGAGGCCGCCCAGGACCCGGAAAGGATCGGAGAGGTTTTTCAGCGACAGGTAACGGCGGAGTTTTCCGGTGGCGATTGGGTGGTAGGGGAGGCCGGCGCCGGCGAGGAGTTCTTTTTCAATCCCCTCCCTGCTCCCGATGTAATGGATCTCCCAGCCCAACTTTTGCAACTCCGGGATGAGAGCCAGATTGGGCATGACATGGCCGGCGGTGCCCCCGCCGGTGAGGACGATTCTTTTCATTTTTTCACTTCCCCATGGATAATATTTGGTTTATGATATTTGGTTTATGATATAATTAAGGGCGAACGGTCACAGGGAACTACCAGGGCAAAATTTCCGTTACTAAAGTAGTGCTTACTGTAGTAGCCCTGCAAAAGCAGGGGGACTTTTCATTAATCCCACTGTTTTTTATTATACTACACTATTTACTAAAATTATGGCGGATTCTTTTTCAGATTTAAAGATAAGGAGAGAGGGCCAGTGATTAAAGTCGAGAACGTCACGAAACGTTATGGCGCCCATGTGGCAGTCAACAACCTGAGTTTCACGGTCAGCCGGGGGGAGGTCCTGGGTTTTCTGGGACCGAACGGCGCCGGCAAAACCACCACCATGAATATTATCACCGGCTATATTTCCGCCACCGAAGGCCGGGTGGAAGTGGGTGGCCATGATATCCTGGAGGAACCCTTGGCGGTTAAGAAGATGATCGGGTATATGCCGGAGTCGCCTCCTCTCTACGGTGATATGACGGTCCGGGAGTACCTTGATTTTGTCACCAGAATTAAGAGGGTCCCGCCGGAGGAAGCGAAAACCGGCATGGAGAAGATTATGGATCTGGTGAAGATCGGCGATGTGCAGAACCGCTTAGTCAAGAACCTCTCCAAAGGGTACAGGCAAAGGGTGGGGCTGGCCCAGGCCCTGGTGGGGAACCCGCCGGTCCTGATCCTTGACGAGCCGACGATTGGCCTTGATCCCAAGCAGATCATTGAGATCCGGACCCTCATCAAAGAACTGGGGAAAGAACATACCATTATTTTAAGCTCCCATATTTTACCCGAGGTTAGTGTGGTCTGCGAGCGGGTGCTCATAATAAACAAAGGCGAGATTGTTGCGGACGATACCCCGGAAAACCTGGCCAATCGCCTTTCCGGCAGGAACCGGCTGCTCGTCCGGGTTGCCGGGCCGGAGGACCGGGTCCGGGAGGCCCTGGCCGGTGTGGAGGGGGTCAAGAACGTTGAAGAACAGGGGTCGGCTGAACCCGGGACCTGCGATTTTCTCGTGGAAGCGGAGGCGGAGACGGATATCAGAAAGCCGATCTTTTACGCCATGAGCAACGAAGGGTATCCAATCCTCATGTTAAAACCGGTCGACCTGACCCTGGAAGAGATCTTTTTACAGATTATCACCGAGGAAAGAGAGGTTTCTTAAGGTATAAGGGGATGGAAAAGGCATATGCGGTTTACGCCGGACCGGACGGGGAGATCGGGATCGACGAGGAGAGGCTGGCCTTGGGCGCCAGTGGGGACCAATGGGCGGAATTGACCATGGATTCCCTGGTTCCCTTGCCGCCTGAAGCGGACCTCTTTCTTCTCCCCGGGCGCCGGCCCGCCGGGCTCAACAGGCAAAGCGGCAGGCATGAGTTGTTGCCCGGGGAGGAACGGACGGCGGTGGCGGCCGGCGTCCCTCCCGGTTATACCCGGCTCTTTTTACCGGCTTACCGGCCGTTGCCTTCCGCGCCGCACCTGCCGCTCTTCGGTTACACGGCTGTGGCGGCGGTCAATGGCCGGCTTTTTATTGCAGCGCAAAAGACGGACGAGGCGCCGGCCGGGTGGCAGTTGCGGACCAGGGAAACAAGGAAAATCCCGGCTTTGGTCAAGAAAAAACTGGCAGCCCACCCGGAAAACCGGATCCTGAAGCAACTGGCCCACTGCACCCTGGTTTATAAATGCCTGACGGCGCGGAATATCTTCCTTGGCCGCGGGGAGGGGGGCGTGCCGGTCTCTTCCTCTTGCAACGCCCGTTGCTTGGGCTGTATTTCCCTGCAACCGGCGGAGTGTTGTCCCTCGCCGCAGGAGCGGATTGCTTTTCAACCGTCGGTGGAGGAGATTGTTGAGGTGGCCGTACCCCACCTGCAGGCCGGCAAGACCATCATCAGTTTTGGCCAGGGGTGCGAGGGGGAACCGTTGACAGTCTGGCCGCGGCTGGTCAGTGCCGTGGA
>Ga0079224_100015965_pt1 | contig 10526 bp, 9 predicted proteins | sample Stecom2015_FD_80414 | JGI IMG/M metagenome (GOLD analysis project Ga0079224, IMG submission 80414) | Agricultural soil microbial communities from Utah to study Nitrogen management - Steer compost 2015 | ecosystem: Environmental > Terrestrial > Soil > Agricultural land | place: USA: Utah...
GGCCCGTCAATTCTGTACAGAGCTTATGAATGTCCGAAACCGATGAAGTGGTGATCTACACCGATGGCGCCTGCAAGGGCAATCCTGGCCCGGGTGGCTGGGGGGCGTTGCTGGTCTACAAGGGTGTGGAAAAGGAGCTATGGGGCGGTGACCCCAGCACCACCAACAACCGCATGGAACTGATGGCAGCGATTGCCGGCCTGATCGCGCTGACCCGTCCCTGTTCGGTCAAGCTGGTGACCGACTCGCAGTATGTGATGAAGGGTATCCAGGAGTGGCTGCCGAACTGGAAGAAGCGCGGCTGGAAGACCGCCTCGAAAGAGCCAGTGAAGAATGCCGACCTCTGGCAAAAGCTGGACGAGGAAGTGAATCGCCACCAGGTGAGCTGGCAGTGGGTGCGCGGTCATACCGGGCATCCGGGCAACGAGCGAGCGGACCAGTTGGCCAATCGAGGCGTCGACGAAGTGCGTTCGGCGAGCTAGCAACGTGTTGGCTGAGTTAATATGCCGCGCTTGAACCCGCGGCAATCCGGATAGAAGAGAGGCAGGGCGTGACAACCGAGAACACCGTCAACCGCTACGTGGTGCTGGATACCGAAACCACCGGTATGCCGGTCACCGACGGGCACCGCATCATCGAGATCGGTTGTGTCGAGTTGCTGGGGCGTCGCCTGACCGGGCGTCACTTCCATGTCTACCTCAATCCCGATCGCGAGATCGACGAAGGCGCGATCGCGGTTCACGGCATCACCAATGAATACGTGGCCGACAAGCCACGCTTCCGGGAAATCGCCGATGAGTTCTACGAATTCATCAAGGGTGCCCAGCTGATCATCCACAACGCGGCGTTCGACGTTGGCTTCATCAACAACGAGTTCGCTCTGCTGGGGCAGACCGAACGTGCCGATGTCAACGATTACTGCTCGGTGCTCGATACCCTGCTGATGGCGCGTGAACGCCATCCGGGGCAGCGCAACAGCCTCGATGCGCTGTGCAAGCGTTACGGTGTCGACAACTCCAACCGCGAACTGCACGGCGCCTTGCTCGACTCGGAGATTCTTGCCGACGTCTATCTGGCGATGACCGGTGGCCAGACCCATCTGTCGCTGGCTGGCGAGGGGGCTGACAGCGATGGCAGCGGGCGTCAGCAGGCTACACCGATTCGTCGCCTCGACCCTTCGCGCCCGCGCACCCGCGTCATTCGCGCCAGTGAGGAAGAGCTTGCGGCGCATCTGGCGCGCCTGGCAGTGATCGAGAAGGCCGCTGGTGGTCCATCGCTGTGGGCGCAGCTGGAAAAGGCGCCGGAATAACCAAACAGCGCAATTGCGACCTTTTCTTATAGCGTGACGCATGGGGGGTTCCGCCGATCAGGGCGAGCCTCTAACCTGAGGTGATGGGCAGGTCCGGCCTGCCATCCTTCAGGACGCCACAATGTACAAAGACCTAAAGTTTCCCGTCCTCATCGTGCACCGCGACATCAAGGCAGACACCGTCGCCGGTGATCGCGTGCGTGCCATCGCTCAGGAACTGACCCAGGACGGGTTCAGCATCCTGCCTACGGCGAGCGCCGCCGAGGGGCGTATCGTCGCCTCCACCCACCATGGCCTGGCCTGTATTCTGGTCGCCGCAGAAGGCGCCGGGGAGAACAGCCGCCTGTTGCAGGACATGGTCGAGCTGATTCGCGTGGCGCGGGTGCGGGCGCCGCAGTTGCCGATCTTCGCGCTGGGCGAGCAGGTCACCATCGAGAATGCGCCGGCCGAGGCCATGGCCGATCTCAACCACCTGCGCGGCATCCTCTATCTCTACGAAGACACCGTATCCTTTCTGGCCCGCCAGGTGGCGCGTGCTGCGCACAACTACCTCGACGGTCTGCTGCCGCCTTTCTTCAAGGCGCTGGTGCAGCACACCGCGCAGTCGAATTATTCCTGGCATACGCCGGGGCACGGCGGTGGCGTGGCCTACCGCAAGAGCCCGGTGGGGCAGGCGTTTCACCAGTTCTTTGGCGAAAACACGCTGCGTTCCGATTTGTCGGTGTCGGTGCCGGAGCTGGGGTCGCTGCTCGATCACACCGGCCCTTTGGCCGAGGCCGAAGCACGCGCTGCGCGCAATTTCGGCGCCGATCACACCTTTTTCGTAATCAACGGCACCTCCACAGCGAACAAGATCGTCTGGCATTCCATGGTGGGCCGCGATGATCTGGTGCTGGTGGATCGCAACTGCCACAAGTCGATCCTGCACTCGATCATCATGACCGGCGCGATCCCGCTGTATCTGTGTCCGGAACGCAACGAGCTGGGCATCATCGGGCCGATTCCGCTTTCCGAGTTCAGCCGCGAGTCGATCCAGGCCAAGATCGACGCCAGTCCGCTGGCCCGTGGCCGCGCGCCGAAGGTCAAGCTGGCGGTGGTGACCAACTCCACTTACGACGGCCTCTGCTACAACGCCGAGATGGTCAAGCAGGCGCTCGGCGACTCGGTGGAGGTGCTGCATTTCGATGAAGCCTGGTATGCCTACGCGGCGTTCCACGAGTTTTATGCCGGTCGCTATGGCATGGGCACCCAATGCGACGCACATTCGCCGCTGGTGTTTACCACCCACTCCACGCACAAGCTGCTGGCCGCCTTCAGTCAGGCGTCCATGATTCACGTGCAGGACGGCGGTCAGCGTCAGCTGGACCGAGACCGCTTCAACGAAGCCTTCATGATGCATATCTCCACGTCGCCGCAGTACGGCATCATCGCTTCGCTGGATGTGGCGTCGGCGATGATGGAAGGCCCGGCCGGACGCTCGCTGATCCAGGAAACCTTCGACGAGGCGCTGAGCTTCCGCCGCGCCCTGGCCAATGTGCGCCGCAACCTGAATGCCGAAGACTGGTGGTTCAGTATCTGGCAGCCGGGGGAGGCCGACGGTGCCGACAACCTGTCGACCGGCGACTGGGTGTTGCAACCGGACGCCGACTGGCATGGTTTCGGCGACGTGGCCAGCGATTACGTGTTGCTCGACCCGATCAAGGTCACGCTGGTGATGCCGGGCCTGAACGCGGCCGGCAGGCTGGAAGAGCAGGGTATTCCCGCCGCTGTAGTCAGCAAGTTCCTCTGGGAGCGTGGTCTGGTGGTGGAGAAGACCGGTCTGTACTCCTTCCTGGTACTGTTCTCCATGGGCATCACCAAGGGCAAATGGAGCACGTTGCTGACCGAGTTGCTGGAGTTCAAGCGCAGCTACGACGCCAACCTGCCACTGATCGATGTGCTGCCTTCCATCGCCCACGCCGGCGGCGGACGCTATCAGGGCATGGGCCTGCGCGATCTGTGCGATGCATTGCATGGCTGCTATCGAGACAATGCCACGGCCAAGGCGTTGAAGAGCATGTACACGGCGCTGCCCGAAGTGGCGATCAAGCCGGCCGATGCCTATGACCGCCTGGTGCGCGGCGAGGTGGAGGCAGTACCCATCGATCAGTTGCAGGGACGTATCGCTGCCATGATGCTGGTGCCTTATCCGCCGGGTAGCCCGTTGATCATGCCGGGTGAGCGCTTTACCGCCGCGATGCGTTCGATTCTCGACTACCTGGCATTTGCCAGGACCTTCGATCAGGCGTTCCCGGGCTTCGATATCGACGTGCACGGCTTGCAGACCGAAGCGGGCGAGTATTGCGTGGACTGCCTGGTCGAATAAAACGTGGCAAATCTGTCGAGGCTCAAGAACCTCGACAGATCAATCTCTTATCTCTGACATTCAAAGCAGTTGCTAACGCGCCGGGGCGTGCCCTGCGTCACAGTGGCAAGCATCGACTTTTATGGTGTGCTTGTTATAGTTGCGCGGTTATTAATCACAAAATAATTACTGAGCTGCCGACCCACGGCTGAGGATGCCTGCCATGTCCGACTACCAAGCCTTCCGCGTCGAGCTGGCGGACAAGATCGCCCACGTGCAGATCAATCGCCCGGACAAGATCAATGCGATGAATGCCGACTTCTGGCGCGAGATCATCGAGATCTTCCAGTGGATCGACGACACCGATGCCGTACGCGTGGTGGTGCTCTCCGGTGCAGGCAAACACTTCTCCTCGGGTATCGACCTGACACTGCTGGCTTCGGTCGGCGCCCAGCTGGGCAAGGATGTCGGTCGCAATGCCACTGCGCTGCGTCGCAAGATCCTCGAACTGCAAGCCTCCTTCAACGCTGTCGACAACTGCCGCAAACCCGTGCTGGCCGCCATTCAGGGCTATTGCATCGGCGGCGCCATCGACCTGATCAGCGCTTGCGACATGCGTTATGCCTCGGTGGATGCGCAGTTTTCGATCAAGGAAATCGACATGGGGATGGCTGCTGACGTGGGTACCCTGCAGCGTCTGCCGCACATCATCGGTGACGGCATGATGCGCGAGCTGGCCTACACCGGGCGCAGTATCGACGGTCACGAAGCGGCTCGTATCGGCCTGGTCAATCGTACCTACGACGATCAGGAGGCCCTGTTGGCCGGCGTCATGGAAATTGCCGCGCAGATCGCCGCCAAGTCGCCGATTGCCGTGCGCGGTACCAAGGAAATGATTCGCTACATGCGCGATCACCGGGTCGACGATGGCTTGGAATACATCGCCACCTGGAACGCCGCCATGTTGCAATCCGAAGACCTGCGCCTGGCCATGGCGGCGCATATGACCAAGCAGAAGCCGGAGTTCGCCGACTGATGTCGTATTCGCTGATGTATGTTGCGAGGCCTAGAGCATGGTAAGTGGAGCCACATCGCTGAACCTGGTGCGCGACGAGCTGTTCGTCACTATGGAGGAGGCCGAGCAGAGCCTGGAGCACTTCATCGCCGAGCGGCATAACGGCAGTCTGCTGCAGCAGGCTGTGGAAGCCCTGCATCAGGTGCGCGGTACGCTCAATCTGATCGAGCTGGCCGGTGCCGAGTTGCTGGCGCAGGAAGTGCTCGACCAGGCTACCGATATCCCCGCCGGTGCCGGTGAGGAGCGCGATGTACAGTTGGCGGCGCTGAGCAATGCGTTGCATGTGCTGCGGCGCTATCTGGAAAGCGTCGACGCCCATCGTCAGGAAATACCCGAGCTGCTGCTGCCGGCGATCAACGATCTGCGTCAGGCCGGTGCGCAGCAGCCCCTGCCGGAAAGTTTCTTCTTCAGCGTGCGCCTCGATCATGCGCGGCCGCACAGTGCGACCCTGCCGCTCGATGGCGCCGTCAAGCTGGCCGAAGGCAAGCGTCTGCGCCATATGTATCAGGTAGGTTTGCTCGGCTTCATCCGTGAGCAGAATCCGCAGGCCAGTCTCAAGCTGATGACCCGCGCCATGGCGCGTCTGGACAGCCTCTTCGCCAACGAGGCGCGGGGCCGCATGTGCTGGATCGGCGCGGCTGCCATCGAGGCGCAATGCGATGGTCAGCTGTTGCCGCGCAAGTCGCGCAAGCAGCTGTTCTCGCGGGTCGACCGTGAGCTCAAGCTGATGCTCGCCAATCCGCAATACGAGGCGCCACGCAGCCTGCTCAAGGAGCTGCTGTACCTGGTCGCGCTGGCCGACAGTCACGGGCCGCTCGCTACCTCCATGCGCGAGGTCTTCGGCCTCACGTCGCTGCCGTTCACCGACCATCTGCTGGAACAGGAATACCAGCGTCTGGCCGGCCCAGGCCAGGCGGTGATGCGTTCGCTGTCCACGGCGATCCGCGAAGAGCTGGCCAGCGTCAAGGACATGCTCGATCTGCTCGAACGTGGCACCTTGCAGGCTGAAACCCTGGGTACCCTGCACGCGTTGATGGGCAAGCTGGCCAAGACCCTCGGCATGGTTGGCCTTAATTCCGCCGGCAATTCGCTGAGTGCACAGTTGCCACAGGTCGCTGCCTGGAGCGAGGACACACCGCCGCAGCCCGAGCAATTGCACAAGCTGGCCGATGCGGTGCTCTACGTCGAGGGCATGGTCGCCAGCCTGGAGCGTGGCGAAGGCCGCGACTCGCGGCCGGCAGTCGTCGAGCCCGGTAAAGAAGCCGACTCCTTCGCCAGCCATCAGCTCAACGAGGCCCGTATCGTCGTGGTCGACGAGGCGCAGGCCGGCCTGGCCCTGGCCAAGCGCGCGATCACCGCTTATCTGGAGTCGGGTGGCGACAAGATGCACCTGTCCAACGTGCCTTTCAGTCTGCAGGCGGTACGCGGTGGTCTGTGGTTCCTCGAACAACGTCGCGCGGCAATGCTGGTCGGCGCATGCTCCGACTATATCCAGACGCGCATGCTCGATTCCGGGCAGATGCCGTCGGAACAGATGCTGGAAACCCTGGCCGATGCCCTCAGCAGTCTGGAGTACTACCTGGAAGCCGGTGCCGTGATGCGTCCGGAAACGCGCCCCAGTGTGCTCGATCTGGCTGAAGAGAGCGTCAAGGCGCTGGGTATGCCGGTGGAGGCCTGATGGCCTGGCGCAACGGCTTCCTCGACCCGGCCCAGCCTGGTGGCTGGGCGGTGCTCTACAGTCAGCAGCATTTTCTTGCCGACAGCAATGGCGTGCTATTCCCGCGTGACTGGATCAAGCGCCAGGATCTGCCGATCATCGGCGAGCAGGGCATCGGCCATTTCGGCGAAGACGCCGTATACCTCCTGCAGCTCAAGCCATCTGCCACCCTGGAAGGCTGCACCTGGCAGAGTCTGCGCCATTTCATGTTGCAGGGTGAGGCGGAAACCTTCCGCATGCTCGCCTATGCGGCGCAGATCGGTACCTGGTATGCCGAACATCGCTTCTGCGGCAGTTGTGGCGCACCCACTCGCCAGCTTCCCGGGGAGCGGGCGATGCGCTGCGACAGTTGCGAATCGCAGCACTATCCGCGCATATCACCAAGCATGATCGTGCTGGTCAGCCATGGCGACGAGATCCTCCTGGCTCGGTCGCCGCGCTTCGTTCCCGGGATGTACAGCACCCTGGCCGGCTTCGTCGAGCCGGGCGAGTCGGTGGAGTATTGCGTGGCGCGCGAAGTGCGCGAGGAAGTCGGTCTCGAGGTGAAGAACCTACAGTACATCGGCAGTCAGGGATGGCCGTTCCCACATTCGCTGATGCTCGGTTTCCATGCCGAATATGCCGGTGGCGATATCGTCATGCAGGAGGACGAAATCGAGGACGCGCGCTGGTTCCGTATCGATGACCTGCCGCCGCTGCCGGCGCCACGTTCCATCGCCCGCCATCTGATCGATCTCTACGTTGCCAGGCGCCTGGGCCTTCCCGAGCCGACGCTGCCGGTGTAGATCACCTTATGTAGGAGCGGCTTCGCCCGCGAACCTCTCTGACCATTTCGCGGCTGAAGCCGCTCCTACAAAACCTTGGACGGCCCGCCGGATTCAGCCAAACCAGTGCTGCCAGACCAGGCGCGCGGTCAGTGCCAGTACCACCATGATGAATACCGGGCGAATGAATTTCGAACCGCCCCTGATTGCCGTGCGCGCGCCGAGGAAGGCGCCGATCATCAGGGCTGCGCCCATGCTCAGGCCGAGCACCCAGGCGACCTGGCCGAAGGCGATGAAAACCACCAGCGCCGCCGCGTTGCTGACGAAGTTCATGGTGCGCGCCACACCACTGGCGCGCACCAGATCGAGTGGATACATCAGCAGGCTGCTGACCGTCCAGAATGCCCCGGTGCCAGGGCCGGCCACGCCATCGTAGAAGCCGAGGCCAAGTCCCTGGGGCCATTGCCGGCCGCGGGCGATTGGCAGGTTCTGTTCGCCGGGGGCATCGGGCGTTCGCCCGAACAGCAGATACAGTCCGCAGGCGAAGACGATCACCGGCAGCATCTGGTTGAGCCAGGCGGCGGGCATCCAGTGCGCGATGACAGCGCCGAGCAGGGCGTCGAACAGGGTCGCCAGCAGCGCGTTACGCCATTGCCTGGGGTTGAACAGTTTGCGCCGGTAGAAGGTGAGGGCGGCAGTGCCCGAGCCGAAGGTGGCGCACAGCTTGTTGGTGCCCAGCACCAGGTGCGGCGGCAGGCCGGCAGTGAGCAGGGCCGGAATGGTCAGCAGACCACCACCTCCGGCAATGGCATCGATGAAGCCGGCGGCGAAGGCGACCAGAGCGAGAATGGCTAAAGTGCCGGGATCGATGGCGAGCTCGAGAGCGAAAGGCATATCTAAAGTGTCGACTTGTGGGCGAGTACGCAGCCTGGCGGCTGTTCCTCGTGGGGAGAGCTGCGCATAATGCCGGGATTTCGTCAGAGAAGGAACGCAATCGATGCAATACGACGGGTTGGCCTGGGCCGTGGCGCTGCTGGCCGTATTGGCGCTGCTGGTGGCATTGCGCATTCTGCTCAATACGGGCTGGTTCCTCGGTTGGTTGCGCGGCACCTGCGGCCTGGCATTTGTTGCCCTGGCCGGGCTGGTCGGCCTGGTGGCTTACGACCTGTATGCCTACGAGCCGCTACAAGCGGGCAAGCCGGTGGTGACGCTGAGTTTCAAGGCCGATGGTCCGCAGCGTTATCAGGTAACGCTGCTTGAGGGTAAACGCGAGCGTACGGTCACGCTCGAGGGCGACATGTGGCAGCTCGATGGGCGTCTGATTCGCTGGAAGGGCCTGGCTGAACTGATCGGTCTTGAACCTGGATACCGCCTCGAGCGTCTTTCCGGACGGTTTCTTGCCATCGAGCAACAGGCCCTGGCGCAACATGGCCGCGTGCAGCTGGCTGAAAGCCCATACGGCGTCGACCTGTGGCGCTGGCTGCGTCTGAGTCAGCGCGATCTGGCGCTGTTCGACCCGCAGGCGCTGCGCGTTACCTATCTGCCGATTGCTGCCGATGCGGTGTACAGCGTCAGCCTGACGCCGACGGGCTTGCTGGCCGAGCCGATGAACCCGGCAGCCGAAGCCGCGCTGAAGGATTGGTAGCGGCTAATCCGCTGGCCTCTCCCATTTGTGGGAGAGGGGGCGCCTTCAAGGTTGGCTGGGTCGTACGACCCGCCCCGCAAAAACAAAAAGGCACCTACAGGTGCCTTTTGTCGTTTCCGGCGTTTCGCCTCAGGAGAGGAAGCCACCGTCCACGTTCAGCGCGACGCCGGTGGTGTAGCTGGACGCTTCGCTGGCCAGGTACAGCACGGCACCGGCCATCTCGCTCGGGTCGGCCACGCGCTTGAGCGGAATGCGCTGCAGGGCGTGCTTGAGGATCGCGTCGTTCTTGGTCAGCGCCGAGGCGAACTTTGTGTCGGTCAGACCCGGCAGCAGGGCGTTGCAGCGGATGCCGAACTGCGCGCATTCCTTGGCGAATACCTTGGTCATGCTGATCACCGCGGCCTTGGTCACCGAGTAGATGCCCTGGAACTCGCCGGGAGAGACGCCATTGATCGAGGCGACGTTGATGATCGAGCCGCCGCCGTTTTCCTTCATCAGCTTGCCGCCTTCGATGGACATGAAGTAGTAGCCGCGGATGTTCACGTCCACGGTCTTCTGGAAAGCGCCCAGGTCGGTGTCCAGCACGTTGCAGAACTGCGGGTTGGTGGCGGCGTTGTTGACCAGGATGTCGAGGCGGCCGAACTGCTCGCGGATCTGCGCGAAGACATTGCCGATCTGTTCCATCTCGCCGATATGGCAGGCGATGGCGGTGGCCTTGCCGCCCTCGGCGGTGATGGCGTCAGCCACGGCCTGACAGCCTTCGATCTTGCGGCTGGAAACGATCACATGGGCGCCTTGCTGCGCCAGCAGTCTGGCGATGGCTTCGCCGATGCCGCGGCTGGCGCCGGAGACGAAGGCGATCTTGCCGTCGAGGTCGAACAGTTGGGTCTTGGACATTGTGATTACCCCGGGGTTAGAGAGTGGACTTGCCGATGACCTGCAGGCACATCTGCTCCAGCAGTTTGTTCATGTGAATGAACTGAGCGAAGCGCTTGTCCTGGGTCTGGCCATGGTAGAAGCGGTAGTAGATCTGCTGGACGATGCCGGCCAGACGAAACAGGCCGTAGGTGTAGTAGAAGTCGAAGCTGTTGATCTCGATGCCGGCCTTTTCGGCGTAATAGTCGACAAACTGCTGACGGCTGAGCATGCCAGGCGCATTGCTCGGCTGGCGGCGCATCAGTTGCACTGGCGCCGGGTCGCCGGCTTCGATCCAGTAGGCCAGTGTGTTGCCCAGATCCATCAGCGGATCACCGATGGTGGTCATCTCCCAGTCGAGCACGCCGATGATCTGCATCGGGTTGTTCGGGTCCAGGATCACGTTGTCGAAGCGGTAGTCGTTGTGCACGATGCCCGGCTTGTGGTGGTCGGCCGGCATCTTGTCATTGAGCCAGGTCTTGACCGGTTCCCAGGTCGGTGCGTCCGGGGTCAGGGCCTTCTCGTAGCGGTCGCTCCAGCCCCTGATCTGACGCTCGACATAGCCCTCGGGCTTGCCCAGGTCGCCCAGGCCGCAGGCGTTGTAGTCGACGTTGTGCAGCTCCACCAGCTTGTTGATGAAGCTCTTGCACAGGGCATTGGTCTGCTCGGCACTGAAGTTCAGCTCGGCCGGCATGTCCGAGCGCAGGATGATGCCCTTGACCCGTTCCATGACGTAGAACTCGGCGCCGATCACCGA
>Ga0079224_100015966_pt1 | contig 10525 bp, 5 predicted proteins | sample Stecom2015_FD_80414 | JGI IMG/M metagenome (GOLD analysis project Ga0079224, IMG submission 80414) | Agricultural soil microbial communities from Utah to study Nitrogen management - Steer compost 2015 | ecosystem: Environmental > Terrestrial > Soil > Agricultural land | place: USA: Utah...
GCGTTGCCGTCAATCGGCTGTTGGGCAAAGAAGAACGAGTGGCTATGACCAACAGACCTTTACACGCATTGGATGAATATGCCTGCAATCGGATATATGATTTTTTTGAATATTATTTGAAGTATAAATAACCGAATCTTCATTCAAGATAATATACTCCACTTTTGAGAGAGTGTGGGTTTTTTAAAAAACAATATGCTCGATATCCCGAGTGAGGTAGATTAATGCTATTACCCATTGGTGTTGCGACAGATGTTTTCGAAGATGTTTTCGTGCTTGCGTGAGGTAGTTTTCTACGGTGCGTGTGGATATTCCCATAAGTTGTGCCGTTTCTGCAATTGATTTGTGTTTAAATCGACTGAGTCGGAATGCTTCTTGACACTTCGGGGGCAGCATTTGTATATGTTGTTCGATAGCTGCGTTGAGATCTCGCATATCCATTAATTGTTCGACATTGTTGTCGTGTTTTTGGGCTACGAAGAGTGCCAAGTGCTCGATATAACGGCTACGAACCTTTTCTGAGCGTATGTGGTTTAATATTTGATATTTTGAGGCTTTGAAAAGATAGCTCTCTAATGCATTCATAGAGTTGAAGTCCGCTTTGCTCAACCATAACGACACGAAAATTTCCTGTACAATCTCTTCACTGACGGCAACATCACGTATGCGACTGTCTACATAATGTAACAATCGAGCTGCCATCTGACGGTAAATGGTCTCAAAAGCAGCTGGGTTTCCGCTACGTGGCTCGGTCAGCAAATCTTTTGTTTTTAGGAGTTTCATCGGTACAAGTTTCAATCCATCAAGGTGTGAGACACTGTTACAATGATAGTGATTTTTTTTAAAAAAAGTATGGATCTAAGACTGTAAGACCCGTTTGAAATATCAGCGTATAATCCAATGCAGCTAAGAGCAGACTCTTGAGAAAATTGAAATATTTTACGAAGGACTGTGTGTACGAGTTGGGTTGGGTTATTTATATATGTAAAGGGACACATCGTCTCTTAACTAACTTATTCTTATGAACCACGATAAATTCGATTTACTTATTCGAAAATACCAGGATGATCAGCTTTCAGAAGTGGAAAAGGAGTTGATGGACGAATGGTTTGACAGTTTAAGCTCTTCCGGTGGCCATAATTGGACCGAACTGGAGATCGATGAGCTCCGCAAGAAAATCGTGGTAGCGATCGATAGCCATGGATCGAACAAAACCGTTAAAACTCGTTGGTTGTCGAAATGGATTCCTTACGCAGCCGCTATTTTACTTGTCGCAACGCTAGGCGGTGTTTATCAGCAGTATTCACGTACCGACAAGGCAATGCCAGCAGCGTCTAGCATGAATAATCCTACGGATCAAACCGATATTTTGCCAGGCGGAAATCGGGCAACGTTGAGATTAAGCGACGGAACTGTGGTAGAGCTGAGTGATGCTTACGCAGGAATCATTGTAGATGATAAAGGTATTAGCTATACACAGGGAGAATCATTGCTCTATCAAATAAAGCATTTGGGTGTAGCCGAAATGCCGCTTGCAGAGCTCGTCGTTCCGAGAGGCGGTCAGTATCAGGTCGTCTTGCCTGACGGGAGTAAGGTGTGGTTGAATTCGGCGAGCGTACTAAAATACCCATTGCGCTTCGACGGGAGTCAACGAGCAGTTGACCTTGAGGGCGAAGCTTATTTCGAGGTTGCAAGTCGACAAGATGCCAACGGTCGTAAGATTCCGTTTAGAGTGTTTACTTCCGGTCAGAAAATAGATGTATTAGGTACGACGTTCAATGTGTCGGCATATTCGGATGATGCAGCGACCACGACTACCTTGATCAGTGGGCAGGTACGGGTAGTCAGCCCAGATTCGAGACGATTCGTGATGCTTGAGGCAGGACAGCAGGCGGTTTCGGTTGGACGGGGTGAGATTGAAAAAAGCTTAGCAAATACCAATGCCGCGGTTGCATGGAAAGCCGGAATATTTCATTTCTCTGAGACACCTTTCCCACAAATGCTTAAACAGATTGCTCGATGGTACGATGTAGATGTATCGTATCAAGGGACACCACCGAATGAGTTGTTCTCGGGCAAGATGAATCGAAACGTGAACCTCGGTGTGTTGGTAAAGTTCTTAAAAGATTCGGGAATAAACTTACACGTCGAGGGCAATACGATTATTGTAGAAAAATAACCAACATAAACCAAAGGAGGATAACATGAAACCGACTTAAAGACCACGTGCGAAACGAACAGAGAGATGTTGCAGCATCTCTCTGTATATTCGGATACGCCTATTTTTGATTAGTCAATAGAAACCAAAATTAAATTATCCAAATCATTCAAAGTTAATGAAAAAAGATCAATGGAGTATACCGGAAGAAATTCCTGTATCTAAACAAGAATTATGTACCCATGAACCGTCAAATAGCGTTAGCTCATTTGGAGTGGTTACAACCCGAGTTCTTATGCGCATCAATATTGTGACCCTTATGTTAATCATCGGCTGTATGCAGATCAGTGCAAGATCCCTTTCGCAGACCGTCAGTTTAACTGCTACCGCAGAATCGTTAGCTCGTATATTTTCTGTTGTCGAGAGACAGACAGGATATTATGTGATGTACAGTTCGAACACTGTGAAAAACGTGCCGAGTTTGTCCATTACGGCCGAAGATATGCCTTTAGAAGTGTTCCTAGACAAAGTTTTGTTGCCTCTGTCGTTGACATATACGATCAACGAAAAAACGATAATGGTAACTAAAGCGCAGGAAAATCGTTCAAAATCATCCCTTTCGAAGGATGTGCAGCAACGTACAGTTCGTGGACAGGTAACGGATGGGGAAGGGCGTCCTATATCGGGTGTCACGGTTAGGCTTAAAGGAACGGATGTTGTCTCGTTTACTGACGCAGGTGGTAATTTTAATATATCTACCACTGCCCAAAACGCCGTTTTATTATTTACTGGCGTTGGATACGGCAGCAAAGAAATCAATGCTGGGGATGCTGAGATGATTAATGTGATATTGGATGAAGCTGTCAGCCATCTCGATGAGATCATTGTCGTTGGGTATGGGACGCAGTTAAGAAGAAATGTCATCGGTTCGGTAAGCCAAATTGCGGGTGAGGAGCTCCAAAAAGCACCTGCGATGAATTTAACTAATACGTTAGCCGGCCGCTTGCCTGGATTGACATCTTTGCAACAATCCGGAAGACCGGGAGCGGATAATGCGACTTTACAGATACGTGGGCGAAGTTCGTACGCGGCAGGACAGTCACCATTAATTATGATAGATGGGGTGCAAAGATCCTCCTTCGCTTATCTCGATCCGTCGGAAATAGAAAGTATTTCTATCTTGAAAGATGCCGTTTCCACGGCAGTCTACGGATTGCAGGCTACCAATGGTATTATCTTGATCACGACCAAAAGAGGAAAGGCAAACGATACAAAGATTAATTACGAAGGCTCTTTTCAAATAGGTCAAAATACCCGTTTTCCAGAGTTTTTAAATGCGGTGGATTATATGTTGTGGTATAATAAAGGGACCGATTTGGACAACGACTATCGTTTACACCAAAATGAAGATCCGGTGCCTTACGTGTATGGCCCTCGATTAATCCGTTCCATATACGACGGAACCAATACTAATCCATTATTTGGGCAGACCGATTGGGTGGGCGACTTATTGGCCAATAACAGTCAGTCACAGCACCATTCGGTATCTGTCTCAGGAGGTAATGAAAAGTCAAGATATTTTTCATCGATTTCACACCTTGACCAAGGGGGGGTAATAAAGAATACGAATTTCAAACGGTACAATGTTCGGTCAAATATATCGTCTCAATTGACCAATCTATTGTCTGCAGACGTTAGGTTGGCGTATAGGTTAGAGGCGAGTAAAACCCCCGGGATATCTCCGGATAATACGTCCTATATGAATCCCTTTTATCAAGCAGCAATGATGCTTCCCAATTTGCCGAAATATACTGAGGACGGTGTGTACACAGCACATCATAGCAACCCTGGTTGGATTAATCCATTGGCATCTGTGGAGCATTCTGGTTATCAACATAGGAATAATAGCGTTTTCCAAGGTGATGTGGATGTTAAGTTTTCCGTTCCAGGTGTGCAAGGTTTAGACTTACAGCTGTTGGTCGCTTACGACAAGACTAGTTTGGAAGGGAAAACCTGGCTTCAACCTTACGACTTGATGGGAAGAAGTCATGAACAACGTACAGGGACTTTCACTGCACTTAGCACCGTTCCAGGGATAACACAAACCTCTCTGCAACAAAATCACAATCAAAATAACCGTATGACATTCCGACCTTACGTGAATTTTAGTCGCACCTTTGGTTTGCATGATATCTCCCTCTTAGGTTTATATGAATGGTCAAAATATCGATCCAGTCGCCTTTCCGCTGGGGCACGTAATTTTCCGCTCGACGGTTTGCACGAGATCGACTATGGCAGCACATCGTTAGACGATATTGTGGCTGCTAGTGGCGGTAGCTCTGTAACCGCGCGAGCCGGGTACGTTGCTCGTGCAAACTATGCATATGCGGATAAGTATTTGTTGGAGGTAGCGGCCCGCTGGGATGCATCCGTGAATTTCGCTAAACATAATCGGTGGAATATGTTTCCGGGATTTGGCTTGGGTTGGGTTGCGTCCAATGAAGACTTTTTTAGTGAAAACTTGCCGTTTGTTAACTTTTTTAAATTAAAGTATTCTGTTGGGCAAACCGGAAACGATAACGTTGCACAAGCCTTTCCTTATTTACAAACCTATATGCTGTCAACTGATCCAGTATATGTATTAGGAGGAAACCCTGTTTCGTCTATATATACGAGCGCTCCACCCAACATTGATCTTATTTGGGAGACCAGTACAACACATAATTTAGGTTTTGAATCACAATGGCTAAATAATAAGTTAGGTTTCGATTTTGAGGTTTTTCATCGTTTTACAGTCGATATCTTGAATCCAGCTTCTGGAATTTTCCCTCCAACGATGGGAGGCTTTTATCCGTCCGTATTCAATGATGGAGAAATGCTTAATAGAGGAATAGATGCACAGATACGTTATTCCGACCAGATTGATGACTTTAAGTATTCTGTTACAGGAAATTTCAATTGGGCAAAGAATAAAATCATCAAGCGTCGTGAGAGCGACAATCTGCCCGCTTGGCAACGTACCGTCGGTCGATCATTTGGAGAAAAGATAGGATTTATTGCTGACGGGCTGTATCAGTCTTGGGAAGAAACAAAGGATATTGTATCACCTTCCGGAGGTATTGTTCCTCCAGGGTTTTTCCGATACCGTGATTTGAACAACGATGGAAGAATTACTCGCGCGGACGATATGACATTCATAGGGCGCAGTAATATGCCTGAGATTATGTATGGTTTGAATATTGATCTACAATACAAAGGATTTGATCTGTCGACTTTATTCCAAGGTGCGGCTCTCTCGGACGTTTTTTTATCTGGGCCATATGAAGGGTCGTCAGCGACATCTGGGATTGACGCTACTACAGTGATGTCCCGGACATTTTACCAGCGAGGAAATGCACCCTATTTTCTTGTGGAGAACTCTTGGACACCGGACAACCCTAATGCTGAATTTCCAAGACTGACGGCTGGCAAAGCAGCGATGGGTGCTCACAATGCGCACGCAAACTCTGGTTTCCTACGAAATGGGGCATACCTGCGTTTGAAATCTGCACAAATTGGTTACACAATTCCGGCAAAGGTGGTCGAGAAAGTCAAATTAGGAGGCGTACGTCTACATGCGACTGCTTCCAATCTCTTTACTTGGGATTATTTAGAATACTTTGATCCAGAAATGCCAAACGTGCACAATGGGTTCTATCCACAACAGAAGCTATTTGCTTTTGGAGTTTCGGTCACATTTAAATAGAAATTACTTATGAAAAATACAATAATTATATCTCTTGTATCGCTTCTTTTTTTTACAAATGCGTGCTCGATTGATTTGGTGCCTACCGATCGATATACAGAGGAGATTATCTGGGACAGCGAGAATAGTGTCGAGCTCTATTTGAATGGCTTATATACAGAGTTCAGAAATTTTGAGTTTGGTCGTTTTGATAATATAGGGACGAGCAATGCGACTGACGGGCTGACCGATATCATGAAGTACACGTCTACTGCATCTGGCAATGGTACAGTGAATATTCTGGCTACGGATGCTTCTCGTTACACTGCGACTTCGCCCGGTATTAGTTATTGGGCCAATGCATACACCCGGATCCGTCGGATCAATGAGTTTATTCATGGCTTACACAATTATTCACAAGCTTCGGACGAAGATAAGTTGCGTTACGAAGCCGAAGCTCGGTTTATTCGTGGATACGTGTATTCTTGGCTTGCCCGTATCAATGGAAGTTTTGTGATTATCGAAGACTTGGAAGGTCACACAAAACTGGATAACCCGCGTTCTTCCGAAGACGACTGTTGGAATTTTATTGCTTCCGACTTTGCGTTTGCGGGAGAGCATCTTCCGAAAACTTGGAAAGGAGTTGCCTCCAACCAGTATGTTGGAAAAGCTACAAAAGGTGCTGCGTTGGCTATGTTAGCACGCACTTGGATATATGCAGCATCTATCGCAGCATTTGATAAAAAACTCTACAACGATGACCCTTTGACAGGGGTGCCGCAGGAAAAGGCCACTACTTATTATGAGAATGCCATTGCTGCTGCTCAATCTGTCGTTGCCTTAGCTGAAGAAGGCTATTACGAGTTGGAGGCTGATTTTGCGAATATCTTTCGGCAGTCTGACAACAAAGAGTCCATCTTTCGGATTGATTATGTGACCCGTTTTATTACACATCAATATGATTTTGGCTTCGCTCCGCCGGGAGATGCTCCAGGGCAGGCCATGGTTTATGGTGTTCCTACCGCAGAGCTGGTCAATGAATTTGAAATGTCCGATGGAAGTACGTTCAATTGGAGCAATCCTGCACATGCCGCCAATCCTTATGCAAATCGCGAACCCAGGTTTTATGCAACAATACTGTATAATGGAGCCAATTGGAAAGGCCGAATTCTGAATACAACAGAAAGTGGAGGGGCAGACGGTTTTGTACAAATGGGATCCATCTCTGAACCACGAAAAACAGTAACTGGATACTATGCTAAGAAAATGTTGGATCCTGAAAACACGAGTTTCATTCAGAATAGGAGCACCCAAAGTTGGCATGAAATCCGTTACGCAGAAGTATTGTTGATTTTGAGTGAAGCTCAGATACTTTCAGATCGGTTGACAGAAGGGAAAAACACCCTAAACGAATTGAGAAATAAAAGAGGGCTGCCTGATGTGGTCGCAAATACAAAGGAGCAACTTTTTCAAGCTATTCAGCATGAGCGTATCGTAGAACTCGCTTTTGAAGGACACCGTTATTGGGATCTGCGGAGGTGGCGGTTGGCACACATCAAACTGAACAATGTGCGCTTTACCGGCCACAAGATCAGTGATTTAGGTAGTGGTACGATTTACGAGACAGTTTCTGCCGACACGAGGGATAGGGAGTTTACCGAACGGATGTACTACTTACCTATACCACTCGCCGAGACACAAAGGAATAATGGTTTGAGCCAAATCGTTGGTTGGTAACAAAAAATAAAAATCATGAAAAATAAAGTATATACATACCTATTTGTCTTGATGGCCTTTATATCTTGTGATAAGGATGTGGTCATCGAAAGGAATCCAGAAGGGGTTTTGACAGATATATTTGCCAATGTCGAAGGGTCAGGAGCAAATAGGCTGTTTGAGCCACGGTACAGCAATGATACAATATATTTCGACATCCCTTATTTCTATCCTGTAGATAGTGATTTCGAAACCGACCTGAGCAAAATTATAGTACGAGCATCAATCTCCTCGGATGCTACTATTTCTAAAAAATTTGGCGTACCCATGGATTTGACCCGTCCGATTAATTTCAGTGTGATTTCAGGTACAGGGCTGGCCAAAGACTACGTCATAAGTGCAAAACGTGTAGGTGAGACGACCATATCTGATGTGGAAATTGAATTTAACCAAGGAGGAGTGATGCAGGTAGTCGATGGGATTTTGGTTGACGATGAGATTCGTTTTTTTGTCGAACCAGGCTTAGATATGTCTCATTCAATTATCCGATTTACGATTAATCGTCACGCAAATGCGTCGATCGCATCTGGTAGTACTATCGATCTGAATAGTGAGCAGATATTGACAATAACAGCTCCAGGCGATGCAAAACGAGATTATAGACTGGTCACGATGGAGCCTGTGCGACTACCTTATGGCTTCGGAATAAATAGACAAATTTGGTCTAAGTCATGGGCGGATTTTGGCTTCGGGGGAGTCTCCGTAAGTAGCACCGAGCAAAGTTTAGCGATTAGTGGCGATTATTTGATTATTGGCAAGACGGGTTCTACTGGGAACTCGAGATACATGATTTACAATCGTTTTACAGGGGAGTACATTCAAGATATGTACATGCCCTTTACTGCGAATTCTGGTGCGTTAGCTGAAACTCGTCAAGTCGTTTCGGACGAGAAAGGAAATATAATCGGCGTGAATAGATCTCTCATTAACACAGCGATCCAAATCTATAAATATGATGATCCGTTTGACAATAATCCCGAGTTGATCATCAATGCAATGAATAATTTAGGTACGGGTACTGCAGGGCTTCGGGTAAATGTGACGGGAGATTTGAACGGTGACGCAGTGATAGTCACGACTAAGTCAGGGTCTAAAACCTTCTTACGTTGGGAAGTGGTGAATGGACAAGTTGTGTCGCAAACCCCGACTCTTGTTACCGTGGGCGTGGCAACAGCGTCTTCTTTCGGTAATTATCCAGAAATTCAATACATCAATCCATCGACTTCGTCAAATTATCTTGTCGCTTTTCAACATGGATTTTTCCATGTAGACGGTGTCACGAACCAACAGATTCATCAGATCAGTATGAGTACGACATTTTTTATGAATGCATTAGCAATTGGCCGTTTCAATAATGCTACCTACGCATTCTTAGGAAGGTATTTTTCCACCTTGCGAAATATGGGTTTGTCGATGTACGATATTACAAACCCTCAGATGTTAGGCACACAGACGTCGTCTTCACAGTACGCCTCGTTCAATGTCTTCAATTCGGAACGACAAGTGTCAACGGTAGATAGTCCTGGGACGGGAGATATAGCTGTAGGGTATTCTCACAACGGGGATCGAATGCAGGTGTATATGCTGCATGTAGGGCATGGTATAATTGTTCACGAGTTTACAGTCTATGCTACAAATTAGAAATATTATGAAAACAGATAAAAAAAACATGTTTAATACACTATTCACTTTATTGGTCGTAACGTTCTTCGGAGGGCTTTTTCAAGGTTGTAAAGAAGAACGGGAAACGATCCTTCCGCCTATTGATGATGAGATAATTGAAGCGTGGAACCCCGGTCACGATGCTTTGGTTTGGGTCGATGCGACCGCTAACGTATTTCAGGGACCGGGACGGTTTCGGGACAAAGAGGATATAAAGGTGATTTTGGACAGCCTGAAAATTGTAGGAGTGAACGGGTTGATATTGGATGTAAAACATAATACAGGTTTCACCTTGTACGATAGTCAATACACTCAAAAATTGAGTACACTCAACGGGTACTCAGCACTTCCGGATTATGTGGATTTTATGGTGAGTGAGGCGAAAGCACGTCAGCTAAAAGTATATTTTTCGATGAATACTTTTGTGTATGGAAACTCTTCCGGAGTGGGGTATGTGTACAATAACCCGGACTTTAAGCAGTACGAATCCATGGTAATGACTCCGAATGGGACGCGCGTATCTATGTCATCCTTGGGGCGAACCTCCTTTCTCAATCCCGCGGCTCCGGCTGTTCAGGATCTAACGATCAATATCATCAAGGAGGCTGCCATGAAATATAACCCGGATGGTATAATATTGGATTACTGCCGCTATCCCGGAGTTTATGCAGATTTTTCGGATCTAAGCAAAGAGCTGTTTATCGAGTTTTTAGAAGAAAAATACCAGGATAATCAGGCAAAGTTTATGGATTTTCCGAAAGATATTGTCAACTCATGGACTGCTGCGAGTGCCGGAAGCACGAATGCCACACCTAATGCTACAGGAAAATACTACAAGAAATGGCTCTATTTTAGGGCCAAGGTATTGCGGGATTTCTTTGCCAAGACACGCCAGGAGCTGAAGGCTGTTGCACCCAATGTCGAGTTGGGTGCCTATTCGGGAGCGTGGTACAGTTCATATTACGAGGTAGGTAATAACTATGCAAGTGAAACTTACGACCCGTTTAATGATGAAGAGTTGACATTTAGCTCGTTTGCAATACCGGGATATCATGAGACAGGATATGCCGAACAGTTGGATTTGTTCCTCTCGGGTAATTATTACCGACAACTCTATTTGGCCGATAATACGGCTACAGCCCATCTCAAATACCATTGGTGGAGTGTAGAAGGTTCTATGAACGGAATAGAATATATCACCCGAA
>Ga0079224_100015967_pt1 | contig 10525 bp, 11 predicted proteins | sample Stecom2015_FD_80414 | JGI IMG/M metagenome (GOLD analysis project Ga0079224, IMG submission 80414) | Agricultural soil microbial communities from Utah to study Nitrogen management - Steer compost 2015 | ecosystem: Environmental > Terrestrial > Soil > Agricultural land | place: USA: Utah...
AGCCGGTCGATGTAGAAGCCGAGCCACCACATCTCCATCGTCATCAGGAGCGGGAATCCGAAGACGATCGCCCCGGCCGCGGCACGCGCGAGACTGCGCAAGTAACGGCGGTCGATTCCCTCCGCGGTGTGCGCGTGCTGCAATCTTTGGTTCTCCGACGCGTTGGCCGGGGAGAACAACGGCCGGAACGGCGCGGGTGTTCCGCGGTGCCTCGGCCGCGCGCGCTATGCCGCGATCGCCTCTCGCGCGTCCGCCAGCACCATCTCGGCGCCCTTCTCGGCGATCATGATCGTCGGCGCGTTGGTGTTGCCCGAGCTGATCTTCGGCATGACCGAGGCATCGATCACCCGCAGCCCCTCGACCCCGCGCACCCGGAGCTGGGGGTCGAGCGGGAAGCGCTCGTCGCCCATCGCGACGGTGCCGACGCAGTGGTACAGCGTGCCGCCGGCAACCTTGGCGTAGCCGAGCATCTCCTCGTCGGTCTCGCCGAACGGATCGCCGGGCGCCTTGAGGTACGGCTGCAGCGCCGGCTGGCTCCAGATCCTGCGGATCAGTTTGAGCTGGTCGACCACGCTCTGCCGGTCGATCGGGTCCGAGAGGTAGTTCGGCTCGATCTTTGGCGCGACCAGCCCGTCGGGCGAGCGGGCGTGGATCGAGCCGCGTGATTCGGGGCGCAGCTGGCACGGGTTCGAAGCCATGCCCGGCTCCTTGTCGAGCCGCAGTCCCTGGTACTGGTTGAGGTAGTCGAGGTCCATCGACGCGGCCATCACGTGGATCTGCACGTCGGGATAGGCGAGCTCCTCGCGCGTCTTCACGAACGCGCAGCCGTGCGCCACCGCGTAACTCAGCAGGCCTTTCCGCGTGAGCCCGTACTTGGCGATCTCGCCGATCAGCTTCACCCCGCGGCTCAACTGGTTGATCGAGTGGTGCGGCTCCTTGAGGTAGGTCTGGCAGCCGATCATGAAGTGATCCTGCAGGTTCTCGCCGACCAGCGCCGATTCGTGCACCACCTGCACGCCCAGCTCCTGCAGTAGCGCGCCCTGGCCGACGCCCGAGATCTCGAGCAGCTTCGGCGATTCCACCGCGCCGGCGGCGAGAATCACCTCGCGTCCGACCATGACCTTGCGCGTCTCGCCGTTCTGCCTGAACTCGACGCCGACCGCCTTCTTGCCGTCCCACAGGATCCGCGTGGTCATCGCGCGCGTCTCGACCGTCAGGTTCGGCCGCTTCATCGCCGGATGCAGGTAGGCGACCGCGGCCGAGTGGCGGCGGCCGTTCTTGGCGGTCATCTGGAAGAAGCTGCAGCCTTCCTGGTTCCCGTCGTTGAGGTCCTTCTTGTACGGGATCCCGGCCTGCACGCAGGCCTGCACCAGCGCCGCCGAAACCGGGTGCTCCTCGGGGAAGTCCGAGACGTTGAGCGGCCCGCCGGCGCCGTGGAACTGGTCCTCGCCCCGCTCCTGGTTCTGGCTCCGGCGGAAGTACGGCAGGACCTCGTCCCAGCTCCACCCGCGCGCGCCCATCTGCGCCCAGCCGTCGTAGTCCGCCGCCTGTCCGCGCACGTAGAGCATGCCGTTGATCGAGCTCGACCCGCCGAGCACCTTGCCCTTGGGCCACTTGTGCCGCCGCCCGCCCGAGCCCTCGTCGACCTCGGTCTCGTAGAGCCAGTTGACCTTGGGATCGTTGAGCGTCTTGCCGAAGCCGATCGGCGTGTGGATCATCACGTTCGAGAGGAACTGGCCGGGCTCCTTGAGCGGCCGGTCGTCGCCCCCGGCCTCGAGCAGAACGACTTTGTGCTCGCCGCTCTCGGTCAACCGTGCCGCCAGCACGCAGCCTGCGCTGCCCGCGCCGACGATGACGTAGTCCGCATAGAGATCTGCGGCCATCTTCCTCTCCTCTCGATCCCGACCCGCGCACGTTTCGTGCGATTCGCTTGCGGCGCACGCTAGGGTTCGTACCCTGCACGGGCAATGCTTGGAGGGGGAGGCGCGGTGAAGGGGTCGGTCGTCTTGCTCGTGGTGGTCGGCTCCGCCGCGTTACCCGGCGGCAGCGCGCATGGCGCACACCGCGATCCGGCCGCACCCCCGGTGGTCGAGCCCAGCTACGTGGTCCCGCGCATGGCTTGGGGCGATCCCGATCTGCGCGGCACCTGGCCGATGCAGAACGTCAACGATGCCCGGATTCCGCTCGTGCGTCCCGAGGCGATGGCCACACGCGTCTGGCTCACCGACGAGGAATTCGCCGAGCGCCTGGCAGCGGCCGAGCGGTCCGATGCCGCATTCTCGATCGAGATCGACAGTGACGGTACCGTCGGCCTCGCCGCCTGGCTGCGCGGCTCGCGGCTCGGCCGGCGCACCTCGCTGCTGATCGACCCCGCGGACGGCCGCCTCCCGCCGCTGACGCCGCAGGCGCAGGAGCTTTACGCCAAGGGCCGCTCCACCTGGCAGTCCGGTGATGCGGTCGACGGGATCGCCGACCTCGATGCGTTCGAGCGCTGCATCACGCGCGGCTTTCCCGCCGTGATGCTGCTGCAGCCCTACAACAACGGTCTCCGCGTGTTCCAGGCGCCCGGGTACGTCGTGTTGCAGCTCGAGACTTTCGGGACACGGGTGATACCGCTGGGCAGACAAGGACACTGGCCGGCGGAGGTGCGCGCCTGGCACGGCGACAGCCGCGGGCGCTGGGAGGGCGACACCCTGGTGATCGAGACCACCAACCTCGTCAGCGGCGACAGCGTCGCCACCGATCCCTTGCAGCGCGCGGCGGGGCCGTTCCCGGGGCGCACCAACGCGACGCAGCCGGTCGGTCCCTCGGCGAAAGTGACCGAGCGGCTGACCAGGACCGGACCCGACACGATCGACTATCGCGTCACCTACGACGATCCCGACACCTTCACGGCACCGTGGACCGTCGCGCTCGAACGGACGCGCGACGACGGCTACACGATCTACGAATACGCGTGCCACGAGCGGAACACCGTGCGGGAGGCGATAACTTCGGCTCGCGCCCTGCGGAAGGAAGCGCCTGGCGGGTAAGCCGCTCGACTCCCTTGCAGGCGGCGTCAGAGACCGTACCCTGCCCCCGCAACGATCGGAGACACGCCTTGATCAAACCCGAACTCGAGTTCGTCTACGAAGCCGGCGGCGAGCTCGAGCCGCCGCGCGAGATCGGCAAGGTGGTCGACGGTTCCCGGCGGATCATACCGATCGCGGAAGGCGGCTACGTCAGGGGCCCGAAGATCAACGGCAAGCTGATGGGCAACTCGGCCGACTGGCAGCTGACCCGCCCCGACGGAGTCACGGTGGCCGATGCGATCTACGCGATCGAGACCGACGACGGCGCGCTGATCCAGATCCGCAACAAGGGCCTGCGCCACGGCCCGCCCGAGGTCATGGACCGCCTGCGTCGCGGCGAGGACGTCGACCCGGGCGAGTACTACTTCCGCACGGTACCCGAGTTCATCGCTCCCGAAGGCCCCTACGACTGGCTCAACAGGTCGATCTTCGTCTGCGCCGGGGCGCGCTATGCGAGCAGCATCAAGCTGTGGGTCTGGCGGGTCACGTGAGCTGCGCGGCAACGGTGGCCCGCGGCGCCGATTGGGAGTAGCATACACGGGGAGGGGGCGTCATGACCGGAACCGGGACCTTCGCCGACATCATTCGCTCGGTGAGCGATATCTGGGGGCTTCTCGCGCTTGCGCTGCTGCTGATCGGGCTGCTGGCGATCCAGCTGACCAAGGGCGCCCATCCCAATCTGCGGCTGGCGACCTTCCTGGTGATCTTCGCCGGCTTTCTCGGCAGCCTCTACATGGGCTTCGTCCGCCAGCCTTCCGAGGCCGCTGGCGCCGACGCCGCGATCGCAGCGCTACCGAATGCCGAAGACATCGCCGCGCAGGCTGAGGCGGCGACCGAGTACCGCGAGTCGGTCGATGCGGCCTACAGCAATGCGGCGGCAGAGATGGACTCCATCGCCAACCGGATCGCCGGCGAGGAGCCCGTGGCCGACAATTCGGGCAAGCCGAGCGAGAACTGACCGCCGGGCGCGCCGGCTTGCTTCCCGCGCACGAAGGGCCATATTGAACGCATGAGTGGTTTGATCGACATCCACCCGGGCAGCAGCACGGCACGCCTCTTCCGGCCCTGAGCCGGATCGATTCTCCGCGAGCCGCGGTTCGGCTCAGGGCGCAACCTCCAACATCATCGATCGAGGCCCGGCATGACCGGCGCCTCGCCCTGCCCTCGGCTCGCGTCGAGGAGTCGTTCGAATGCCCTATCCGTTGTCCCGACCGAAATTCAGTCTCGCCGTCCGTTCGGGGGTGATCCCGTGGAACCCCGCGCGCGCCGCCGAGCTGGTCAAGCGCTACCCCAACCTGAGCCAGTCGCAGATCGAGGAGCTGGCGGCCGTCCTGCCGCGGCTCAATGCGCGCGACATGGCGCTGATGATCGCCGACGAGGAGATCGCGCCGAAGCTTGATGCGTTCTGGACGCGGCACCGCGACCTCGTCACTCCGTCGCTGTCGGACTACGCGGTGATCGGCGCGATCCTCGCGTTCCCGGTGCTGGCGTTCCTGGTCATCGTGCTGGTGAGCTGACCATGCCGCACGCGTCCGTGACCGGCGAAGTCGAGCGGGCTTCGCCGACCCTGCAGCGCGTCGAAGCGCTGCTCGCCGCCTATCCCGACGTCACCGAAGACGAACTCGAGCAGTTGCGACGGTGGTTCGCTCGCGAGGCCACCGCGCTCGACGTCGGCCTGATTGCCAGCAACGAGGCCGTCGCCGAGGGATATCGCCGCTTCCGGGCCGAGCACGTCGATCCGCTGACGCTCGCCGATCTCGCGAGGGCCGGCGGAATTGTCGCGATCGGGGTCGCGATCGCCCTTGCCCTGGCGATGTTGGCAGGCTGAGCTAGGCGATCCGCACGTCGAGCAGCGTCGGCCCCGTCTGAGCGAAGCTCCAGGCAAGCGACTCGTCGAGCGTCTCAACCGAGTCGACGAGCCGCGCGGGCAGACCCTGCGCCTCGGCCAGCTTGACGAAATCGATCCCCGAAAGGTCGCACCCGGGCACGTGATTCATTCCGAACTCGGCCGAGAAGCCGGTGAGCGCGGCGTAGGCGGCGTTGTTGAGAATCACGAAGCTGACGTTCGCCCGCTCCTCGCGCGCCGAGAACAGGCCCTGGATCGTATACATCGCCGAACCGTCGCCGAGGATCGCGATGACCTTGTCCGGCTGCGCCGAAGCAATGCCGACCGCCGCCGGGAGCGAATAGCCGAGCCCGCCGCTGGCACAGCTGTAGAATCCGCCTTCGCGCGTGATCGGTAGCGTGTCGTGTTCGGGCCCGCGCGCCGTCGGCGCTTCCTCGACGATCACGGCCTCGGGAGGGCGCAATGCGGCGACGCGCTTGAGCACGTAGGCCGCGGTCATGCGCGGTTCCGGATCGAGCAACCTGCGCGGCTCGCCCTCGTAGGCGCGTTCGTTGGCCCGCTCGGCGAGCTGGGCCAGGCCCTCGGCCACATTGCCGAGCACGCCGCTACCGCCGGGCAGCGAGGCCAGGTGCTGCGGATCGTCGCTGAGCGCAGCGAGCTTCGCGTGCTCGGGCCAGTGCGGGCCGCTGCCCTCGACGTGGTAGGTGAACACCGGCGCACCGGCCACCAGGATTGCGTCGTAGGGGGCGAGCAGGGTGCGGATCTGGTCGCGCCACGCGGGCAGGAACCCGGCGAACTGCGGATGGTCCTCGGGGAAAGTCTCGCGCGCCGCGTAGGGCGCGGCCCAGACCGCGCAGCCGGTCTTCTCGGCGAGGCGGATCGCCGCGCTCCATCCGCCGCTGTTGGCGACGCCCGTGCCGAGCACCAAGGCCGGCCGCTCGGACGGGTCGAGCACGGCCGCGAGCCGCTCGATGCCGGTGGCATCCGGAACCGCGCACAAGTGCATGTCGGGCAGAGCCGGCCAGTCGCACTCGCGGTCCCAGTCGTCGACCGGAATCGACACGAACACCGGCCCCATCGGCGGAGTCAGCGCGGTGACGAAGGCACGGATCAGCGCCAGCGGCACGTCTTCGGCGCGCGCCGGCTCGAGCGCCCACTTGACGAACGGGCGCGGGAATTCGGTCGGCCGCTCGGCGTAGAGGAACGGGTCGTGCGGCAGGATCGAGCGCGCCTGCTGCCCCGCGGTTATCACCAGCGGGGTATTGTTCTTGTACGCGGTGAACAGGTTGCCGAGCGAGTGCCCGGTGCCCGCCGAGCTGTGCAGGTTGACCAGTGCCGGCTTGCCGCTGGCGCGCGCGAACCCGTCGGCCATGCCGACCACCACCGCCTCGTTGAGCCCGAGCACGTAGCGGAAGCCCTCGGGCAGCCCCTTGAGCATCGGCAGCTCGGTCGAGCCCGGGTTGCCGAACAGGCGGTCGATCCCGAAGTGCTCGAATACGCGGAAGGCGGCTTCACGGACGGTAGGCATGCGCCGCCCTTACGTGCCCGACGGGCGCCCCGGCAACCCTAGACCGGCTCGCCGCCGGCGCGGGCACGCTCGAGGATCGTCGATTCGTCGCGCCGGATCCGCCACAACACGGTGAACAGGCTCAGCAGCACGAAAGGCGCCACGACGTTGACCGAGATGATCGCCTGCCCGAGATCGCCGCCGTTCCTCGCAGCGACGATGCCGACGAAATACGGCCCCATGCCGAGCCCGAGCAGGGTCGAGATGATGATGTAGATCGAGCTGGTGATCCCGCGCATCCGCGGCAGCACGAGATCGTAGTACAGCGAGTAGATCGGCGGCAGCCACAGCGTCAGGATGATGCTGTAGATCGAGAAGCGGATGTAGAAGCTCGTCGGATCGTCGGCGCTGTAGGTCCAGACGCCGATCAGCGGCGAGACCCCGAGCGAGAAGATCGTCAGCCACACCCGGCCGCGCCCGCCCATGCGCACGGTCAGCCAATCGGCGAGCGGGCCGGCGATGACCGGACCGACCAGCCCGAGCGCCGCGGCGAGCAGGCCGAACTGCAGCGCGGTCGTCGCCTGCGACAGGCCGTAGTGGGCGATCAGGAACGACGGGGTGAAGCCCATGACCCCGTAGTTGATCGCAGTCTGCAGGCCGCCGACGACCATGAGCAGGATCAAAGAGGGGCTGAGCACGACGTTGTAGGTCGGCCGGTCGGTCAGCTTGAGCGACTGGAACAGGTTGAGGATCACGAAGGCACCGAAGCCCGAGACGATCCACTGCAGCACGTGAGTGTCCCACGACAGCCCGAGCGCCGCGAGCGGCTGCTGCACGCTCGGCGAGAAGGCCTGCGTCAGCTGGGTCATCGTCCAGCACGCGGCGAAGATCACCGCCAGCCCGCCGAGATTTATCGCCCACTGCCGCGCGCCCGCATCGCGGCGCCACAGCATCCACCAGTTGGCTCCCGGCGTGACCGAGGCCAGCACCGCGCCGCTGGCCTTGAACGGATGCGGGTCCTCGGGCGCGGCGATCCCGTCCATCGCGCCGCGAACCGGCTCGCGCAAACGCCAGATCGCCCAGCCGAGCAGCAGGCCCGGTATCGAGGCGACGAGGAAGGCGAACTGCCAGCCCGAGAAGCCCCAGGCTCCGTCGGGGTAGCGGGTGTCCCACCACTGCGCGAGGACGCCGCCGAGCGTCATCGACAGGCCGAGCCCGAGCGCGGTGGCGACGCCCATCGCCGCCATCGCCGTGCCGCGCCTCTCGCGCGGGAAAGTATCGAAGATGATCGAGTTCGCTGCCGGCTGCGCCGCCGCTTCTCCCACGCCGACGCCGAGCCGCGAGATCGCCAGCAGCGCGAAACCGCCGGCGAAGGCCGACAGGCCGCAGAACGCCGACCAGGCGAAGATGCACAGCGCCAGCAGCCGGGTGCGGATCCATCCGTCGACCAGCCGCCCGAGCGGCAGCGAGAACAGCGCGTAGAACAGTGCGAACACCGTGCCGTAGAGCAACCCGAGTTCGGCCGCGCCGATCCCGAGGTCGGCCATGATGCTCGGCGCGAGGATCGACAGGATCTGCCGGTCGAGCAGGCTCAGGCCCTGCGACGACGAAACCAGGAACAGCGTGTACCACCCGGCCCGGGTGACCTTGGCGGTGGACTTCAGCGGCTCGTCGGCGACCGTTGCGGCCATACTTGTTCTCTCCCTCCTCGATCCTCCCTCTCCCGCGCAGCGGGATGGGGAGGTGGCAGAGGCCGCAAGGCCTCTGACGGAGGGGCTGTCGCGGCCCCTCCTCCACCCTGCGGGTGGCCCCCTCCCCGAGCAAGCTCGGGGAGGATCGTTATCCTTTCAGCGCCTCGGCGATCGTCTGCGCGATCGGCGTGGACCGGCGGCCGGCGAGGCGGCTCAGGTCTCCGCTGTCGTCGTAAAGCGCGCCCTGGCCCGACAGCGCGCTGGTGCTGGCCAGCATCGCCGCGACCGGCGGCGGCAGCCCGGCGCCTTCGAGGGTCTTGGCATAATCGCCCTCGCTCTGGTCGACGTATTCGACGGTCTTGCCCGCCTGGCGCGAGACCTCGGCGGCGAACTCCGGCATCGTCCACGCTTCGTCGCCGGCGAGCTCGTAGACGTCGCCGCCCTTGCCGTTGAGCAGCGCGCCGACGTCCGCCGCGGCGAAGTCCGCGCGGGTCGCGGTCGACAGCTTCCCCTGTCCCACCGCGCCGAAGATCTTGCCACTCTCGAGCGAGGGCGCGAGGCCCATCGTGTAGTTCTCGGAATACCAGCCGTGGCGCAGCACGTCGTAGTTGAGCCCGCTTGCCGCGAACAGCTTCTCGGTCGCGACGTGCTCGGGCGCCAGCGGGAGCGGCGACTTGTCGCCTTTGAGGATCGAGGTGTAGGCGAGGTACGACACGCCGGCCTTCTTCGCCGCCTCGATCACGGCGCCGTGCTGCCGTTCGCGCTGGCCTACCGCGTTGCCCGAGATCAGCAGCACGCGGTCGACGCCCTGCAGCGCCGCCTCGAGGCTCGCGGGATCGTCGTAGTCGGCCTGGCGCACCTGCACCCCGAGCTGGTCGTACTTCTGCAGCGCGGTCGGATCGCGCGCGAGGGCGACGACGTTGGCGGCGTCGGTCTTCGTCAGCAGCTCGTCGAGCACCAGGCGGCCGAGCTTGCCCGTCGCGCCGGTCACGGCATAAGTCGTCATCGGAACCTCTCTCCTAGAGCTTGAACCAGCGCTCGGCGTTGGTCTGGAAGAACTTTGTCTTCTGGACGTCGCTGATGTCGAGGTCGTCCATCCAGCGTACCTCGTCGGGGACGTATTGATAGGGGTAATCCATCGCGTACATCACGCGGTCCTCGCCCATGACCTCGATCATCAGCTTGATCGCCGGGCCGAACGCCAGCCCGCTGTTGGTCGCGAGCACGTTGTTGCGCATGTAGTGGAACAGGTCGTGTTGCAGCGACTTGAGGCGCGGGTAGCGCTGCGAACGAATGCCGGCCTTGTGCATGTAGTCGAGCCGGTAGAGCATGTACGGCAGCCCCTCGCAGCCGTGGCCGAGCATCAGCTGCAGGTTGGGGTAGCGGTCGAACACGCCGGTCGTGAGCAGCCGCATCGCGTGGTAGCTGGTCTCGACCGCGAAGCCGAACACCGCCCCGTCGAGGCCCGCGCCGACCATGTCGCCGATCATGCTGTCGGGCGGCCCCTGCGGGTGAACATAGAGCGGCAGGTCGAGATCGGCGCAGGCGCGCAGGATCGGGTCGAACTGCTCCTCGTCGAGATAGTGCCCGTGGGTGTGGCTGTTGATCTGCACCCCGTGGAAGCCGAGCTCCTCCTTGGCGCGGCGCAGCTCCTGCGCCGACCACTCGGGATCGAGCGGGGCGACCGCCGCCATGCCGTAGAACCGGTCGGGGTGCGCCTCGCAGCGCTGCTTGAGGAAGTCGTTGGCGTTGCGCGCGATGCGCTTGGCTTCCTCGACATCGAACAGCGACTGTGTGCCGGGGCTGGTCAGCGCGAGCACCGCCTTGTCGATCCCGGCTTCGTCCATCGCCTGCAGGCGCAGCTCGCCGAGGTCGAGCAGCCGCTCGCGGATGAACGTCGTGCGCTCGGAGCCGCTGGTACCGTAGAAGCCCCACAGGCTCATCGTGCCCTGGTCGGCGCGGCCTTCCTTGACCAGGCGCATGATCGCGTCGAACTGCTCCTGCGTGGCGAAAGCTTCCTCGGTGGCGATGCGCAGATAACCACGGTCACCACCGGTCTTGAGTTCGTGGGTCACAACCTCTCCGTCCAATCAACATCCCTACCCCTGGGAGGGGGAAGGATAGCGAAGCTTACCCTCGCGGAGGCGGGGGTTAGCGTAGCTCGGATGGGGGTGTTCCGCCTCTCGGCAAGGCCGAACCCCCACACCCAACTCCGGCTAGGCAGCAAGCTGCCAAGCCTGCGTATCCCTCTCCCCATCGGGGAGAGGGCTCACCCCTCGTGCACCGCCTTGAGCTGCATGCACGCGAGCACGCCCTCGGGGCCGTCTTCGCTGCCGTGGCCCGACCACTTCACGCCTCCGAACGGCGCGTCGGCGCCGCCGATCATGTGGCTGTTGATGCCGACCATGCC
>Ga0079224_100015968_pt1 | contig 10525 bp, 9 predicted proteins | sample Stecom2015_FD_80414 | JGI IMG/M metagenome (GOLD analysis project Ga0079224, IMG submission 80414) | Agricultural soil microbial communities from Utah to study Nitrogen management - Steer compost 2015 | ecosystem: Environmental > Terrestrial > Soil > Agricultural land | place: USA: Utah...
CAGGTCCACCTTCTCGAATTTCGTGACATCGATCAGCCCGTAGTCCGTGAGCCGCAGTTCCGGGATCACCGGCAGTGCCACGAACATGTGCTGGATCATGGCGTTGTGCACGTGGTAGACGCCCTTCGGCTTGCCGGTGGAACCGGAAGTGTAGTGCAGGATCAGGCCGTCCTCGCGCCCGAGCCACTCGATCTCCGCCTCGTCGGACGCCTGCTCCATTGCCTTGCGGAAGTCCACGATGCCGCCGCCTTCTTCCACGTTGTCGCCAAAGACGATCACGTGTTTGAGTTCCGGCAGATCCGCGCGGGGAATGCGCGGCAGAAGCGCCGTGGTGGTCACGATCGCCACCGCGCCGCTGTCCTGCAGGCGATCCCGTACCGCCGATTCCATGAACGCTTCGAACAGCGGCCCCGCGATGGCGCCGATTTTCAGCGTGCCCAGCAGACTGTAGTAAAGTTCCGGCGTGCGCGGCATGTAAATAAACACCCGGTCCCCGCGCTTCACGCCCAGGGAACGCAGCACATTGGCAAACCGGTTCGACAGCCGGGCCAAATCCGCGAACGTATAGCGCTCATCCCGCGTCGCGTCGCTGTAAAGAAGCGCCGTCCGGTTTCCGCGGCCTTCCTCCACGTGCCGGTCGATCGCCTCGTAGGCCATGTTCACCTTGCCCGTCTTGTACCATGTGAAATGCTTCTCGACGTCTTCCCACCGGAAATTGCGCACCGCTTCCTCATACGAACCCAGATTGCACCCCGGGTCCGTGGCGGGGAGCCGCTCGGTTTGCTGGGTCATGTTCTTCACCTTCCCATTTTTGATTGTGGCGTCATGGCCCGTTAACCATTCCGTCACATTCGTATCCGCTTTCACCGCATCATTATAACACAACCCATCCGAGCCGGTCATGAAGAACTTGCAGGCCGCAAAGAAGGTGCAACGGGCCGGACTGTTGTATAATGTGAACGGAGGCAGGATCGAGATGGAACACCGCAAGCGCCGCCAGGAACGGATCATCGAAAAGAACGGCAAAACCATCCTCGTCGCGGGTCCCCTGACGCCGGAAGAAATCGCCGGATACACCATGCATCCCAAGCTGGACGCGTTCCGCAAGCCGTCCGAACAGCACGAGGCTTTGATCGAAATCGCCGGCCTTCCCGAAGGGCGCATCATCGCGGCCATCGACGGTAACACCATCGTCGGCTACGTAACCTTCCATTATCCCGACGAAATCGAACGCTGGGCGGACGGCGGGATGGAGGACCTGATCGAACTGGGCGCCATTGAAGTGGCCGACGATTACCGCTCGATGGGCCTGGGCAAGGCCATGCTCGAGGCGGCGTTTGCGGACGGACAGCTGGACAATGTCATCGTCTTCACCACGGAATATTACTGGCACTGGGATCTGGAAGGCAGCGGCCTCAGCGTCTGGGAATACCGAAACATGATGGAACGCCTGATGAAATCCGTCGGCATGGTCTGGTTCGCCACCGACGACCCGGAAATCTGCGCGCACCCGGCCAACTGCCTGATGGTCCGGGTCGGACCGGAAGTGCCGCTGTCGTCCGTCGAGCGTTTCGACCGCGTGCGGTTCCGGCGCCGCTTCATGTACTGACCGGCCGCCGGAAAACGGCCGGGACTCCGCAAGCGTTCCGAAAGGGAGGAACGAATCCGTTGAACGACCGGGCGGTTTGGATCGATACTTCCGCTTCCCGAAAATACATTTTCCATGACCGGCACCCCTTTCATCCCGTGCGCCTGGAGCTGACCGAAGGGTTGTTGAAGGCCGCCGGCGCCTGGCCGGAGCGGCTTGTCCCGTCGGACTTCCCCGGCGCGGAAGACGCCCTCGCCCTCGTGCACCGGCCCGACTACATCCGGGCGGTGCAAAGGCTCGGCTCCGGCGGCCCTGTCCTCACCGCTGTGGACCCCGCGATGTACGGCCTTGATCCGCACGGGGACACGCCGTACTTCCCCGGCATGCACGAAGCCGCCCTGGGGGTGGTGGCGGGCACGCTGCGGGCCGCCGCGGAGGTGATGTCCGGGCGGGCGGACCACGCGCTGCACCTGGGGGGCGGTCTGCACCATGCGTTTCCGGAACGGGCATCGGGCTTTTGCGTCTATAACGACGTCGCCGTCGCCATCGCGTGGATCCGCAGGGAATACGACGCCAGGGTGCTCTACGTCGACACCGACGTGCACCACGGCGACGGCGTGCAATGGCGGTTTTACACGGACCCGGACGTCTTCACATTCTCCATCCACGAAACCGGCAAATACCTGTTCCCCGGCACCGGCTTTCCCCACGAGCGCGGCGAAAGCGCCGGTTACGGCGCCTGTCTGAACGTGCCGCTGGAGCCGTATACGGAGGACGATTCCTGGCTGGAATGCTTCACGGCGGCCCTGGAGCGCATCACACGCGCCTTCCGCCCGGACGTGATCGTCAGCCAGCACGGCTGCGACGCCCACGCTTTCGATCCGCTGGCGCACATTCACTGCAGCATGCGAATTTTCCGGGAAATCCCGCGGCTCATCCATCAACTGGCGCACGCCTTTTGCGGCGGACGCTGGATCGCCGCGGGCGGGGGCGGGTACGACCACTGGCGGGTCGTTCCCCGGGCCTGGAGCCTCCTCTGGATGGAAATGTGCGACCATCCGCTGCTGAAGGACATCGACCGGTCGGAACGGGAGCGGCCGGCGCTTCTCCCGGAAAGCTGGGCGGCCTTCAAGTCGCCCCGTCGTCCCGGGGACATGCCCGCCGCCTGGATGGACGACACGTCCCGCTGGCAGCCCATCCCCCGACGGCCCCTCATCGACGCGAAAAACAAAGACGTGCTGGAGGTGGCCCTCCAGCACGTCGGTTGACCTTAACTGGCGGTCCTTTCGCTTCGCGCCATCCCGCCGGCGCCGGCGCCGTCGAACGGCGCACTTTCAGCTCATGCGGCAGAATGACCCGCGTCTCGTCCACGTGTTCCTTGCGCATCAGCTTGGTGAGCAGGCGCATGGCCACCGCGCCGATGTCGTACATCGGCTGCGCCACGGTGGTCAGCTCGGGACGGACCATTTCCGCCAGGCGGATGTTGTCGATGGCGATGACGGAGATGTCCTCCGGCACCCGGAGCCCGGCGTCCTGAATGGCGTGGATGGCGCCGATGGCCATTTCGTCGTTGGCCGCGAAGATCGCCGTCGGCCGCTCCTTAAGCTGCAGGAAATACCGGGTGGCCTCCATGCCCGACTCGTACCGGTAGTTCCCCGCGCGGACATAATCTTCCCTGAACGGCAGACCGGCTTTTTCGAGCGCCTTCCGGTATCCCTGGAAACGGGCGTATCCGGTGGTCGGATCCTGCAGCGAACCGGTAATCATGGCGATTTTCCGGTGGCCCTCGGAAATCAGACGGCTGACCGCGTCGAAGGCGGCCTGTTCATGGTCGATGTCCACCGAAGGCATCGTTCCCGTCTCATCCGCCGTGGAGCACAACACGATGGGCACGGTGGAAGTGCGGAACGCCTCAAGGTGATCCTCGGTGATGCTGCCGCCCATGAACAGGAGCCCGTCCACCTGTTTCTCCAGCAAGGTGTTGACGACCCGGATTTCCTTCTCCTTGCGCTTGTCGGCGTTGCACAGAATGATGTTGTAATGGTACATGTTCGCGATGTCCTCGATGCCCCGCGCCACTTCCGCGAAAATGGCGTTGGAGACGTCGGGGATCACGACGCCGACGGTGGTCGTCTTCTTGCTGGCCAGGCCGCGGGCCACGGCATTGGGCCGGTATCCGAGCCGTTCGATGGCTTCAAGCACCTTTTTGCGGGTCTGGGGTTTCACGTTGGGATTGTTGTTGACCACCCGCGACACGGTGGCCATGGAAACCCCGGCTTCCCTTGCCACATCGTAAATGGTAACCGTCACGTTCCTCGCTCCATTGACACGACCTTGCAGCCCTCTAAACGAGCCGCCCGGTCATTATTGACAAGGTTATGATACGACAAATAAAGCGTTTTCGCAATGCGTCCCCGGCACGGTTTGCGCAGGTCACCCGGCCGGGTTTTCCGCGGGTTTCCCCAGTTTTTCGCTCAGAAAATCGTAGGTGATCGTCCAGTGCGACGCGTGCCAGACAGGTCTTCCGTCCTTGAGCAGGATGGCCTGCGGCGATTCGTGCCTGATCCCGGTCGCTTCGGCGATGGCGTTGCTGACCGGCCGGTCTTCGATGACATGGACGATGGCAAATTCGCATGGCGCCTGTCCCGCGCGGCCGGCGTCTTCCGCGTATCGCGTCAGCGCTTCGTGGGCGCCGGCGCTGATGGGACACCGCGTGCTGTGCTTGAACACCAGCACCGGCCTGTCGCCGGAACGGCGCAGCGTTTCTTGCCACTGTTCGACCGTGGTGAGCTGCCGGATGGCGGTCATGCGCAAGTCGCCTCCTCGCTCTTGTCCCGCTTGTTGTCTATCGTATCAAAAATCCCCCGTCCGCGCAAAACGGAATGCCCTTGTTTCAAGCAAATTTCACAGGGAACGTCCGGCGGCCAATTTCGTTTCCTGGCAAAACCGTTCCAGCCTCGTGCGGATTTCCTCCGCGGTGCGAAATCCGAGCAGTTCCCCGACAAGGGCCCGGCACGCCTCCACGGGCGTGCGCAGCAAAACTTCCTTTACAGGCAGGATCGACTGCCCCGCCATGCTGAGCCCGCGAATGCCGAGCCCTAGCAGCATGGGCAGGGCCTTGACGTCGCCCGCCAGCTCGCCGCAGACGGTGACGGGCACCCGGCGGCGCTCCGCCGCGTCCACCACCGCCTTCAGCATGCGCAGCACCGAAGGCTGGTACGGATCGCACATCCAGCCGACCCGATCGTTCATCCGGTCGACGGCCAACGCGAACTGGATCAGGTCGTTGGTCCCGATGCTGAAAAAGGCCGCTTCCTCCGCCAAAAGGTCGGCGATGGCCACCGCCGCCGGCACTTCGATCATGATGCCGACGGGAATGTCGGCGCGGTGGGGCACGCCTTCCGCGGCCAGTTCCCGCGCGGCTTCCCGCAGCACATCGTTGGCCGCGCGGATTTCTTCCACCGACGCGATGAGCGGATACATGAGCTGCACATTCCCGTGCGCGGCGGCCCGCAGCACGGCGCGCAGCTGAACCTTGAACAGGTCCTTGCGGTCCAGGCTGAACCGGATGGCGCGGTACCCTAGGGACGGGTTCTCTTCCTCCGGCAAATCGAAATAGTCCAAATGCTTGTCGGCGCCGATGTCGAGGGTGCGGATCACCAGCGGCTGTCCCTTCAGCATCTCGGCCGCCCGCCGGTAAACGCGGTACTGCTCTTCCTCCGTCGGGAAACGCGGGCTGTTCATGTACAGAAACTCCGTCCGGAACAGGCCCACGCTTTCGGCGCCGTTCGCAAGGGCCGCTTCCAGCTCGGGAATGGAGCTGATGTTGGACGCCAGGTGGATTTTGACGCCGTCCGGAGTGATTGCCGGCACGTCGGCGAGACGTCGCAGCTGCCGGCGATGCGCCTGCTGCCGTTTTTGCCGTTCCGCGTATTCGGTGACGGTGGCCTCGTCCGGATTGAGGTGCACAATGCCCGTATCGCCGTCCAGAATCAGGAGGTCCCCCGTGATGATGGGTCGCGGGAATTTCCCCTCCAGCCCCGTGACCAGCGGGATGCCGAAGGCCTTGGCCATGATCGCCGCGTGGGAAGTCGGGCTCCCCGCCATCGTCGCGATGCCGAGCACCAGATCCGGCTTGAGATGGACGAGCTGCGAAGGAGACAGTTCCCGCGCCACCAGAATGAACGGCCGTGAATCGGACGGCAGGTCGATTTCCGGCACGCCCAGGAGATGTTTCAGCAGCCGGTTGCCGACGTCCTTGATGTCCGCCGCCCGCTCCTTCATGTACTCGTCATCCAAAAGGTCAAACATGGCCACAAAGTGGTCGATGGCTTCCTTGACGGCCACTTCCGCCGCCTTGTACTGGCGCCGGATGATGCCCTGGATTTCGCTCATGAACACCGGGTCGTCGAGAATGGCCAGATGGGCGTCGAAAATGCTCGCCTCCTGTCGGCCCACCACCTCGTCCAGCTCGTTCTTGAGCTGCGCGATTTCATGTTTGGAGCGGCGGATTCCCTCGGAGAGGCGTTCAAACTCTCTGGCCAAATCTTCCACCCGCACCCTGTGTTCGGGCAGCTCCCATTCCCAGTCCGGAAGGACGAACGCCTTGCCGATGGCGATACCCCCCGAAGCGCCGCGACCTTGAATCATGTTTCTCCCCCTCTGGTTTCTGTCTCCTTGACCACGACCGACATGACCGCAGCCTGACCTTTCTTGACCGCCTTGTACGGCGCGAACCGCCATGAGCGGACCCGCTCCGCGTTGGTGATGACCATCGGTGTATCCAGGGCTTTCGCGTGTTTTCGCAACGTCGGCAGGTGGAAGCGGATGAGCGTTTGCCCCGGCTTCACTTCGTCGCCTTCCCGGACGAGGGCTTCAAAGCCCTTGCCATCCAGGGAAACCGTGTCGATGCCGATGTGAAGGAGCACATCCAGCCCTTCCGGCGTCCGGATGCCGACCGCGTGGCGCGTCGGAGGCAGGTGCACGATCCGGCCGCGGACCGGCGCGGCGAGTTCCCCTTTCTCCGGCACAAAAGCGACCCCCTGTCCCAGCAGCTTGCTTGCGAAAACGGAATCCTTCACCTCTTCCAGCGGAATCATGCGGCCCGCCACCGGCGCCACGAATTCCACGCGGCGTTCGTCCAGGCGCATGATTTTCAGGATTTCTTCGCGAATCATCTCCGAATAGGTGCCGAACACCACCTGCACGTGGCCGCCTCCCAGCCGGATGACCCCCGCCGCTCCCAGGTCGCGCAACGCCTTGACGTCGATCTTGCGTTCGTCATGCACGGTGATGCGCAGGCGGGTGATGCAGGAATCGAGCTGCGCGATGTTTTCCTTGCCGCCCAGCGCCTGCAGCACCAGCGGCGCGTGGTAGGGCAGGTCCGTTTCCCAATCGTCCAGGCGGACGGCTTCCTCCCGGCCGGGCGTCGTCAGGCGGAACCGCCGGATGCTCCAGCGGAACAGCACGTAGTAGACGAGACCCACGCCCAGCCCGACCGGCAGGAGCAGAAGACCGTTCGTGGCCAGGTGGAGATTGACCATGTATTCCAGAAAACCGGCGGAAAACGCAAAACCGTGCCGGATATCGAGTTCATACACGAGCCACATGACCCCGCCGGACAGCGCCGCGTGGACGAGATACAGGTAAGGCGCGGCGAACAGGAAGGCGAATTCCACCGGTTCGGTGACGCCGGTCATGAACGACGTCAGCGCCGCGGCCCTGAATTGCCTGCGCGTGGTCGGCTGCATGTCCTCGCGGGCTTCCGCGGCGATGGCGAAGGCGATGGCGGGCAGAGCAAACATCATGATCGGGTAGAGCCCTGCCATGAAAATGCCGGCCGCCGGGTCCCCGGCGAAGAAGCGCATCATGTCGCCGAAATGCACGCTGCCGTCCGGAGCCGTGTACTGACCGATCTGAAACCAAAATATGTGGTTGAGCACATGGTGCATCCCAAAGGCGACCAAAATCCGGTGCAGAAAACCGTACAGGAAGACGCCGAAGCCGCCGGCGGAATAGACGATGTCGCCGGCGGCGGCGATCCACGCCCGCACGCTCTCGCCGACGGGGATCATCACCCACGCGAAGGCGAGGGACACCAGGCTCATCAGAATCGGCACGAAACGCGACCCGCCGAAAAACTGCAGATACTCGGGCAGCTTCAGGGTCTTGAACCGTTCGTACGCCCAGCCGGAGAGAACGCCGATCACCGCCGCCACGAACATGACGGGCTGCACGCCGTCCGGGTTGTAGGTGTGGGTGACCAGCATGTAGATGAACATGCCCGCCAGAGCCGAAAGCCCGGCGTACACGGACTGGTTGGCCAGCCCGAGGGCGATGCCGACGGCAAACAGATAAGGCGCATAGTGAAAAACGGACATGCCGGCCGCCCAGAGCAACTCCGAAGCCACGGGCCATCCCGCCGCCTCCCAGGGAAGGCGGGAGAGCATCAGGAACACGGCCGCGGCGGGGAGCACCGTGAGCGGTAGCATCAGGGCCCTTCCCAGCCGCTGGAAGTAACCCGTCACCGGCTTGCGTCCTCCTTTCGCGGACGGCGGCCGGCGCCGCTGCGCCGGCCGGGACCGGCATCACGGCCTCGGAGGGGCATCCTGCGTGCAGCCGAAGCGTTCAGCCCCGTCTCCCTCCGGGGAAGAGGAGCGAATCCTCCACCTTGATGCAGCGGTCCATGATCACCGTCATGCCCGCACTCCGGGCGATTTCCGCCGCTTCCTCGTTCACGATGCCCAGCTGCAGCCACAGCACTTTCGCGCCGATCCCGGCCGCTTCCCTGGCGATCTCCGGCGTATGCTCCGGCCGGCGGAACACGTTGACGATGTCCACCGGTTCGGGAATATCTTTAAGCGATGGATAACAACGTTCTCCCAGGACGCTTTCGGCGTTCGGGTTGACCGGAATGATCCGGTATCCCCTCTGCTTCATCGCCGCGGCCACCTGGTAGGACGTCCGTCCGGGATTGTCGGACAGCCCGACCACGGCGATGGCTCCCGCGTTCTCCAGAATCCTTCTGATCTCCTCGCGCGAGGGGTTCTCGAAAGCCATGTCCGGTTCGCCTCCTTGTCGCGTCCCGTCCGCGCGGCGGGCGGGATGTCTTACACCCATTCTACCGCCGCGCCAAGCTCGCGTAAATGATCAAAATATTGCGGATACGATTTGGCGACGTGGTGCGCGTCCCGGATGCGGATGGGGCTCTTGGCACGCAGGCCCACCACCGTGAGAGCCATGATGACCCGGTGGTCGAAGTGGGCGTCGATCTCGACGCCGCCTTCCACGCCTTCCGGACGGCCGTGCACGATGATTTCGTCGCGCCGTTCTTCCACGTTCGCCCCCGCCTTGCGGAGTTCCGTAAGGAAATCCGTGATCCGGTCGCATTCCTTGTAACGCAGGTTCTCCACATTATAAAACCTGGACGTGCCTTCCGCAAACACCGCCGCGGCGACCATCGCCAGAACCGCGTCGGTGAAGGCGTCGCCGTCGAACTCCACGGCTTTCAGCGGTCCGCCTCCCCGGACCCGCACGGCATCCCCCTCGTGGACCAGCGGCACGCCCATGGCCTTCAGCACATCGATGACGGCCCGTTCGCCCTGGCGGCTGTCGGCCTTCAGGCGGTGCACCGTCACGTCCGAATCCGTCACCGCCGCCGCCGCGAGGATCGCCGCCGAGCCCGGGTAATCCCCCTGGACGGTGTACGTGCGCGGTTGGTATTTCTGGCGGCCGGGCACGCGGTAGAACATCATGTCCTCCGAGGCCTCCACCCGGATACCCGCTTCCTCCAGCACTTCCAGCGTCTGGCTGACGGCCACCTTCGATTTCAATTCGTGCAGCACTTCGATCTCGCTGTCTTCGTCCAGAAGCGGGGTGAGAAAAAGCAGCGAGCTGAGGTATTGCGAACTGACACGTCCGGATACCTTGATGCGGCCGCCCCGCGGCCGACCGCCGCGGATGGTGACGGGGAGCTTGCCGTCCCGGTGCTCGACCCGCACCCCCATCTGTTCCAGCGCGTCGATCAGGTCGCTGTGGGGCCGCTTGCCAAGGGATTCCGGATAGGAATTGACGAAGGTCACCTCGGGCAGCAGCGTCGCCACCGACATGAGAAACCGGAGCACCGCTCCCGCGTTGCCGGTGTCGAGCTCGCGGACCGGACGGGGATTCTTCCCGAAACCGGTGATGACGACCCTGTCCTCCGTCTCCTCGATCGCCGCGCCCAAATCCCGCAGGCATCGGCGCATCGCTTCGCCGTCTTCGCTGCGGGCGGGGTACAAAACGACGCTGGTCCCTTCCGCCAGCGCCGCCGCCAGAAGATATCGCGTGGTATAGTTTTTCGACGACAGCGCCTGGATTTCCCCCCGCAGGCGCCTTGTCGGGTTGACGATGACATCCATGCGAACAATCGCTCCTTTCCCGGTCGCTAACCGCTCCAAGCGGCCAAACGCGCAAATGCCAGGCCGGCTGCCAACGCAAGGGCGCCGAATCCGTAAACGGCGGCGGCGTAACGAAACAGCCGGCGCCGATTGGAACGCCACAGGAGGACTTTCTGCACGTTCAAGGTCGAATAGGTGGTGAGTCCGCCCAGAAAACCCGTCCCGAGCAGCGCGTACCAAACGGGATTATCGGAAGCCGCCTGCGTTCCGGCGAGCAGACCGGTGCCAAACGAACCGAACGCGTTCACCAGCAGCGTGGCGTGAAACGCGCGGCGGTTCCGGGAGGACATCCATCTCCCGACGGCGTATCTGAGCAGGGAACCCGCAGCGCCTCCCGCGCCGACCGCGGCCAGAATCCACAGCGTCATGAAGATTCGCCTTCCTTCCGGGATCGCATGCCGTGTTCACCGAGACGAACGCCGTACCACGCCAAAGCGAACCCGCCGATGGCGCTCCCCGCCCCGTAGCCAACGGCTCCGCCCTACGCGCCGCCGGAGCG
>Ga0079224_100015969_pt1 | contig 10525 bp, 8 predicted proteins | sample Stecom2015_FD_80414 | JGI IMG/M metagenome (GOLD analysis project Ga0079224, IMG submission 80414) | Agricultural soil microbial communities from Utah to study Nitrogen management - Steer compost 2015 | ecosystem: Environmental > Terrestrial > Soil > Agricultural land | place: USA: Utah...
CATAAAGGAAAATAGATTGCCGGTATAATTGCCCCGCTAAAAAGAGAAATAACGACAAACGTGATTAACTGCAGGAACAGCTGTACCTTTTCCTGCGAAAACACGATTTCGATTATACATAAACAGCAAAGGAAAAGCAGGCCGTGGAGGAAATAAATGACAAATATTTTCAGAAAATCTATCATTTCAAGCTCAAAGTCCAATAACAAATGGAGCGGTATAAATAATATTCCTGTCCAACTAATTGCAATGAAGAGGGACCAGATCATTCGCGACAATAAAAAGCTTAATTTTGTTACCCCATACAATCTCATTCTTTGGACTAACGGTTCATCTATTTCCCGGTATAGGTATAAGTAAACAAGCCAAAGCCAGCTCGTATAAATAATAAACAGTCCTCCAATGGAGAAATAGTTCATAGGAGAAGAAGTGGCTTCATTATTGGCAGTTTTTTCATGGATTACTTGTCCCGAACTTAATGTATAGAACACAAAATCTGTAAATTGCTGGAAGAGAAGATCTTGTAATTCTTCTTCATTTTTTCCCAATTCCGATGCGAAGTGATAGATGGTTAATATATTCGCCTGGGAGGAGCGAATATGTCTTGCGATGCTTTCTACTATTTCATAGATTAAGTGACTTTCCATTTGCTTATTCGGGTTGCCGATAACAGGCAAAACGGCAGATTTTCCTTCGTATAAATTGGCGGTAAAGTCTTTAGGCAGGATAATATAGGCGCTGATCTCACCTTGTTCCATCAGCTGTTCCGCTTCACTTTCCGACATTTCTTTAATACGGAACAAGCTGTTCATTTCTTCCGACTGTGCAAAAAGCCGGACGATGCCCTCGGTTTCCGGTGTATCGTCATGGTCAATTAATCCGACGGTGATCCTATTCTTTTCCTGCGGATGAATCAAGAAGGCAATCAGTATGGCAGAGAGAAGCGTAAACAGAACCGGAAACAGGAAAAGAAGAGGAAGGCTTCGCCATTTCCTCTTAATGTTTTTCCCGTCCAATTGTAAAAATAAGAGCAGCTGTTTTCCCATATGTCTTGTCCTTCCATTATTATTTTTCTCTGTTAAAAGGAACTGCCGGTTAAATGATTAAAAATCCATTGCTGAAATTTTGCCATAAAGTCCTTTTCCCAAAATTCTTTCCGTTCTTCCGGCTCCATGTTTCCGATATCAATAGTATTCGGAAAAGAGGGAATGACGACTTCGGAAATTTCCTTTGCCTTTTGATCCACCGTTATCCCAAACCATTGCTGCTCCGTTTTGTTATCCTTCATCGCAATCGTATATTCTCCTTCCATCCGATCCGCATCATAATGAGCTGTACCTTCCCAGGAAAGAGTTTGGCTCGTATTGCCATCTTCTATTGTAAAATTGCGTACAAATTCCTTTTCTCCGTCTGTGCTTTTTTCTTCCCCTTGATAAGCAAGCAAATACGGTCCAAACTGCATTTGCATGTCGTCTTCAGCTTTCCCCTCTTTCCAGGATAAGCTGCCGTTTAGCTCGATCGTTCCAACGGAATAGGCATCGCCAAAGTCGAATACGTAGTCCATCGTTTGTTCTTCCTTCGTCCAGTTTTGCGTTCCTTCCAGCGTTAAATAAAGATATTGTTCCGTTTCCGGAGCATATTCAAATTGAAGCTTTCTTTTGACAATGAGATTGTCTTTCGTCCAAATGGTGGAAGTAAATCCTTCCGGCATCTTCCAATTTGGCAGCATTTGAAGCCATTCTTCCAGCACTGTGTCCATATCTGTCTTTTTGCCGTCAGCTGCATAAAGGGAAGAAAATTGTTTTTCAGCCCATTGTTTAAATGCTTCGTCTTCCTTCATTTGCTGCAGCAGATAGGTGAAAACATCGATGACTTGCTTCTCCGTTAACCGAAGCTCAATTTTTTCCGTGTTTATCGAATTTCCATTTAAATCAATCGTTTCATCGGTTAAAGTGAATGCTTCCTCCGGCAATTTTTCGTATAACAACGCTCCATATTTATGGAGGTATTGTGTTCCTTCGACCGCATTTTTTCCAAATAAATCGCCAAATTCAAACGTTTCCTCCCCGGTAAAGATGAGGGGATCCAGCTGGTGCAAAACGGTTCCTGTATCTTCATATTGAAGCTGCACGGTTTCATCCATAAACGGGAAGTTCATATTCATCATTTCTTCATTTAAATACAGCTGAAAACCTTCCACCTTCATTCCTGCGACATTCAATTGCAAATCCGCCGCCATTTTTTCCTGCTCCAAATCGGTTTGGGCTGTTATCGTCAATGCAGAATGGCTTAATAGCTGTGCAGGATTGAAGCTTGCATTTGGCTCTGTTGTTTGGGGAAGGGAGAAATCTGCTCCTACCGTTATCGTTTGCTCCGTCGGTTTTGTTTGCTGCATTTCATTCCAGTGGATTTCTTCTTTATAGCGGTCGGATAAAGCTTCATTCAATATGTTGAACGTTTCTTTTTCCGCTAAAAAATATGCCTCTTTAGGGGAATTCGAAGTTAATACAAGAGCTGCCACTCCGCCTCCGATTACAAATACAAACAGCAACAGGATGGTTAGCACCCGATTTTTTATGTTGCTTTTATGGCGGAAAGAATATGTCATGTTTGTCCTCCTCTCAACGGTACACAATGCATGTCCTTCATACTGATACATGTATATTATGAAAGGAGATAAAAGATTCACGGATTCTTTTTGAGGCAGCAAAAAACGCAAGCATGGCTTGTCATGCTTGCGTTCCGATAAAACAGTCCATTATTTTATGAATTTGTAGCCTCTTTTACCCCTTGTTCCAGCGCTTCGACCATTTCTTCCCTTTCCTGTTCATTCGACTGATTCCAAATTAATTCAAATAATACGCCAAGACCCGGGAGCATCTTTTCTTCTCCTGCCTCGATTGCATCGACGATGGTTGCCCGCAGCTGCTCCTGGTCATTTGTTTGCAAATTGTGCAAAATTGCTTTTCGAATATTTAAATCCAATTGTCCAGCTCCTTTCGAAAAAATCACATTTCATAAACTATCGATAGTTTGACCAATTTATGTGAAAATATGTATGATAAGAAAAGAAATGAAACGAAGGATGGACAAAATGATAACTTCGACGAAAAATGAAAAAGTAAAATATTGGAAAAAATTGCAAACGAAAAAAGGCAGAATGAAAGAAGGGAAATTTTTTATCGAAGGTTACCACTTAGTGGAAGAGGTGGTAAGCAGTGATTGGAACGTAGAAGAGCTGATTTTTGCTGAAGGCACGCCAATTCCTGACTGGGGCAAGAGTTTACCGATTCAGCACGTTCATGGAGCGGTATTCAATCATCTTTCCCAGACGAAAACGCCTCAAGGAATTGCAGCAGTCGTACATATCCGGGAGGGGTGGGAGATTGTTGGAGCCCCGCTATTGTTAATTGATGCGATTCAAGACCCGGGAAATTTAGGGACGATTATCCGTACGGCAGATGCAGCCGGGTTTTCCGGCATTATTCTCGGCAAGGGAACGGTGGATGTTTTCAACGATAAAGTCATTCGTTCGACCCAAGGCTCTCTTTTTCATATTCCGATAATGCAAGGAGATTTGGAGGAAGCCATTCCGAAGTTAAAAGCGGAAGGTTACTCCGTTTGGGCCAGCGCATTGGAAGGGGCGGAAATTTACAATAGCGTCTCTCCTGATGGGAAACTCGCCCTTATTTTAGGCAATGAAGGAAGCGGAATACAAAAGCCGCTTCTAAAGCTTGCAGACAAAATTGTGAAAATCCCGATCTATGGCAAGGCGGAATCGCTCAATGTCAGCATTGCTGCAGGAATTTTAATGTATTACATGAAAGGATAGTTGCAACTTTATTTTAAATTCAATATAATGTATTCTAAATGGAAAATATAGCAAAAGCGAAGAACGAGCCGGATAGTATGAATCATTCGGTTAAGGGAGAAAATGTCATAGACTGGGAGCATTTTCACCGAATCCATACTGTCATTTCACTCGGGAGCTGGCACTTGGACCTTAAGAAACTGGATTGTCCAGTTCTTAAGTAAAGGTGTGCCGGAAACATTTCCGTTATCTGAATGAAGTTGGGCATGTTTTGCCAACAAGGGTGGTATCGCGATGAAACCTCGTCCCTTATTTTGGGATGGGGTTTTTTATTTTAGCTGAAGGAGGAAGTAAAGTTGAAGGAGCAATTGGAACAAATTCAAAAAGAAGCGTTGGAGAAAATTGCCGCTGCGGAAACGATGAATGAATTACAGGAAATCCGCATTGCTTATTTAGGAAAAAAAGGTTCCCTGACGGCTGTATTAAAAGGAATGGGGAAATTATCGAAAGAAGAGCGGCCGATTGTCGGGGAAGCGGCAAATAACGTCAGACAATCGATAACCGCTTCATTGGAAGAGAAAACCGCACAATTGGAAGAAAAAATGATGGAAAAGCAATTGGAAGAAGAATCCATCGATGTGACCCTTCCGGGAAGACCTGTACGAGTTGGGGGTCCTCACCTGTTAACGAGCATTGTAGAAGAAATTGAAGACCTGTTTATCGGCATGGGGTATGAAGTGAAAGAGGGACCGGAAGTCGAAACAGATTATTTTAATTTTGAAGCATTGAATTTGCCGAAAAATCTTCCGGCTCGGGACATGCAAGATTCCTTTTATATCACGAATGAAATTTTGCTGAGAACCCATACATCCCCGATGCAAGCGAGGACGATGCTGGAATATAAAGGGGTTAAACCGGTGAAAATGATTTGTCCTGGGAAAGTGTATCGCCGGGATACGGATGATGCAACCCATTCCCACCAGTTTACCCAAATCGAAGGACTGTACGTCGACAAAAATGTGCGAATGAGCGATTTGAAGGGTACGTTAAGTATTTTCGCCAAAAAAATGTTTGGCGAAGACCGGGAAATCCGTCTCCGTCCAAGTTACTTCCCGTTTACCGAGCCTTCCGTGGAAATGGATATTTCCTGTAAAGTATGCCACGGCAAAGGCTGTAACGTATGTAAAGGCACCGGGTGGATTGAAATATTAGGCGCAGGAATGGTTCATCCGAAAGTGTTATCCATGGCCGGATATGATCCGGAAGTTTATTCCGGCTTTGCATTTGGAATGGGGCCGGAACGGATTGCCATGCTGAAATACGGAATTGATGATATTCGCCGTTTTTACACGAACGACATTCGCTTTTTAAAACAATTTCACCATGCGTAAAGGAGTGGGAATCGTATGCTAGTATCGATGAATTGGTTGAGGAAATATGTCGATTTAGGGGATATTACGCCAGAGGAACTGGCAGAAAAAATAACGAAATCGGGAATTGAAGTAGAAGGAATCGAATATGTAGCCGGGAAACCAGAGAACGTTGTTGTCGGTTATGTAGCATCCTGTGAACAGCATCCGAATGCGGATAAACTAAAACTTTGCCAGGTGGACGTCGGTGACGAAACGCTGCAAATTATTTGCGGCGCTCCGAATGTTGCCAAAGGACAAAAAGTGGCCGTTGCCAAGCCGGGGGCTGTCCTTCCAGGCGGAATGAAAATTAAAAAAGTAAAACTGCGGGGAGTGGAATCGAATGGTATGATCTGTTCCTTGCAGGAATTAGGATTCGACGAAAAGTTTATCCCGCAAGATGCGGCAAAAGGAATATTTATCTTTCCAGAAGATACCCCGGTTGGGGAAAGCGTTATTCCGTTATTAAATATGGATGATGCCATATTGGAACTGGATGTTCTGGCGAACCGCAGCGATGCGCTAAGCATGCTTGGTGTCGCCTACGAAGTTGCAGCAATTTTAAATAAGGAAGTGACGCTGCCAGACGAATCCGTCGCTTTTGCGGAAGAAAAAGCGACAGATTATATTTCTGTCAACGTGGACGCTGCCGATCTGAATCCATACTATGCCGCATTTATGATTAAAGACGTGGAAATAAAGCCGTCGCCATTATGGATGCAAAATTACTTAATGGCAGCAGGAGTAAGGCCAATTAACAATGTTGTCGACATAACCAACTTTGTTTTAATGGAATATGGCCAGCCTCTCCATGCTTTTGACTATGACCGTTTTGGATCAAAAGAAATTCTAGTGCGCCGTGCCCGTGACGGGGAAACAATGGTAACGCTGGATGATCAGGAAAGAAAATTAACCGAAGAACAGCTCGTCATTACAAATGGCACCGAGCCGACAGCTTTAGCAGGGGTTATGGGCGGTGCCAACTCGGAAGTGCACGATGGAACGAAAAATGTGCTCTTGGAAGCAGCTTATTTTGACGGGGCTTCGGTACGGAATACGGTAAAAATGACCGGACTCCGCAGCGAATCGAGCACACGGTTTGAAAAGGGTGTGGATCCGAACCGGGTGAAAAATGCAGGTCTTCGGGCATGTCATCTCCTGGCGAAATATGCAGGTGGAACGGTACTCGCCAATGCAGCTGAGTTTGATCAGCTGGATCGTTCAGAAAATACAGTAACAGTAGCAACGGAGGCTGTGAATGAACGGTTAGGCACAAATATTAGCGACGAAGAGATCGGAGAAATTTTACAACGGCTTCGTTTTCCATATACGAAAGACGGTTCCGTCTTTACGGTTCAAGTGCCGACCCGCCGCCGGGATATTGAAATTTTTGAAGATATGCTGGAAGAAATTGCCCGGATGTACGGTTATGATAAATTGCCGTATACGCTTCCTGCAGGTTCTTCCCAGGCAGGAGGATTAACAGATGAGCAGCAATTAAAACGCAAAATCAATCAATTTTTGCAAGGCATTGGCTTGATGGAAACCCGCACTTATTCGCTGACGAATGATGACCGGATTCATCTATTGCTGAGCCCGGAAGTAAAAGAACAAAATCCGGTCCCAGTACAGCTGCATATGCCGATGAGTGAGGATCATAAATATTTGCGTTTAAGCTTTCTGCCGGAAATTCTGGCGTCCGTGTCCTACAATTTGGCGAGAAACCAGCAAGATATTGCCTATTATGAAATCGGGTCTGTCTTTATTTCTGATGAAGAGGAATTAACGAAACAGCCGAAAGAACAATTGCGTCTGGCTGGAGCAATAACCGGAAAATGGGTTGATCAGCCTTGGCAGCAAGAAGTGAAGAAAGTTGATTTTTATGTTGTGAAAGGGATAGTCGAAGGGTTAAGCGAACTGTTGCAAGTGCCCGTATCCTTCCATCAAGACAAAGTGGATGGGATGCATCCGGGCAGAACCGCCTTACTGAAAATCGGGGAAAAGCCTGTCGGGTTTATCGGACAAGTCCATCCACTGCTCGCGCGAAAGATGGACTTGAAGGAAACGTATGTATTTGACATTAATCTGGAAGAAGTTTTCACAGCTTACGCGAAGCAATTAGCCTACCATTCGATTCCGAAATATCCTTCCATTACAAGGGATATTGCCTTCATAATGGATAAGGAAGTGCAGGCTGGGGCGGTACTGAATTATATCGAAAGTGTCGGGGCGCCATTAGTGAAACAAGTGCGCATTTTCGACGTGTACGAAGGCGAAAATCTGCCGGAGGGCAAAAAGTCGGTCGCTTACAGCCTGTTATTCCAGGACCCGGAAAAAACGCTGAAAGATGACGAAGTGGAAGAACGTTATAAAGAAATCGTCGAAAAAGTCAACGGTCAATTTAACACCTATGTCCGATCCTGACGGAAAAAGGGCACTCCTTTTGGAGGCCCTTTTTTCATGGTCATGTTATAAATATTTGTTTGCTTTTTCCGTATTGGCAAAGTGGATTTTCCCGCAATAATGTAATGTTTCTTTTCCTTTGTTACGGATAATTTCGGCAATCGCCCGATCTACCTTTTCCGACGCGCCTTTCGGCAATGGAATCCCAACTTCTTTCGATAAACGTTCCATCTCTTCCACAAACTTCGCTCTTGCGATAATCGAACTGGCTGCAACGGCAAGGGAGTAACTTTCTGCTTTCGTAACAAAGTAAGTATGCTCCAGTAACCGCTCTCCTTCAGAATGAATATACCTCTCAAATACTTGCGGCGTGCAAAATTGGTCGATGACGATGCCGTCATAGCGTTGGTTCCCGATTTTTTTCTTTAATTTTTTTATCGCATGGTGGTGAAGCATCGCTTTCATTTTCCCTTGGGACCATCCTTGGCGCTGCAGGCGGTTATATTTTTCATTCGGCAAAACGAGCAGGGAGTAAGGAATTTCTTCTTCCATCAGTTTTAGCGCCAATTGTGAAATTTTATGGTCGGACAATGTTTTCGCATCTTTAATCCCTATATCTTGCAGCAAGTTAATATTCGCTTCATTCATATATGCCGCGCTCACTGTAATCGGCCCGAAGTAGTCCCCGGTTCCTGCTTCATCAGAGCCTATATGGGAGTTTAAATATATGCTGTTTTTCGGAGTAAAGGGGGACGGCTCGTTCCGTTCATGTTTTTCCGTCGTTTTACTTTCTCCTTGGGGCCACTTCTCTATTTCTGCTTCCGGATGTCTGCCTTGAAAAAGCACCTTGCCGGACTTATAGGCCGTGATGACCGCATCGGGTGTTTGCGCACTAAAAATCGCTCCTTGCGGCGTGCTGCGCAAACTATCCTGATAGTGCCGTTCCATTTTACGGATTGTCTCCAATGGAAACTGGCAAACAATTTGTCCCATATAAAACACACTTCCCTCAAAATTCGTTAAGACGACTATAGCAGATTATTATTTAAAAAGAAATATTTCTTTTTAAAATAACCACTTCATGGTAAGATAAATGATAGAATTTTTTAGCGGGGGGCTTTTTCCGTGAGTGAAGAGAAGAAACAGCGAGTAACCGTTGAAATACATAACCGAACATATACTATCGTTGGAGAAGAGCCGGCCAGCCATGTAAGACTTGTTGCCAGTCTTGTTGATCAGAAAATGAAAGAAATTCAGGATGCAAATAAACATCTGGATATGGCCAGCCTTGCTGTACTTACAGCTGTCAATACGATGAACGATTATTTAAAACTAAAAGAAGATTATGCCAGATTACTAGGTTCCGTAAAGAGAGAGGACAGATAAATGATTGATCTTTTCTTATTTTTCATCTTGTTATTTGGATTTTTAATCGGATTAAAACGGGGATTTATTTTGCAGCTGCTCCATTTAGTCGGGTTTATCATTGCTTTTATTGCCGCTGCTGCCTATTACGATGACGTTGCATCCCATATCGCTCTTTGGATTCCGTATCCAGAACTTGCTGACGACAGCGCTTGGGCCATATTTTTACAAGCGTTGCCATTGGAAAAAGCTTTCTATAACGGAATTAGCTTTGTCTTAATTTTCTTAGGGGTGAAGATTATACTGCAAATCGTTGCCTCCATGTTGGACATTGTTGCATCGATTCCCTTGCTGAAAACGGTCAATAAGCTGCTCGGTGCGGTTTTAGGCTTTTTAGAAGTGTATTTAATTATTTTTATTCTTGTTTACATATTCGCCCTTGTCCCGGTAGCAACGGTACAGGAGTATATTAATGATTCCAGCATTGCCCTCTTTATGCTGGAGAAAACACCATATTTTTCGGAGAAAATTTTACAGCTATGGTTTTAAGGCTGATTCAAGTTAGTAGTTATACGATTGTAAGTTTTGTACAATAGTATTAACTGCTTAAGAATCAGCCCTTTTTTTGATGATAGATGAAAGCAAGGTGAAGCAAATGGAAGTGAATAAGAAAGATGTTATTCGGCTGTTGGAGAAAATTGCTGTTTACTTAGAATTAAAAGGGGAAAATCCGTTTAAAATAGCAGCCTACCGCCGAGCGGCACAAGCTTTGGAGCGGGACGTCCGTTCTTTGCAGGAGATAGACGACTTTACTGGAATAAAGGGGATCGGCAAAGGAACAGGGGAAGTAATTACGGAATATGTCGAAAGCGGCCAATCCTCGCTGTTAAAGCAGCTGGAAGAGGAAATTCCTCCTGGATTAGTTTCCTTGCTCAATGTTCCTGGTTTAGGCGGTAAGAAACTGGCCAAGTTATATCAAGAATTACACGTTACCAATGCCCAAACATTAAAGGAAGCGTGTGAAAGCGGGAAGGTGGAACAGCTTCCTGGATTCGGCAAAAAAACAGCGGAAAAAATTTTGCAAGCTTTAAAGGAAGTGGGAAACCGGCCAGAACGGCTGCCGGTAGCCTCTGTCCTTCCTCTTGCAGAAAACCTGGAAAGTGCCCTTTCGCAAATGGAATATGTGGAACAGTATTCCCGGGCAGGCAGCTTGCGGAGAATGGAAGAGTACGTAAAGGACCTCGATTTTCTTATTGCAACAAGCCGTCCGGAAAAGGTGAAGGAAGAACTTTTAAGTCTTCCGAACATAAAGGAAGTAATCGCCAAAGGAGATACAAAAGTATCGGTAACGATGGAAGACGTATACAATGTGAACGTCGATTTTCGGCTCGTGTCACCGGATGCCTTTGCAACTGCTTTGCACCACTTTACCGGATCAAAGGAGCATAACGTCCGCATGCGGCAATTGGCAAAGGAAAGAGGAGAAAAAATTAGCGAATACGGTGTTGAGGTGGAAGAAACAGGGGAAGTGCGCACC